>ERZ773042.2002-NODE-2002-length-11518-cov-8.647649_pt1 | contig 11518 bp, 12 predicted proteins | sample MGYA00511664_ERZ773042 | MGnify/ENA primary metagenome ERZ773042 (study PRJEB29015, sample SAMEA2737984) | human oral metagenome | biome: human oral; feature: human-associated habitat; material: dental | place: China | collected 2036 ... | reverse complement strand
AAAACAATTCAGACATTGGCCAGTGGGTCTGTTTCCACCTTGCGATGATCTAAACTTTGTGATCAGCAAAATTCAATCGTTGCAAAAATGAAGGACACGTCCTTCTCTGCGAGTTGTACCATACTCTATACTATCTGTGTACACTGATATTTTTTACTCTATAGACTTAACAATACCGTCCCATAAGAAAATCTTCCACTCTCTGGAACTAGAAGAAGAATTTTTCCACCTCGCTTTAAGTCTTTTGTCCTTATCAATTCATCTAAAGCTACATAAATAGCTGCTGAACCAATATTCCCAACAGATGTGAGATTTGTAAACCACCTCTCTTTTGTCAGGGCAATTCCACGAGCCGTAATTTCGTCATTCAACTTCTCATAAAAGAACATTGACGAGACATGAGGAATTACGTAGTCTATCTCTTCAGCTTTTATATTATGCTTTGCCAGAACTGTTTCTATATGGTCTACCCAATATTTGATAATATGTTTTTTCAATTGGCGAATGTCCTGTTTCAGAAGCATTACACCTCGTGATTTCATCTCTTCAGGAGTAAATTCTTTCCAACTTTTTGTTTGTTCCATTGAGGTCAATTCGGAGCCCATGAACATACAAGTTGGAAGTTCATTAGCATATGATGTCATCTCAATCCATTCAACTTTAAGAGGACATTCTCCTTCTGGATGATCCTGAAGGAAAACAGCACCAGCTCCATCCGACAGCATGAAACGAAGGAAATCCTTTTCAAAAGCCATATAAGGATTCTTATCCGTACTACTATGTGTTTCCTCGTATTCGGGATTGTAAAATTCTGCTCTAAAAGTTGGAGAAATATATTCTGAAGCAACACAAATCGCAGATGCATGTAATTCTGATAAAATATTACTATAACAAATCTTCAAAGCTTGTAGTGAAGTAAGACACACCCCTGAACTTGAATAAATTTCCATAGGACGATTCTGTAGCTCTCCGTGTACCATTGAAGCATGGGATGGCAACAATTGATCAGGAGAACTTGTGGCACAAGATAACAAAAAGACATCCTCTGGTATTTTGTTGTCATCAAATAGGTTACACACTGCATTCTTAGCCAATAACGCATTCGTATGGGTCATTTTCTGTGATTTATCAATACCATAGTATCGTGTTTTAATGCCATTCTGTCGTAGCACTATAGAACGAACCCGAGAAGGCTTACCACCAATAAATCCAATGAAGGATTCCATTTGGTCGTTTTCAATAGGATTATTTGGCAGATAGGATGCAACCTTGGTTATATAAACATCTTTCATTTTTTAATTGCTTGGTATATTAGTAAAAACTTCTGTTCCAAATCATTTATATTCAACCCTTCTCCAATTATGGATAAGAGATATGAATCTCCATAATACAAGGATCGAAACATTCTTATTAATACATCTTTGGGTATCTCTTCCTTGATTTCTCCTGCCACAACACCCAAATCATAATATTTCATCCAATTGTCTATGATACGATCTTCTATTTCTTTATATTTTTCCTGGAATCCTTTGTAGTGAATACATGCAGATGAAAACAAATGAATATATTTGGCTGACAATTTTTCATCATCAAATTCTTCTTTTAGGTTTATCATTCTAGAGGCTACAAAATCCAGTTCACTTTTCAGAAAATCAAGAAAAGGAGTTTCCTTTGAAACTGAAATTTCTCTACCAATAGAATTCGATAAAAATTCAAAGACAAACTTATCTATAACAGCTCTATACAAGCCTTCTTTGTTCTTTACCTTATAGTATATAGCCCCTCTTGTAACTCCTGTAATCTCCTCTAGATCTGCAGTTACAACATCGGCATATTCTTTACTTAAGAATAGTTTGAAAGCTCCTATCAGTATATTGTTTTTTCTTTCTTCCTTCTTGTTCATACGGATAAATTATTACAGTGATAATTATTTTCTCAAGTGCAATGTTACTAATAAAAATCCAAATTGCCAAACTTTTCGCGACATTTTTTTCTAAGGAAGCCACTTCTATCCATATCGAAGCCACAAGTACGCAGATATCCAATACCTATAACATACACGGTTTCTTTGGTTTACTTTTGTCCGTGCACCGCTGTTGGTGCCATTAAATACATTATAATATGGACGAAAAAATCAAAGACCAAGAAGTCCTTTTGGTCAAGGATCAGAAAGACGAGAATCTCAAAGCCGTCACAGGTACGGACGAGAAAGGCGGACTGAAAACCGTTCCGCCTACCGCCGAGCATGAACAGAGCTTTCTGAAGTTCGACAAGCACAGCAATGCGCTGGAAAACTTCCTCTCCAACTTCATGCGTCAGTTCAAGAATCCCACACCGCTGAACTTCTTCAAAGTGCCTTTTGAGAGTGCCGTTGCCAGTGCACGCGTACTCTCGGAGATGCTCAAAGCACCAGATGTCCCCTCCAATAAGGAGATGCTGGACTCTGCCCGTGTCAATCCTTCCGACTATGCGGTAGAGCAGAAACAGTCCTTCCAAGGCATTGACCCCGACAAGGTGAAGTGGGAGCAGTTCGAGCAGATGGGTGTAAGCCGTGAGAGTCTCGAAAAGGGCAAGCATCTTGATGACCTGCTTCAATATCGCAAGACTCCGCTTGTTCCCATCAGCATCAAAATCTGCGAAGTCTCCCTCTACACCGATGCCCGTCTTTCCCTGAAAGCCTCCGGAGACGGTATGTTTATCCCCGTCGTCCACGCCATTCGCAAGGAACCACAGTTGGAACGCGAGTTCTTCGGGCATACCTTCACCGACGAGGATAAGAAAGCCCTAAGAGAAACGGGCAACCTCGGTCGTACCGTGGAGCTGATCTTCCCCGGCAAAGCTGAGCCGACCCGCAGTTTCGTGAGTATCGACCGCCTAACGAACGACATCATCGCCCTGAGTGCCGACAGAGTACGCATTCCCGATGAAATCAAGGGCGTGAAGCTGACCGATGAGCAGAAAAAGGAACTCTCGGAAGGCAGAAGCATCTATGTGGAGGGCATGACCTCCAAAACGGGAAAGCATTTCAATGCCAACCTTCAATTCAATGCCGACAAGCGGTCGATTGAATTTCGTTTCGGCTCTTCCAAGCAGGAACAACGCCAAAGGCAAGCCCCCGCAGGGCAGGAACAGGCGGAGCAGAAAGAACTGCGTGTCCCTAAGAAGATGTTGGGACGTGACATCTCTCCCGAAGAGCAAGCGAAACTCAAAGCAGGTCAGACGGTCTATATGACCGGGCTTATCGACAAGAAGGGAGAGCCTTTCAATGCCTATGTGCGTCCGAACTTTGAGAAAAACAAGTTCGACTTCCTCAAATGGAACCCCGACAAGTCCCAAGCCAAAGAGATTACTCCCGATAATGCTTCCCGTACGCAGGTCGCTGTCAATTCCGAAGGCAAGACCAACGAGGCTACCAAGCATGTGAAGGAGCCGCTCAAGCAGGGACAGACAGAGCCTACCACGGGGCAGGAACAAAAGCAAGAAGAGAAAAAGCGTTCCAAGGGAATGAAAATATAATCCGCCACCACTAATATCCAAAAAGTAAGAACAAATGAAAGTCATCATAGCAGAAAAACCGAGCGTAGCTCGTGAAATTGCCCGTGTCGTTCGGGCAACCAACAAGAAGAACGGTTATATTGAAGGAGGCGGCTATGCCGTCACTTGGGCATTGGGACACCTGATAACGGCAGCCATGCCCGAAGCCTATGGTATCAAGGGTTTCCGCAAAGAGAACCTGCCGATTCTTCCTCCCGTCTTTACCCTTATTCCCCGTCAAATCAAAGAGGGTAAAGGCTATAAAGCCGACGCTGCAGCAGTCGCCCAACTCAAAGTCATCGAAAAACTCTTCCGGGAATGCGAGGGCATTATCGTAGCCACCGATGCAGGAAGGGAAGGTGAGTTGATCTTCAGGTTCATCTATGAGTATCTCGGCATCGCCAAACCCTTCGACCGTTTGTGGATCAGTTCGCTTACGGACAAAGCCATCAAAGAGGGACTTGCCCATCTGCAAAGCGGAGCGGCGTATGACAATCTCTATTATGCCGCCCGTGCCCGCAGCGAAGCCGACTGGCTGGTGGGCATCAACGGCACCCGCGCCATGACGGCCTTCAACTCGCGCGATGGCGGCTTCTACCTCACCACCGTCGGCCGGGTGCAGACCCCCACGCTGGCCGTGGTGGTCGAACGCGAAGAGAAGATCCGCCGCTTCGTGCCGCGCGACTACTTCGAGGTCAAGGCCACCTTCGGCGCCAAGGCCGGCCAGTACGAAGGCAAGTGGTTCGATCGCAACTTCAAGAAGAGCGACGATCCCGAGCACAAGGCCGACCGCTTCTGGACCCGCGAGGACGCCGAGGCCATCGTGGCTGCCTGCGAGGGCAAGCCCGGCACCGTCACCGAGGAATCCAAGCCTTCCACCCAGATCGCCCCAGCACTCTTTGACCTGACCACGCTGCAGCGCGAGGCCAACGGCCGCTTCGGCTTCTCGGCCAAGACCACCCTGGCACTGGCCCAGGCGCTGTACGAAAAGCACAAGGTGCTCACCTACCCGCGTACCGATTCGCGGGCGCTGCCCGAGGACTACCTGGGCACCGTGCGCCAGACGCTGGGCCAGCTCGGCCTGCAGCGCCAGAGCGCCGGCGTGATCGGGCTCCAACGACAGCGCCTCGTTCACACGGGCCCGTGCCCGCTTGAAGTCCTCCATGCTGTGCTCCAGCTCGGCGACGGCCATGTGCACGGACGCGTTGCAGGGCTCCGCACTGAGCGCCCTCTCGGCCAGCCTGCGGCACCGCCTGCGCCGGGCCCCGCAGCGACGCTCGAACAGGGCAAGCCGGGCCAGGGCCGCACTGTTACCGGGATCGAGCCCTACGGCGCGGCGCATGAGGTCCGACGCTCACGCCGGGACGGCGCCAGTTCGGCGGAGGTGGACGCCGTCCAGGGGCTGTCGGGGTCGAGGGCCAGCGCCTCACGAGCCTCGTGGCGCGCCTCGTCGATGCGTCCGACGTCGAACAGGCCGAGCGCGAGCTTGAGGTGTGCCTGCGGCAGGTCGGGGAAGTCGGCGCACAGGCGGCCGGCCTCCTCCACGACGCGCTCGTACTGCCCCATCTCGTGCAGCAGGGCGATCCGCTGCAGGCGGCCCGCGCAGCCGGCGCCGTCGTCGTCGGGATGCTCCGGCACGCCGCCGCGCGGGGCCTGTCATAGGAGCTTGCGCGCGGCCATGTAGCGGCGCAGGTTGTCGTACTCGCCGTCGTCGTTCGCGTAGGTGACGACGTTGCGGGCGCTGGAGAACCATGTGTCGCAGTTGGGCCGGGCCCGGCCGAGGGCCCTCTGCAGGTCACGCATGGTGATCATCCTGACCCTCCCGGTGCGCGTCGACTCCGCCAGGGCCGCCTCGGTGGCCTGCTCGCAGACCCCGGCGATGTCGGCGCCGACCCCGTCCAGCTCGGTGAGGAGCCGGACGGCGGTGTTCCGCGTCGCCTGGCCGCCGCCCAGGGACTTGCCGAACGCCTCGCGCAGCTCCGGGCGGCGTTGGGGTGCCGGTCCCAGGGGCGGCCTGGGACGCTTACTACGCTCCTTTGTTCCTTACTACGCTTCTTCTCCTCGTACAGTAAGGAACAAAGAAGCGTAGTAAGCGATGAGAGGATTGTCGCATTGATGATCTCGATGTCGCCCCAGATGTACAACGCCTCATCCGCGGCTTCCTCGGCGAGCCGGAGGGCGGGGAAAGGCCGACGACGAGGATGGGCCGCGTGCCGTTATGCGCGGCCGCTCCGGTCTCGGCAGCACCGCGCCCCAGGATGGGGTCTCGGCCCGCAGGCGGCCCCGCGGCAGGCGTGCGGCACGGTATAATGGCGGTCAGCCAGAAACCGGCAGGTGAGGAGACGCCGTGACACGGACAGCAGTCTCGCAGCAGGCTCCTGCGCACCAGGAGGCATCCCGCGAGGGAAGGATTCCGGTCGACTGGGAGAACGTGGATATTGCGGTTCTCTACGACATCTTCTACGAGCAGGGCACGGCGCTGTCGGGTACGTATGTCTCTCTGCGCCGCCTGGCACGAGCCGCTGGCGACGAGGAAGGCGCGCAATTCTGGACCAGGCAGATCCGCGACCTGGATCATGAGCGTCGGGCTGTCGGCGTCAACGACCGCACCGCCATGGTCGAGCACATGGACCGCTGGGAGCGCATCCGGCGCCAGCTCGACCAGGCCCAGCGCGCCGCCTCCTACCCGACGGCAGCATGAGCACGCCGCCCGAAACTGAGCGGGCCCAGATTTGCGAAGAGGCCCTCGCAGATCTTTTTGCTGACGATCCGTCCGACCCGCAGGTCCTTCTGTCGGTTGGGGCGCAGCCCGGGGCGGGCAAGACCCGTGCGATCGAGGCGGTCCGGGCTGCCTTCTACCCCGACCACGACCTCGCCCCGGTCATTGGTGACGACCTGCGGAAGTACCATCCCGACTACGCGCGTCTCGTGCGCGACCCCGACCCGCTGGCGATGCCCGCGGCCACGGCCGGCCTCTCCGGGTGGCTGGTGGGACAGGCCCTGGACTGGGCCGCCGAGCACGGGCACTCCGTGCTGGTCGAGGGCACTCTGCGCCGTCCCGGAACGACCCTGAGCACGCTCGAGCGGTTCCACTCCGCCGGGGCCATCACCCACCTGGTCGTCCTGGGTGTGCCAGAGGCCGTCTCCTGGATCGGGTGCCTGGACCGCTACCTGACGTCTCTTGCGCGAGACGGGGCCGCCAGGTGGACCCCTCAAGAGGCTCACGACGCCGGTTACACCGGGACTCCGGCCACCCTGGCGGCCGCCGGGGCCACCGCCGCCGTCCACCGCCTGTCGGTTGTGGCTCGCGACGGCGCCGTTGCCTATGACGGCACCCGCGACGCCGCAGACCGGACTCGGTCCCACGAGGCGCTGCGGGCCCTGGAGGAGTTGCGCTCCGACCCCGAGCAGATCCGCCGGGCAGAGGCCCGCCTTGAGCAGCTTGTCGCGGTCGCCTCCGACCTGGGAGTGGGCCCAGCCGTCCGCGAGGGACTGGACCATGCGCGGACGCTGGTCCGGCCTCCCGCATCATCAACGCCTGGACCCGCAGTATGAGTGGCCAGAGCCTGTCCGGCGCGCCGTCGCCAGGCGCACCTGCGTTGACCGCCGGCTCGACGCCGCCGGATCGCCGAGAACAACCTCTTCACGGTTAGCCCGAAAAGGGGAAGTCGCTCTCGACTTCCCCCGTGCGGATGTCGATGGTGAATGGTTTCGGGTTCCAGTTCGGGTCTCCGACCCCGAGAAGTACGCCATTGTGACTCCGGTCAATGCGGACTCCGTCGAGTGCCAGCCTCTGGGACACCCAGGCGGCGGGCGCGAACTCAACTATCACAATGTCGTCCGCCCCGTTCCGGCGGATCAGATGGTCCAGATCAGCCGGATCGGGCTCCCGATAGTCGAGGAATGACGGGCCGCCGGGGTTATACAGTGAAGGGCTCTCGAAAACGGCCGAGTAGCGACGGCGGAATACTGGTGGTGAAGTCATCTCCTCCTCTGTGGGCCCGATGCTGTTCGGGCAGGTTTCCTGCCTGTGGCAGAGGAATGGGTCAGTCGCCGTGCCGCTCGCATCTTCCTATCTTGTCATCGCCCCAGCTTCAAGGGCGGAGGGGGCTGGGTCGCTCGTGCTCCTCCTAGTCGGTCCGGGTTGTGTACGGGGCGTGAGACTGGGCCCTGTGCGAGGCGGGGCCTGACCTGCTCGGTGTGTCGCCTGTTCGGCCCTGTGCCTGCTTGCGGCCGCCAGGGCGCAGGCGCCGGGACGCTTCATGCTGGCGGCGCGGATAGCCCTGCCCCTGAGGCCGGGCGCGAAATCTCGGTCGGCCTGCACGACTAGTGACAAGGAGGGACTGGATGAGTCGGTGTTGCAGGCTGCGAGAGGGTTCGGCCATCTCCGCGTCCCGGGTGGCTGTAGCGGTCGGGCCGCCATGGGGGCCGACTTGAGCATCCGGATCTTCTGGGTCAAACCGCAGGTCTCGCTGGTGAATCGGTCGATATCTCGCGACCTCTGTCCTGGAATACGGTACGGTTCAGTGTCGGCCATACTGGCGGCGCCACGCTCTAAACCTCCGTGGTGCACATGAACTCGGCCTTTCGAGAAAACTGGTGTAAACAGAATATGCTGTGCGCATGCAGTGATAGGGTGGATGTCGTGTGGGAAGATGCTGATCCTGTAGACAGTCTTATCGACCGGGTGGCTGCGGCCCGGGCGCTGGCTCTGCGAGACGCGGGCTTTGCGCTTGACCTGATTGCTTATGGGGAGTACGGGATTGCGCTGGAGCTGGTCTGTACGCAGATTGACGAGCACGACAGCCTCCCCTCTCCCGAAGAGCTGGAGGCGCTGCGGGACCTGGGACTCAGGCTGGACGTTGACGTTGACGGTTTTTTCCGCTTTCTAGGGCGCCCCGACGAGACGATTCCCGAGGAGTACCTGGTGTGGACCGACTGGGAGTGCCGCAGCACCGCCTTCCCTGAGCAGTGGAGCCAGCAGGACGCCAACGCATTCATCTCCACCATGCTCAGGTCGCCGGTCACGCGGGACGAGCGCATGCGCATCACAGGACGCCCACCGCGGCTTCGGCCGCGCAACGGCACGCCACCCCTGTACTGGATCAGGACCCACTGCAAGCAGGGACCCGTTTGCTTCGTGGCCGATCTACGCCGACAGCACCGGCAGACGGTGACGCGCAATAGGGTGCTCCTTCCGGACACGCCCCACGAGCGACAGGCTCGCCGTCTGCTGCTCCAGACTGCCAAGATCTCCCACCGGGCCTACTGGGGCTTCGTGCCGATCATGGAGCTGATCGGGGCGGGCGAGTGGGAGGTGGCCCTGATGGTCCTGTGCACCCAGCTGTGCGATACCCGCGCCGCCCTGCGCCCGGAGGACCTCGCCACCATTCACGCTGCCGGAGAGCATCTGTGCATCGACACCGACGCTCTTCTGGCCCCGACCAATTTCCTGGACAAAAGAGTGCACCGTAAGAAGAGGCCATGGCCGGTGGGAAAGAATTCCTGGCTCCATCAGTAAGGGAGGTCATGGACGTCGTGCGATAAAAGCGTGTTCGGGGGTGGTGTCGATGGGTTATTCGGTATGTGATTGCTTTGTGCGGATCGGCATGATGGATGGAGGGCGGGGCGCCCTCTCCGCCACCGCTACGGTGCGGTTCGCCCGGTCGCATCCGTCCCGACACGATAGGGGAATATGAAGGATTACCCTATTCGCAACTTCTTCGTCGAGGTCGTAGTAGGCCTCTCTAGAACTCTTTCGAGTTCTAGGGCGAGATCGGGCAGGGAAGGGTGGTCATGCTTCCATGCGGTGCGAGTCTCTGAAAGACGATTCGTCATATCGGCATAATTCATTGCTGTTAGAACTTTTCTTAGGAGGTGATGATGACCGTGACGTCGGACTCTTTGGTCGCCGCGCTGAGTGATTCTCTGCGCTGTAGAAGGCGATCTTTCCAGGGCATTGGGCATAGTGCGCCATTGGCGATGGCGTCTTCGACGGCACTTGGCATGATGCCAGGCCCCTGCATGGGTCGATTGCGTGACCTGAGCAGGGATTTCCGTTGATGACGATCGGCCGGCTGGACCCACTTGGAACGGGGATCTATCTGCCGTACTTGATTGTTGTCGTGAGATTGCTGTTCTCATCGTAGCACCTTTTTTGACCCCACGGTAACCCACATCTGCTGTGGCATCGACAGTCCGGCCTCAACCTTCATCCTCACTAGCTTGTGGGCGTCCGAACGCTTCTTCCACCTGATGAGGATGTCCCGCATCCTTATCGGTCATGTCGACCTGCACGAGACAATCATATACGCGATCCCCGGCGAGCACCAGCCAAGGATCCCGCGATAGCTGCCCCAGAACGCCGTTTTGTTAAATTACACCCATCCTTCGGGAGGTGATACGCGTGTCTTGCTCTTTAAATTTACTTTCTGCAGATTGTGAGATTCTCGTTCTCGGAAGAGCGGAAAATGTCTATGGGATGGCAAACATCCTGGATGTTTCCTTAATTAGCTGAGGCTTGCCGACTTTTGACCTCATGATAGTCTCATGATTTTGTTAAGATAATTCATCTTTTCTGAGGCTTGATTTCGGAATATGATGAAAAATTCGTTTGCGAAACGACCGGCATCCCTCTTCTCTTTGGGTGTGGGGGGCCTGTTCTCGTCGAAGAGTGTGGCTGTGATTATTTCAATGTCGCCCCATGCTTCGAAAGCCTTTTGCGCGGCTTCCTCATTGATGTCCCAGCGAAGTTCAGAAAAAATCTCTTCGAGTCCGGATGAGAGGTCTGGGATCGAGAGTTTTTGCTGCTCCCAGGCCGTGCGAATCCGGGCGAGTCGTTCCATGGGGGAGATCATTGATGCCGTAACCTTCCGTGAGATGCCGTCACTACCTCGCCATTAGAGTTAAGTATGGCGCTGGTGTTTTGTTGCTGTTGTAGTATACAGTTTTTCATCGTAGCCGGAACATGATATTCCATGTGCTATGGTGCCCTCGATGACGCTTGGCATGATGCCGCGCCCCCGCATGCGGTCGATTGCGTTCCCGGTGTACTGGCGTCCGTTGATGACGGTCGGCCGGCGTGTACCATCGGCAACCTTTATCTCCCAACCGTACCTGACAGTGACGGGGTTGCCGTTCTGATCGGAGAAGATCTTAGAGGTGACGCGCCCGACTATCGGCAATGTGGCGTCGTCGGGGTGAGATTCGTGTTCTGCGACCAGGTTGGTGCCGTTATCCCGGAGACGTTGAACGGTGGGCTTGGCAAGGGAGCCTCCTGCTAAGCCTGAGATGGTTCCGTCTTTGGCGCCGTTCCAGGCGCCTTGGCGGATGCTCTGCCAAACGTCTCCTCCGGTGGCCAGGGAGCCCAGGCCCCCGGTGGCGGCACCGGACAGGGAACCGGTAGCGGCTCCAGAGACTGAGCCGACGGCGCCTTGGGCGAGACGCTGACCGATAGGAATCATACTGGCGTGCTTGGTGGCGCGGACCATGATGGCTTCACCGACTGGTCATAGCGGCCCACTGGAGGTCTTTGCCCGCTCCAAAGTCGATGCCTCCGCCCAGGGCGCCCAGGGCCCCGCTCATGAGAAGCTCGCCGGCGTTGACGGGGTAGCCGGAGCAGAGCTGGTCGATGAGGTTGGCTCCGCCGCCCAGGACGGCTCCGGCGATGAGCGCAGCCCCCAGGTTCTGGGTGCCGGGGACGAAGGCCAGGCCGACCCCGGCGACGATGGTCAGGGCGGTACCCCACTTGGAGGAGTTGGCCTTTGGCCTTGCGGTAGCCGTCGAGCTCCTCGGCGGTGACAGGGTGCAGGCTGGCGATGTCGAGGTGTGCGATCTGGACTGGACTGCTGGGCGTGTCTCGGACAGCCCTGAAAGCGGTCTTTCAGGCTGCTTGTCTTGTTGCTCGGTGCTCCTCCTCGACCTCGTTGGGCGTCCTGTACCCCAGGGCGGAGTGGAGTCGTTTCTGATCGTGTGTTCCAGCTCG
>ERZ773042.1998-NODE-1998-length-11538-cov-5.202212_pt1 | contig 11538 bp, 16 predicted proteins | sample MGYA00511664_ERZ773042 | MGnify/ENA primary metagenome ERZ773042 (study PRJEB29015, sample SAMEA2737984) | human oral metagenome | biome: human oral; feature: human-associated habitat; material: dental | place: China | collected 2036 ... | reverse complement strand
ATACCCCCTTTACGAACAACGTGGAGGAACTCATTCCGTTCCGCACGTTGACGGGGCGGCAGCATTTCTACATGGATCACGAGGTCATGCGCGAGTTCGGCGAGGCACAGGCGGTCTACCGTCCGATCCTCGACTTCCGTCCGATGAACAAGTCGCTGAACGGTACGCAGAAGGAAATCACGCTGAAGTACCTCACGCCCCACAACAAGTGGAGCACACACAGCATGTACTTCGACGCGCAGCAGATGCTCACGATGTTCCGCGGCGGACAGAGCGTCTGGATGAGCGAGAAGGACGCGGCGGAGATCGGCGTGAAGGACAACGACTGGATCGAGCTGTACAACCGCAACGGTGTCGTCGCCTCGCGCGTCGTCGTGTCGCCGCGCCTCCCGCAGGGCAGTGTCTTTATGCACCACGCGCAGGATCGTCACATCAACGTGCCGGGCTCGAAGATCTCGGGCACGCGCGCGGGCACGCACAATACGCCGACACACATTCACATCAAGCCCACCCACCTCATCGGCGGCTACGGGCAGCTCAGCTACGGTTTCAACTACTACGGCCCGACGGGCAATCAGCGCGACTCGTACGTTGTCGTGCGGCGCATGGAGGAGGTAGATTGGCTTGAAGATTAAAGCACAGATTGCGATGGTCATGAATCTCGACAAGTGCATCGGCTGTCACACATGCTCCATCCTCTGCAAGAACGTCTGGACGAACCGGCGCGGCGCGGAGTATATGTATTTCAACAACGTCGAGACCAAGCCCGGCATCGGCTATCCGAAGCAGTGGGAGAACCAGGAGAAGTGGAAGGGCGGCTGGGAGCTGAAGGACGGTCAGCTGAGCCTCAAAACGGGCGGCATGATGACGCGCCTGGCGAAGCTGTTCTACCATCCGCAGCAGCCCGAGATGGACGACTACTATGAGCCGTGGACATACGACTATGAGACGCTGATCCACACGAAGCGGCGCAATCATCAGCCCGTCGCACGCCCGCGCTCGCTGATTACGCAGAAGCGCATGGAGATCAAGTGGGGACCGAACTGGGAGGATGACCTCGCCGACGGACAGTCCGCGCGCAAGGACTACAACCTCAGCAAGATGGAACAGGAGATCACGCTCGAGTTCCACGACATCTTCATGAAGCACCTGCCGCGCCTCTGCAACCACTGCCTGAACCCCGCGTGCGTCGCCGCGTGCCCCTCGGGCGCGATCTACAAGCGCGACGAGGACGGTGTGGTGCTCATCTCGCAGGACGGCTGCCGCGGCTGGCGGCACTGCGTTCCGTCCTGCCCGTACAAGAAGATCTACTACAACTGGGAGACGAACAAGGCAGAGAAGTGCACGTTCTGCTTCCCTCGTCTTGAGAACGGTCTGCCGACCGTGTGCAGCGACGGCTGCGTCGGGCGTATGCGCTATATCGGTGTCCTGCTCTACGATGCGGACAAGGTCAAGACCGCAGCATCCACGCCAGATCCGAAGGATATTTACAAGGCATACCTCGGTGCGCTCTGCGACCCGAATGACCCCGAGACCGTGAAGGCGGCACAGGCGGCGGGCATCCCCGACCGCTGGATCCGCGCGGCGCAGAACTCGCCGTCGTACAAGCTGATCGCCGAGTGGCAGCTCGCATTCCCGCTCCATCCGGAGTACCGCACGCTGCCGAATGTCTGGTACGTCCCGCCCCTCAGCCCGATTGCACGACGCGTGGAGGAGAAGGTCTTCTTCCCCGGTGCGGCAGAGATGCGTATTCCTGTCGCCTACCTCGCGCAGCTGCTGACGGCGGGGGATGAGGCTGCGATCGAGCGCGTGCTGCGCGTCCTGCTCGAACTGCGTGCCGTCATGCGGACAAAGCAGACGGGCGAGGAACTGCCGGCGAACCTTACGCACGACATTGAGACGTATGAGGCGATGTACCGCCTCCTCGGCATTGCCAAGCGCCGCGACCGCTTCAACATCCCCGCAGGTCTGCAGGATGTGACGCACGAGAAGCTGCGTGAACTGCAGGGCTCGGTCGGCTATGCCTGTCCCGGAGGGTGCTGCTGATGGATACGAATCGCATTCAGACACCGCTCCTCCTCACCTCCTATCTGTTCGAGTACCCCTCGGAAACGTGGTGGGAGAGTGTTCCCACCCATGCGGCGGCGGTCGCGGATGCGGAGCCGAAGAAGATCGAGGATTTGAGTAAGGCGGCCTCGGTTGGTCCCGGGGAGACTGTGACTTTCCCGAATGGGAAGTGGCGGAACGTGTCCGGCCAGTGGTTGTCTCCGCATACGCAGGGGCCGTCTTCTTTCTGGCAGGGCTGGATGAAGCTCGATGGGAAGAAGATCGATTTGCAGGCTTTGAAGCCTTGGGGTGTTGGTTTCAAGGTGAACGCCGGGGATCAATGCCGTCACGATGGCAAGGCGTGGCGGGCTTTGCAGGAGCATACGACTGTTTCCGAGTGGGCGCCGGGGATGGCGCCTTTGTTGTGGCAGCTTGTGGAGTGAGTTGTGTGATGGCGCGGGCTGGCGGCCCCTGCGCTTGTGTCGCATGTTTTCTTGGCCGCCGTTTCGTTTTGGGGATGGGAGAGAGCATTGGACTTCGCTAACCTTTCTGCGGATACTGAGATGTGGCATCCGAACTGCACGTCTGGCAGGGGCGGCTACAGCCTGAACAAGATCGTTCTTCACCATAACGCTGGCGCTTATATGAGCGCTGGCGCGGTGTATTCGGCGTTCACGTCGAACGGGACTTCCGCGCATTATAACGTGGATGCGGTTGGGAATATCACTCAGTACGTTCATGACTGGGATACGGCTTATCATGCTGGGCATTGGCCCACGAATCAGTCGTCTATCGGGATCGAGCACGCGAACATTGGTGGCCCGGACAGTGGGTGGGCTATTTCGTCTGAGACTGTGGAGTATGGCGCCCGCCTTACGGCGGCGTTGTGCTACAACTATGGGCTCGGTCGTCCCGCGTATGGGGTGAACGTGTTCCCCCATAATGACTTCTTCGCGACGGCTTGCCCTGGGCAGTTGGATGGGTCGCTGCGGGACACTTACATGGATCGGGCTGGCTACTGGTACGACAACATGAGTGGCCAGGGCGGTGAGGGCTGGGTGCAGGAGGGCACCGGCTGGTGGTACCGCAACGAGGACGGCACCTGGCAGACCGGATGGTTCCAGGTCAAGGACGTGTGGTACTTCGCCGACTTGAAGGGCTGGTTGCAGTCCGGGTGGTTGTTGTCTGCGGGGAAGTGGTACTTCCTGCACGATGTTCACGATGCCCGCTTCGGTCAGATGGAGACCGGGTGGGTGCAGGTGAACAGCGCGTGGTTCTACCTCGCTCCCGAGGAGAACGGGGCGATGGTCACGGGCTGGCGTCTGATCGATGGGAAGTGGTTCTACTTCGAGTCCAACGGCGCCATGCGCACGGGGTGGCTGGAGGACAACGGCCACCGGTTCTTCCTGAGGGAGAACGGCGCTATGGCGCATTCCGGGGTGTTCCAGACGCGCTATGACGGCGGTTGTAGTGTGTTTGATTCTGAGGGTCACTTGATCGTTGGTCGGGTGACCCTGTTGCAGGACAAGGCTGGCATGCTGACGCTGGCCGAGGCGAACTGAGAAGGGAGGTGTTTGCGATGACGTTTTACACGAGGAAGTCTTTCTGGCTGGGCGTGGCGGAGCGCGCGGTGAAGACCGCGGCTCAGGCGATGCTGGCGGAACTGACGACTGGCACGGTCATTTGGGGCCTTGATTGGGCCCGGACTGTTGGTGTTGGCCTCACGGCCGCGGTTTGGTCTGTTCTGACTGCGCTCGGCGATCCTGAGCGCACGGACGTTGCGACTGTGACGGGCGCCTGAAGCCTGGGCGCCCTCCTTGTTGTCGGGAAGGGGGTGGGCCTGTGTTGGTGGAGCTTATTGGGTCTCCTGCCATGTGGGCGGTCCTGGGTGGTCTGATCGGTGTTGTGGTTACGGCGATTGGGCGGCGTGAGGATAGGCACCTGACGGCGTTGCAGACTTTGACTGAGCGTTTGGATGCTCAGGTGAGGTCGTTGGAGCGTCGGGTGGATGTCTTGGAGGCTGAGCGGGATTCGCTTGGCCGGAAGTTGCGTGCGGCTTTGGATTGGGGTCGGCGTTTGGTGTCGTGGGGCGAGGAGGTGTCGGATTTGGTTGATCCGACTGTTGATGTTCCTGCGGCGCCGGTTCTTCCGCAGTTGTTGTCGGAGGAGTACTAATCCGTTTTGGGGGGGTGTCCTGCGGTGTTTGCCGGAGGGCGCCCCCCTTGTTCTTGTTTGCGTGTGTTGTTGTTTGGGGGTTATGGGTTTGCTGAGTGAGTTGCATTCTGGGGCTGCTGCGGGGTCTAGGCGGGTTTCTGACGGCGCCCCGTGCAAGGTGGGTAGGATTATCGGCGGGCTGGATTCTGAGGACGCTGAGTGGCTTCGTGGGGTGCTTGATGATGCCGATGAGACGACGGCTGGGATAAGGCGGACGCTTCGGGCCGCGGGGTTCGAGGTCGCGGCCTCGACGCTGGGGGAGCACAGGAGGGGGGAGTGCTGCTGTGCGGTTGCGTGACTTGCATGAGGAGGTGAATGCTCCTTTCCGGGCCGCTGGGGCCCGGGCGGTTGATGGTGTTGGCGCCCGGGTGTTGACGCTGGACATCGAATCTTCCCCTACGGTCGCCCACGTGTGGGGCCTATGGGACCAGAACGTTGGGTTGAATCAGATTGTCGAGGATGGGCGCATGTTGTCGTTCTCGGCTAAGTGGTATGAGGATTCGCAGACTGGGTTCTGGGCGGACTGGAAGTCTGGCGGGCATGAGGGCATGGTGGAGGAGGCTTGGCGTCTTCTTGATGAGTGCGATGTGCTTGTGACTTATAATGGTAAAAAGTATGATGTGAAGCATTTGAACCGGGAGTTCGTGTTGGCGGGCCTGGGGGCGCCGTCGCCTTATAAGCAGGTGGATTTGCTTCCGGTGGTTCGCAGGCAGTTCAAGTTCCCGTCGAACAAGCTTGATTATGTTGCGCCGCGATTGGGGTTGGGTCATAAGGTCGCGCACGAGGGGCACGGTCTCTGGATGGCGTGCCTCGAAGGGGATCGGGATGCCCAGCAGCGCATGGAAACGTACAATCGCGGGGATGTGGAGTTGACTGAGGCCCTGTATGACCGGTTGCGCCCGTGGTTGGCGGGGGGCCCGCACATGGGCTTGTATCGGCGTGAGGACAAGTGCGGGGCTTGTCCTCATTGTGGTGGTGTTGAGCGTGTGGAGTGTGGGGAGGCGTTGACGGGGGTGTCGGCGTTCCAGGCGTTCCGGTGCGTGTCGTGCGGCGGGGTGTTCCGCGGGTCGCGGGCTCTGCGTCGGGTTGCGTCGCGTCCTGTTGTGGGGTAGGGTGTTTTGCCTTGACTTCTGATTACCGTCCGGTTAGAGTTGGTGTTGACGTGCTGAAACACCAGCTCCAGGAGGGGGATCATGGCGCGAGCGACCAAGATCATCGACAAGGCCGAGGCCCTGCACTTGCTGCGGGACCGTGGGTTCACGTACCAGCAGATGGTGGACTGGTACAAGCGGCGGCATGGAGTCGATACGTCCGTGAGCATGTGGTCCCGTTTCCTTCGGCGGAACGGGGGGCGGCGCCTGAAGCCCCGCCCCGTTGCGATCCCCTGGATAACATCAAACGACGCGCGGAACCAGAACTACGCGCAGGGGTTGCGGGCGTTGGACGCTGCGGAGCAGGGCGAGGAATTGTCGGACCAGCAGCAGCGCCTCGGGGCCGCGCTGCGTCGGCGCCTGGTGTCGGAGAACCTTGTCGTTGATTACGACCACGATGAGGAGGCGTTCGTGCTGGTGCCGCGGCGCCGTGGGGTTGACTCGTGGTGGATCAGGGACCCGTTCTTGGATGATGCGGGGTGCCTGGTGTCTGACTTCTCGCGGATTCGCCTGGAGGCGTACAGGCAGCGGCTCCCGCTCTGACGGCCCCGGACTCTCCTTCCCCCACCCTCACGCTGGAGCGTGTGGCGCGCCACAGTGTTCGGTTTGACATTAGATGCACTTTGTGCCTAAGCTAGTGCCCGTCAACAAAGACAAACACGAACCGAAAGGAAGGAGGTCAATCGCAGTGCGAGCGAAGCGCAGTATCAACCACCTGTCCTACTCCTCCGCATCCGGGTACGCGGAATGCGGGGAGCGGTGGAGGCTGTCGCGCGTCTACGGCCTGGACAAGTCCACGTGGTGGGTCACCATCATGGGGACCGCCGTCCACGCCGTCACCGAGGCCCTGGACCTCGCCGACGTGGACGCCCTGCCGGATAACCTGGCCCCCCTGATCGAGCCTGAGGGGTTCCTCCACGCCTTCGAGAAGGCCAAACAGGACGCCGCCCGTCGCGGCGGCGAAATACGGGCGTCAGGCCGGACCCTGAAGAAGGGGATCGGCAAGGGTGGTGGCCCTAACAAGAAGGACGAGGAGTGGTGCCTTTACTGGGGGCCGCAGATCGTCAACTCATGGGTGGAGTGGCGCGAGAAGATGGGCCTGGAGGTGGCCCTGTTCCCCACTCGTGACGGCGAGTGGCTGCCCGGCGTCGAGCTGGAGGTCCGCAAGCCCATCGGCGGCTACCCTTACGTTGGGTACATTGACCGGGTTTTCGAGGACGCGAACGGCGAATACGTCGTCGTGGATTTGAAGACCGGGAATCCTCCCCAGTCCTCTACGCAGTTGAAGGCGTATGCGGCGCAGCTCCGGGCAGCGGGCGTGCCGGTCGCACGCGCGGCCTACTGGATGGGAATGGACGGCGACATCCTGGAATGGGTGCCCACTCCTCCCGAGGGGGACGATTTCGTTGCCGCGTGGCTGAGCAATGTCGGCCGCGGCCTGGAGGCCGGAGTGTTCACCGCTTCCCCCTCGTCGTTCTGCTCGGCTTGCCCTGTGCGTGAGTATTGTCGCGCGGTGGGCGGGGCGCGGGCGGCCGAGGTGCCCGCCATCGAGCGGCCCATCAAGATCAACAACAAGGAAGGAAACATGGTATGAGCGAGCAGCGCAGTATGTCGCCGTGGGCGGATGACGCGGCCAGGGCCGTGGAGATCGCGGAGGCCACCCCGGCGACCGTCAAGATCACGATGAAAGCGGGGGGCGATTACGACGCCCCGTGGATCGTGATCGAGGCTCCCAGCGTTTGCCAGGCGGAGCGCGCCTTGGCGGACGTGTTCGGGTGGCTGAACTGGGACCCGAAGAAAATGCCCCTGGCTGACGCCGTTCTGGCGATGGCGAAGGCCCTGGCGGGGAAGTGGAATGTCGTGGAGACGTTCGATGCTCGATTCATCGGGGACGATGGGGGGCCGGTTGATTACGGCGTCCACCCTGAGGATACTGGCGGCGCCCAGGAGCGCCGTGGAGGGCCCGCGGGGCCCGGCCCTTACGCCGACCTTTCGGAGAACGAGATCGGCGTCCTGCACGCCATTCAGGCGTGTTCTGACGTGGCGCAAGTGAGGGGCCTATGGGCTCAGTACGCGGTGACGTTGAACAATCAGCCGCTCCTGTTGGAGGCGTGGAAGGCGCGGGGCCGGGAGCTCGCCGCTGCGGCCAAGTCCGCCTCCTGACACTACTACTGTTGTTCGGTTTGATATTCGACTTGAACAATCTTCAAACCAAGACCAGACGAAAACGAAAGAATGCGAGGCAAGCATGAAGCTTGTGACGAAACTCCCCAAGAACAACCGCTACTTCAAGATCGCGGACAACAAGGACGCTCACGCGATCCTCCTGATCCCCCGGAAGGTCGAGTTCGACGTGCCGGGAGAGTACAAGGGGCGTCCCACAACGAACCAGCGCATCCTGATGGATGCATATGTTTTCCATTCCAAGGCTGACCTGACGAACGGAACGCCTGAGATCATGGTCGGCACCCAATGGGATATCAACAAGCCCATCGCAAATGGCCTTTATGCTGAACTCGGGAACCTTTGTGGCCCGTTCAAGCTTAAAAAGAAGGAGGGGCGCAACAGCGAATATTGGGACCTGGTTCCCATCGAAGAGGGGCAGGATGGCTACGAAGAGGCCATTCGGTACGCGATGGGCCTGGTGGAGGCTGCTGAGCGGGCGGGCGAGGCCCCGTCGTTCGACGACGAGCCCGCTGCGGCTCCCCCTATGGCTTCGGCGCCCGCCCCGGCGGCGCCCCCGATCCCCGACTTCGGCTTCTAAGGGAGGCGGGGCGTGGGGCTGGGCCCGTTTCAGTCCTTGCGTCGTGGCGTCGCTTCCGCCCAGCCGCTCCCCAGGGTCCCGGGGTTCCGGGACTTGTACAGGGAGGGCGTGATCCCCCGGAGGGGGCAGGTCATTATGGTGGCTGGGCGGAGCGGCACCCAGAAGAGTGGTTTCGCGTTGTTCTGGGTTGCGCAGATGGGGCTTCCGACGCTGTACTTCAGTGCGGATATGGCTCCGTTCACGGCGGGGACGCGGTTGGCGAGTATTGCTACTGGGCGTCCGTCCCGCGAGGTCGAGGCTTTGATGGGTTCGGTCCGTGGGCGGGCCTCCTTGGAGGAGGCCGTTAAGGGCCTCCCTATCCAATTGTCCTTCGGGTCTCCGATCACGTGGGACCGTGTTGAGGACGAATTGAATTGTTGGGCTCTTTTGCATAATGCGTATCCGCAGGTTGTTGTGTTCGACAATTTGATGGATTTCGCTGGCGGGGAGTCTGATTACGAGGCGCAGATGGGTGTGATGCAGGATATCACGTCGTTTGCGCGGGCGACCGGTTGCACGGTGATCGTGTTGCATCATGCGTCGGATAAGACGATGGATGCGAAGAATGCTCCGTGGAGGCCGCCTTCCCGGGACCAGATCAAGAATGGGATGGCTGAGAAGCCTGAGTTGACTCTGACTATTGGCCTGGACCCGGTTAACAAAGAGTTCCACGTTGCTTGCGTGAAGCAGCGTGATGGGTTCTGCGATCCCAGTGCTGAGCATATTGTCACGTTGGCGGTTGATCCGTCGCGCACGTGGTTCGGGGTCGCTGGCACAACCCCTGAGGTGGGGGCTGTGAGTGAGATTGAAAGGAAACAGGAACAATGACGAGTACGATTATTGCGGTTGTCGCGGCCGCGGTTTCGGTTGGGAGCTTCTTCATGACGGAGTTCATTCTCCGCAGGCACGCTGACGAAGCGGCTTGGAGGTCGCGGGACCTTCAGTTCCAGATTGAGGGGGACCGGGAGAGGACGAAGCGCGCGCTCCGCAACCTTAGTGAGGTCGTGGGGGCGATGGAAAGCGATCTGAGGGCCCTTATCGACGCTTCTGTGGATTTTGAGGAGGAGTATGCGCGGGATGGCCTGCGTGGTGGCTGCCAGTGCCGCCGCGGCCTCGAAGATGCGCGAGTCCTTCTCCCCAGTGGGGGGGATTGCGAGTGACAGTGCTTGCTGGCCTGATTTGGTTCGTGACTGGGCTCGTGCTTGGGCTTCTGATTGGCGGCCTGGATGTGCCGCCCCACCAGGGAATGTGAAAGGAAACCACGATGAGTAATCCGGGTAAGCGCAAGGGCTCCCAGTGGGAGACGGACGTTCGACAGTACTTGCGCGAGCGGGAGCTTGATACTGAGGCGCTTCGTCAGATGGGCGCCCTGGATGAGGGAGACCTCGTGGTCCGCACTCCAGACCGTGACCTGCGTGTGGTTGTGGAGGCGAAGAATCGGGGGAAGCTCGACCTCGCTCAGTTCCTCCGCGAGGCGGAGGACGAGGCCGCGCTGCACGCCCATAATCGTGGGCTCCCGCAGGAGCGGGCTGTGCCCGTCGCGGTCGTGAAGGCCCGCCAGAAGTCCACGGGAGAGGGGTACGCGGTGATGCGACTGCGAGACCTTGCGCGCCTGCTGAGCATGCTGTAGGAGGGCGCCTGGGGTGTCGGCTGCAAGGTGGGGCCAGTCCCCCGGTGGCCGGTCGGATAGTGGGTCAGCGGGGCGTTTGCGTCAGGTGCTCGCGCATTTCGGCGTGGACGCCCCGCCCGGCTCCAGGGGCATGATCGTCTGCCCGTTCCACGGGGACGTGAATGCGAGCCTGAGCTTGGACTTCGACCGGGGCCTGTGGCATTGCTTCGGCTGTGACCGGGGCGGGGACTGGGCTAATTGGATTATGGAAGAAATAGGAGCAGCGTCTTTTGGGGATGCAGAACGTTATGCCGCTTCTGTCGGAATCGGCGTTGAGGGAACTTCGGGCCAGGCACGAGGCGTACCGCAGTCGGGCCGGTGGGGTCAAGGAGTACTTGGCGGCGCGGGGGCTTTCCGCGGAGCTGGTGGACGCGGCGGGACTCGGGTTCGTTGGTGATGATCCTCTCCCCGGAGACGAAGCGTTCCAGGGGCATTTGAGTATTCCTTACGCGAATGCTGATGGCGTTGTTGTTGGGATGCGGTTCCGCCGCCTTGATGGCGGTGGTCCGAAGTACACGAGTCGTGCGGGGGACCGGGCTCTCCTGTACAACGCGAGACTTATTACTGGCGCCACTCACGCTCACATTTGCGAGGGGGAGTTGGATGCTTTGTCTCTCGCTCAGTGTGGTCTGTTGGCTTGTGGGCTGCCTGGTGCGTCCACGTGGAAGCCGTGGTATGCGCTCTTGTTCGAGGGGTGCGAGCGGGTGACTGTGTGGACTGATGGTGATGAGGCTGGGGATGAGGCGTGGCGGAAGATCAGTCGTGACCTTCCTTTGGCTTCGCGGGCGCCTGTGCCCCGCGGGATGGATGTGAACGCGTTGCTTGTTGAGCGGGGCGCCGCGGGGGTCCGTGGGCTTATTGGCCTCGAATGAAAACTATTTGAAAGGAAACAATTGTGAGTAATGCTGGTGGCGTTTTTTCGCGTGAGCGCGTGAGGGAGCTGCTGTGTGAGGGGCCCTCGTGTCCGCTGGAGGAGATTCCCGCGGATGCGGTGGGCGAGTCGAGCGTGTTCTGGCGGGCGTACCGGAAGGGCATGGAGTGGTTTTCGCGCAGGTCTCGCGTGCCTGTCGAGGAGGTCATGGGGTTCCTGTGGGGGCGGGCGTGGGACCGGGCGCAGAAGGTCTCGCACAAGTGGACGGTTGCTGGCGAGGCGGGGCTTGTGAACTGTTTCTCCCAAATCCTGTTCGAGCAATACCCGGACTACGCTCACCATGAGCGCGAGGTGCCGTGGGACTTCTCTCCCGCCCCCCTGGGGGGTGCGGCGTAGTGTACGAGCCGGGAATGATCGTGAAGCTTCTGCCTGCGGCGTTCGATAAGCAGCGTGGGTGGGGGGTGCGCCTGTCGGACACTCATGTGGAGGCGGGGATGCCGCGGGCGGCGTCGGACCCGTCCCAGGGTGGGACGCTGATGGCGATGTGCGCTGACGTGCAGCGCGCGTACTGGAGTTTGGAGCAGGCCGAGCGGAACGTGGTTGGATGCCGCCACATTCTGGGGTGGGAGCAGCATGAGGTTGCGGCTCGCATGGGAGTGTCGCGGTCTCGGGTCGCTCAGATCGAATTTGCGGCTGTGCGCCGCATGTGTGTGAGACTGAATGGGCGTCCTCTTGGGGATGGGTTGGATGAGGTGTGATGGTGGCTGTTTAGGTGCCCGTTTTG
>ERZ773042.1996-NODE-1996-length-11541-cov-15.646439_pt1 | contig 11541 bp, 15 predicted proteins | sample MGYA00511664_ERZ773042 | MGnify/ENA primary metagenome ERZ773042 (study PRJEB29015, sample SAMEA2737984) | human oral metagenome | biome: human oral; feature: human-associated habitat; material: dental | place: China | collected 2036 ... | reverse complement strand
ACCCCCAACCTTCTGGTTGGGGGTTCGAGACCCTCTGGCGCACCGCGGGACTCTCAGGATCGCCGATCCTACCAGGCGCTACCTGGCCTGGGTACTGACGGCCTGACCCGGCGTGCAGGACAGGGCGACGACGTGTAGAGAGCAGTCATGGACTCACGTACTCACCGGCGCAGGCCCGGGCCAGCGCCGCTGCCACTACCAGCGGCCTGGGCCACCGCGCTCAGGGAGTGGGAGATCTCACTTCGCGCCGCAGGGAGGTCAGAGCAGACAATCGCCACCAGGCTGGACCACGCCCGGCGCCTGGCCCGGGCGATGGGCGGCTCGCCCTGGGAGGTGACGGCCCGGGAGCTGGAGGCCTGGTCCGGCACCCGTACCTGGGGCAGGGAGACCCGTCGCAGCGTCCACGCCACCGTCCGGGGCCTGTACCGGTGGGCCGTAAAGGCCGGCTACGTGGACCGCTCCCCCGCTGAGGAGCTGCCGACGATCCGGCCGGCACCACCGTGCCCGCACCCGGCCCCGGAGACCGCATACCAGTGGGCCCTGACCCACGCTGACCTGCGCCAGCGGTGCATCGTGCGCCTGGCCGGGGAGGCTGGCCTGCGCCGGATCGAGGTGGCCCGGGTCCACGCCGACGACCTCACGCGTGACCTGCTGGGCTGGTCCCTGCTGGTCCACGGCAAGGGTGGTCGGGACCGCCTGCTGCCGGTCAGTGACTCCCTGGCCCGTGAGATGCGCCTGCTGCTGGACCAGGTCGGCGGGGCCTGGCTGCTGCCCAGCCCCTACGGCGGGCACCTCACGCCCGCCCACGTCGCGGTCCTGGCCAACCGGGTCATCCCCGCCCCCTGGACCATGCACAAGCTGCGTCACCGGTTCGCCACGCGCGCGTGGGAGACCAGCGGCGGTGACCTGCTGGCGGTGCAGAAGCTGCTGGGGCACGCCTCGCCGGCGACCACGCAGAGGTATGTGCAGGTGGATGCCGCCCACCTGCGTCGTGTGATGCTCGCGGCGGCCTAGAGCTGGAGGAGGGTGTCCTCCAGGCGGCGGATGCGGGTGGCGTGGTCGGCGTGGGTGTGGTCGTAGGCGCGGCGGATCTCGCCGACCTCGTGGCCCAGGGCCGAGCGCAGGTCGGCCAGGTCCGAGCGCAGGGCGCCCAGGTCGGTCTCTATGCGGTGGACGGCGTCGGCCAGGGAGGTGCCGTGGTCGGGCTCTATGGCGGCGCGGATGGTGGTGACGTCGTCTGCCTGGCGTCTGCCGGTCCTCCAGGCGGTGATGACGGCGGCCAGGCCGCCCAGTCCCCCGAGGGTGGACAGGGCGGCCAGGGCGTCGGTCAGGGCGGCCGTCACCTGCTGGTGGTGGGCCGGTAGGCGGTGGCCAGCGTGGTGGTGGTGGCTCCGAGGAGGGCGGCGGCGAGGTCGGCCCAGGCGTGGGACTGGTCGGGGTCGAGGTGGCCGTAGGCGACCAGGAGGGCGATCAGTGTGAGGGCGACGGGGTAGGCCCAGGCGCGTACGCGGGCGGGCACGAGGTCGGGCGCGGGTGCGGGGGCCTGGGTGTGGGGGGTGGTCATGCTGGTTCTCCTGTTCTAGAGGGTTCCGTGGGCGAGGGCTCGTTGCATGGCGGTGACGGTGGGTGAGGGGGCGTCGAGGTAGCCGTCGGGGGTGATGCCGTAGCGGGTCTGGAGGGCGCGGACGGTGACGGGGCCGGTGATGCCGTCGTCGGTCACGCCCAGGAGGCGCTGGAGGACGGTGATGGTCACGGAGCCCTCGGCCTGGTCGGTGGGTACGAACTCCCAGCCGCCTGCGGCGGCGGCGAGGATGTCCTGGTTGGCTGCGTCCTGGGAGGAGATGACGCCGTCGGTGACGGCCAGGTCCAGGGCGGTCTGGAGGGCGGTGGTGGTGGCGGGGCCCCACCAGCCGTCCGGGACGACCTGGGTGGTGCCCGGGTAGTCGTCGTAGGTGGCGTCGTCGTAGGCGGGGCGGATCATGGCGGTCACGCCTGCCCAGGCGCGGGTGCGGCGCAGGACCAGGCCGCCGTTGTCCCAGGACGAGGCGGAGGTGTTGAACTCGATGGTCTGGAGCCAGTCGCCCTGGTTGAGCTCGACGAAGCCGACGTGGTCGGCGACGCCGTCGTCGTCCCAGTCGAAGCAGACCAGGTCGCCGGGCTCGGCGTCGTAGACGTCCACCAGGGCGCCGGCGGCGTGGGCGTTGTTGATGCCGTAGGGCACGTAGGCGAAGGGGCCGCCTGGGGGCTCCATGCCGCACTGGGCCAGGGTCCAGGACACGCCCATGGCGCAGAACGCGACGCCGGAGGCGGCGTACCAGGACCGGCCGGTACGTGCGGCGTACCAGCGTCCGTACACGGTGCCCTCCTCCTCGTCCTCCCAGCGGGAGTAGCCGATCTGGCTGGCGGCTACGGCCAGGACCTGGTCAGCGCTGGCCATGGGTGACCTCCTGGACGGGGGCGACGTCGGCGGGTGAGTGGTCACCGGTGGTCTGGGTGGCCACGAGTCCGGGCTCTGCCAGCTCCCGGATCTCCTCTGTGGTCATCGGCTTCATAGATGGGTCCTTCCTTTCTGTTAGGCGAGTTCTATGTGGGTGGTCCAGGTGGTGGGTGTGATGGTGTGGGCGATGATGGCGGTCATGGGGTGGGTGGTCTGGCCTGCGTGCTCGATGACGACCGTCTGGTGGGGGGAGGCCTCGGCGGCTGCGGCCATGGCCCGGTGGGTGAGGTGGCTGGGGGTCTGGTCGGTGATGACGGGGATGGTCACGGAGCGGGGTAGGGGGCGGGTGGAGTGGCCGTAGGAGAGCAGGTCGAGGGCGAGGACCTTGGCCTCGGCATCGGTCGTGGTGGTGTCGACGTTGACGGTGACGCCGCCCCAGGGGTTGGCGCGGCTGGTGACGGTGTGGGTGGTGTCGGCCGCCCGCCACTGGTTGCCCTCCTTGACGGCGCCGTGGTTGGTGACACGGATCGCGGAGACGATCGCGGACGTGGAGAAGCCGGGGTCGATGGCGGAGTAGTACCAGGTATCGCGTATGCCCCACCGCTGCCACTGGGTGGGGGTGGTGGTGATGCTGCCGTCGGTGATGGTCAGGGGGTTCTGGGTCTCGTGGGCGGCCTTGGAGTCGGCGATGAGGACGTCGCCGTCGCCCTGGACGTACCAGACGGCGAGGATGCTCGCGTTGATGGCGTCCAGGTGGGCGGCCAGGGAGGTCTCCCACACGGTGGGCTGGAGGGGCGACTTGCCTGCGCGGACGATGCGTTGGAGGATGCGTACCCCGGGCAGGGCGGCTTCGGCGGAGCGGACCAGGGAGGTGACGCGCTCGGCGGCGGTCTGCTTGACGGTGGCCCCGTAGCGGGTGACCTCGGCGAGGCGGGAGGCGGCGTCGGCGGCCTCCACGGTGGCGGTGCCGCCGGGCCGGCCCTTGTAGGGGGTGTAGGTGACGGAGGTGATCCACCCCGACCAGATAGGGATCTGGGCGGCGGATCCGGGGTACCAGTCGTAGAGGCGTAGGCGCTTGCCGTAGGGGAATGATTGGGGCAGGGTGTCAGGGGTCAGTGTGCGGCCGGCGAGGTTGACGGTCATGGTGCCGGGCTCGCCGCCGCGGATGGGGCTGGTGGAGGAGAAGCCCCTCCTGGTGGTGATGGCGGTGACGCGGCCGATGACGTCCTGCCAGTGGCCGGCGTCGTCCTGGGTCTCCAGGGCCAGGACGTGGGCGGGCAGGAGCCGGGTGGCGGGCATGGGGTCGGGCAGGCTGACGCGGATACGGGCGCCGCGGATGAAGTAGGCGTCCTTGACGGTGATGGTCAGGGGGCGCAGGCGGCTGCGGAGCGTGATGGTGCGTGTGGCCACGGCCTGGCCGGCGGGCCAGGAGATGACCTCCTTGCCGCCGACGGTGATGGTCGCGGTCTTGCCGGTGACCTGGGAGACGGAGGCCTCGACCTGGACGATCAGGACGGGGATCGCGGCGGGGATCCAGTCGATGGTCAGGGTCATGGGGTTGCCGTAGGGGTGTCGGGCTATGTCCTCGTCGTGGCTGGTGGCCCCGGCCCAGGAGTAGCCGGGGACCGGGTCCCAGTTCGCCAGGGCCGGCCCGCTCATGCCATCCCCCAGGTCACGGAGGGGCGGCGGCCGCGTATGGCCCACCAGGAGGTCAGAGCCTGCTCGACGCGGCGGCCGATCTCGGGGCCTGAGTCCAGGCCCCCCTGGATAGTGATGTTGACGGTCACGGGTGCGGTGGTGGTGGTGGTGCCGGTCCCGGTCAGGGTGGTGGTGGGCAGGTCCAGGCTCCCCAGGTCGGTGCCCGCGATCATGCCGGTCAGGGAGGCCAGGGAGGCGCGGACGTTGCTGTAGCGGTCCTCCAGGCCGGCTACCAGGCCCCCGATGATCGCCCGCCCCGCGCCCCGCAGCAGGCCGGCGTCCCGGGCCGCGGGACCCTTCCAGGTCGGGATCCAGTCGGTGAGGCGGGACAGGGTGGACTTCACCGACCCCCACATGGACTTCAGGCCGTCGATGAAGCCGCGGATGACCCTCTTGCCGGCGTCCACGAGCCAGTGCCCGGCGTCGGAGAACAGGTTCTTGATCTTGGTGGGGACGGACTTGACGAAGTTGATCATGGTGTCTACTCCGGTGCGTACGTTGGTCTTGACGCTCTCCCAGGTGTCCCGGACGGTGTCCTTCAGGGCGTTCCAGGCGCCGGACGCGGCGCCCTTGATGACGCCCCAGGCGGCGGTGAGCCATCCCCGGATCATCTCCAGGGCGCCGCTCACGATGCCCTTGATGCCCTCCCACACGGAGGAGAAGATCTCGCGGACGCCGTCCCAGGCCTGGTGCCAGTCGCCGGTGATCAGGCCGGTGACGGTGGTGATCACGCCGTGGATCACGCCCAGGATCGTGGAGACCACGGCGTAGAGCACGTTCCACAGGCTCTGCCAGTAGGTCTGGATGCCGTTCCAGATCGTGTGCCACTGGTCGGCCACGCCCTGGAACACGCTGATGATGAACTCGGCCACGGGGCGCCCGTACTGCTCCCAGTAGGCCTGGATGAGCTCCCAGCCGGCCCGCACGACCTCGACCAGGCCGTCCCACAGGGCTCTGAGGCCGGGGATGACGGTGGTGGTGAACCACTCGACCACGGGGGCCGCCGCGTCCTTGATGGCGGCCCAGGCGGTCTGGACGGCGGTGCGGAAGTTTTCGCAGTGCTGGTAGGCGTAGACCAGGCCGGCGGCCAGGGCGGCGACGGCCAGGACGATGAGCATGATGGGGTTGGCGGACAGGGCCAGGTTGAGGGCCTGGAACGCTGTGCGGAGAAGCTTGACGATGCGGATGATGCGTTGGACGAGCTGGAAGCCTTCGTAGAAGACCTTCAGGGTCGCGGCGGCGGCCAGGATGGTGGGGCCCCAGTCGCGTAGGACGGCGATGAAGGCCTTGATGGCGGGGGGCCCGTTGGTCTTGATCCAGGCGATGACCTCCTTCAGGACGGGGAGGACCTCGTTCTTGAACGCGGTGGCGGCCTCCTTGAGCCTGGGGAGGAGGTCGGCCTGGAAGCGGGCGGCGAGGTCCTTGACGGCGGGCACGAGGCGGTCGGTGATCCACGTCTTGAGGGCCGCGGCGGCGGGGGTGAAGTGCTCGTTGAGCCAGGAGGCGGCCTTCGTGACGGCGGGCAGGAAGAGGGTGCCCATGTCGGCGGTGAAGTCGCCGAAGTTGGCCTTGAGGACCTGGATCTGGTGGGAGAGGGTGTCGCCCTCGCGGGCGAAGGCGCCGTGCGCGTCCGCGGTCTGCTCCATGATCAGGGCCAGGGTCGCGGCCTGCTGGGCGGCGGAGGAGGAGGTGTCGGTGAAGCCCAGGGCGGCGGCCTTGGCGTCGATCATGGCCTGCTTGAGGGTGACCCCGTAGCGTTCGATGGGGTCCCTCTCTCCCTTGAGGGCGGAGGACAGGGCCGCGACGGCGTCGGCGGTGGTGCCCCCGAACATGGCTGACATGTCGGCTCCCAGGCCGATGAGCTCGTCGGTCTTGCCGGCGAGCTCGTCGATGCTGGTGCCGCCGTTCTTGAGCTGGGAGCCGATGGTGGTCGCCAGTTCCTGGTACTCGTTCTTGGTCAGGCCCACGGCGGTGGCGGACCTGGAGGCGAAGTCCTTGACCTGGTCGGCGGTGTGCTTGAAGACGGCCTCGACGGCCCCGGTGGACTGCTCCAGGTCGGCGGCGGCGGACACGCCCTTGGCGGCCAGGCCTCCCAGGGCCAGGGTCGCGGCGCCGCCGACCTTGGCCAGGGTCGCGGCGGCGGTCCTGGCGGTCTGGGCCAGGCTGGTCAGGCCGGTCTCGTGGGCAAGGCCCCGGAACGCCCTGGAGAACTTTTCGGTCTCGGCGACCACGGAGACCTTGACGACGTGACCGGCCACTACGCCCTCCTTCAGTGTCGTTGGTTCTGTGCTTTGGCTCGTTTGGTGAGGAGGCTGATGATGGCGTCGGCCTCCTCGATGGTCAGGTGGTCGCGGGCCTGCCAGGGCGGTATCCCGGCGTCCACGGCCAGGACGGCCAGGACGTCCAGGCGGGCCCGCCTCATTCCCCCGCCGCGTCCTCCTGGGTGGCCTGGTCAGGAGTGCGGATCAGGCGGGTGGCCTGGTCCATGGGGACGTCCTCGGCGGCGGCCTGGGCGGCCTCGGGGGTGGGGTAGGCGCCGGTGCGGTACAGGGCCAGGCCGACCAGGACCTTCAGGGGGCCGACCATGGGCGTGCCGGGCTCACCGAAGCTGCTCAGGGAGATACCGCTGCGCTTTTCGAAGTAGTCGAGCTCGCCTAGGGTCAAGGACGTCAGGGTGACGGGGGGCAGGGTGGACACGTCCACGGGTGTCATGACGGTGGTTTCCTTTCGGTCTACCAGTTGTACTTGGTCAGGAGGTCTCTGATGCCCTCGCCGAGGCCGGCGAGGGTGCGGGGGCGCATGCGTTCCTCGGCGACGGACAGGAAGCGGGGTCCGGAGCGGGAGTCCCACCCCCAGTGGACGGCGCCGGCGTAGGCGAGCCGGCTCGTGCCGACGCGGACCATGACCTTCCTCTTGGACTTGGAGGGTTTGATGCCGGCTGCGAGGCGTCCGCTGCGTCTGGGTGCCAGGGTGGCGCCGAGGGCGGCGATGGGTAGGGCGAGGCGGTAGGTGAGCTCCTTGAGGTCGGTGGCGGCCACGCCCACGGCCTCGGCGTCGCGTAGCAGGGCCGTGATGCCGGTGGTCTCCACGCTGGCGCCGTCGAGCTCGACGCGGCCGTCGAGGATCCCGGTCATCCCGCGTCCTCCTGGGAGCCGGTGCCCATCTCCGAGCCGGTGGTGACCATCTGGGGCTCGCCCTCGCAGGTCCACTCGACCTCGAAGGTGGAGCCCTTGGTGTCGCCGGCCTCGCCGCTGACGGGGGGCTTGGAGCCGATCTTCACGCTGCCCTTGAAGTGGGGCTTCCCGGGGGCGGCGGAGCGGTTGCCCAGGGGGGCGATGGCGTAGCCGACGGTCTTGCCGGCGTTGGCCCAGACGGTGTCCCAGAAGGAGCCGGTGTCGAAGGAGATGATGGCCTTGATCTTGAGCTTCCAGGAGGCGGCTGCCCCGCTGGCGGCGTCGGCGAAGGTCACGACGTCCTTGTCGTCGGTGGAGGGGGCGAGCTCGTAGGAGGCGATGTCGGCCCACAGGTCCTTGCCGTTGATGGTCAGGCCGAGCTTGCTGCCCATGACCCGGGTGTTCTTGGTGGTGGCCACGGCGTCTTCCTTTCTAGATGGTCAGGCTGGTGGTGGTCTCGATGGCGGCGGCGAGGTAGCGCTGGGAGTCGGCGGAGGTGACGGTGGAGTAGGAGGTGACGGTCAGGGGGACGCGCCCCCAGGCGGTGGTGGTGATCTGGTCCACGTGGGCGTCCAGGCGTTCCAGGGCCAGGGCGGCGTCGGTGGGGGCCTCGACGACGGTGGCGGTGAGGTGGACGGTCACGCCCCGGGGGCCGGTCTCGTCGGCCTCCAGGACGGGGTTGCCCTCGGTGATGACCACGCAGGGCGGGTCCAGGCGCTCGGGGACGCTGGTCAGGACGGGCAGGTCGGTGGCCTGGCGCAGGACGTCGGCCAGGTCGGCGCGGGCGTAGGCGACGGGGCCGGTGCTCATGCGACGGCCAGGGGCAGGTAGGGGGCCAGGAGGGGGCGTGCGGCGACGAGGGCGTCGCGGGCGACGCGGACGGCTGCCGTGCCGTCTATGTCGGTGTAGTTCTTGATCCCGTTGGGTGCGCTCTTGCGGTGGTAGAGCTCGGCGGCTACCTCCAGGACGGCCCGGTCCCGGACGGTGGCGGGTACCTGGTCCCGGGCGGCGCCCACGTGGCGGTCCACCAGGGCGGCGGCCTCGGCGGCGCAGGCCTCCAGGTAGTCGGTGGGGGGCACGCCGCCGACGTAGTGGGCGAGGCGCTCGGCCGTGGTCATCAGGCGCCTGCCTTGAGGGGGACGAGGGCGGCGGGGATCTCGGTGGCCACGGCGGCGTACCGGTAGACGCTGAAGTCGCGGGTGAGGTTGGTGACGTTCTCGGCCTGGAGCTGGACCAGGGGTGTCTGGTAGGTGCGCAGGGCGGCCTTGTTGTAGAAGGCGCCGACGACGCCGGCCCCGAGGTCGCCGGGCTTCTGGCGGAGGTTGGGGGTGACGGTGACGCCGACGAGGGCGCCGGTCAGGCCGGGCAGGCTCATGGTGCCGGCGGTGTTGGCGCCGGTGCCCGAGACGCTCATCAGGGGGCGTCCGTCGGCGGCGGTCAGGGAGGCCAGGGCCTTGAAGGTGTCCTTGTCCACGATGAGGCCGTCCAGGGTCAGGGCCAGGGAGTCGTAGGCGGTGGCGGCCTCGATGACGATGCCGGCCAGGTCGGCCCAGGTCAGGGCCCCCGGCGCCTTGGTGGTGGTGATCGCGGTGGCGGCGCGGGCCTTGACGGCGGTGGCGTAGGCGGTGGCGAAGTAGGTGGCGGCGCGGGCGGCGGCGGCCAGGGTCATGGCGCGCAGGTGGTGGTCCAGCAGGTTGACGCGGGTGCGCTCGATGGCCTGCCGGCTGAGGGTGGTGTAGCCGCCGAAGGTCTGGATGGGGGTGGTGCGGTCGCGGGTGGTGACCTTGCCCAGGGGCAGGGTGTCGCCCTCGTGCTCCTGGACGTCGACCTTGACGGTGTTGGCGTCGAGCTCGGTGAACTCCAGGCTCATGCCCTCGGCGGGCAGGGCGCCGGTGGAGAACAGGGGGGACAGGCGGTCGGCCTCGGTGTAGAGGCGGGTGAGGTCGCCGATCCAGGTCGGGGTGGGGGTGGTGGCGTCGGCCGCCGTGGTGGTGCCCGCCCAGGCGCGGGCCAGGGCGGCCTCGTAGGCGCGGGTGGTGGGCTGGTCGCCGGCGGCCAGGGCCTTGAGGAAGGCGCCGGGGGTGCGCTGGTCGGCGGCGGGCGTGGTGGGGTGGGTGTCGGCGCGAAGGAAGTCGATCTGCTGGGCCAGGTCGGCCAGGTCGGTGCGTAGGGCGGTGATCTCCTTGGCGGGGTCCATGGTGTGCTCCTCGGTGTCGGTGTGGTGGGGGTCGTGGCGGACGTCGGTGACGGCGGCGGCCTCGTAGGCGGGCCAGGGGACCAGGGAGACCTCGTACAGGTCGATCTGGGTGTGGCGGACGTGGACGTGGCCGTCCTCGTCGGTGGTCTCCTCGGAGCTGACGGGCAGGAAGCCGATGGAGAAGCGGTCGATCACGCCGTCGCGCAGGAGCTGGTAGGCCTCCTCGCCGCGGGGGGTGGGGCTGATGCGGGCGGTGACGCGCAGGCCGGCCTCCTCCTCCTGGGTGCTGGTGACCACGCCGATGGGCTCGTCGTGGCGCCACAGGAGCTTGACGCCGGTGCGTCCCCGGGCCGGCGGGCGGGGGGCGCCGGGGGCGACGGACTCGAAGAGGCCGGGGACCAGCTCGATCTCGTCGTCGTAGGGCACGGCCAGGCCGGTGACCTCACGGGCCGCCTCCTCGCCGGTGGCGCGCAGGGTGAACTCTCGTCGGTGCAGCTTCACTGGTCTTTCCTCGGTGTGCTGGGGCCGGCCTCGTCGGGGATGCCCTCGATGCGGCGGGCGTAGGCGGCGTCGTAGACGCCGGCGGTGATGGCGGTGGCGTGGGTGGTCATGCGGGTGCGGGTGTCGGCGCGCAGGAGGGCGTCGAGGTTGAACCGGGCGGTGGTGCCCCGTGGGAGGATCTGGGTCAGGGCGTCCTCGATCTCACGCAGGTAGCTCATGACGGTCCAGCGGATGAAGTCGGTGGCGGAGTCGATGACGTTCTGGTAGGTCATGGACGACCCGGTGAGGGAGGTCAGGAGCATGTGGGCGGGGATGCCGAACATGCGGCCCACGGCCCGGACGTCGAAGTCGCGGGACTCCAGGAAGTTGATCTCGGTGGGCTTGAGCATCATGGGGGCGTAGTGCAGGCCCCGGCCCACGACGGCGACGCCCTTGCCGGGGCCGTTGGCCTCGTTCCACCGCCGCTTGGCCTCCTCGGCCTGCTCGGGGCTGATGTCCTGGTCGGAGGAGAGGACGCCGGAGGGCACGCCGCTGTCGTCGATCCACCGGGAGACGTAGTCGGCCATGTCGATGGCGCCGGCCAGGGCGCGCTGGCAGGCCTGGACGGGGCCCAGGCCCTCGGGGTCGCCGGGCACGCGCAGCAGGCGCAGGTGGCGCAGGTCGCGGGGCTCCCAGGTGGCGGCGTGCCACTGGACGGTGCGCCGCCCGGTCCGGGGGTCCAGGACGGGGACGCAGTCCAGGGGGTTGAGGACCTGGACGCCCGAGGGGCGGGAGTCGGAGTCGGTGACCACGCGCCAGTAGGCGTTGCCCCGCAGGGCCAGGGAGGCCACGGTCTCGGCGACGAGGTCGGTGGTGGAGGTCTCGGGGCCGGGACGGGCGACCAGGGCGGGGACGTCGGCCCCCTCCAGGCGGGCGCCGTCGCGCCAGGTGTCGATGCTCAGCTGCTTGGCGGCGGTCTGGATGACGCTGACGGCCCGGTAGACGCTGTCCAGGGTCAGGGCCCTCCTGGGGGTGGTGTCCGCGGCGCCCTGGCGGGGCGGTGGCAGCACCCCGGGGGGCGCGCCGCCGTCCTGGCGTACCAGCAGGGCGCGGGCCAGGGCGCGGGCCGGGGCGGTCAGTAGGTTCACGTCCCCAGGGTGCGGCCACCTGTATCCGCTCCACTAATCCCGTGGCGTCCCGTGGCGGCGTCGGTGGTTGTTCAGGGCGCGCAGGGCGCCCTGGGAGCCGGGGTGGGCGCGTCTCTCGTGGTGGCGGGCCTGGGCCAGGGCCTCGCCGCGGGTCAGGGCCCCGCCACCCGCAGGAGCACACGGGCAGCAGGGTGACGGGGCCGGCGTCTATGCGGGTGCGCACCGGGGGTCTCCTAGTAGATCTGGATGGGGTCGGGGACGGTCTGGGAGGCGGCCCAGGCGGCCACGGCGGTGGCCCGTAGGGCGTCGATGGGGCCGGCCGACCTGCGGGCGTCCAGGGCGGCCACGCCCGCCAGGGGGCGGGGGACGGCCACGGACAGGGCCTCCCGCAGCACGGGGGCCCCGTCG
>ERZ773042.1995-NODE-1995-length-11545-cov-6.723586_pt1 | contig 11545 bp, 3 predicted proteins | sample MGYA00511664_ERZ773042 | MGnify/ENA primary metagenome ERZ773042 (study PRJEB29015, sample SAMEA2737984) | human oral metagenome | biome: human oral; feature: human-associated habitat; material: dental | place: China | collected 2036 ... | reverse complement strand
CTACTTGGGAAGATGTTCCTGGAACAACCATCGAATCTTGCGGAAACTACAAGGACCACAGCCTCTTTTCTGCTAAAGAATGGGCAAAACTCATCCTGGAACAAGGAATCTCAGATGATGCCTTTGAACGCCATGTCATCTAAACACAAAAGGAACCAGCTTTTAGCTAGTTCCTTCTTTTTTTATTCTCAAAATCTTGAGTTAGGCTTTTTCACGAATGACCAAAACGCCATCTTCCATATCTGCTTCCAGATGTTTGGCATCTAGATGATCCAAGTGGAAATCTGTCACCTTATCACGAATTTGTTGTTCAACCACGCGACGGAGAGGACGAACACCCATAACTTCGTCATAACCTTCTTCTGTGATAAAGTCCTTAGCTGCTTGACTAACTTCCAAATCAATGTCTTTCTTAGCCAAGGTTTGGTTGACTTCCGCCAACATCAAGTCCACAATCTTAGAAAGGTCTTCCTTATTCAAGTGTGAGAACTCGATAACTGCGTTAAAGCGGTTAAGGAACTCTGGACGGAAGAATGGTTTCAAACGATCCATCAACTCTGGTTTATCCGCATCTTCAGTCAAGTTGGCTTCATAGCCAAATCCAGCATTTGATGTTGCGATAATGACCGTGTTCTTGAAGTTCACTGTATTTCCTTGACCATCAGTTAAACGACCATCATCCAAGACTTGGAGGAGAAGGGTAATGACTTGAGGATCAGCCTTTTCAATCTCATCCAAGAGAATGATAGAGTAAGGATTACGACGAACACGTTCTGTCAAGGTATTGCTATTGTCATCATACCCCACATAACCAGCTGTTGTACCGATCAACTTAGATACAGCTGTGCGGTCACTGTATTCAGACATATCCAAACGAATGATAGCATCCTTAGTTCCAAACATATCCAGTGCCAATTGCTTAGCAAGCTCGGTCTTACCAACCCCAGTTGGACCTACAAAGAGGAAGCTACCGATTGGGCGATTTCCTTCATCAAAACCAGCACGGTTACGACGGATAGCACGAGCTACAGCTTCAACCGCCTTATCTTGGCCGATTACCTTGTGTTCCAAGCGATGAGCCATATCTTTCAAACGTTCGATGTCTGACGCTCCCATTTGAGACACTGGGATACCAGTCATACGCTCTACGGACTCGGCCACATCGTTGATGCTTGCAGTCACTTTCATGTCTTCTGTGTGGTTTGCGACTTTTTTCTCTAATTCAGCAATGCGTGTTTTGGCATTGAGAGCTGCTTCAAAGTCTTCTGCCTCAACTGCTTTTTCTTGCTTGTCTTTTTCTGCCTCAATTTCCCGTTCAACAGCATGCACATCTGTTACAGGATGTTGAGCTGCCAAGTGAGCTGCTGTTACATCGACAAGGTCAATAGCCTTATCTGGCAAGCTGCGTTGAGGAATGTATTGGATAGAATAATCCACTGCTGCTTTCAAGACTTCGTCTGGTAAGATGACATTGTGGTGTTGTTGATAGAGGTCACGAATCCCTTGAAGGATTTTAAAAGTATCCTCTGCTGAAGGAGCATTGACTTTCACTTCGTTGAAACGACGAGCAAGAGCTGCATTTTTCAAGATGGTGTTACGGTATTCGTCTTGAGTCGTTGCCCCAATCACTGTCAACTCACCACGAGAGAGAGCTGGCTTGAGAATGTCCGCAAGACCTTTAGAACCACTATCACCTCCGATTGAGCCAGCGCCAAGGATTTGGTGAATTTCATCAAAGAAGAGGATAATATTGCCTGCTTCTTTCACTTCGTTGACTAGGTTTTGAACGTTTTCTTCAAAGCTACCACGGTATTGAGTACCAGCCTCAAGACCTGAAATATCAATGGAAATGATTTCCTTGTTTTTAATAGCAGCTGGAACGTCTCCATTCACAATTGCTTGTGCTAGACCTTCGACAACGGCTGTCTTACCAACACCTGCATCTCCTACAAGTACAGGATTGTTCTTGGTACGACGTGAGAGGATTTCAGATGTTTCTTGAATTTCCTTGTTTCGTCCGATAACAGGATCCAACTTGCCCTCACGAGCTTCCGCTGTCAAGTTACGACCTAGTTTAGCAAGGACACCGTCTTGTTTCATACCTGAAGCGTGTTGTTGCATTTGCGCATCAGATTCTGCATTTCCTGGTAATTGACAAGTTGCACGATACTGAGCAAATTCCTCAGGTGTCACTTCGCGTCCATTAATCAAGTAGCGACGATTTTCAGAACTATATCCTCGCATACCTCCCATCAATTGGTTAAATAAATCATCCATGTTGTTAAAGTTATTAAAGTTGTTGTTCATATTCTTTACCTCGTTTATTCTTAATTATATGCGATCTCTGATATTGACTATCTTTGACCTTTGTTTTAAAAATTTTAGACTAGCTAACTAGCTACCCTACGTATAATTTCTGGTTTTTCTTTCTTAAATAAGCCTTTTATCATCTTCTTTTCAAAATCTGTTAGATTTAACATAGGCCCCACCCCTTTCTAGGGTATCTATCATACATTTTCAATAAATAGAATCATTGAAAATGAAGTTTTCTAAGGAATTCATTTTCCTTATGTTCCTACTATATCACATTGGTCAGTAAAAGTCAATATTTTTTTGACCAAATTTGACTATTTTTTTAAAAATTTTTTGAAGTACAAAAAAAGCCCCTAGAAAACGAATTTTCTAGAGACTTTCTCTATCAAGTTTAAGAGAGAAGAAATATTCTCACTTACCAAGTTTCATGTTTCTTCTACAAAAGCTTAAGCTTTGCGTTTTACGAAGAGTACCAATCCACTCAATGCCAAGACTACAAATCCAAGCGCAGAAAGGATAGAGGTTGCTTCACCTGTATTTGGAAGTTCAGCTTTACCTTTAGTCTCAGTAGCTGGAGGTGCTGGTTTTGGATCCTCTTTTTTTCCTGGATCAGTTGGTTCTGTTCCTGGAGTTGGATTTGTTCCTGGATTATTTGGCGTTGAATCTGGCACTGGATCTGGTGTTGGTGCTGGATCTGGCGTTGTTCCTGGATTATTTGGAGCTGGATTTGGATTTGGTTCTGGCGTTGGTGTTGGAACAGTGTATTTATTTGTAAATACAACTGCTTTACCATCTGCATACGAAACAGTTGCAGTCAAGAGACCTTGATCATCCGCAACTACAGTGACTGTTACAGTATGCTCAGTCTTATCGTATTCAATACCCTCTTCAGTACCAACTTTTTCAACCAAGGTATAAGTGTGAGTACCTGCTTCTTCGAATGAACGAACAAAGGCTACTTTACCTTCGGCAGTATTCTTAGCTGTAGCTACAACGGCGCCTTTCTCTTTCAATTCGAAAGTATAAGCATCAGCCGCAAGTTCTTTACCTTCAAGTTTCTTAGTTGCTTCAATCGTAGCTTCTACCGCTGGTGCTTTGAAGCTATTCTTGAAGACACTACCTGCTGGATATTCAACAGCTGCCTTCAAGGCATTTGTTGCTGCATCTTTGGTTACTGTTACCTTTGCAGTCTTTTCTGTATCATAAGTAATACCAGTTGCCCCAGCATTCACTTCTTTTACAGTATAAGTATACTCACCTTCTGCATCATAGTTGATTGCATTAAATGTTACTTTTCCACCTTGGTTTGTTTTTGTATCAATTTTTTGTCCATCTTTGTACAATTCAAATTGGAACTCACCATCAACCAAAGTACGACCAGTCAATTCTTTCGTAAACTCAAGTGTTGCTGATGTAGCTGTTGGAGCTGGTGCTGTATAAATATTTGTGAAGACCCGTTCTGTATCCGCATCTTCTACAGTCGCAACCAATTGGCCTTTACCATCATCCGCAACAGTGACGAACACTTCATACGCAGTTTGATCATAAGTGATTGTTTTATCGTCACCAGCTTTTTCAGTAATAGTGTAAGCGTAATCGCCTGCTGCTGAGAAAGTGACGTTGAAGACAACTTCTCCTGAGGCAGTATTCTTAGCCGTAGCTACAAGGTCTGAACCTTCTTTCAGTTCGAAAGTATAAGCATCAGCTTCAAGCGCTTTTCCTTTCAAGACTTTCTTAGCTTTGATTGTAGCCTGCGCAGGTTCCGCTTTATAGTCATTAACGAAAACTGGTGTTTCACTTGTAACTGTCGCGACAAGTTGACCTGAGCCATTATCTTTCACTTCTACAGTTGCTGGATGTTCTGTTTTATCATAAGTTACACCAAGTTTATTGCCAACCTTTTCTGTAATAGTATAGTTATATACTCCTGCTTTTGAATAGCTAATTTCAGAAAAACGAATCAATCCACCAGCAGCATTCTTTGCTGTCGCAACAACCTTATCACCCTCTTTCAGTTCAAACTCAAACTCATCTATCTCTAGCTCTTTACCGTTCAAAACTTTTTTAGCTTCAATAGCAATTTTTGCTGGAGCTGCTTTATAAGTGTTGGTGAAGGTTGGGTTGTTACCTGTAACAGTTGCAACAAGTTGACCTTGGCCGTTATCTGTAACTTTTACTTTAACTTCGTGTTTAGCAGTGTCGTATGTCACACCTTTTTCACTACCTGCTTTTTCAGAGATAGTGTAAGTGTAGTCACCTGCTGTTTTGAACTCAATTTCTTTGAAAGCAACAGTTCCGTCTGCAGCGTTTTTAGCTGTTGCAATGACTTTGTCACCTTCTTTAAGTTCAAACTCATACTTATCAGCTTCAAGTTCTTTACCGTTCAAGACTTTAGTAGCTGTGATAGTTTCTTTAGCTGGAGTTGCTTTATAGGTGTTAGTGAAAGTTGGTTCTGCAGATGTGACAGTTGCTGTTAAAACTCCACTTTGGAAAGTTGCTGCTACAGTAACTTCCTTAGCTTCTGTATCAAATGTAACGCCTGCAACTGCTGTTGAAGTGTCTTCTTTGATGATGTAGTGATAAGTTCCCGCGCCTTTTACTTGGAGATTCTCAAAGGTAATAGTCCCATCAGCTTTTGATTTTGCTGTGGCTACTGGATCCTTCAAGTTCTCTGCAGTAAACAGGTTAAATGTAAACTCATCTGCTTTTGGAAGTTTATCTGCACGTCCTTCTACTACTTTCTTAGCCGTCACATTGAATACAGCTGGAACAGGTTCATCTTTAAGATGAATAGTAGAACCCACAGCACCGAGTTTGACTGTATACTCTTTTTCATCTAGTTTATAACCTGCTGGAGCAGTCTTCTCTTTGATCTTAAACGTTTTACCTTCCCATTTCTGATCATAAGTTTTCGTAAGCGCTACTCCTTTTCCATTCGTAGTCACTTCTGTTGTTTCACTTGCATCATCTGCTGCTGTCACAGTATAAACTGCTCCTTGAACAGGTGTAAGAGTGAACGCGTCTGTCTTATTAATCTTAATTTGGTAAGCTGTAGATGCTACAATGGTACCAGAAATCAAAGATGTTGCTTCCGCTTTCATGCTAAGCGCACCTGGGCGACTTGTATTTTGTGCAAGTTTTGTTCCGTCCGCAAGAGACAAAGCTACGATATTTGCTACTTTCGTACCATCATTTGGAGTGGTAGTACTATATGTAACGAAGTAAGAAGCCGTTCCATCTTTGATGGTAACATCAAATGATGTATAGTTTGAGTTCCAAGCAACTGTATAGTCAGTTCCTTCCACCATGAGTTCTGCTCCTGGAGGAACAGCAGAAGTACCGCCTGTAATATCAGCCTTGTAAATCTTCAAGCTTTCTGGAATGTATTGAGCTGGTGTGTAAGATGTGTCATCATTTGGAATTGTGTCATGAAGCACAATGTTTTGTCCAAAATCTTGTTTTTCTGTGTTCACACGTACACGCCAGTTGGATACCTCATTACCTGAGCTTACTGATCCGATGGCTGCTAGTTTTGGAGAGTTCCAGCTTTCACGGGAAGCTTGTCCACCAGCTTTCGCATAGTTCTCAGTACCAACTTTAGGACCTGTGATTGTCTTAGACGTATACGTATGGTTTACTTCTTGCTTCATAGAAGAAGAATTAAAGCTAATTGGTGTCTTAGTCTGGTCTGTTAGGAAGCGGAATGATGCCGCAAAGTTACCAGATACATCCTTAACTTTATCTCCACCGGTTGCAGCTAGGTACTTGTCCAAGTTTTTCAAGGTAATTTTCGCTTTACCACCCTTGTCATTACCACTTGATGTTACAACTGCTTCCCCAATCGTTACTTGCGTAGCTGGGTCAACCAACTGTTGAGTGCCGTTGTAGACTGTCATTGGTGCAGGAATGTCGAAAGTGAAATAATCACCATTGTTCAAGTTTTCATTGTATTGTTTGAGATCAAACGTTACACGAAGCTTGTAGGCATTCCCTGTACGAACTGCATAATCTCCCTCAGATGTTACATTCTGTTTCGTATCTGAAGCATCCAACAACTCAACACCTGTAATAACTTGCGTTAATTCCTTTGGCGTTGGGTCATCAGCTTTAACAGTATTTGTCGAAACAGATGTAAGTGTCAAGACAGAAAGAGCTGCAGCTGAAAGTTTTGAAAGCAATTTCAGCATTTTGCTTTTTGCCATGTTTCCCCTCTTTTCTATATTTTATTTTCAATGTTCTTAATCCCTCTCCTGAGAAACGAAGAAGAAATCACAGATTATTTGATATTTAGTAGTTAAAGTCCTCCAAACACTTTAAGTATTAAACATAAATAACCACATACATTCTAGCATTATACTTGTCATTCTGTCAAGTAAAACAAACTCAATTTCAACTATTTTACGAATAAAATAATTTGTGTTAAAAAATAATTTTAATTTTCTAGTTTGATTTCTTGACTCAAACTACTTGATTTGTTAAAATAAAAAGGTTGCAATATATTTTTATATGTTATTATAGTTATTTGTAGGAGAAACTAAATATAAATTATTATGAATAATTGTGGCCAAACTACTTAATATATACATTATAAAGGGAATTATAATTTTATGAAAAAGTTACGTAAAGTAAAGAAGCACTGGGTTGCTGTTTCAATCGGAATTGTTACATCGGCCTTATTAGTCAATAACGTAGCCGCTAATGAAGTTGGGGGAGACACTTCAGAAATGCTACAACCGACTACAGTTACATCTTCAACGATTGAAAAAAACAATGAAGACGGAAATACCCTAAATTCTGCTGAAAATGGTAATAATCCTAGTTCAGTGACTGAACAGTCTACTACTCCTTCCTCTAATGTATCCGATAGTGCTAGCACTGTAACTGAAACTCCTACGAAGCCAGCAGATAGTAAACAAATAGGACGAAGTGGCTTCCGAAGTGTAAGCGCATCCACATCTGCGGAAAAAAATAAAAGTCAGCCAAAAGAATCTATACCGACTGAACCTGCTGAACCTATCGAACCTGCTCTAAAACCAGAAGTAAAAGCTGACGAGGACACAATCAAAGCAAAAGCCATTCCTGAAATACCAAAAGAAAACCAATCAAAAAAAATTCAGGATGCCATCACAGAAGATGTAAGAACCGTTGTTTCAAAACCAACTGTTGAAGGCATTGAGTATGATGTTCACTATGATCATAAAAACAAATGGTACTATGTCAATGCTACTGATTTTGGTTTGAATGTAGCTGATAACCAAGATGATACTCTCGCTGTTAATAAAGCACTAAAAGCAGCAAATGAAATTGTAATGGCTGATCCAGATGGTACACAACATACTGGTGTTGCCGTCAAACTTTCTGGAATTGTCAATGTGGCTCGTGATAAAGGCGAAATTGATCACTATAAAATTTTAACATACGGATCAGGTGTCCCTATGCCTATACAAAAAGGACGAATTGATGGTGTTCAGGACCTTTCGCATGTTACAAAAGAAGAATATCAAAATCTTCGTGTAGACTCGGATGGACTTGTTCGTTATATCAGTTCTAATGGGGAGAATCTCACAGGTATTGCGTTGCCTATCTATCGCAAAAGCGAAAGTGGCTCCTTTAATCAAATTAAAATCGGTTCAGAGCACTCAAATGTAACCGGTCTCTTTGGAGATGGTCCAGGAACAACCGTATTAAAAACAAATTTAGTTCAGCTAGGAAATCCTTGGGATAGCAACGAGAATGATACTGACAATCGCGACCATGCAGTTTTGCTAGTTGAAAATCAAAATGGATTCCTTGTGAAAGATTTATCTGTTTCTATCCAAAACTTAAAAGAAGCTTTTGGAGAACAACATGATGGCTTCTACGTCAAAGGAATGCCCTACTATGGAAAAGTCGATGGCGTCCTTATCAATGATTCTGATAATGTAACTGTTGAGAACATTGAAGCGAGTGGAGCTAACAAAGCTGGTATCCGTTTCGGGTCGTCATATAACAGTGTCTCAAATATCTCTCTACCTGGTTGGGGCCGTCCTCGCTCTGTGAGTAATTTGATTGCTGGAAAAGCTCCTGGTTATACTTTCAGTAGTCTAAACTTAGGTGAAAACAATAAAGTATTAAACAGTAATACTCACAATAACCGAGTGGCTGGAGTTCAATTCTCTTACCAAACCAATATCCTTATTGAAGGAACAACCACTTCTGAAAATGGACACAAATTAAACGGAAGTACAGGTTATGGTTTCGCTTCAGAGGCTGGATCCTACAATAATGGAATAGTTTTCCGAAACAATACGAGTACCTATAACTATCGTAAAGGTTTAGATATTCACGACGGTGACCGAATTTTAATCGAAAACAACATTTCATACGGAGATCGCTTGTTAGGTATCTCTGTATACAACCGAAACTTTAAAATGGAAAATGTTGTCATTCGAAACAACGTTGTCACACAAGATAAAACAAATCGTCTAGTACGAGATGACTTGAAAGTTGACGGAAAATTTACACATGGTCATGATTACCTCCAGTATGAAGCGATTCATTTGCAAACGAATGAAAAATCTCAGGACTTGAGTGCAGACGGAGCCGTAGGTTATTTTGAAATTAGTAATAACCGCATTCAAGATTTGGATTCATCAGGTAGAACCGCTACAAACCAAGACTACAATACAAATGCTATCTTGGTTCGTATGCAAGAGCCTTATCTAAACTATGTACTAAATATAAAAAACAATCAAATCACTGGACACTCAGCAAACGATTTGATTAAGATGATTAACTCTTCTAATGACAATATTAGGGGAACCGCTACATTATCTGATACAAGTAAATTTGCAAACGGATTGGGATATGGTTCTGGTTCCATCAACATTAGTAATAATAAAGTCGAGCTTGAAGAACTTTACGGTGATCCAAATAAAGATTTATCTGCTATTACAATCGCTGAATCGACTAGTAATTTTAATGTCGCAGATAAAACAATTCGAGCTAACCAAGATAAGTTCCGTGGGTCTGTTGTTTTCCAAAACAATGACATTAAAGTCAAAAAAACTTTCATGAGTACTAGACCTGGCATCATCGGAAAACAAAAGACAATGCCTATCATTTCTATTACAACAAATGCAGAGGGCGTTCTTTTTAAAGACAATAATCTTGACTTTGGGAAAATCACACAATCTTTAGCTAAGAATGCTGCAACGCAAACGCCGTTAATTAGTTTAAATGGAAATAATGGTACTTTGGTGCAACCTGGAATTGGTTTTGGTATTAATACAACTCGAACTCCAAGCAACCTTCCAAATACACTTAGTCGAACTCAACCATTAGCTTTTATTGGAAACGATATTAAAATTTCTAATATTAGTTATGCTAACAATGTTGATTTGCCAATCCGTGTATTAGAAGCCAATCACCTGGTTCGATATACTGAAAACAATACCTTCACTTCCGAATCCGAAATCACAGCTTCTACTACCGATACGAAAACCGATCCACTTGGCAATGCGATCTATAAGCCTGCAACCGAACGCCTTACTCCTAACAAGGAAAAGAATAGCACTCAATTCAATATGGGAGTTAGTCGTTTTTCAACAAGTTCCCCTCGCTTAGTCAATAGTTCAGAAGAGACTATTCCATATGAAACAATCTACGTGAACGATAAAACTATCGCTGCTGGAACTAGCATTGAGAAAACTCCTGGTGTAGCTGGAACGAAAACTGTAAATACCTATGCGACTGGTGTCGATAACTCTGCTTATGAGAAATCAAGTGGAACCGATATCCTAAACTATGGTCTCAGATACTTCTATGCAACAACAAATATTCGAGAAGCTACTGATAATGATCGCATTCCTGGCTTGCTTCGAGCAGACTATACAACCACAGATGGCAATATTATGACTGCCACTAAGGCGTATAGTTACACTGATACTAAAAAACAAACTCAAACAACTGAGATGATTTATCGCTACGAAAACCTTCCAATTGGTTTGAAGAACGATACGCAATATACATTTACTGATGAAAATGTAACTACGGCACCGCAAAGCCGTATTGTCCATGTTGGTACACGAACTTCCAAAGCTATTGGAGCATTTGATCAGTTTGATGTCGATTTCGAAACAGAATATGTAAACGATGATACTATTTTAGTTGGTGATTCTGTCATCAAAACTCCTGGTGTCAAAGGAATCCGTACTGTTTCTTATCGAGAAATCCGTGATAATGATACAAATGATCTAATTTCAAGAGAACAAGTTTCTGATAGTATCACTACTAAACCTATTAAGCAAATCGTACTTGTGGGAACAAAACCACTCACTGTAACTACTCAAAGAACTGAAAAACAAGATATTGACTTTGACATCGTTAAAGTGCCTTCTGATAAGCTATTTGTTGGGGAAGAAGAGATTCAAACCCCTGGTGTTAAAGGTACTAGAACTATTGTTCACGAAGATACTATTGACAACCGAAACAATACTGTGATCTCGTCTCGTGTTATCTCTGACGAACAAACCGAACCTGTAAAACAGATTGTACTTGTGGGAACAAAACCACTTACTAGAACTGTTCAGAGAACTATTGAACTTTCTATTCCATATGGTATTCAATCCATTTATGATGATAAATTGCCTAGTGGAACACAAATAATTGTGGCCCCAGGTAAAGCTGGTCTTCGTACAATCATTATCGAAGAAGTTTTTGATGATAAAGGACAGATTATTTCTAGCAACATTCTCTCTTCTACAGTTACAATTACACCTACTGATGAAATTGTAAGAATAGGAACAGCTGCTACTACTGCAACTACTCCAAATAATACTGACCAATTAAGTCAAGATAGTCAACAAAACCATGCAAATACTGAGCAATCTACTGTTGATAATACCAAAGTATTACCAAATACAGGAACAGAAAACAATCACTCTGCAGCAGTGACTGGTGCTCTAGCTCTATTTGCAGCCTTAGGTCTTACACTATTCAAACGTAAAGAAGAAGATAACGACTAAAGTATATGTCATTTACTCTTCAAGCTAGATAGTATATTTTAAAAAAGGATTGAAGTCTATATTTTGTAGACTTCAATCCTTTTTAGTCAATTCTATGACACCTGCAGTAAGGCAGAAAAAGTCATATTTTATATAGAAGTAATTTGTCTCTTCTCTCTGAGAGCAAAAACTATAATATTCCTTGTTTTAAAACTATCAAAACCTCAGTAACAAAAAAACTAGCCTTA
>ERZ773042.1994-NODE-1994-length-11548-cov-33.415818_pt1 | contig 11548 bp, 17 predicted proteins | sample MGYA00511664_ERZ773042 | MGnify/ENA primary metagenome ERZ773042 (study PRJEB29015, sample SAMEA2737984) | human oral metagenome | biome: human oral; feature: human-associated habitat; material: dental | place: China | collected 2036 ... | reverse complement strand
GAAGACGGAGACGTGGTGGAGTTCCGCTCTGGACTAACGTCTGGCGGGAAGAAGTAAAGGCCACTGATCTTGCCAAGGTTCGCGCGACGCTGTAGAGCGTCGCAGACGAGTTGCGCGCCAATTCCGAACTCACTCCGGTGCAGTACCGTGACCCGGTATTGGGCCTCGTCTTCTTGGCCTACGCGGAGAATCTGTTTGAATCCGTGCGTGCTGCGGTTGAGGCTGGCGCTTCGAGCCGTAGCCTGGCCAACGTCGCGGACTACAGGGCGAAGTCCGTGCTCTATGTGTCCGACGATTCTCGCCTGTCCTACCTGGTAAACCTGCCAGAAGGTAAGGACGTCGGCGAGGCGACCGATGCAGCCATCAAAGCCATCGAAGAGACCAACCCAGAGCTCAAGGACATCCTGCTACGCGGGTACCAGAAGCTCGAACTCTCTACTCTTATCGAAATCCTTCGCCTGTTTGCCCCACTGCCTACTCAGCTTGACGGCGATGCTTTCGGACTCATCTACGAAGGTTTTCTCTCCAACTTCGCCGCCCAGGAAGGAAAGGGTGGTGGCGAGTACTTCACCCCATACTCGATCGTGCGTCTGATCGTCGAGATCCTGCAGCCCTTCCAGGGGCGTGTCTACGAAACTTTCATGCCACGACGGATACAAACGCGCGCGAACTACGATTTAGCCGCCTGACTGGTTCACCGACGTAACCTCGCGCTTCATTGGACGTCGAAAGTCTTCGACTGTTTTTCATTATCTTCGACCCAGTGAACGGTTAGCTTTGTGCCTGCGGTGCCCATCGAATGAAAGACTGGCACTTTCCAGATGACCCCAGGTTCAAGCGTGATTGGCTGATCATCCACAAGGAGTCTCATAAGGCCCGATGCGGCTTGGCCTTCGAAGGTCACCGATTCAGCAGCGAGATCACCAGTATTGGTAACCTCAAACCAGTGTTTCGTTTCGTATTTGATCTTGCCGCGCTTGTCAATTTCCTTTTCGTATCGCTCGCTCTTTGACTCGACGCGGAAGCGGACGCCGAGCGGCTCATGGCGCACCTCGACCACGGAGAGATCGATTTTGACGAGGTCATGCTCGACGGCAGCCCAGACTTGGTTCTCCAGTTGGCGGATGTCATCGAATTCTCCGAGCAGTCCCCGCTCCTTGATTTCATTCTTGAATTTTCGGAGACCCTCGAGTTGCGCAGTATCGTCGTCATGAGGCAGTGGGGCTCTTGAGAAAAAAAGGTGTACCGGTTTCCCGCTGTTTACTGCTCGCTCAATCTCTTCAACTGTTCCCGACACTGCATCTGGTGTTGGTGAGCCGAGTCGGCTGCCGAAGAGCGCGACCACGATGTCGGCTCCGTCGACTCCCTGGGTGTTGATGATCTCCTGAGGGTGACCTCCGAGCAGCGGTACAGAATTGGTCTCCCACCGCCACGGCAGTAAGACTACATTCCGAGTCGTCGCGTGGAGTCGATTCCATGAGTGCAGAGCGTCCTCGACTGCATCTCGGGCATCGGGTACGTCGGATGGGGAGGCGACGAGAACGCGCAGAACGGCTGCCGGAAAGCTCATGACTCTATTCTACGTGTCTAACTGCCCGGGTGACGCGAGGAAAGTCCTAGGACCACTAGGAACTGGTCGCGATTGTCTGTTCGCTGCCGTCGCGGAACTGAAAGGTTACATTGCCGTCAACGTGGACGGTGCCTTTGTCGAGCAAAGCTACGCAGAGGTACGGGCTGAAGACCAACTATTCAAGATCAAGGCTGGCGGTCTCCTGCCTGTAGTAGTGGTAGGCGGCCAGCCGGTTGTGCTTGTTCTGGATCTCGGCGAACACGGCAGCGTGTTCAGCTAACAGAGCCTGGTGCTGTTCGTTGCTTGCGTTGAACGTCTTCTCGTAGGCTTGCTGGTCTTGAGCGACTCGTGCGTTGTGGGCGATCATCGATTGGAGCTCTTTGGCCACCTCATTGATCTGTGCGAGAAGCCCTGCGGCCTCAACTTCCAGGTCGCTCGTGTCGAGTGCGTCGAGAAAGGCCTGGTTGACACCAGTGTCGGCCGGTGAGCCGAATCGAAGGCGAATGGCCTCCAGGAACATTTCCTTGAGTCGTTGATTGCTGATGTGCCCGGTGGCGCATTTTTCCTGGCCTGCGTATTTGTGGCCGCACCGCCAGATGACCTTTTCGTACTTACTGCCCGCGTGCCAGGTTTTCGAGCCGAAGAAGTGCCCACACTGGCCGCACTCGAAGGTCGATGAGAAGGACCGGGTGCGATGCTGGGTTCGCTGATCCCTAGCCCCTTTAGCTATTTCGGCTTGGACGAAGTCCCACACTGCGGGACTGATAATCGCCTCATGGCTGGCGGTGACATAGTACTGGGGCACTTCGCCTTGGTTGATGACTTGACGTTTCGTCAGGTAGTCAGCGACATACGACTTCTGCAGGAGAGCGTCACCCTTGTACTTCTCGTTGGTGAGAATCGCTCGTATGGATCGGCAATACCAAGTCTTGTTGCCTGCGGCGGTGAAGGTCTCTGGTTCGAGTTTCGCTTAGCCAACTGAGTCACCTCCTTCATATCTCTGCCGCCAACGATGTTCCCTTCACGTTCGCGAAGATGAATACGTTGTTGGCGTAGTGGACCGGTATGATTGCCATAGGCGATCTACGCTCTACCGATCCGATGCTTCAACAATCCCGCATCGGAGACTTCAGACCTGCAGGAAATTGATGGGAGCTGATGGATCGTGATGGAGAGGACGTGCTGGTGGCTCAGATGACGCCCTTTAGGCGAGTGATCGATGTCGTGCGCCCACTGATGAAGGGCGACCGAAACCTTGGCCAATTCGCCGCCGGACTCGTTGACATGGGCCTGCGACTCGGAAAAGGCGATGCCGGTGAAAGGACCGTGCTCCAGCTACGAAAGGTGAGCACATGGAGAGGGTTCGCCAACGGCTCTGCAAACCTTCCAAAGCAGCTTGCCAGCGAGATTTCTGGCCGATGGGATGACACCTTCTTCGCAGGCAACGTGTTAGACCGGTATGAAGAACCCGCTCTGATTGATCTTGCGGACAACCTGCACCAGCTCGATCCCTCAATCAATAAGGGCAACTGCGCCGAAGGACTCGGCCGACTCCTGTACAACACGTTCCTTGAGCTCAGCGGCGCACAGACCGCAGCTTTACCCTCAGAGGAGCAGGAAGTCCAGCGCATCGAGCACTCCGGCCACCCCTACTTTGATTCGTAGACGAACCGGATCTGACTCGGCGAGTACTCCACCGCGGCAGCCGCACGATGTGAGGTGCCCGATGAGGTACAGGACGAGGAACTTGCGTATGTCACGCCTCTGCTCGAGGCGTATTGCGAGCAGCAATTCAAAGATGGAATTCCGGTAACGGTGACCGACATTCCAGATCGTCTCGCGAGGCATTTTCAGGATCAGCGGAAGGCGTTCTACAGCGCGGAGTGGCTCAGGGAGACATCCTGGAACTGCTTCCACGATGGCCAAGCGGTGTTCGAGATTTGGTTGGACAACATGTATGCGGGTGTCAGCGACACCCAGCTACGTGCATACTCTTCGGCCGTTGAACGCTTGCTTGCGACATTGGAGCAGGCAACCCAGGTCCAACTCGACCGGGGATCCCACTTGCTCAGGTCATCGACTTGATCGACGTTTGGGTACGCAAGGGTTCCTGCCATGAGCTCGCAGCTCAACAGAAGCTGAGGTGGACCGACTGATGGCAGCTTCTCTCCTAGATACCGCGTTTGAGGCTGAACTTCGAGCACTGATCTTCCTCTTCCTGCTCGATGAGCCCGTGAATGCTGACTACCTTGGTGCGCTCGACACGCTCGCGATTAACCAGCGCACCTTCGGCATCGGAAGTGACAACCTCAACGGCACCCACCGTTTGGCAGCAGGCGAACTGCAGGCACGCACCGACCTCATGAGCCAAGCACTGAAGCAGCTCACACTCAGCCGTCTCGCCACCTTCGACACCTCTGCCGAATCTGCGGGCTTCCGAATCACCGATCAAGGAGCCCGAAGGAGCCCGGATAGTCAATCAGCTGCGGAGGGAATATGCAGAGTGATTCTTCAACGCGGCCCTCGACACCATCGAGGTAACCGGATAGCCGAGGTTCTGTAAACGCACCTACCTCTCACACGAGTAGGAAGGTGGGGCCGAAGCATGGGCCACGACGAGCAGAAACAACAGAGCACGGAGCGGTTGCGGGCGGTGGTGTACGTCAGGATCAGTGACGATCCCGAGGGTACCGAACGGGGCGTTGATCGGCAGGAGGCCGACTGCCGTGCCTACGCCGCCGCCCACGGGTGGGAAGTCGTAGCGGTGTTCCGAGAGAATGATACGTCGGCGTTCAAGCAGCGCACGATCACGTTCCCGTCGGGTGAGCGTGTGCGGCGGGTTGTCCGTCCGCAGTTCCGCGCCATGCTGAAACACCTCACCGACGGGCAAGCGCAGGTAATGATCGCCTACGACCTGGATCGGGCGGTGCGCGACCCGCGCGACTTGGAAGACCTCATCGACGCGAAGGTGCTCGGCGGGTTCACCGTCCGCTCCGTCACCGGTTCACTCCGGTTGGACACGGACTCTGATGTGGCGATGGCCAGGGTGCTGGTCGCGATGGCGAACAAGTCCTCCGCCGACACCGCCCGCCGAGTAGCACGGGCAGCGAAACAACAGGCCATCGAGGGAGCCTGGCACGGCGGCAGGGTGCCGTTCGGCTACCGCGCCGAGGCAGGCGCGCTCGTTGTCGATCCGGTGACAGGACCGCTTGTGGTCGAGATGTACCAGCGGGTGCTCGCCGGTGATTCGCTGTATCGCATTCGGAAGGACTGGAACGAGAGCGGCCTTCTCACCACCCACGTGTGCGTGTGGTCGGATCGCACGCTCAAGATGGTGCTCTACAACCCCTCCAACAAGGGCGTGCGCGAGTACCGGCCCGTCCTCCCCGACGGGAGCCGCGCGAAGACCTCGAAAATGCAGGTCAAAGCGGCGTGGCCTGCGCTCATGGACGAGGACACCTGGCAGCAAGTCTCCGATGTGCTCGACGCGAGGAAGAAGGCCCGGAACTTCCACCAACCCGGCAGTGGTGCGGCGGTGCGGATGTACCCGTTCTCCGGGTTGATTCGTTGCTCACTATGTGGCACAGCGATGATTCACCGAGGTGGCGTGTACCAGTGCATCCAGCCGACCCCAGGCGGCTGCACCCGGTCGATCTGCTCCTCCGAAATCTCCAGGCTCGTGGAGGAGGCGGTGCTGGCGACGTTCGAGCAGATCACCCTCCATCCCAAGGAGCGCCGAACTTCTGGCAGTGACCTTGCAGCGAGGGTCGGGCTCGCGGCGACGCTCGACGCGGACAGGGAACGTCTGGCGCGGCTTGATGATGATTACTATGACGGCCTGATCGACAAGGCCATGTGGGTGCGGCAACGCGCACGGATCGCGGAGCGGATCGAGGCGACCCGCCGCGAGCATGCGGCGACGATGCCCGAGCAGCACGCAGGGCTCAACATCGATATGACCACGGTTGCGGCTGAGTGGGAGGGGCGTACCCCGATGTGGCAGCACCAGGCGGCGAGCCTGATCTTGCAAGCGGTACTCGTGCACGCTCACCCCGCAGACATGATGACTGCTGTCCCCAAGCGCCGCAACGAGAGCACCGAGGACTTCCATGCGCGCCGCGACGCGCACCGTGCAGCAGTGCTCGCACGCCGGGTCGAGTTCGTCTGGCGCGCATAGATCGGATGGTGCGCGACCGGCCCCGCAGCCCTGAGCGGTTCAGGGGGCGGGGCCTTCGCGTTTCTCAGCGACGGGCGCGCGCATGGGGCGCGGAGCGTTGCACAGTCCGCGCAGCCGAGTCAGCACGGCAGGATCATCTACGACGGTGGTGAAGCCCTGCTCGCGCCGCGAGGCGGCGGCGAGCCGTGCGCCGAGCGTGGCGTCAGGTGATGGCATAGCGGCGGTGGAGGTGACAGCGGGGGTTTCGGTGCGGGTGCTCATACCGTTAGGTGCGGCGCCCCACCCCCAAAATCAAGACGCGGCGCGCTCGTCGGGGTTCGCGGCGCAGATCATCTTCATCAGTGTCTCGTCGCCGCGCAGAGTGTCCAGCGTCTCGCCGTTCAGTAATCGCAGCAGTACACCATCACCCAGCGGGGTGCCCGCGTGCTTTGGATCGGGGTGCCCGAGCACGATCCGCAACAGCGCAGACCACGACCGGGGCGGCAGACCAAGCAACACCGGAATCGCGTGGTCACGGCGCAGCACCTCAACGCCGCGCTGCCGAGAGGATAGATCGGCCAGCCGATAGGCGACATGCTCCACGCATTCGGCGACCAGCGCAGCATCCCAGCCCGCAGACGCGAACAGCGCGACCGTGGCAGATAGCAGTGCGGTGACCCGCGCCTGATGTTCGCTCTCGTCCGTGTCGCCGTCATCGTGGTGCGTGAACGCTGGGTGATAGTCGGCCAAGCGCTCTCGTTCGGCGAATCGCACGGCATCATGGAGCCCGACGATCCTGGCCGTGTGGCGCACTTTGCTGGCTGAGGTGAGCATCCCGGCGGCGCGAGTCTCGGCGTGGCAGGTGATCTGCACTGCCCGGGTGACGACCGCCCAAGGATTCTCTGCGTTCCGTGTCGAAGGGGCGAGCATCACCTCGAACGCGGCCGACGCGACCGCCCAGGCATCCACCCCATGCCTACGGGCGAGCGGCCGGTACTTGGTTGCTGTGTAGCGCATGAGTTCAGCGGCTTCACGGTCACCCCGCCACGCCCCCGGCCCGGAGTCGTGTAACCGAATGAGTAGGGCGCGTAGACCTTCTGGGCTCTCGAAACTGCTGCTGGTCGAGCCAGTCGTTCCCGCAGCATCGTGGGTAGCGGGTGAGGTGTGTTCGTCCACGGTGACGCCTCCCGCAAGGGAGGTGCGCCACTGGAACCCAAATCAGGACGAGCATCGCTCGTCCTGCGTCCGCCGTTCGTTAACAGGAGTACTGTTTTGTCACCTCTCGGGACGGGCACGCGAACCCGCAATCGGGCGGAACCGTCTGCGGACGACGTGCCACACTGGTTCCGCCCGATCACTGGGCAGCGCGGCTATCCTGCTTGTCGGGCCGCTCGTGGGAGGCGCACGAGGGATACCCCGCCGATCACCGCGAGCACGGCTGCGGTGATGATCATCGCTGTGGTGAAGCCCCATTGCCCTGTGGTGATGCCGGTGAGGAGGGGGCCGCCCGCGAGCCCTGCGGCGTAAGCGAGGTTGTAGAGCGCGAACGACCCGCCCAGTGTGGGCGGGTTGGACTTGTATCCCTGTTCGCTGATGAGCGTGGTGGCCGGGGCCAGCAGCAGTGCCGAGGACACCCCGAGCAGCACCATGCCGATGCAGGTCTGCCACAGTTCGGTGGCGAACCCGGTCACCACGAGTGCCGCCGCGATCGCCACGACGCCGGCACCGACGAGCAGCTGCGGTGATGCGGTGGACACCAGGCGCCCGACGATGGGGTTCGCGATGATCGAGGCGAGGGCGGCGAGCCCGAACAGCAATCCGACTGTCAGCGCGCTCGCGCCGAGATGGACAGGTAAGACGGGCTCGATGCCAGAAAGGACGGCCGCGCCGACCGCGACGGCGAGAACGATGGAGAATGACCCCGGCACTTTGAGTACCGCGAGTGGCCCCGCCGTGTCATCAGTGACGCGGGGCGAGTCCTTCACGAGCACGATCCGCAACACTCCATCGGCGAGTGCGACGGCGGCAGCGAACAGAAACGGAGATGCGGTGCCGAAGTGCTCGACCAGGAATCCGGCCAGCGGCGGACCGATCAGAACACCGAGGGTGATAGTGGACAGTGCGATACCCATCGATTGGCCGCGCTTTTCCATCGGGGTGGTAGCCGCGATCAGCGAGAGGGTGGCGACCCAGGACATGCCGCCCGCGATGCCTTGGGCGAGGCGGGCGACGAGCAGCAACCAGTACGGGCCTCCGGTGGCGAACAGTAGCGTCGCCGCCGCAAGCCCGACCAGCCCGATCAATAGCGGAGTACGGGGACCGTACCGGTCCACGATGCGCCCGGCGAACAGCGTTGCGATGATCATCGCCGCCGCGTACGAGGAGAACAGGATCCCGGTTGCCTCCGGCCCCGCTTCAACGACGGAGGGCAGAAGTGGCAGGACCGGGACGGCGAGGCCATGCACGAGCATGTCAGTGAACAGCGCGGCGGACGAGACGACCAGCGCGCGCGTCGGGGTCGTGCCCCCGGCAGGGGCGGTGTGTGGAGTTGTCATGGAAATGAGTGGTCTTTCTAGGAGAGCAACCCCCGAACCAGCGCGGCGACCGCGCTTTCACGGTGTGGGGATTGCGGAAGGTCTTGTCGTCGAGTCACCGCGGTCACGGTGAGCCCCTGAAGCAGGACGAGCGCCAAGCCCGCGATCTGCGCGGGAGGCAGGGCGGTCGTCACGGAAGTGTCGGCAGCGATCAGCTGGGTTAGACGGGCGTGCCAGTCATCCAGACCGGCTCCCTTCTCCGAAGCGTCATCGAACGCCTGCGGTGCGACCAGCACCGTCGAAGATGCCAGCGCCCTGAACAACGGATCGGTGCTCAACAAGCGCACATACTCCAACAGCAGGCGGGTCAGCCCGGTGGCTGCGTCCGGGGTCACCTTGGACGGGAACAGTCGGTCGGCATACTCACCCCAGCCCCATGCGAGGGCATCGCGCAGGAGCGTGGCCTTGTCGCGAAAGTGGTGGTGCAGCGCACCGCGGGTTACCCCCGCCCGTTCTGAGATCGCCTCGAACGTTGCCCCCCGCCACCCCTTCTCTTCGAAGGCCATCAACGCCGCCTCACACAGCGACAGACGCGTTCTCTCCGCGTCCTCAACCGAACGTCTCATACATACAGGCTAACACGTACGTAAGCGACCGCCACAACCTTCTTCTGCCAACAAGCAGTGATGCGCGGATGCCACGGCGGGGCAGTGGTGCGCACCTCTCTCATGAGACGACTTATGAGAGAGGCGGCGGCAGGGGTGAAAGGTGGTCGAATTCAGGTTCAATGTCTAGTTTCTCTTGATCGAGGCAGTGGCTGGGTCGCGCGAGGGCGTGGTCCGGCTTTGCTGTTGGGGTTCGTCTGCGCAAGGGAAAGGTTGGATCTGGTAATGGAGTAACTTAACGGCTTGCGTTAATAACGTGACCCGATATACTATATTGGTGTGATCCAGTCATTCGGAGATCGCCAGACCGAGCGGTTGTTTGCGAGGGAGCCTGTTCCTTCCCTTGACTCACGCATCATCCGCGTCGCGCTGCGCAAGTTGCGTCAGATTGATGCGGCGTGTCATCTGGATGACCTCCGGATTCCTCCGGGCAACAGGCTCGAGCGTCTGCGCGGTAATCGGGCGGGGCAGTACAGTATCCGAATCAATGATCAGTGGCGTATCTGCTTCAGGTGGGGCGATGCTGGTCCAGAAGGGGTTGAGATTGTTGACTACCACTAAACTTGCTCCGATTCACCCGGGCGAAGTCCTCATGGAAGACTTCATCAAGGGGTATGGAATTACGCAGCACAAGCTTGCCGTCGCGATCGGTGTTCCCCCTCGCCGTATCAATGAAATCGTCCACGGGAAGCGGGGAATTACGGCTGACACGGCGATGCGGCTGTCCCGTTACTTCGGTACGACCGCAGGATTCTGGATGAACCTGCAGATGCGCTATGAGCTCGATCGTGCTGAAGACACAATGGGCGATACATTGAGCGGAATCGTTCCACTTGCGACGGTGGAAGTCGCCTGAATTGCTTCAGTCTGGCGAGGCAGTGGCTGGGGCGCGCGAGGGTGCGGCCCGGCTTGGCTCTCGGGAGAGGAGTGGTGTCTCGGTCGCAGAACATGCGCATCGCAGAGCGAATCAAGTGATGCTAGGATTGATGTCATCCGAAGTAGGAGGCTGGCATGAGAACGACCGTGACACTCGATGATGACCTGCTCGCCCGCGCCGAAGAACTCACCGGGATCACAGAGCGCTCGGCTTTGATTCGAGACGCCGTGGAGCTCCTCGTTCGAATTGAGACCGGGAGACAACTTGCCGCACTCGGTGGAAGTGACCCGGGAGCGGAGGCGGCACCGAGGAATCGTGCGCGCGCATGAGGATCCTCGTCGACACGAACGTGTGGATCGACCACCTGCGCACAACCGAGCCAGTCCTGGTCGATCTGCTTGAGCGCGACCAGGTGTGCGTGCACCAGAGCGTCATCACCGAGCTGGCATTGGGCAACCTCAAAGACCGATCGATCTTCCTTGGCGCACTCGAGCGTTTGGTCATCGTTCGCAACGTGGATGATCAGGGGGTGCGCCATTTCGTTGAAGAACGGCGGCTGTGGGGGAGAGGGCTGAGCGCCGTCGATGCGGCACTGCTGGCGAGCGCCGTCGTGACCCCAGGCGTCTCGCTGTGGACACGCGATAAGCGCCTGCGCCAGGCCGCGCGTGACGTGGGCGTGTTAGCGGACCTTGACTGAGGTATGCACATGCGACGAGGCAGTGGCCGGGTCTTGCGAGGGCGTGGCCCGGCCACGTGCTTCTGGTGAGAGTAGGAGGCCCGTCCGCGTGTCGAAGCGCGGAATACTCTTGGAATACCAAGGGACCCCCACCGCAGTGGCGAGGGTCCCCGTGGTAGACTGCGCCGGTCCAAGCCCGACGCGATCACCCTCATGATCGCGTAAAATCGTGAATGATTCAAGTGTGATCTGTGTCTTGAATGGGTCTGCGCTGCTGGCGCCTCGCCTTGCTGCCGCTCCTGGTACCCATGAATGTTCCTGTGACCTTGAGGCGTGGGCGGAAGGCCTCGCCGGATCCGGCGATGAGAAACAACCGATTGCGATCGCTGGTCCACGGGAATCCGCGTAGGCGATGGAGCCCGTAGAGTACGCGCACACGGTCAGGAGGAACGGGAGATGGCGGAAAGCAGCAACTGCGTCGTCTTGACACGGCCTATTGCCCCGTCAACTCCGGCTTCGTGAAGGAGCGGACCTGAGCGGCGTCCGGGGCGATCTCGGTGGCAGTCATCGGCTTCTTCGAGGCCGTTTCGAGAGCACCCACGGAACGGGCCCGGGACAGCAGGCGATTCTCCATCGAGGACACGGCCTTGTTGTAGAAATCCACGCTCCTGGCCAGGGCCTTGCCCAGGTTCTCCATGTGGCCAGCGACGACGCCGAGGCGCTCGTACAGCTCGCGTCCCAGAGTGATGATGTCCTCGGCCTGGTCGTTGATGGTGGTGCGCGCCCACGCACTCGCGCACGTGCGCGCCACCGCCAGCAGGGTCACGGGGGAGCACAGGGCCACGCCGCGGGCCATCGCGTCGTCCAACAGCGCCGCATCCGCGCGCAGCGCCGCCGACAGTGCCGCCTCGGAAGGGACGAACAGGATGACCAGCTCCGGCGAGGAGCCCAGAGCCCGGGCGTAGTCGCGCGAGGCCAGGGCATCGACGTGGGAGCGCAACGCCTTCGCGTGTGCAGCCAGTTCGCCGCGCCGCCGCTCCTCGGCTTGCTCGCCGCTGCCCTCAACGCCG
>ERZ773042.1993-NODE-1993-length-11551-cov-6.985908_pt1 | contig 11551 bp, 10 predicted proteins | sample MGYA00511664_ERZ773042 | MGnify/ENA primary metagenome ERZ773042 (study PRJEB29015, sample SAMEA2737984) | human oral metagenome | biome: human oral; feature: human-associated habitat; material: dental | place: China | collected 2036 ... | reverse complement strand
GAAACGACTCAACGACACCATTAACAGCAACATTCGCAGCACCTACATGTGGATGCTCTACCCCGAACAAATTGATCCCACCCGGCCCTTCGAACTGGCAGCCGAAAAAACCTCCGACTCCGACGGCAAAACACTCACCGAACGAGTGTTCACCAAGATCAAACGTGACGGCCAACTGATTACCGAACTCGCCCCCACCATGCTGGGCATGACCCTGCACAGCGAGCTGGGTGCGCTATGGGATCGTGTGGACGACATGACCGTCGGTGACCTGTGGGGATACTTCACCCAATACGCCTACATGCCCCGCCTGGCCTCCCGAACCGTGCTTGACGACGCCCTCCGGTCGGTCATTGATGTCATGCTCATGCCCGGGGAACAGTTCGCGCTGGCCACAGGCAAGGACAGTGGGGATTCTGGGCAGGGTCTGGGTGCTCGGAGTGGTCTGGGCGCCGGGGCTGCTGGAGCAGCCGGGGAGGGAGCGGCCCATTATCAGGGACTCATCCTGCCGCCATCCAGCGCCGCCACCGCACCAGTCATTACCGACAACACACTCGTGGTCAAGTGGGAAGTGGCCAAAGCACAGGCTGACGCCGAAGCAGCCGAAGCGGAACTGGCGGCGCAGCGGGCTGCCGCGGAGCAGGGAAGCCAAGCTGGGGGACAGGGAGATCAGGTGGTATTGCGGGGCGTCCCATCAGACGGGGAAATCCTTACGGCGTCGCGCCACGGTGAACCATCCACCATCGGGACACGGCCATCACCAGACGCATCCGTTGGTTCTGGTGGGCTTTCTGGTGGCCCGACGGTCGTGGAGCTACCGGACACCCACTACACCGGCTCCGTCGTCATCAACTCCGATCGGTACGTGCGCATGGTCAACAACATCATCGAAGAAGTCATCGACCGGCTAGCCGGCAGCGGTGCCGACCTCGAAATCACCATGAACATCCACGCCACCAAACCCAAAGGATTCACCGAAACCGAAAAACGCATCATCAGCGAAAACTCCCAAACACTCAAATTCGGGTACTACGGGTTTGAGAGGGGGTAGTAGCTGGGGGAGAGAGATTTTGTGGATTAGTAAGTAGGGTTGGGGCGACAGCTGCGGCCCCGGTCTTGGCTCAAGTAAAAGTAGGGCGTCTGCGTGCTGGCTATTGTGCGGGCGTGCGGGCGCCCTGCACTTGTATGAATGTTCGAAAAATGACGAGTTGTCATAGTTGAATAGAGGAGTTTATGGCATGAATATATATGAGCATCATGAGGTCTTAGGGTGGTTTTTCTTGCCGGAAGACCCAGATAACAGGGTGCCAGGTGTTTTGAAATGGGATCCAGCCAAGGGAGCTGAGATCGAATTAATTGGTAGTTTTTCAACACCAGCCATTCCATCTTTAAAACCAGGTGTCGTTTATGACATCCCTGATGAAATGGTTGCTAGCATGCCTGTACAGACGATATATCTTGAGGCGGATAATGGTAAAAAATACTCGATTTGGGATGCTTGGATGAGCAGCTGTTCGTATAATATTCACGGAGAGCAGCGGAGGAATGGCGATCCTGAATCGGAGTGCTGGACCTCAGGGAAGCCATACAAGGAGCAGTGGCTATCTAGGTTGGTGTATGTAGGTGATCATGTTTTGCCTGAAGGGGAAATCTTCACAGAGGCTACTTTTTGTATTGATGAATTATATTATTTAGTCAATGACAGTCGGATTCTCCCACCAGAGTGGTGTCAAATGAAGTGGGTAGAGCGACCAGGAGAAATACTGGAAAATGGAACATTTTTATCGCCCTACGTGCTACCGGTTCTTGGTGGTTTCCAGGCAGGAAAATTTGAAGGAAATACAGAGGATGCACGTTATTCTATAAACACAGTTGCGACTCGCCCATGGATTAGCGAAGCCACTCAGGCTGACCCTTGGCTCAAACTTCGTTTTATGCTAAAACATCAACGTCATGGTTTGGTACTTCCAATCTCTGTTGATGCAAGCATCAGCATTACACTACGAAAGAATGGGGAAGAAACCGAAGACTTAGCGGGGATTGCGTCAGAGCTCCTTGATCAGTTTGCGCCGATACATGATTTGATGCGACTTGCTACATTTCAGCCTTGTGGAGTATATCGTATCGATTTGAAACAGAAGAATGAAGATAATAATGAGCCTGCTCGCATTTTAGAAGATTTGGGATTTACTAGTGATGATATAGATCCATCTTCTGCCAATACTGGACATTTGTTAAAAAAACCAAAATTTGGTGAGGTTGCGCGGCCACATGAGCGTCATGATGATGAAAGTGTGGTTTTTACTCTCAATGACGTTTCACTTGAGAATTTTCTAGAGAAGAGAGAGTACTTGACAAGTACTAATGGAGCTATTAGCCCTTGGTGCATTCTAATCGGTCTTTGTGGCTATTTTTCTAACTATGCGGAAGAATACATAAGTCAAAGTTTTGCGGCAGCTGAAGGCTTCCATAAACTGTGTCTTGGCAAAGGTGATTCTAATGAGCAGGAACAGAAATATTCTTTGAATGGGAGATTGAAGGAATTATACTCCCTCTTACCGCAAGAGATCCAAGAAAAATTGAAATTTAATGTTGATAAATGGGCGGGATGTGCAGTAAAAGCTCGTAATTATGCAGCACATGGAGGTCCTATGAGACCTAATAATTCTACAAACTTGTCAGATCGCTATGTTATTGCAGTGTCAGTGTTTTTAGTCACGTATCTTGTTGTTCTGAATGAACTAGGAGTTCCAGCAGAGAAAATCTGCGATGCATTGCTTAATCATCCTAAGCTTTTAATTGTTATGCGTTACTGTGATGAAGTCCATTCGATGTTGGAGTCGTGAAGATTTACGTCACTCCATTATTCGTCACTCCGCTGGTGAGGGATATGATACGTCGTAAAGCATGCGCAGGTGCTTTTTGGAATGAAGCGTATTATAAGAAGCACTACATGGGCGTGTAGTAAAGGCATGTGCTTCTATGACTAAGGCGGATGAGTGAGACAGTGTCGGCAAACGATGACATAATAGAACTGGTCCAGAGCCATGCTGATGGGGACGACAAGAAGTTCTACGCCATAGCAATGCAAATAGCTGCAAAAGCTGCACGCCTGGGGCATACCCAGTTTGCGCAAGAACTACGGGATTTGGTGACAGAACTGCGTCGAAAAACTCATCACGAAGCGCAGCTGGCGACAATTAAAACGCGGGGTGAGCTGGAGTCCTTCGCCACAATCAGCTATCCCGACGTTCAGCTCAACAACATGACACTGTCGCCAGACAACCAAAAGCAGCTGCACAACGTGGCGGTAGAGCAACGCCAACGGGACAAACTGATGCTTTATAACCTACGGCCAGTGCAACAGTTACTATTTATCGGGCCTTCCGGCACTGGGAAAACGCTGGCCGCCAAGGCACTCGCGGGTGAGCTCGACCTGCCGCTCATCTCGGTTCGGCTTGATATGCCTATAGGGGATGCCGCGACAAAACTACGCAGCATTATTGATATATCCCAGGAGACTAGGGGAGTTTACCTGTTCAACGAGGTTGATGCAATCACTGCTGATGGTGGTGAAGCTCGGCAGGCAATCAACCTGCTTCTGCAATTCGTGGAAGACGATTACTTGAACAATCTCATCATTGTGGCAACAAATCACCCACAATCGTTTGGGTACGCAACGCTTCGTAGATTCGATCAAGTCATCAAGTTTGAACTGCCCAGTGGGGATGAGATTCGGTCGGTGATTGAAAACCAGCTTGCGGTATTTACCCCAATGAAAGCCTCATGGGAGCCTATCGTGGCGGCGGCAGACGGGTTAAGTCACGCGGACCTGGCTGTGGCAGCCACAAATGCAGTTAAACGTGCAGTCCTCAACGGAAAAATCGGCAAAAGCGCCGGAGACTTCGAGGAATGGACAGAATACCTATGCCACGAACTGGAAGAACGGAGGAAGTTTGGGAAGGGGGATGAGTGCAGGTAGGGAACTTGATGTTTAGATGATGCGAAGTGATGGGGATGAGCTGCGTTGAGAACTATAAATTTTGTTGAATTTTAGTGTATCATGTTCTTATGCTTTACTAATCCAGTACACAGTAACGAGATTCACGGATCTCATTTATATATAGATTGGAGCTATGGTATGGATGATAATTCAATAGAAAAAGCTTTTGAACAGCTCAAACAAGTCGATATGGTTAATAGCATTCTTGCTAATGGTGACCATTCATGGACTGTTGTTTATAACAGTTGGGATAATGAAGATATATCTGGCAGGTCAATAGGTGCTATGTATGTCGCTTTTGCTCAACCTGATCAACGTGAAAAAATCGTTAGCCACCCTGATTTTGATTTTTGGTTGGATGATGGGTGCCCTGATCTTTTACCTGTCGAGCATGATGGTGAAGAGGTAGTAGCTTATCATCGGAATAAGAAAGCGCCAGCATTTGAGCCGCTTGTTACTCTTCAAAAATTTGAGGATGTCGTACCAGATGTTTGGGTTGTGTCTGAAGAGTTTTGTCTCTTAATGAATCTTTGGCGAAATCCAGAAAATGGGCATTATTATGAAATTAATAATGAAATTTCTGAGGAGCCAGTAATTCGAATTACTGATAAAAAAGTAGAGGTTTATACTTCAATTCTTCGTCGTTACCAAGCGGCGCGGCAATTGGATCTTGTTTTGTTTGCTGATTTTGGTGTATACGTGCAGCCTTGTGTGCCAGATGAGTTGTTACATCAACTTCGTATTGAAGAGGTGATGGAAGATGGGTTAGGGTATAAAAGCCAGACTGCGGATACACGACGAACACCTGATGGTAAACGCAAAAGTAGTTCCCGGGTGATTATAAAGCGGATCTTGCCACCATTGCCACTGGAGGCATGTGGAATTGGCAAGTTTGCTAGTAAGGGCGACTATCCCGAGTTCATTATTGATAAGGATGATAATGGTAATTTAATACGTTATACCTGCAATCCTGATGAGCTTTCTAATGTCGAAAATCCCAATGCACCGGGTTATTTAGCTCCGGTCTATTTCAAAAAAGGCGTATTGCAACGTTATCTTGATAACCCACAGCATTACACTGTTGCAGATACGTCTCTTGAATGTGCGAAGAAGTGGGAAGTTACGGTTATTGATGGCGGTCAAGATAGTATCTCTGTGGCCTTGGGGGATATTGGACGCTATATTCCGCCGGAGCATTGGTTACACTGGCAAACATATAATATCCCTCCGATTGACTAGGTTTTAAGCAGCAGTTACTCTACCTTGTTTTAGTCTTGGTTGACTTTCTTAACGAGAAATCTATTGGTAGGGAATGTCCTGAAGCTAAAGATGAAAAAGGAGGAGGCACCTCTAAGTTGGAATGCTTCCTCAAACACTATTCATATCCCCACGTTGAACGGGATATTTCGGTATTGCGGACTGTTCAGTCGATGCGCTCCCGAATAGTTACCCATGCCTCCGGGAGCAGCGGACAAAAATATCTCGATGAACAGTTGGATGGCAAAACCACTCAGGAATACTTCGTGTTGCTGCTGGAGAAAGCAGTGACCATACTGGATAGTCTTATCGCATTTGCGGTTGATAAAGCAGGATGATCCGAGTCCTAAGGTCTTGTAGAAGTGGTGGGTTTTGGTTTTAGACCAAAGCCCACTCCGGATCAGGGTTTAGGTAGGGATTCTCCTACTCGCTAATCGTCAGCATTGAGGCGCCAGAAGTTGATGTTGATTTGTGGATGCCCATTAATGTGGCCAACAAGGTGACTATTGAAGTAGAGCAGTAAACGTTGGTGAGTCAGCAACGCTTCACAATACACGCATTCATCACAAAAACCTAGCGCTCTTTGAACCATATATTCCATTTGGCTACTACCCGCAGCTGTGTCAGCTGCGGGTAATTTTATTCGCGGCGGGGGCATTAATCCTTCTGGTTATATCCACTGTAGTATGGGAGGTAGAAAGGTGTTCTCGTAAAGAAAGATCAGAACATAAGGTGTGTAACAGACATGACTGACCATAACCACTATGGCGGTGACCCAGAATCCCTGCTATCCGTCAGCTATCCCAATGCGCAACTCAGCGACTTGGTACTCACAATAGAAAACCGTCGGCGACTCTGGAACGTTGTCATGGAACAACGCCAATGGGACAAAATCACCTTCCACGGCCTACAGCCGGTCCGCCGACTCCTGTTCACCGGCCCGCCCGGTACTGGGAAAACGTCGACAGCCCAAGCCTTGGCGGGTGAGCTCGGAGTGCCGCTCTACACGGTGCGACTCGATCTGCTCACCACCCATCCCAAGGATGAGGGTGAAGCGGAATTCCGGCAGGTGCTGGATACATTGATGCAAACCTATGGCGTGTTCGTCTTCGACGGGGTGGCCGAGTTCACCGAGGAAAACCGGTGGATTCTGGTCATGCTCCAGCAGTTCCTGATGCAGGACACGTCGAAAAGCGTCATCATTGTGGCAAGCAATCGCCCCCGGCTGCTTGACGGCGTGATTTTTGAGCAGTGTGACCGCATCGTGAACTTTGGGTTGCCCACAAGTGACGAGGCGCGGGCGATTATCGAGGGTCAGCTTGCCATGTTTGACCTGCGGAATATCTCGTGGGCGTCGGTGCTGACCGCGGCGGACGGGCTCAGCCACGCGGAAATTTCCACCGTGGCCGGGAGCGTTGCCGAGCACGTCATGTTGACCAATGCCCCTGTTTCCTGGGCGCGGCACCTGACCGCAGAATTGGGGCGAGCGCGGCAATAACCTTGTAACCTGCGGAAAGCTTCCGCAACAGTCGGCGTACCCGTGGCAGGGACGCTGTGACAAAGAAGCCTTGAGCGTGTTAGCGTGCCGAGCATGCTTGAGCAAGAGGTGCTGCTATTTTGCCTGGTTAACGGGCCATAGACTGGCAGGGCCTAGGCGTACGATAAAACATTGCTGCCTTCACGGATACCATCAGTGATAGCACTGGTGCATTCCAGGAGGGATTGGACGAACTCATCTGCCTTATTATCGGCCTGATCCGTGGTTTCGGCAGGAAACGTGAAAGTGATACACAGGCGATGCAACGAGGCTGGAGAAATATCGGGCGTGATGGCCGCAAAAACAGGATTCTGCGAAAGCACCTGACGAACGAGCAAAATTGCCTCCGGGGTGGGGAGCGAATCGTCGAGATACACAAAGATCTTTAATTTGAAATCCATTGTCATTACCTGTGTAGCTTAAATAGCTGTGGTTATTACCAGCAATTATAGAACGGTTGATACCTGGGGTGGTGACGAAAAGGATGTTCCAGTAGAGATTGGTTTGTTTCTTGATCGGTAATAATTTGGAAGCCCGCTTTTGCGGACAGGGACTAGAAATGCATTAGGTGATACTTCTTGTCTGTAGTATGTGGAGGGGCGGGTGCCTAATTATGCGGAGTGTGTCAGGTTTTGGGTGCTTTGTAGCGAAAGATCGATGGGTGGTCACTAGACCATACGGGCATCTCCGGTCGCCCTTCGTCTTGGTGGGGGTGTAATAGTTTGGCATCATGATTGATGGGTTTAACTTATTTGCTGGTTTGTTATTATAGGAATCTCTATGGGGTTTGCCAGTGCTATCGTCCGCACGCTTTCCAGGCGACTAGTGTGGCCAGTGCTGGGATATTTCACGTTCTGATCTGAGTGGTGTTGCGTTATTCCAACTTGATCTAAATCAGGTATTCTGGGGTGTAAGGGAACCTGCTATCAGTGCCAGGAAACCTAATGTATTTCAAAAACTGATACTTGATATGGTGTCTTTTCTGGTTGTTGACAGTGTAGGAAATATCCTCCTTCTGGCTGCGTGTTGGGTTAGTGTATGTATATAGAATTGCGTACAATTTATGGGCAATTGATACAATGATATGAATGATGATTGCGCACAATGTATTGTTGTGTTATACTTAAATTACACCGTTCATAAAAACAAGATTGATAAAGTGAAAGGAGGTGTACTATGAAAAGTTTTACTAGTAAAATTACTAGTTACAGTGATGATCTTGCAGCCAATGAGCCCTCCAAAGCAAAATTGGCGTACAAGATCATCATCTTTGCGACCGCAACAGTGAAGCTCATCACTGAGATACTTCACTGTATAGGGTCGTAGACCCGCAACCCTTACCAGGAAAGGGTAACCGACCTGGTAGGGGTTGTTTTATATTAGTAGCAAGGATACTATCCTTAGCTGCCGCCCCCACTATATCACGAAACCCGGCCGATCCGCCCAGAGCGTACCTTCCTAAACGCTACAGCCTCCCACCAAAACCTCGCTCCCCATCGACCCCACTAATATTCGTCATTGCTATTTATCCCTCCGGGAAAATACGATTTTGGTATGGACAAAACCTTGCTGCAAGGACTCATTGCCACCCACCTTTTCATGGAAAGTGGGGACCTTGCCGGGGCCAAACAGGTCCTGACCACGCTGCCGCCCGAATACTATGACGATCCACGCCAGCTGCTCATGCTCGCCAGGGTGGTGTGCCTGGAGGTGCAAGAACCGGAGGACTTCACCGAAGCAATAACCATATTTCGGCAGGTAGTGCGCGCTGGGTCGCGGGAAGCCTCGATACTCGTCAACGTGGCGGCGCTGGCGCTCAAGATCGGATACCGGGACGACAAACATGCTGCCCGCGAGCGGGTGGCCGACCATCGGATGGCCCTGGAAGCGGCTCGTCAGGTAATCGCCGTCGAGCCCAAGCTGCCGGTATCATATCTGATTGCTGCCCGGTTGATTATTAACCTGACCCTATATGAGTCGGGTGGTGCGGAACTGGAATCCTTGGAGGCGGAGGCCAAAGCACACCTGGGCCAGGCGGAGACCTTGGGCGCGGACCCTGCGTCGGTGGCGACGCTGCGGGTGGCATTGATGCTGGTTCTGGGCCAGCTGGATGCCGCCCGGGAATTCCTGACAGATGCTCACCCGCAACCCCGGGCCGTGGCTGTGTTGCGAGACTACCTGGCGGAATTGGACCGGCCGCTCACCGATCAAGGCCGTGCCGACATGACGCAAATGTGGGCGGAACTGCGGGAATTCCTGGCGTCGTTTCCCCACTTCATGGCGCGCATGGGTCTATCCGAGAATGATGATTTCGCCGACCTGCGGGGCTGCATGCTCATGCAGGCCGCCCTGGACCTGCTCGATGACGACTATGGCGCATTACCCATGCTGCTTCCCCCGGAGGGCCGGCAGCTGCTGCACGATTTTCACAAGCACACAATCATTGTGAAAAGTATGGCGATGGCGGCATGGCTCAGCCTGCCGCTGCTCTATCTGTCCACCACACTTCGATTGTGTGCCGCCATTGTGGGGGTGGTGGGCATGCTGGTGGTCGCCGGGCTGTGGGATCGCCAGCTTCGGCGCGATGCTGCCCCATTGGATTACACACAACTATTGCGCGGAAACCTGTTCCTGCGGTTGGCGTTACGCCTGTCGCAAGTGGTTCCCGCGCTGTGCTTCGTGCCGGTTGCGCGCACTGCGCTTTACGGTTTCGGGGACCCCAACGTGATGACGTTCGTTGGGCTTATCATGTTCTTTGCGCCGATGTTTCCCCTGTACTTGCTGCGAATCGCGCTGCGTCGGGCGTCGTAAAGCTTATCGACGGTCCCGCCACGCGCCGGCGGCCGCCAACCCGAGACCAACCACAATCCAGCACACCAGGACGGTGACGGGCTGACCCATGGCGGCGCCGTCGAAAAACGCGGAGGAGCGAATGGCGGTGCCGGCGGCCCCAAGCGGCAAGTATTGGCCGAGCGTGCCCCACGGGCTGGGCAGCCAAGCGGCGCCGGTAGCCAGGCCGGACAGCGGGTTGGCGACGAACAACATCAGGACGGCGCCCAGGCCGATGCCCGCGAACCCAAGCAGGGAATTCAAGCCCAAAACGGTGAGGGAAATCGCGGCGATGCCCAACATAATGACGGCGGTGGTGAGCCAGAAGTTCGCCTCGAACGCGCCAAACCCGAAGTACAGGGTCGCCGAAGCGATGAGGCCGCCCAGGATTGCCACACCGATTGCGCCAATGATCTGCTTGCGGCGGGACTTCTTAAACACGGTGCTGAAGGCGACTGCTGAGGACATGCCACCGAAAATCATAGGCAGTGCCAGCATACTGATGGCGGAACCGGACGGATCCTTCGCGGTGAGGGGTGCGACATCGGTGTAGTGAATGGGCTGGCCGGTTTGGGACAGGCCATCGCCAATCTGCTTCAAGATGGCGGAATAGGGGGTGCCAGCGGCGCTGGCTGTCACAATGGTGATGCCGTCGGGACCTGCGGTGATGGCGCCGATAGCCTCCCGGTTTCGCACGGCCTCGGTGGCTTCCTCGGCGGTGCTGTAGCTGGTGACGGCGAAGGCGTCGGGGGATTTGGCCTCCAGACCCTGGGTGATTTTGGTGGTCACCATGTCGGGGCCGCCGACCGCGAGCGGCAAATCCTTCGCCCCGGAGTTCAGCAGTGGCGTGACAAACGACAACAACATGAGCAGCAGAATGGTGCTCAAACCCAGGATGAGGCCGGCGAGCTTGAGATATTGCTTGCTGACCGTGGTGGTTTCGGCGGCGTTGGTGTTGGTGGTTGCCATGGTGGGTTCAGCCGTCTTTGTGCTGGTGGGTGCGGTTGTGATGGACATGGAATGGTCTCCTTCAATGTCTTGAAACTATCTTTAGTGGAGCATTTCGTTCCGCTTTATCTGGAGCATACCGCTCCGTATAGTAAAATGCAAGCATAACGAGAAACACCGAGCTCATTGCAGAAAACTGGGAAGGACAGCTGCACGCCATGCGGAAAGACGCGCAAGAAAACCGACAAGAAATACTCCGGATCGCCCGATTCCTCATCGCCCAACAAGGGCCAGACGTGTCCCTGCGCACCATTGCGTCCACCGCTGGCGTGGGTATCGCCACCTTGTACCGCAACTTTCCCACCAGGGAAGACCTGCTGTTGGGCATTGTGCAAGAAACCGCGGAAGAGGCGGAGGCTGCCATAGCGGAATGCTTGAGAACCTGGGACGCAGACCCCGAGCAGGCGTGGCGGAATTATGCGCATGCCGTTGCCCGGCAGAAGATTGCCACGTTTGCCATGCGCATGGTCGAGACCCCCGGCATAGAAGAGATCGTCGAGCAGATCAAGGCGATACGTGCCCACGTGCTGGGCCAGGCAGAAGCAGTGCTGGATCGGGCGAAGGCCGCCGGGTTCGTTGGCCCCGACATGACCGTTCTGCGATTCCAGATCGGGTTAGCCATAGTGACGCGGCCCCTGCCGGACACCCCCTTCTTTGACCTGCCCGAAGAACGCGAATGGCTTATCGACGTCTACCTCCACGGGGTGCGGGCGGAGTAGGGGAGGGGGAACTCCAGCTTTAGCGAGCAAGGCGGTGCAGCATATTCTCTAAGCTCCACTTCTTCCAGAGATTTTGGGGATTCGGATTGTCTGGGCGGGAATGGGAGCTTGTGAATCGTGCTATAGGCTCAGCTTCATTTTTACTGAGCTTGAGTTCTGATTATTCCGGGGTGCTTCAGAGCTCCATAATCCCGAAAC
>ERZ773042.1992-NODE-1992-length-11552-cov-3.060103_pt1 | contig 11552 bp, 17 predicted proteins | sample MGYA00511664_ERZ773042 | MGnify/ENA primary metagenome ERZ773042 (study PRJEB29015, sample SAMEA2737984) | human oral metagenome | biome: human oral; feature: human-associated habitat; material: dental | place: China | collected 2036 ... | reverse complement strand
AAAGAGGCTGCCGGAGCGGAACGCGGCAGCCTCTTTGCGATAAAAGACGGGAGACGTGCCAAAGAGCGTGGACACTGGCCTGGGAGACGTCACGCATAGCGGGATATTATAGAGGAGTGGGGCTATGACGTATTGGATGAGGCGCGTATTTTGGATTCTGGGGTTATGGGTGTGTTTATTATTGGCCGGGTGTCAAGCGCCGGAGAAAAACGTGAAGGGCGGCGCGGTCGACGAGGGCTATACGGTTATTGACGCCCGGGGGACGGCGGTGTATTTGCCGCGCAAGCCGCAGCGTATTCTGACGGGCAATCTGACGTACGATACGATTGTTGCCGGGCTGGTCCCGCCGGATCATTTAGCGGCGGTCAATATTTTAGACGCGGATCCACAGGCGTCGTTCTTTGCTGAAGAGGCGGAGAAAGTTCCGGTAAAAATTTATACGTTTACGAGTATTCCGCTGGAGACAATCATTAAGACGGCGCCCGATCTGATTATCGTTCCCACCTGGATTGCGATGGATCATGTCGAAACATATCGGGAGCTGGGGTATCCGGTACTCGTCTGTCAGGGGCCGGATAGTATCGAGGAAGCGAAGGCGGCGATACGGCTGGTGGCACAGGCGCTTCGTAAGGAAGCGGCGGGGGAAAAGGTCGTGGCGGAAATGGATCGGCAGCTGGCAGAGATCGATACGGTGCTGGCGTCCCGGACGGATCGCCGGCCTATGGGAATGCTGATTTCACAGATGCAGAGTTACGGCGGGCCGGGATCAATGTATGATGAGCTTTGCACCCGGGCGCGGATCGAGAATGGAATTGCGGCGGCGGGATTAAAAAACGGCGAGTTCCTGTCAAAGGAGCTCGTCGTCAAGGCGAATCCGGATTTCTTTTTGGCGCCCGAACCGCGTGAAGCCGATCGCTATGGGGCGGAGGCGTTTCGGGAGAAGTTCCTGAGCGATCCGGCGCTGGCGGAGCTTCCCGCAGTGCACCAGGTGCGGTTTGTACCATCGCGGTACCTTTACGGGTCGTCGCAGAATTTGGTATATGCCATTAAGGGGTTGGCGAATGCAGCTTACGGCGATATATTCGATATGAAGGACGAGCATCTGATTCGCGGTTATTGAACCTGCCCTTAACGCAGCGGTTTATGGGCGGCGCGCACCGGCAGGGAGAGCTTGACGATGTGCCGCTCGGCGGAGGCCGTTTCCCAGCCGTCCTTGATCGGCTGGATATAGACGTCGCCTGTGGCTTGCAGGTCATTGCGGGCGAGGTATTCGACGAGGGCCTGGTGGAGTTTTGGCGCCATCTGGTAGTATGTGCCGCTGAAATAAATGACGACGAAAAGTCCGCCGGGAATGAGGGCGACGTCGGGGGCCGGCTGCTCCGGCGCGAGAGCGATGAAGTATTTCCACGTGGCGTAAAAATCCCGGGCGAAGAAGCTGTCCTGCCGGACGATCCAGCCGGTAGGGACGGAGCGGAAGGAATGACGGCCGAAAAGCCGCTGGGTATGCTCGGCGAAGGAGGCGATTCGGGAGAAAGGTTTATGCGGCTCCCGGTCGGCGAGCGGCGGGCTGGCGAAAAGGCGCTGCTCAGGCAAAGTGACAGTTTGAAAGACGTCCAGCACCAAGTGTTTTTGCTCCTCCAATGAAGCCAACATTCGGCGGACGCTTTCCTGCTTGGCGCGAATGGTGCGGACAATGTCGTCGCCGAGGGCGAGCTGGCGCTCCAGGAGCCGGGTCAGGGAAGCGGGACTGCGACTGTCGAGAAAGGTTTTGATGTCCTTGACGGGGACGTCAAGCTTGCGCAGGTTCAGGATAATTTCCAGTTCAAGATATTGCTGGACGGCGTAATAGCGGTAGCCGTTCTCGTGAACGAACGCCGGAACAAGTAGGCCGACGTTGGCGTAGTACATGAGGGTCTGCTTGGGAAGGCCATACAGGGAGGCCAGTTCTCCAATCGTATAATATTGGCGGTCTTCCCGGCCGGTCATGGCGCTCGCTCCTTTCATGATAATTTTTCTTATTTTAACATTTTAACATAAATTTTAACAGTCATACGCGGTTGGTGCAAGAGACAAATAGTACAGAAGGGGGGAAGGACAATGGTAAAGCTGAAGCTCCTCGTTATGAGCCTGACCGGGCGCTGCAATCTCGCTTGCCGGTATTGCTACGCTTCGGAGCAGGATACGGCGACGATGGATTGGGAAACGTGCCGTCGGGCGATCGATCTGGCTGCGGCGAGCGGCGAGCCGTTTGTCCTTCAGCTTTCCGGCGGCGAGCCGCTTATAGCGCTTCCTTTAGTACGAGAGCTGACGACGTATATTCGGGCGGAAAAGATTCCAGCGCGGCTTCAAATCCAGACGAATGGGACGCTTCTGTCGGAGGAGGCGGCTGATTTTCTGGCGGCGGCGAAGTTTGCCATCGGGGTGAGCCTCGACGGGCGCGCGGCGGCGAATGACATGGCGCGTTTTTATCCCGACAGGCGCGGGGCTTGGGCGGATACGGTGGCGGGGATTCGTCGGCTGGCGCGCCGGGGCGTGGGCGTGGGGATTACCACGGTGGTGACGGCGGAAAACGTCGGGACGTTGGCGGATATTGTCGACGTGGCGTACTTTCTTGGTAACGTACGCAAGATCGGCTTCGATCTTTTGCGCGGGCAGGGGCGCGGCGCGGGTCAGGCGGCGGCTTCTCCGGAAGCGGTGGAGGCGGCGATCGGCGCGGTGCTGGCGCGGGAAAAAGAGCTGGCGACGTTGACGGGACGGCATATCACGTTCACGCAGGTCGCCCAGGCGCGCGCCGTCGGCGCGGGAAATATCTGCGGCTTTTCCCACTGTCACGCGATGAACGGGGCAGGATGAGAGCACAGAGAGGCAAGAACATGCAGAGATTTCAGAAAGCACAGAGCCGAAAGAAGGTGCAGAGACGACACAAAATCAGAGCGTGCAAGGAGACAGTGAGACAAAGTGGACGTATGAAGATGCACGGGAAGCATTGAAAGAGTGGCAAATCCCGGAGCCGGTTGCGAAACGGATGACGTCGCTTGAAACGTATGAACAGTGGCGTGCGGCGGCAGTCTTTTATGCTTTTTTCAAAAAATACGCTCCGTTACCGTTTGACCGGGATGAAATACAAATTGACGCGATACAAGCTGCCGCCTTGGATTGCGAATTACTCAAAGAGCCTAAAAATCCGCTGTATGTGATTGCAAATATGCTCTGTACGGCTTTTTTAGACTTGATAACGTGCGGCGGAGCAATGACGGAGAAAAACGAGTACTTCCGTGGGATGCCGTGCTTGCCGCAAAACCTTTTTCACAACTCGGTACGCTTGCGGATCTTTGATGCGGCGAAGAAAAAGCTCTCGCCGGGCAAAAAAGCGGGTGAGGAATGGCTGAAAGAGATCGAACGCTGTCGAAAAGACATGCAGGAACATCCCGAGAAGTATAACGGACCGTCATTTTTTGAGGCAGAATGTACAAAGCGCGGGATAGATCCGCACGGAAAGGGTGCGATGAAACGGCTTATGCAAGCGTTCGGTACCGAACAAGAGGGGAAGAAGGCGGATAATACTTCATGAGTGATGAAAACGGCGAAAAAGATACGTGGGATGCGGATGTACGAGGCAGAAAACGGCTTTTTGTCTTGAATTATTGCACGGATACCGTGTGCTTTATGAACGGTCGACGAGCATATAAGGCCGCGTACACGAAAATCAAAGACGGAAATCCCGTGTACGTACCGGAAGATGAGGTATCGGACGCGGGAGCGAGCAGATTGTTAAGGTCTGTTAAGGTTAAGCGCGCCGTCGCGCGTCTGCTCGCGGAGACACAGCCGGATGCGGACAGGGAAAACGGCTATCGGCTGCTACATGATCTTGTGCTGCAGGCGACGTTTCGTCCGAGTGACATCATCGATGCAGATGGCAGGCTGATAAAAAGCCTTGACGAACTGGGAGATTTATCAAAGTGCATCAAGAATATTTACGCGACGAAATACGGAATTCGCGTAGAGCTGATGGACCGGAGCTTTGCACAGGATAAGCTCTTGAAGTATTACAACCTTGTGACCGAACAGCAAAACGTGTCGATCACGCTGCCGGTAATAAATGCGGGAGAGAAGACCGGGATTGAGGAATGGAATGAAGCGGTCGGAGGAGATACAGACGAAGCGGCTGTTGTGGAGTCCGCAACCGAAGCAGCTGATGGCGCTGAAGTGTCCGGCTGATGAGCTTTTTTACGGAGGCGCTGCAGGCGGAGGTAAGACTGATTTTCTCATCGTTGATGCGGTGAGCGGCGCTGCACGCTGGGGAAAAGATTTTCGTGGGATTATCTTTCGGCAATCACGGGAACAGCTCGGTCAGCTTTTACGGCGGGCGAACGAACTGTACGTGCCGATCGGCGCGCAGTTTCGGCAGCAGAGCCAATACGGCCATAACATATATTTTTTCCCGAACGGGGCGAGCATACAGTTTACGTATCTTGATTGCGATCGGGACGTCGAAAACTATCAGGGGAACGAGTTCACCTATGTGGGATTCGATGAACTCGGAAACTATCCGTCGGACTACGCATGGAACTATATGCAGTCGCGCTTACGGAGCGTTAAGGGCATCAAGAGCTACATACGCGGTACGGGGAACCCCGGTGGGCGCGGACAAGGTTGGATAAAGCAACGCTTCATGGAGGGGCGGCTGCCGAACAGGATTTACCGGAAGACGGTGCTGTTGCCGTCAGGTCGGGAAGCCGTAACGACACAATGTTACATACCCTCGACGCTGTACGACAATAAAAAGCTGATGACAAAAGATCCCGACTACGAGGCGAGGCTGTTTAATATGCCGAAGCATTTGCGGGATGCGCTTTTACGGGGGAATTGGGACGTGTTTGCAGGACAGATTTTTTCCGCATTTAAAGCGGAAACACATGTACGGCCGCATTTCGTACTCGATGCTCGGTACTGGTATAAATTCTGCTCGCTCGATTGGGGATATGCAAAGCCGTATGATTTGCAATTCTGGGCGGTCAATGCAGAAGGCAGGATGTACATGTATCGGGAACTGTACGGGTGCATGAAAGACGAGTACAACAAGGGGCTCCGTGAGGGCAGCGACAGCGTCGCGCGGCGAGGTATGGCAATTGCCGGTAACGAGGGCGTGACAATGTGCGTCGCCGATCCTGCCGTGTGGAACAAGATCGACAAAGCGCCGAGCGTTGCGGAGACGTTTGAAACGGCCGGCTGGTACATGGTCAAGGCGAACAACGATCGTATAAACGGGCTTTTGATTTTCAATCAGATGCTCGAAAACACGGATGAAGCGGGAATCCCGATGCTGACGGTAGCGCCTGAATGTACGGGTTTTATCCGTACCGTGCCGTCTCTCACTCCCGATCCGAACCGAGAGGAAGATGTCGATACACGGTTGGAAGACCATCCGTACGATGCGGCGCGGTATGCGGTGATGAGTGATTTTGCACAGCATCCGACACGGTACATTATCGATCGTGAGCGCATTGCACGGCCGACACGGGAGACGTGGGATCCGTTCGCACAATAAAAGCACAAGGAGAAGTATATGGCGAATGATACGAATGTGGTGGTGCTTGTCGGCAGGCTTGCCGCGAGTATGGAAGTGAGGCATACGCAATCGGAATATCCCATAGGGAGTTTTACGATTGCGGTAAACCGGAGTAAAAAAAGCGCATCGGGAACGTGGGAAGACAAAGCGTCGTTTTTCGACTGCGATATGTACGGCAATATTGTTACGGGGCTACAGCAGTATTTGGTGAAAGGCAAGCAGGTTTCCGTGACAGGCTTTCTGGAGCAGGACAGGTGGGAAAAAGAAGGACAGCGTTTTTCTCGAGTGAAAGTTGTCGTACGTAACATACAGCTTGTCGGAAGCAAGGGACAGAAATCGGGCGGAAGCGTTGCACCTGAAAGCGATGAGGTGCCGTTTTAATAATTCTTATTCGCTAGATTTTGGAAATACAAAAGAGGTAAATCTATGAAATCAGAATCAAAGTTTAATGAAAAATGTGTGGCGAGTTGTCCTTGCCATAGAACAGTGACACACAACGCTTGCTTAGGTTGTTTTGCGTTAAGAAATTCACCCTATCATAAAGGTGAGTTTGAAAGTAAATCGGATGAAGATATTGAAAAGATGCAAACCGAAATCGAAGCGGAATGGGGATGGTGAATATAACAGGGGGTAATAATGGAACCGGCAACACACAGAGAGCTTGCGCAGTGGTGCGCACAGGGTAAAGGGGAATGGAAACATTTACCATCAAATTCCGGTGTCGTGTATACAACATATAAATACGACGAAAGCAAAGCTGATTGCTGTATAGCAAATGCAGTGACCGGACAGCGGATTGTTGTCCGGTGTTGGAAAGATATAGTTTGGCATATGCCAACAAAAGAGTATTTGTTTGGAGAATAAAATGCTAATTTTTACGATCAAAAAAGAATGGTATGACAAAATCCAAAACGGTGAAAAAATGGCACAACCTATCAGGAGAAGATGGAAATGAACAGCCGAATTAAAGAACTCGAGGACACGATCCTCGATCAAATCGAAAAGCTCAATGACGACAGCCTTGCCGGAGATGCCGAAGAGACGCAGCGCATGATTGACCGCTCAAAATCTATTGCGGAGCTGACGAACGCTTATGTGAACGTCAATCGGATGAAGCTCGATGTCGTCAAAGAGCTGAACAGAAGCGGAACGCTGTATGAAGGCTACTTAGGAATTACCGATGGAAAAATTTAGAAAAATCTGGGATGCAGAAAAAAACTCATGGCTTATTGCGCATAAAGATATGGAACGGAGAGAAGCGTATAAGCTCTTTCTCACTTCTTTTCCTGATGTAAAAGATGTAACTGAATATGCATTTTACAATCAACGTTCGCGTATCGGTGCGGTACGTCATAAGCGGCCGCACGGTACGACAAAGCGCCGCCCTCTTTACAGCGAACAAATAAAAAAAGGTTATGTGCGAATAAAAATCGCACAGCCTAACGTGTGGATGTCTAAAAGCAAATGGGTGTATATGGAAACGCATCCGTGGGAAGATTTTTCTGAGCGCTCAAACTACATCTTTCTTGACGGCAATACGCGAAACTTTTCACCGGATAACATGGCACGGGTGCCGCTCAAGATAATGGGATTATTTGCAAATATCGGCGGCACGGTGCCGGGTGATCCTGAAATGACGCACCTTAATATTTTAAGAGCGAAACTGCTTTCTGCACAACTCGATGCGGGAGACAAGGCAGGGTTGACGGCACGTGCAGGGCATGCGCGGCTTTTTATCAAAGAGCGCAACCGAAAAGCTCGCGAATACAACAGTACACCGGAGCGGCGGAAACTGCTGTGTGCACGGCAAAAAGCATATATACAAAAGCTCAAAACGGAACAGCCGGAAAAGTTTATGCGTCAAGCTGAAAAGCAAAAAGCATATCAGAAAGAATGGTATCGCAGGCGGAAAGAAGGAAGGGGGCAGATATGACAAAACAGAAGCCGACGATCGTCGCATCGTATGAGGAGACCGTACAAACAGATGAGTACGATTGGCGAAACGTACTGCTGACAAAAGTTTGCGACGACACAACGACAATCGGAGAGATTATCGAGTGGGCCGGTGATAATCTGGATCGCGAATATTTTGAGATAAAATTAACGAGGGGAAAATGAAATTTGACAAAGCAAAAGTATACACCGCGCTCAACGCGGACGAATTAGAAATCGGGAGCAAGTGCATTTTTGCGAATACAATACAGGGTTTGCGAAAGGGAGTACAAGACGAAGACGCTGAAACCTATGTGGAGATATTAACAGACGTGTACGACGATGATAGCGTCGAACGATTTGTAGTTGGAAATTGCACGTATCTTTACGCCTACCTCATCGAGCCGCCGACAAAGCCGAACTATCGGCCATTTAAAAATGTGGCAGAAGCGATGACTGCAATTAAGGAACATGGCGGATGGGTGCAAAATTGTAGCTCCGGCAATCAATATATTGTACTCGCAAAATTTTATGATAGCCTACTGTTCTGGCGGGAACGTGTTTCGATGGAAGCGTTCTTGCAAGAATACGTTTTCGCTGACGATGGAAGTCCGTGCGGGAAAGTTGCGCCAGAAGTACTACCTGAATACGAATGAAAGTATTTTAATAAACCAGAGGACACAAATATGAATACGAATATTATTTCAACACAACAAAAAATTATCGAACTTACGGATGCAATGCGAGACTTGCTTCTGTATAAAAACGAGAAGTACGGTGATTCCGCGCTTAATCCGAAAAAGATTTTTTATAAAGGTGATGCGCGCAATGCGATATTGATTCGACTTGACGACAAGCTCGGACGGGTCGCTGCGAATACGGACGGTACGCCTCGTATCAATGATGTTGCGGACATTATCGGCTACTGTATGCTGCTGCTCATCAGTATGGGTGCAACGCAAGCGGACATCAAGGCACTCATGGATTAACGGCGGGCAAGAAAATGATACTCAATAAATGTGTGCGTTGTGCGGAGCTAAAACGGACGAAGACGGAACGAGGAATAAAGTGGACGTGCGGGCAATATCCGGGCGTATATCGGCTTGGCATGCTTGATGTTGAACCGATCGTAGAAGATTGCAGAGCTTTTAAAAGAAAAGCGAGGGGTAAATAAAAATGGCAGCATTAACAAAAAATCAAAGCAAAGGATTGAGTGAAGCGGAAGTATTAAATCAATGCACGGCATATTTGACGGCACGGGGTATATATCACTGGCGGCAGAACACCGGAGCGTTTAAGGTCGAGAATCGTTTTATTCGTACAGGCATGAAAGGGGTGAGCGATATACTCGGTGTGCTTCCCGGCGGTCGATTGCTTGCGATTGAAGTAAAGCGGGAAAAAGGCGGCAAGTTATCGATTGCACAAAAAGAGTTTATCGATGCAATAAATTCCCGAAGCGGATGTGCGATCGTGGTACATTCGCTTGCAGAGTTAATCGAACGGCTGGAACGATTTTTTTAAGAATTGTAACAAAAATGCGGTCTGTCGCATAAGATTGATACCGTATGAATAAGTCGGAATTGGTTGAAAATATTCTGTCGCGGCTGCAGGAACTGAAAGAGGTACGCTCGAAATTCGAATCGTCGTGGATGCAGGCGGAACGACTTGTCGCACCGTCAATATATGCATGGCACGATCTCGACGCCGTTCCCAGTGCACCGAAACGCTTCGCATCGGAGCCGTGCAAATATATGCAGACGCTCGTTGCGGGGCTTGTCGGATATTCGATCAGTCCGTCTATTCAGTGGTTTAAACTTTCGTTGCAAAATGCGGATATGCTCAATCAATACGGGGTACGGGATTGGCTTGAAAACTGCGAGTCTGCATTGGTATCGGAGTTCAATCGGTCGAATCTCTATTCCGTCGTTTCAAAGTTTATACAGGACGCGGTCGTCATCGGACACAGCTCCATGCACATAGGTGAAGATATTAAAAATGCACGGTTACAATTTATGCACGAGCGGGCAAATGAGGTATATCTCGATGTATCGGGAAACGGAGAAGTCGATACGCTCTACCGTGAATATCGTATGACGGTCCGGCAAATGGTCGAGTTTTTCGGACTTGATGCATGTTCGGAACAGGTACGGGAAGATTATGCCGATCCGAAAAAACGGAGCTTCCGGCATACGGTACTCTTTGCCGTATATCCGCGCACCGAATACAAAGATGACCGGCAGGATGCGCTCAATATGCCTTTTGCGGCAGTGTACATAGATATGGACGGGCAGCACGTCTTACTGGAATCGGGATACAGGGATTTTCCGTATGCCGTATATGTGTTTAAGCAAATTCCGGGCTATGCATATTCCGAGAGCCTTGCACAGGACGCGGTTCCGGATATCGAGTTCTTAAATATTGCGAAAGAAACGTCGCTCCGAATTGCACAAACGTCGGCCGAACCGCCGATGAAAGCGAGCGAACATTTAAAGAATGTTGCGGTCGTTCCGCGCGGTATGACGTATCTCACCGAAAACGATGATATCCTCGAGCCGATCAGAACAGGAGAGAATTATCCGATTACACTGCAAGTACTCGCCGATATCAAGCAAACGATCAAAGACTGGTTCAATGTCGATTTTTTCCTGATGCTCGAAGGTGCACAGAACAAGCAGATGACGGCGACAGAGGTAATGGAAAAGCAGGGAGAAAAGGCGGCAATTCTTTCAGACCTCATCGTCTCACTCAACGAGGCGACAGGCCAGATCATCCGCCGCTCGTTTAATTTGTTAATGCGTGCCGGAAGATTGCCCGTCCCGCCGGAAGCCATACGGGAGGCGGGTGCGATTATGAAGATCGAATATAAAGGACCGCTTGCGCAGGCACAGCAAAAATACTACAGCACCGGAACGATCCGTACCGCGCTCAGCGCAATCGCGCCGGTTATGCAGATATTTCCGAATTCGGGTGATTTCATTGATGCCGACGAGCTGATGAAAAAGACAATGGAAAACAGCGGTATGCCGCAAAGCGTTATCCGGGAAGATAGGGATGTTATGGAACTGCGTGCCGAACGGCTTCGCCAACAACAGGAAGCGGCAGCTCGGGAACAGCAACAAGCGATGTCGCAGGAGATGCTCAAAAACATGGATAAATTGGGTAAGAGTCCGGAACAAGGAAGTTTTATGGATGCGATGAATTCGCAGCTCGGCACAGGAATGAACGGAGCGAGTGCCTATGCACAGTAACGGTATCCCGGGGTATGAACATGCGACTCCGGAAGAACAACAAAAAGCGATGCACCGCATTTTCCGCGAGACATTTTCGACGGAAAGCGGACGGCTGGTATTTAATTGGCTTTTGACCGATTTACATTATTTCGAGCCGGTAAAGAACGAAGCGGAACAGGCGCTGAACAATTATGCGAAAGCGCTTTTATATGATCGCATGGGTATTATAGACAGCATCGCATTGACTGATGCGATGATCAATCAAATACAGGAGTAAGGTATGGATCCGAAGACAGGGGAAGGACAGAACGCAAAAATGGGAACGGGGGTAACTGACACAACGGCCGATAACAGTCAGTCACTCGACCACATAATGACCGGCGACACCGGAACGAAACCGGATGCCAAACCTGCCGCAGGCGGGGAAAAGGCGGAAGGGAGCAGTGACGGGAATGCGCAGGTACCGGCATGGATGAGTCAGCTGCCGGATGAGCTTAAAAGCTCGGCGGCGCTTGCGAAATTCGGAAAGCTCGGAGACCTTGCGAAAGCGTATCAGGAATTAGCGGCGAAGGCGGACGGAGCATTGCAGCTTCCTGCAAAAGACGCAAAACCCGAAGACGTGCAGGCGTTTTACGAGAAGCTGGGGCAGCCGAAGACGGCGGCCGAATACGAGATCACCGGTGAAAATGCGGATATGTTCCGCGCAATCGCGTATAACTCGCATTTGACGCAGAGTCAGGCAAAATCGATGTATGAAGCCATCGTAAAGGTGGGAACGGATGCTGTTGCAAAACGGCAGCAGCAGATGAAAACGCAATATG
>ERZ773042.1991-NODE-1991-length-11554-cov-10.128446_pt1 | contig 11554 bp, 8 predicted proteins | sample MGYA00511664_ERZ773042 | MGnify/ENA primary metagenome ERZ773042 (study PRJEB29015, sample SAMEA2737984) | human oral metagenome | biome: human oral; feature: human-associated habitat; material: dental | place: China | collected 2036 ... | reverse complement strand
AGGCGCGTGCCGCGGCAGCGAGCGCCAACGCGGCCTTCCTGGCCGTCAAGCCCCGGCTGCGCGGCTGGATCCACGCCGCCACGGCGCCCCTGGCCCTGTCGGCCTGCATCACCCTGACCGCCCTGGCCCCCACGGCGCCCCTGGCCTGGGCGTGCGCCGTCTACCTGACCTGCTCCCTGCTGCTCTTCGCCAACTCCGGGGTCTACCACATTGGCAACGGGCACTGGCCCCAGCGGGTCAGCCGCACCCTCCAGCGGCTCGACCACGCCAATATCTACCTGCTCATCGCCGGCACCTACACGCCCCTGTCGGTGGCCCTGCTGCCGACGAGCACGGCCCGCCTGGTCCTGGGGATCGTGTGGGCCGGGGCCGTGGGCGGGATTATCTCCTGCCTGGCGTGGGCCAAGGCACCCCGGTGGCTGTCCACCGGCCTGTACGTGCTCCTGGGCTGGGTGGCCATCTGGTTCCTGCCCGCCTTCTGGCGCGCGGGCGGGGCGGCCACGGTGCTGCTCATTATCGCCGGCGGCGTCATCTACACGGCCGGTGCCGTGGTCTACGCCCGCAAGCACCCCGACCCGCTGCCCCGCTGGTTCGGCTTCCACGAGGTCTTCCACGTGTGCACGGTGGCCGCCTGGATCTGCCAGTGCGTGGCCTGCTACCTGGCCATCCTGGGCTGACCGCCCGCCGGGCCCGCACCCAACCGCGAGAACGGTACTTGTTCGTCGCGAGAACGGTACTTGTTCCTCGTGAGAACGGTACTTATGACGTAGACAGAGCAAGGACCTGATTGCGGGGGTCGGGGCGGAGATGGGGGTGCTTACTGGTCACGCCAGCTGGTCACGCCGAGGATCAGGCTACCCTCTGCCCATCGAGGGCCTGGTCGGCTGGCGCCTACCGGGCACGCCGGGGATTAGGGCCGTGACATGCTCGGCCCAGCGCGGGGTCGTCGCGCCTACCGGGTACGCCGGGGATCAGGGGGAACCTGCGCTCCTACGCCCTGGCCCGCGGGGCGCCTACCGGGTACGCCGGGGATTAGGGCACCCGGCGCGTCGCCCGGGTGCTCGGTATCCGCACCTACCGGGTACGCCGGGGATTAGGGGATAACGGCGCAGGAGAACATTTTGTGCAGAGCGAGACATTTTGTGCACAGGGTGACGTTTTGCGCAGAAGGTAACGAATCCAGGTCACTTTCTGCGCAATCGGTTACCCTGTGCACAAAATGTTCCGCTAGACACCGCACCGGCCCCCGCCAGGGCCAGGCGCACCAACCGCGGGCAGCACGGACGCCGCCACCTGCCGCCCCACCGGCCTTCCACCACGGCACCACGCCGCTCCCTGCGACGCCTGAGCGCCCTCCCGCCGTCACCCACCCGCACTTACCCAGGCACCATGCGGCTAGGGACAGGCTCAGGGGCCAGCCAGAGGCGCCGTCACCCACCCGCACCCAGGCACCACGGTGCTGGCAGACGTGGGAGCTGTCGGTGCAGCACCCACGCCCCCCTGGCACACACGACGTGGGGGGCACGAATCCGGGGCCGGGACAGCGCGGCACCCACGCCCCCTGGCACACGCCGGGCCCCGCCCTGACCGCCAGATCCCGGAAGCCACCAGCAGGCGCCCTCGCGGCACGCGCCGGGCCCCGGCGTCGACCTGGTCAGATCCGGGAAACCCGCTCAGTTCCAACACTTTCCCCACAGGTTGCTATACCCTGGAGGCCAGTCGCCCCACGCCCTGCCTCAGGAGGCACGCCATGAGCAAGAACGGCAAGAAGCACGCCTACGGGGACGCCAACCCCCTGGAGATCGTCCTGGGCACAGCCACCAACCGGTGGGTGGAGGATCCGCGCGAGGCCCTGCGCGTGGACGAGCACTTCCACCTGGCCTCCATGGACCGCGCCGCCACCCCCGGCTGGGCGGGCAGCGAGTCCGACGCCGTCGCCTACACCGCGGCGGTCACCCCCCTGCTCGGGGCGCTCCAGGAGAAGCTGTTCGCCGCCGCCAAGGAGGGGTCCGACCGCCGCGTGCTGGTGGTCGCCCAGGGCCTGGACACCGCGGGCAAGGGCGGGATCGCGCGCCACGTCATGGGGCTCGTGGACCCGCAGGGGGTGCGGATGACCGCCTTCAAGGCCCCCACCCCCGAGGAGAAGGAGCACGACTTCCTGTGGCGTATCTGGAAGGCCGTGCCCGGGCCGGGCACCATCGGGCTGTTCGACCGCTCCCACTACGAGGACGTGCTGGTCCCCGGGGCGGCCGGCACCCTGGACGACGAGGGGTTCGACCGGTACGTCAGCCAGATCCACGACTTTGAGCGCCAGCTGATCGACCAGGGCACCACGGTCGTCAAGATCGCCCTCATGGTCTCCTACGAGGAGCAGGGCCTACGGCTGCTGGAGCGCGTGGACCGCCCGGACAAGCGCTGGAAGTACTCCGGTAACGACATGAACGTGCGTGGGCAGTGGTTCAACTACCAGTCCATCTACGAGCGGGTGCTGCGGGCCACGAGCTTCGAGGAGGCCCCCTGGTACGTCATCCCGGCGGACAACAAGTGGTACTCACGCCTGGCCGTCACCGAGATGCTGCTGCGCTCCCTGGCGGAGACCGATGTCCACTGGCCGCCCGCCCGTTTCGACGTGGACACCGAGCGCGACCGCGTGCGCGCCACCCTCTCGCCGCAGGCCCTGGCCCGCTACGACGCCAGGATCCAGGCCAAGCTCGCCAAGGTGGACGCCCGTATCACCGTTATCGAGGACGCCGCCACCATCCTGGTGTTCTCCGCCGAGCCCGCCCCGACGCCCGCCCCCGCGCCGGGGGCTGCTCCCGGGACCGCCCCGGCCCAGTCCGTGGGGACCGGCTCGGGTGGTGCTGGCTCAGGTGGGGCTGCCAGTCCGGCGGCCCAGCAGGTGGCCGACGACGCCGGGAAGCATCCGGGTAAGGGAGGGAAGGGATCCAAGAGCGTCGGGAAGCCTTCCAAGGGCGGAAAGGCCGCTAAGCCCGGCAAGACCGGGAAGGGCACGCGCAAGGCGGTTAAGAAGGCCGCGGTCAAGGCGGCCCGAAAGGCGGAGAAGGCCAGGAGGTCGCACAGCTAGGGTTTGTGCCGGGGATCTGGTGAGAGGAGGGGTGGCGGTGCGGGTGCCCGCGGGGTTGAGAACCACGCTTGAGGCTGGCCAAACTTGTGATGTTGGCCACTATCAATGTGGTGCGGGACACCCTGTCTGACTGCCACTTTTCCGCATGGTCTCGTCCAAAGCCGGCGCCGGATCCGCTCCCGGGGCCGTCGGTGGCGAGTGGTGTCATACCAACGAAAGGTGGTAGAAATGGGGTGCTCCAGCCACCTGCCGGAAGGGCCCCGCAGGGCCGGTGGCGATCCAGCCCCTGGAAACGCTGCAACTACGCGGCTCCCAGAGGCAGGGGTCAGGGAGCACCCCGCACCGCTAGGTGCATTAAGACACAGAAAAACGACAGAAGAGATTGTGATGAGGACGGTCAGGGAGCACCCCGCACCGCTAGGTGCATTAAGACCTGCAACTCGGATGGAATTGAGGAGTTGTCAACCTCCGTCAGGGAGCACCCCGCACCGCTAGGTGCATTAAGACCGCATACAGTCGCCGTGGTTGAACTCACGACCCAGGTCAGGGAGCACCCCGCACCGCTAGGTGCATTAAGACTTGACAACCTCCTTACCCATAAGGCAAGCGAGAGGGGTCAGGGAGCACCCCGCACCGCTAGGTGCATTAAGACACCAGCTTTGTTCGTCATCGTCATCATCAGCCAGGAGCACCCGGCCAGGGAACCACCCCGCACGCGCCCCCGCCCCTGGCACGGGCGCCGTCGGCCTGCGCCCCCGACCTCACACGCCACAGATCTGTTCTCACGCCTACGGGGCGCGGTAGACTGCCCGCCCATCACCCGGCTCGTCCGGCTACGGGCAGGTACCCGCAGCCGCCCACCCGTCCCCGCCCCATCCCTCACCGACTCGTCCGGCTGCGAGCGGGTGCCGGGTACCAGGACGAGCCACCGACCACACGCAGGAGGAACCATGGCTGAGGAGCAGAGCACCTGGCTCACTCAGGAGGCCTACGAACGACTCACCGAGGAGCTCGTACGCCGCAGGGAGGTCGACCGCAAGGAGATCACCCAGCGCGTCGAGGCGGCCCGGCAGGAAGGTGACCTCCGCGAGAACGCCGGCTACCACGCCGCCCGCGAGGAGGCCGCCCTCAACGAGGCCCGCATTGCGACCCTGGTCCACCTCCTGGAGACGGCGCAGATCGGCGAGGCGGCCTCCGACGGCACCGTCTCGCCCGGCACCGTCGTCACCGCCGATGTGGCCGGGAAGGAGCAGCGCTTCGTCCTGGGCGGCCAGGAGATCACCGCCGACGTCCCCGAGGGCGTCATGGTCTTCTCCCCCGACGCCCCCCTGGGCAAGGCCCTCATGGGCCACCGGGCCGGCGAGACCGTGACCTACGACGCCCCCAGCGGGCGCGAGATCACCGCCAAGATCCTCGAGGTCACGGCACTGTGAGCGCCCGCCGCCCGTCCGGCCCCACGAGCAGCGCCTCCCCCGCTCACGCCAGCCCCGCTCACGCCGACGGCGGCGCGGGCCGCGCCCAGGCCACTCACCCCACGGACGCCGCCCCCACCAGCCCCGCCCCTCCGGCACGCAGCACGGTCCTGCCGGGCCGGCAGTCCCCGCTCCTGCCCGTCCCCGGTGACCACGTGGTCCTGGGCACGCCCCTGGACGGCCCCTGGCCGCAGGGCACCGAGGTCATCTACCTGGCGGGCGGCTGCTTCTGGGGCATGGAGCGCATCCTGTGGCGCCAGGACGGGGTGGTGGTCACCGCCGTCGGCTACATGGGCGGCACCACGCCCAACCCCACCTACCAGGAGGTGTGCACCGGGGCCACCGGTCACGCCGAGACCGTGCGGGTGGCCTACGACCCCACCGTCTGCGGGCCGGGCGGCCAGTCCCTGCTGCGGGTCTTCTGGGAGAACCACGACTCCACCCACCTCAACCGCCACGGCAACGACGTCGGCACCCAGTACCGCTCGGCGGTGTGGACGACCACGCCCGACCAGTACGCCGCCGCCCTGGCCACACGCGAGGCGTTCCAGGGCGAGCTCACCCGCCTGGGGCTGGGCACCTGCGTGACCACCGTGGAGGGTGCCGCGGGCCTGTACTCGGACTTCGGCGGCCCCTTCTACCTGGCTGAGGACTACCACCAGGGCTACCTGCACAAGAACCCCGGCGGCTACTGCAACCACGGCCCCAACGGGGTCACCTGCCCGGTGGGCGTGGCCAACCTGCCCGCCCAGGTGGAGGTCCTGCCGCCGGGGCCGCCAGCCTGAACCCGGGGCCGCCGACTCGCTGAACCCGCCTCAGGCCCCCCGGGCGAGGCCAATGGCGACTCCCACCATGACCAGTCCGACCAGGACGTCGACGACCTGCCAGGTCCGGGGCCTGGCCAGGGGGCCGGACAGGGTCCGGGCCCCCAGCCCCAGGCTGGTGAACCACAGCAGGGAGCCCGTCATGGCCCCGGCCGCCGCCGCCCAGCGGGAGTCCCCGAACTGGTTGACGACGCCCCCGAGCATGACAACCGTGTCGAGGTAGACGTGGGGGTTGAGGGAAGGTCAGCCCCAGGGTCGTCAGGGCCACGGCCCCCCGGCCCGGCCCGGCGCTCCCCTCCCCCTCCAGGGCCCGGGGGCGCAGGGCCGAGCGGAAGGACCGCAAGGCGAAGGCCAGGAGGTAGACGACCCCGCCCCAGCGCAGGACGCGCAGGACCCAGGGGGAGGAGCTAATGACACCGATCCCCACGGTCCCGGCGGCGATCAGGCCCACGTCCCCGACCACGCAGACCGCCACCACCACGCCGACGTGCTCCCGACGCAGCCCCTGACGGAGCACCCACGCGTTCTGGGCACCGATCGCCACGATAAGGCCCAGGCCGGTACCCAGACCGGTGAGATAGGGAGACATTGTGCTCATAGGCACCAGGTTAGGGACTCGTCCGGCGGCTGCAGACAGCCCCGGCGACAGGTCCCGGCGCGGACCGGGGCGGCACGTATAGTCCCGCACATGACCTCACCCAGAACAGTGGGCGGCAACCTGCCCAGGCTGACGTCCCTGCGCTTCTTCGCGGCCGCCCTCATCCTCGTCTTCCACGCCAGGCTCATCCACATCGTCCCGGGCGGGCGCCTGTTTGACCTGGCCCACATGGGTGTCGCGTTCTTCTTTGTCCTGTCGGGGTTCGTCCTGACCTGGGCCAGCCCCGGTGAGCGCGTTGAGCCCAGGAGGTTCTGGCTCAACCGCTTCGCCCGGATCTACCCCTCGCATATTGTGACGCTGGTCGTCTCCCTCTTCATTATGCCAATAACCTACTGGTGGCTCATCCCCCTCGACGCCTTTCTGCTGCAGGCGTGGGCTCCCTACGAGAGGATCGCCGTGTCCCTCAACGCGGTCTCCTGGTCCCTGTCGGCAGAGGCGTTCTTCTACTTCCTGGCGCCGTGGCTCATTACCACGCTACGCCGTCGCTCACCACGTACCCTCGTGGTCGTGGCCGTGACCTGGCTGGTCATTACCATGGTGCTGGGGCGGGCGGTCACCCTCATGGGCTACGCGGAGTGGCCCTACTTCATGCCGCTGGCCCGCTCCTCGGAGTTCGTGATCGGCGTCGTGCTGGCTGAGCTCTTCTGCCGCGGCCACCTGCGGAGGTACGTCCCCCCGGTACAGGTGTGCGTACTCGCCTGCATCGCCTCCTACGCGCTGGCCATGGTGGTACGCAACGCCGGGGTCACCATGAAGATGGCGGCGTCGTTCATCTCGCTGCCGGCTATCTGCGCCCTGGTGGTCTCCTCGGCCCTGGCCGACGTCCGAGGCAGGCCGGGGCCACTGGCCTCTCCCCTCCTGGAGCATGCCGGCCGGGTCTCCTTCGCCCTGTACCTGGTCCACTACATGGTCATCGCGGTCACGAACGACCTCATGGACAAGTACCTGCCCGGCACGAAGCTGGGGATCCCGCTACGACTGGGCCTGCTGGCAGCGGTGTGCGTGGTCTCCTGGATCTGCGCCGAGGCGCTGCACCGGGGCGTGGAGATACCCGCCCAGCGGCTCATCCGCTCCGCCTACGCCCGACGCCGCGCCCGGGCGCGTACCTGAGCTGCCTTTCCGGGAGGTCGTGGACGGTCGGCGGACGCCGGTAGGACGCGGGGTGGCGCTCGCGGGGGTGACGCTCAGTCACCCTGTCGGCGGCCTCGCTCTTCAGCCGCGGGCTGCCGCGCGCGGGGGGTGCCGTTCGCGGGGCGGCGTCCGGGAGGTGGCACCCGGGAGGTGGCGCCCGGCCCCACACCACACCGCGACCTGGGTGGGGCACACGGTCCTGTGCCAGGATGGACGCATGAGTCAGGACAGGCACGACGACGGGGCCCGGGGTGGCCAGGGTGGCTACGGCCGCCGAGGCGAGGGCTACGGTCGCCAGGGTGGCTACGGCCGCCGGGGCGAGGGGTACGAGCGCCGGGGCGGCGGCCGCACCGGTCACAGCGCCCAGGACCGCTCCCGCCGGGTCTACGTGGACGAGCCGCGCGACGGGGCCCTGACCGACCTGGTGAGCCACCTCCAGGCCCTCAACGGGCGCTCCTACGCCGCCTACAAGGCGGTGGTGGGACGCTATACCGCCCCGGAGGGCTGGACCCTCCACATTGACCACGTCCAGCCCGACCCCTACGCCCCGCCCACGCGCATCCGCGTCACCATGCCCGTGGACCTGCCCGGCACCAAGATCCTGGCCGACGAGGGGCTCCTGGGGACCGGCGACCGGCGCCTGGCCGTGGCGGACTTCCTCACCCGCGAGCTCTACGCGGCATTCCGGGGCACGGCCCTGTCCATCGCCTCCCCGGGGCAGGAGATCCTGGAACGCTCCAGCGTGGTGTTCCTCGACCCCCGGGGGGCGGCCGTCACGCCCACGGACCCCGGCACCGGCTCCCAGGACGGCAGGGGCCCAGGCGGCGCGGGCCCGCACGCCACCGCGACGTCGCAGCCCGGTGGTCCCTCCGGCGTCGGCCCCCGGCCCGACACCGCCGACGGGCCGGGTGAGCCCGCGGCCGAGACCATTGAGATCCGCGCCCGCATGGCCCTGCCCGCCCGGGGCCGGTCCATCCAGGGGCACGAGGCCTCCCGGATCATCAGCCGGGACCTGACCCGCGAGATGGCCGCCGCCCTCGACCTGACCGGCGAGCGGGCCGAGCGCCTCGTGGCGCACGTGACCGCATTGGAGGACCACCGGGCGCTGAGCGAGGTCGTGCGCGAGCGGGGCTGGGTCTCCTTCCTGGCCGACGGCTCCCTGCTCCCCCGCCGCTCGGGCGTCTCCGACGAGCCCATGCGCGCCGGCGCCGTGGCGCTGCGGGCCCCCGACTCCCTGGCCGCCACCGTCGAGCTGCCGCACGCGGGGCGGGTGCGCGGCACCGTCGTCGGACCGGGCGTGACCCTCGTCGTGGGCGGCGGCTACCACGGCAAGTCGACGCTGCTCAACGCGATCGAGCGGGGCGTCTACCCGCACGTGCCCGGCGACGGGCGCGAGCTGGTCGCCACCGCCCCCGACGCCGTCAAGGTGCGCGCGGCCGACGGCCGGGCGGTGACCGGCGTCGAGCTGACGCCCTTCATCGCGCACCTGCCCGGCGGCCGGGACACGGGCGCCTTCGCCACGCAGAACGCCTCGGGCTCGACCTCCCAGGCGGCCTCGCTCATGGAGTCGATCGAGGCGGGGGCGAGCGCGATCCTGCTCGACGAGGACACCTCGGCGACCAACCTGCTCATCCGCGACGCCCGCATGCGCACCCTGGTGGCTGATGAGCGCGAACCGATCACGCCCTTCGTCGACCGCATCGGGGCGCTGGCGGCCGCCGGAGTCTCCACGGTCATGGTGATGGGAGGCTCTGGCGACTACTTGGATGTGGCCGATCGGGTCCTGCTCATGGACTCCTACGAGTTGCGCGACGCCACCGAGCAGGCCGCCGCCGTCGTGACCTCCCAGCCGCGCGAGACCACCGCCCTGCCGCAATGGCCGACGGCGAATCCGCGCAAACCGCTGCCCTCGCCCCCGCGCGAGCGGCGCGGACCGATCCGCACGCGCTCACGCGGCCTGGACCAGATCCAGTTGGACCGCGAGGAGATCGACGTCGCCGACGTGTCCGGCATCGTGGACCCCGGGCAGACCGAGGCGATCGCCCACGCATTGCGAGCCCTGCTGGAGCAGCGCTTCGACGGGGTCTCCTCACTGGCGCAGTGCCTGGAGGACCTGGACGCGCTGCTGAACGACGAAGGGCTGGACGCGCTGGGCTCAGCGCATGAGCGCCCGGCCTTCTTCGTGCGCCCGCGCATGGTGGACGTCGCCGGTGCGGTCAACCGCTACCGGAGTCTTGACCTGGCCTGAGACCGAGGCATCCGCCCCGTCTTCGGGCTGCCGCCGCACCGGCGATGCCTCCCGGAAGAGCGGGCCGGAGGCCGCCCTGCCGGGGAACATCCGCCCGCTCAGCGCAGGGCGGCGAGCGCCCGGTCCTGAGCGACGATGGCCTTCACCATCGTGGGGACCTCGCCGTCGTGGTAGGCAGCGGGCGCGAAAGCACCCTTGTCGAAGTCGGTGGCCAGGGACAGGCTGACCTGATTCCCCACGACGCCGGTGGTGAAGTTGACCAGGACGCCCCGCAGATGCTCGATCGGGCGGAGCCCGCCATGGTAGGAGTAACCGACCAGGCCGACGGCCTTGTTCGCGAGCACGGACGGGACGATGAAGTCGATCGCGTTCTTCAGAGCGCCCGGCAAGGAGCGGTTGTACTCGGGGGTGACGAAGATGTAGGCGTCGAAGCGGGCCAGGGCCTCGTTCCACGCCGCAGAGGCCGGGTCCTTCGGGGCGGCCATCATCGGGGGCACTTCCTCGGCGAAGACCGGAAGATCGAAGTCGGCGAGCTCGAGGACCTCGGCCTCGACCCCCTCGACGGTGCTCGCCTTCTCGGCGACCCAGCGGGCAACGTCGGAGCCGACGCGGTTGGGACGGACAGAGCCGGTGATGACGGCAAGACGGGTCATGGTTCCTCCAAGGAATCGATGCGGGACCGGTCGCGCGAACGGCACACCGGTTATTGACTTGTGAATTACATTAGGCCCTCAGTCCCATAAAGGCGCGCTGCTTTTCGATGAATCGTCTCACATGAACGATGCGGCCGGCGCCCCGCCATCCCCGGAGCGTCCCCGCGAGCACCCGGAGGTGGCCGAGGCGGCAGAGGTGGCGGAAGCACCGATCCCGAGGACACTCACCGCGCGAGGAAGAAACGGGCCGAAGGGTCGTCGGTCTCCTCGTGGTAGGCGTATCCGAGGCGGTCCATGTGCTCGGTGAGCTCGCGGTCGTCGGGGCCAGCCTCGAAAGCCGTCAGGATGCGCCCATAGTCGGCACCATCGGTGCGGTAGTGGAACAGCGTGACGTTCCAGCGGGTGCCGAGCACCTCCAGGAAGCGCATGAGCGCGCCGGGGGCCTCGGGGAAGGCGACGCTGAAGAGCCGCTCGGTCAGCCCCGCGGGGGCGCGGCCGCCGATCATGGAGCGCACGTGGACCTTGGCGAGCTCGTCGTCGGTCAGGTCGACGACGCTGTAGCCCACGGCCTCCAAGTCGCGCACGATCTCAGCGCGCTCCTCGCGCCCACGAGTAAGCCGCACACCCACGAAAATGCGCGCCGGCGACCCGGGAGGGGCCGAGGCGGAGACCCGGTAGTTGAACTCGGTGACGGCCCGCCCGCCCAGCACCGAGGCGAAGCGGAGGAATTCTCCCTGGACCTCGGGAATGGTGACGCCGAGGATCGCCTCGCGCTGCTCACCGATCTCGCTGCGCTCAGAGATGTAGCGCAACTGGTGGAAGTTGAGGTTCGCCCCCGAGAGCACGCAGGCCAGTCGCTCCCCCTCCAGGCGGTGGGCGGCGACGTACTTCTTCAGACCCGCCAGGGCGATGGCGCCGCTGGGCTCGGGCACGGCGCGCAGATCCTCGAAGAGGTCGCGCACGGCGGCGGAGGTCTCGTCGGAGGAGACGGTGATGACGTCGTCGAGGAGGGCCGAGCACAGGCGGAAGGTCTCATCGCCGATCCGGCGCACGGCGACGCCCTCGGCGAACAGGCCGACGCGCTCGAGAGTGACCGGCCCGGAGGCGTCGAGAGCTGTCGCCAGGCAGGCGGACTCCTCGTGCTCGACGCCGATGACGGCGACATCGGGCATGAGCTGCTTGATCAGGACGGCGATCCCCGCAGCCAGACCGCCGCCGCCCACGGGCACGAAGACGCGGTCGAGCTCGGCGTCCTGCTGAATCATCTCCAGCCCGATGGTGCCCTGACCGGCGATCACCCGCGGATCGTCGAACGGGGCGATGAAGGTCAGCCCCTCGGCGGTGGACAGGCGCTGGGCCTCGGCCTTGGCGGCGTCGAAGTTCTCTCCGACCAGGCGGACCTCTCCCCCCAGCGAGCGCACGGCGTCGACCTTGATGCGCGGGGTGACGGTGGGCATGACGATAGTGGCCCGGATACCCAGGA
>ERZ773042.1990-NODE-1990-length-11555-cov-2.774261_pt1 | contig 11555 bp, 14 predicted proteins | sample MGYA00511664_ERZ773042 | MGnify/ENA primary metagenome ERZ773042 (study PRJEB29015, sample SAMEA2737984) | human oral metagenome | biome: human oral; feature: human-associated habitat; material: dental | place: China | collected 2036 ... | reverse complement strand
AATGAGGTGATAATATGAAACACGTATTAAAACGCTTACAAGATGGTGTAAAATCCGGTGAAATCTCTTTGGAAGATAGTAGAACTAGATTAGGGCCAACTGAAGTTTATTTTGACACTTGTGATCTTAAGCTACATACAAAACCGAGAAATACATTCGATAAAAATCTTGGTTATAACCATCTATTTTTATTTTATCAAGATCAGAAAGAGCCTATCCCTACAGATTTTTATAAAGAATATATTGAAAAAGCTTGCTTACACATTGAGTCATTATTGCACGATTACACAAAGTTAAGTGAACGGATTGAGCTCGTTAAAAAACATCAGTTGAGTCTTACAATCATCACATCTTCACTTGATGAAGAATTTGAATTATTTAAATCAATTCGTGCTTCTTATTCTGATATTGAATTTAATGCAACGTTTGGTGAACGTTACAAAGATGACTTTAAAAATTATGTATATCAAGAGTTGCGTAAAGAATCAAATTCAAAAAAAGACTCTACAGATTTAGGTTCAATGACAAGATTTTTTTATAAAACAAATTTCCGACAGCCTTACCCGGGGGCGCGTTCGGTTACTTTGTCGATGATGATATTCGCTTCTTCGATAAAGGTGCCGGTCGTGCTTTCGACGGCGTCGATGATGGATTTTTGCAGTCCGTCGACGCGCTTTGTAAGCGGAGTGCCCGATGCGGACTGCGCGTCCGAAGGGATGTCGATCGTAATCGTGAGTTTGTAGCCGCGGCTGTCGGCCGCAATAGAAATTTTTTTGACGACAATCGCGCCGTCGCAGCCTGAGATGCACGAAACGGTGAGCTTTACGATCGCGGCTTCGGAAACGTGCAGGCGGTTTTGCTTTGAAAATTCGGGTTGTACGATCGATTTTTCGACGACTTTATTTTCTTTTCGGATAAGCGATAAGGGATTGAGGCGGTGAAAGCGGAAGCGGATGCCTCCTGAAAATATTTTCGGATCGAGCTTCCTCACTTCCGCCGCTGCCACGGGGATAACGTGTTTGCCTTCGATTTGGCGCGACTTTACGGCGAGCGCGATTTCGTCTTCGGTCGAAATGTCTTCGATGCGGATTATCTTCGACGGCGGGGGCAGCTGCAATCGGGAGGCGATACGCATGACCATTTTTTCGGACGTGCCGAGTATGAGGATGCGCCTGATGTGATAGCGTTTGATTTTTCGCGCGATTTCGTCGCGGTGTTCTTTGTCGTCGAAGAGTGCGACGCGGACGGCGCCCAAAAACGACTGTTCGCTTTTTGCCGAATGCCCTGCAAGAATTTTATCGGCTTGAATGAGCAGTCCGTCGTCGATGATGGCGCGAAGCCCGAAACGCGCGGCGACGAGCTTTGCCTTATAACTTTTGCCGGTGCCGCTTCCGCCGACGAGCGCGTATACGGTATCGGGTTTGAACGGCTGAATCAATTCGCTTACGACATTACGAAATATCCGCACTGCTTTGCCTTACATCCTTATCTTACAGTATAAGCCACTTCCGCCAATTCGGCAATATTTTATCGTTGAACGATTCGAAAGCGGCAGGCAGCGTTGATGTGATGACGGGCGGAAGACCGACGGGATTTTCGCCGATGCGCACTTCGTACGCGTGAAGAAAAAAAGTTCGGGCTTCATCGATGCGGCTTCCTCCGTACGCCGTATCGCCCAAAAGCGGAAAACCGTGAAACGCGGACTGGGCGCGGATTTGATGCATACGCCCCGTTTCGATTTCGTATTCGGCGAGCGTTACGCTTCGTCCCTTGTACGATGCGCGGCAAAGCGGCTTCGCTTTTGTGATCGCGCGTTTTGCGCCGTGCATTGCGGCGCAGGCGTCCTTTGCCGAAACGGAAGCGCCGGCCGTACTTCCTGAAACGACGCGCACGGTATAAAAGAGCGCTTTCGGCTCATCGTTTTTTTTAATAAAATCTTCCCACACGCATTCGTTTTCCATGTCGCCTTCGACGAGCGCGATGTATTTTTTTCGTATGCGATGCGCTTTCAGCTCTTTCGAAAACCACGCAGCTCCTTCAAGGCTCCACGAAAAAAAGAGGATGCCCGTCGTATTTTTGTCGAGGCGGTGGAGGGGGCTTGCGACAAAAGAGAGCGAGTGTTTTTCTTTCGGCACGGATGCCGCGTAATAGGCGGCGATTTTTTCGGCAATCGAATTTTTTCCTTGAACCGCTGCACCGTACGGTTTGTCGATGACGAGAAAATGTTCGTTTGCAAAGACGACGGTGTAGGGCAGGGGGGCTGCTTTGTTCTCTCGCCGATTTTCGACCGGGGTATTTTCGCTGCCGGAAGATTTTTCGTTTTGCAGTAAAAACGATGCGATCGATACGACGTCTCCGCTTTCGATGCGCGCATCGGGTTTTACGCGTCGGGCGTTTACGAGGATGAGCCCTTTGCGGAGAGCGCCGTATACGGAAGAAAGGTTTGCACCGTGCAAAAAGCGGCGGAGCACTCTGTCGATCCGTCTTCCGCCGTCGTCGCTTCCCGCAGCAAAATCCGTAAAATCCATAACGACAGTATAGCTTACATCCGCGCGATGTGCTATATTCGATATATGAACGAACGCGATGAAATACAATATGCCGACGAGAGCGGCACCTACGAAGCTTCTCTTGCCAAAAGCCGGGAAATCGAAAAAGATATTCAACTCAATCCGAAAAAATACCGCGTACTCACGGGCGACCGTCCGACGGGAAGGCTGCACATCGGGCACTATTTCGGCTCGCTTCAAAACCGCGTGCGGCTGCAAAATCTCGGCGTTCCGACCATGGTGCTGATCGCCGATTACCAAGTGCTCACCGATCACGACGCTTTCCGCGAAATCAGCCAAAATACGAAACAGCTCGTCATCGATTATCTTGCGGCGGGGATCAAACCGGGAAAAGACGTCGTCATCTATCCGCACAGCTGCGTACCCGAATGCAATCAGCTCATGCTGCCCTTTTTAACGCTCGTGTCGAACGCGGAACTTATGCGGAACCCGACGGTCAAAGAGGAAATACAGTCCGCCGGTATAAAAAACGTAAACGCCGGCATGTACACGTATCCCGTCCATCAGGCATGCGATATACTCTTTTGTAAAGCGAACGTCGTTCCCGTCGGAAAGGATCAGCTTCCGCACCTCGAAATGACGCGCACGATCGCGCGGCGCTTCAACGACCGCTTTGCAAAAGACGCTCCCGTGTTTCCCGAACCCTATGCGCTCCTTTCGAAAACGCCGAATATCAAAGGGCTTGACGGCAGCCAAAAGATGAGCAAAAGCCGCGGCAACGCGATTATGCTGTGCGCGAGCGAAGACGAAACGGCGGCTTTGATACAAAAAGCGAAAACCGACGGCGAGCGGCGGATCACCTACGATCCGGTAAATCGTCCCGAAGTGGCGAACCTTTTACAGCTCATTTCGCTGTGCACGGACGAAGCTCCCGAATCGATTGCCGAGCGCATCGGAGACGGCGGCGGAAAAATGCTTAAAAGCCTGCTCACCGAAAGCCTCAACGAAAAACTCCGCCCGCTCCGCACCGAGCGGAAAAAACTCGAAAAGGACGAAGCGTATATCAAAAGCGTCCTCACCGACGGCATACGAGCCGCTCGCGCCGTTGCGGAAAAAACGCTCGACGAAGTGCGGGCGGTCATGAACATGGCGATATAGGGAAAGTATGAACATCATTTCGTGGAACGTAAACGGTATCCGCGCCGTTGAAAAAAAAGGATTTGTCGACTGGCTCGCCTCCTGCAAAGCCGATATCGTGTGTATTCAGGAAACGAAAGCAAAACCCGAACAGCTTTCCGAAACGCTCGTAAAGCCGCGCGGCTATACGTCCTTTTTCGCATCGGCACAAAGGGCGGGCTACAGCGGCACGGCGCTCTATACGAAAAAAGCGCCCGACAAAGTCGAATACCTCGGAGATGCCGCCTACGACGCGGAAGGAAGGGTCGTGAGCGCATATTTCGGAAAACTCGTCGTCATAAGCGCGTATTTTCCGAACAGTCAAGACGGCGGCAAACGGCTCGAATACAAGCTCGGCTTTTGCGCTTCGATTTTAAAATATCTCGATACGCTCGTCAAAAAAGGTTTCGACGTCGTGCTGTGCGGCGACTACAATATCGCGCATAAACCGATCGATTTGGCAAACCCTAAAGCGAACGAAGGCAATGCGGGCTATCTTCCCGAAGAGCGGGCGTGGATGGACGAATTTACATCGCGCGGCTATACGGATACGTTCCGAATGTTTTGCGCGGAACCCGAACGGTATACGTGGTGGAGTTACCGTTTTCACGCGAGGGAAAAAAATATCGGATGGAGAATCGATTATCAGTGCGTAAACGAAAGCTTTGCACCGCGCATACTATCGAGTGAAATTTTGAGCGACGTTACGGGAAGCGATCACTGCCCGATACGGCTTATAGCGGATGCGTAACGACGTGGCCGCACATTCGATACTTTGAATGTGCGGCTGCGTTTCGAAGACCGTTTTATTTTTTCAAAGCAGCGGCATCGCCGCCTGCGGCTTTGACCGCTTTTTCGACGGCTTCAAGGATCGCACGGGACGTATTCGTCGCTCCCGAAACGGCGTCGACTGCGAGCGTTTGTTTTTTTACGATCGCATCGGGAATCTTTGCGAACGCGGGATCGGAAAGACCCGGCGTTTCTTTGTGCGAAACGACTTTAATGCTTTTGATCGCATTCTTTGAAAAGGTTACGTCGAGCGTTACATCTCCGTTATTGCCCTTCGCCGACTCTCTGTAGGTTCCCGCTTTGTACGAGACGTCTTTACCGCCCGCATACAGTGAAAACATTCCGATTACGGCAGCCGCCGCAATCACACACAGCTTTTTCATAAAATCAAGCCTCCTGTTCTTTTATACCTTTCGATATTTGCATCGAATGATAAACGATATTTGAAAAAATCTCCAGACGTCCGTCACATATTCCCGTTTTCATTCGGGCTTTCGCGCTTCGAGATTTCATCCGCACGGGCAATCAGCTTTTTTGCCGTATCGATTTCAGCAGGGAAAGGATATTTTTTCGAAATCTTTTCCAAGCGGGCCTTTATACGGGAAGCTTCGCGAACGTCTTTTTCTACGAGGAGCGTATACGCGTATTCGGTCTGTATGGCCGACGGCACATTTTTCATTCGTTTCATAAAATCGATTTGCGTTTGCGTTATTAATTTTTTCAATGTGCCGTCGTCCCGTTCGCCTGTAGACTCATAATAGATGCGCATACAAGTCAATAAGCCTTTGGCTGTACCTGAAAGAGCGTGGTTTTCCGAAAGCTCGTTTTCGATGAGAGCGCACACTTCTTTCGGCTTGCTCTCGGTTTCTGCCCGTGCAAGAAAGCGCACCGCGCGTATCGATGCGGCATAGACGCTCTGCGTATCGTCGGTTTCATTAAACCATTCGGAAGGGATGTCTTCGAATTTTACGCCGCGGTACTGCGCCGCGCTTATTTTTTCGCAGGCCCAAAACGATTTCCGCATATTTTTATGTTTTAATAAATCGAATAATTGTTTTCCGTCGGTATTGAGCAATTTTGTCTTTATCGGCAAAATCGAAACGATCGCAAGATACGCATTGACGAAAGCGAAAAGCAAAAATGCGTGAGGAAAAAACAATACGCCGTTTCCGATGCCGAATGCAAAGGCGAAAATGCAGACAAGCGCGAAAAATGCGTTGCCGAAAGTGCCGCCTGAAAGATAGAGCGCAAAGGGGAAGCTGCCGTCTTTCATATCGGGCACTTCCATAACGCAAAAGCCGAGCGCTCCCGGAAGTTTATAGACAAAGCGCCGCATGCGTCCGTCCCGCCGCAAAAAAAGATGGTGTCCGAAACCGATTGCAGCGAATGTATACCCTGTCAAAAGACCGAAAATCAAATGCCCGAATTCGTGAACGATTACCGCAGAGGCAAGCGACAGGCAATACGCAGTGCCCAGTAAAACGATCGTCGCTACTGTCGTAAAAAACGCGGAAAGGGAAAATCCGAATTTATGTATCGATGCAAACAAAATGATGCCGAGACATAAAGCGATATACGTTATAAAAAACAGTTTCGGAAATCTGCGGCGGTTTTTCATTTTACATCCTTTCCGTCTTTTCGGTATATATTCCGTGCGATCGTCAAAAGCTTTTCTTTCGTATTTTCTTTCGGATCGTCGAGTACGGTGTCGAAGAGGTCTTTAAGCACGCGTCCCATCTCTTTTCCCCGAGGTATTCCGGCATCTGCAAGATCGTCTCCGCTTACCGCCAAATCCTTGAGCGAAAGCGCCGAATTTTCTTTTTGTACGGCTTCGATCCGCTTTTTCAATTCGACGATATTTTTTCCGACAGCGCTGTCGTACATTCGCACGGGGCTTCGCTTCATGCCGTAGATATCGGCAAGGCGCAAATCGAAGAGGTCGTCGATACACTCCGTTCCTGTGCGCACGATAAAGCGGCGGACGGCGGCATCGCTCCATGCGCTTTCGTAATGGAACATGTGTTCGGCTATGAGGTGCGAAACCGAAGCGACGGTTTTTGCCGGAAAGCGAAGGCGCGTGAGGATTTTTTTCGTCATTTCGGCGCTTATCCGCTCGTGGTTGTAAAACGTTACCGTTTCGATGCCGTTTTCAGTGAGTACGCGCTTGGTTTTCGGCTTTCCGATATCGTGGAAGAGGGCTGCAAGGCGCACGACGAGATTGTCTTTCGGTGCGCCGTCGCAGGCGTAAAAGAGGTGATCGAGCACGTCGAAGTCGTGAAAGCCCCGAGAGTCGGACTGGAGACAGCCGCGTCCTTCGAGGAGTTCGGGGATAAAGAGGGCGAGTATGCCCGTTTTTTCGAGCATTTTCAGCGCGACCGAGGGTTCGTCGGAAGCCAGCATTTTAATGAATTCGTCACGAAAGCGCTCGATCGAAATTTTTTGGACGACGGCGAGCGTTTTGGCCTCGAAAATGTCTGAATATGTATACTTTTCTATACGGAATTGCAATTGAGCGGCGAATCTGATCGCTCGAACGGGACGGAGTCCGTCTTCTCCGAAGCGTTCGTGCGGATTTCCGACCGCACGGATGAGTTTTTCTTTGATGTCGGCTCTGCCGGAAAAGGGGTCGACGAGTTTTCCGTCGGCGAGGTCGACGGCGATCGCGTTCATCGTAAAGTCCCGCCGCGAAAGGTCGTCTTCGATCGACGCCGCATAGGCAACGCTGTCGGGATGCCGTCCGTCCGAATAACCCGATTCGGTGCGGAATGTCGTCGTTTCGATGTGGTACCCCATGAGGTGCACGGTTACCGTTCCGTGCGCGATCCCCGTCGGAATGACGCGATGAAAGAGACGCATGACGTCTTCGGGCTTTGCATCGGTTGCGACGTCGTAATCGTGCGGCGGAAGTCCCATGAGTATATCGCGCACGGCTCCTCCGACGAGGTAGGAGCGGAAACCGCCGCGGGAAAAAATCTCGTGCATTTTTTTGAGGACGGGAGGAATTTTTATGTTCTTTGCGCTACTATACATGTATGAGCGATTATAAGTTTTCCGAGCGGAAAAAGTCTATACGCTGCACGATCTTTACCGGAGGCGATGCCCCGGAGCCCGAAGCGGCCGAATCGTACTTTACTTCCCATGCGCCCGACATCGTCATCGCTGCGGATTCGGGACTCGATACGCTCAAGCGTTATGCGGACGCGTTCAAAAGCGGGGAAGCGGCGCACATCGATTTGACGCCCGATCTCATCGTCGGGGACTTCGACAGCATTTCCGATGTAAAGCTCATCGATCTGTACGATCGGAGCGATGATGAAAGTCCGCAGTTCGGAGAAAAACGGGGAGCGGTGCGCATCGAGCGCTTTCCCCGCGACAAAGATTTTACCGATACGGAACTCGCTTTGGATGCGGCGTTCCGTGAAGCTTCTTTACAAAATGCAATTCCGTTTATCACGCTCATCGGCGGCGGGGGCGGCAGGCTCGATCACCTTTTGGCGATCTGCGATTCGTTTTGTACTCCGCAGCATGCCGACGTGTGGCTTCTTTCGAACGAAGCCGTCTATCTTTTAAAAAGCGGGACTGCTTGCGACATCTCCGATTTAAAACGTGAGGACATCGTTTCCGTTGCCCGCACGGCTTCTTCCCGCACCGGAGGAAAGCTCGTATCGCACGGTCTTTTTTGGGAAAACTTTCGAAGAGAGGGTATGCCGAGCATCAGCAACCGCATTTCGGAAAATTATTTTACGGCTCGAAAGCCCGTGACGCTCAGCGCATGCGAAGCGGATTTTTTGCTCATCCTGCCCTTGTCCGCATCGGTTACATTCCGTCCGCAAGAAAATCGATGAGGCGGGATGCGAACATGCACACAAAACCGAAAGCCGCCGTAAAAAGCATAAGTGCGGCCGACACGATGTAGAGCGCGCGGCGAGCGGTATTTTTTTTGAGCGCATAGACGAGGGAGACGACGAAACCCGCAAATGAAAAAACGAAGAGCATGATAGCCGCGAGAGAAGCCGCGGTTAAAATAAGATATTGGTTTTCATCGAGAAAATTTTGATAATTTCCGATAGCGTAAAAAACGAGGAGAGAAAATAAAAAAAGTACGAAAAATAAAACCGTACGCGCCACGAGCCGGTATAAAACGGGTTTCGAATCGTCCTTTTCAATGTTTTCGCCGCTCATCGCCCCACCTTGCAGTTATCGCAAAAAAGATTATAATTTTGAGTATACAGAAAATACGTACGTAGAGGAAGTATGAAAAAGGTTATCGCGATATTTTTTATTTTACTTGTTTTGGCGGGCGTCGTGTTTTATTTCGGATGGACGCAGTTCAAAGTCGGCGCGGGCGAATGCGGCGTGCTCATATCGAAGACGAGCGGCGTCAACAGCGAGCCTGTTATGCCGGGCAAATTTTCATGGCATTGGGAATGTCTGCTTCCGACGAACGCGGTGCTCCGCGTATTCAGCTTAAAGCCGCGCTCGGTGACGAGAACCGTATCGGGCTCGCTTCCGTCGGCTGATGTGTACAGCACCGCTTTTCAATCGGCTCCCGATTTTTCATATCGATTCGATTTTATCTGTACGGCGCGCGTTACGCCTGAAAACATCATCGCCCTCGTAAAAAACGGTATCGTCACCGACGCCGAAAGCCTCGACGCATATCTCGATTCTTCGTGCACCGCTCTTGCGGGAAAAGCCGCGGCGTATATTTTAATAAAATCGTCCGACAGCACCGACTTCCAGCCGGAAACCGTTACGTCGGAAGAGATCCTCGAAGGACTTCGCGCATCGGTCGATTATCCGAACATCGTTTTCGACAACTTTGCCGTCCTTTCGTCGAAGCTGCCCGACCGTACATTGTATAACAGCGCGCGCGACGCGTATATCGAAGCGCAGCACATACAGCAAGTGCGTACGGAAGCGCGGAATAGGGACGTAAACGAACTTTTAAAAACCTATCCCGAACTGCAGGGAAGTTTTTCCGGTACCGAAAAGAGCGGCCGATGACAAAACGTCTCTACGGTTTACGCGGAGCGACGGGCGCGGAAAATACGGCCGAATCGATTACGAAAGGGGTGTGCGATATGTGCACATCGCTTTTTAAAATCAACAATATCGCTCCGGAAGACATCGTATCGATACAGTTTACAATGACCGAAGATCTGAACGCAAAAAATCCCGCAGCCGCGCTCAGATGCGGACAAAACGAAATCGACGTTTCCGCCTGCGCGCTTTTTTGCAGCCAAGAAGCTTCTGTCCGCGGCATGGCGAAAGGTATGATCCGCGTACTCGTCACCGCGTACATGAACGAGGGCGCCTCCGTGCGCCACGTATACATAAACGGAGCGGAAACGCTGCGCCCCGATTTTTCAAAAAAAACTACTTGACGAGATTTATATTATTATATAGTATGTGCCGACCTGCAGCGCCGATTTAGCTCAGCTGGTAGCAGCGCGTGATTTGTAATCTCGAGGTCCAGGGTTCGAATCCCTGAGTCGGCTTTTTGGGGAGTTTCCAGAGTGGTCAAATGGGACAGACTGTAAATCTGCTGGCTATGCCTTCGTAGGTTCGAATCCTTCACTCCCCATTGCAAAAAGCCCGTTGCCTGTAACGGGCTTTTTCTTTATACTGATACCTATGCCGGCTTTTTTTGACGACGGTCTTCACTTCGAATGCAATCGATGTTCCCGCTGCTGCAGAATCGAACCGGGCTTTGTCTTTTTGTCGCAAAGCGATTTGACGGATCTGTGCCGCCGGTTTAATCTGTCCGAAGATCAGTTTATTAAAACCTATTGTCGTCTTGTTCCTCAGTATGACGACGAGTACCTTTTGTGCTTAAAAGATACGGAAAATTACGACTGCATTTTGTGGAAAGACGGCTGTACCGCTTACGGCTCTCGTCCCGTGCAGTGCAGGACATATCCGTTTTGGACGGGATTTTTGACGGACAAAGAATCGTGGGAAAAGGAAAGCAAGTCATGTCCCGGCATAAACCGCGGAAAGCTTTGGACAAAGGATGAAATAACGGCCGCGCGCACGGCGTACGAAAACAACGAGCCGCTCAAGTTTAAGCGCGGAGGGGAGCACTGATGAAAGTATGCTTTTGGGGAGTGAGGGGTTCCATTCCGACGCCTCTTACGCCCCGTCAGATCCAAGCGAAAATCACGGCGGTCGTCCAGCGCATTACGCAAAAAGACATCGCGTCGGAAGACGCCCGTGAACGCTTTATCGCTTCTCTTCCCGAGTGGCTGTACGGTACGACGGGCGGCAATACGCCCTGTGTCGAAATAAAAAGTGCAAACGGTACGGAAATCGTGTTCGACGCGGGTTCGGGTTTGCGCGTGCTCGGCAAAAACGGCGTAAAGCCCGCCGACAATCACTACAATCTGCTTTTATCGCATTTCCACTGGGATCATCTGCAGGGCTTTCCGTTTTTCGACGCGATCTACGACCCTTCGGTTAAAATCGATATCTATTCGACGTTTCCCGCGGCTCCCCGCATCCTCACTTCTCAAATGTCACGTCCGTATTTTCCGGCGCCCTTTGACGTATGCGCAAAGCGGATCACCTTCCATACGGTAAAAGCGGGTGAACCGTTCAGCGTCGGAGGAGTTCCCGTATGCTGCTGCAAGATGTCGCACCCGGGAAATTCGTATTCTTATGCGATAAGCGAAAACGGAAAGAAATTCGTGTACGCGACTGATGTCGAACTTTCGCAAAAAGATTTCGAAAAAACGAGCGCACGCATAAAAGTGTTTCAGGATGCCGACGTCATCGTGCTCGATTCTCAGTACACGGTTGCCGAAGCCTATCAAAAAGAAAACTGGGGACATTCCGCGTTTTGCTATGCGATCGATTTTGCCGTTCACTGGAACATCAAAGCGGTGTACCTCTTTCATCACGAACCGACGTACGACGATAAAAAACTTCATTCGATTTTGCATGCGGCCAGGTGGTACGCGCAGTACGTCGAGCATGCGAATATGCAAGTCTACCTCGCGACGGAAGGCGCGGAGGTAAATCTATGACGGATGATGTAACGAAACCCGCTTCTCTTTCGTTTTCATACGATTTTTCACC
>ERZ773042.1989-NODE-1989-length-11558-cov-12.535773_pt1 | contig 11558 bp, 9 predicted proteins | sample MGYA00511664_ERZ773042 | MGnify/ENA primary metagenome ERZ773042 (study PRJEB29015, sample SAMEA2737984) | human oral metagenome | biome: human oral; feature: human-associated habitat; material: dental | place: China | collected 2036 ... | reverse complement strand
GATGGGTACAGTTGCCCTCCACCGTGGTTTTCCCTTGATGCGTATGATCTTCTTCGACAAAACACCCCCAAGGGACCCTTGCTTGTGGGGGGAAGTGGAGTAAAGTGGTGGCCAGCGTCGAGAGGGAGGTGGACGCGGTGTTTCTGGGCACATACGAGCCAAAGCTCGATGACAAGGGTCGTCTGATCCTGCCCGCGAAGTTCCGCGACCAGCTCCAGCGCGGGTTGGTCATCACCAGGGGACAGGAGCATTGCCTGTTCGTCTTCACCATCGAGGAGTTCGAGGAGTTTCAAACGAAGCTTCATCAAGCTCCCCTCACCTCTAAGGAGGCTCGCGATTATCAACGTGTGCTCTTTTCCGGCGCTAATGACCAAGTGCCGGACAAGCAGGGGCGGATCTCCATTCCCTCGAATCTGCGCAAGTACGCCGGATTGGAGCGCGACCTGGCCGTGATCGGCTCAGGGAGCAGGATCGAGATCTGGGACCTGACGGCATGGAATGAGTACCTGAACACGCAGGAAGCCGCCTTCGCCGACCGCGAAGACGAGGTCATTCCCGGCCTGTTCTGACCGGCCGAGGGCTTTCTCGCTCGTCTGAGGCAGTTCCCCAGCTTCAGAAAGGCGAAGAAAGCCGCCGGTCGGTCTGACTCGACCGCACAAAGGCAGCTGCCGCAGCGGCCGTATACGCCGCAAGGCACAGAGAGGAGTTTCGCATGGCGTCGAACACGACGAGCAAAGCCGGACCTCCTCGCGCTGGCGGCAATGCCCTGCACATGCCGGTGCTGCTCGAGGAATGCGTGAACCTCCTCGGGCCCGCGTTGACGGCTGAGGCCCCCGTGATGATCGACGCGACGCTCGGAATGGGAGGGCACTCGTTCGCCTTCCTGGAGCGCTTCGCCAACCTGACGGTCGTGGGCATCGACCGGGACCCGGAGGCCATTGAGCTGGCCGGCGAACGCTTGGCGCCCTTCGGCAAGCGTTTCGTACCCGTCCGTGCGACGTACGACGACGTGTCCGACGTCGCCGCCGAGTATGGGCGCGCCGGGCGGGCAGACGCCGTGCTGATGGACCTCGGCGTCTCCTCGCTCCAGCTGGACGACGAGGACCGAGGGTTCTCCTACTCCGGCGACGGCCCCTTGGACATGCGAATGGACAAGACTGGCGGCCCGACGGCCGCGGACGTTTTGGCCTCCGCTGACAAGGCCGAGCTGACGCGGATCCTGCGCGAATACGGCGAAGAGAGGTTTGCCTCGCGCATCGCCGCCAGGATCCTCGCGGCCCGCGCCGAGGAGCCGATCGAGCGCACCGGCCAGCTTGCCGACATCGTCCGCGACGCGATCCCTGCGCCGGCCAGGCGCACGGGAGGCAACCCGTGCAAACGAACCTTTCAGGCGCTTCGAATCGCCGTCAACGACGAGCTTGCCCTCCTCCGGCGCGCCATCCCGCGCGCCATCGAGGCGATTGCGGTTGGAGGCCGCATCGCCGTCGAGTCGTACCAATCGCTGGAGGACAGGATCGTCAAGCGTGAGATGGCGAAAGGGGCGACGTCCTCGACGCCGGCGGGCCTGCCCGTCGAACTCGACGACCGCGCCCCGTATCTCCGCCTGCTCACCCGCGGCGCCGTCAAGGCCGACGCCGCGGAGCTGCAGGCCAATCCGCGCAGCGCATCGGTGCGCCTCAGAGCCGCCGAGAGGCTGCGCGAAACCCCGCACACCGCATAAACCAGCAACTACACGAGGAAAGAACCGATGAGTGCAATCCCCGCCACCACTGTGCCCCGGCGCGCCGCCCGCCCCGTCGTTTCGGGGGTTCCCGGCCTGAAACTAGTTCCGGCCCCGGCGTCGGCGCGAGGCTTCTTCGGCGTCGTCATCGTCTGCGCACTGCTCCTCGTCGGCGCTTTGGGCACCGCTTTCGCCCTCAACACGCAGATGGTCGACACGGCTTACGAGATCCAGTCGGTGCAGAAGGAACTCAACGTTGCCACGGCAAAAGAGGCCACGCTCGCCGATCGCGTCGTCTCCGCCTCCACCCCGCAGAAGCTGACCGCCAAGGCCGAGCAACTAGGATTGGTTCCAGCAACGAGCGTCCTCCACTTGGACCTCACGACTGGGGCCGTCAAGAAGCCCTCGGAGCCGCAAAGGAAGTAGATGTCGTCTTCTGCCACTGACAATGAGTCGGAGGGGCGTGGCGCGGATCGTCCGCGCCGCGCTGCCTTTTCTCGGTACATTCGTCGCCTGAGGGAGTACCACTCGTCGTTGCCTTTGGCGGCCAGACGCCTGCACTCGCTCGCCGTCGCCTTCGTTGTGTGCGCACTGGTTTTGGGCATTCGGCTCGCCGACCTCCAAGGCGTCAGATCCGCCTCCCTCGCGCAGGCCGCGTCGGGCTTCAGAACGAGGACGTACACGCTGCACGCCAAGCGGGGGGACATCGTCGACTCGAAGGGCTCGGTGCTGGCGACGTCGATCGAGCGATACAACATCGGCGTCAACCAGAAGGCCATCGCCCAGTACAAGCGCTACGACAAGGACGGCAACCTCATCGGATCCGGCGCCGCGGCGGCGGCCGAACAGCTCGCGCCGCTGCTCAAGATGGATCGGGCCGAGCTGGGCGGCCTTCTCCTGGGCGGCGAGAAGAAGAAGTCTTTCGCATACGTCAAGAAGGACGTTTCGCCGGATCTCTGGCGCAAGGTCAACGCGCTGCGCATCACTGGGATTGAGCCCGAGCAGTACATGAAACGCGAGTACCCCAACGGCGCGGTTGCCGGAAACGTGCTTGGCTACACCGGACAGGTCGAGAACGAGCCCGCCCAGATCAAGGGCCAGGCCGGAATTGAGAAGTCACAGGAGGCCGCGCTCGCGGGAAAGAACGGCTCCCTCACGGTCGAGGTCGCCGGGGGAGGCGCGGTTTTGCCCAACGGCAAGCGCAAGGAAGCGGCCGCGAAGGACGGCTCCACCGTCAAACTGACGATCGACCGCGACCTGCAGAACCAACTCATGAAGGCCGTCGACGATTCGGTCAAGGCCAACAACGCCGAGTGGGGCGCGGCCGTCGTCGTCGAGATCGGAACCGGAAGGATCCTCGCCCTCGTGGATTCCGGCTCCCCCAATCCGGCGAGTCTCGGTTCGACGGCGTCCTCGAACTGGGGGTCGCGGGCGGTGCAGGCGCCCGTCGAGCCCGGATCGACAGGCAAGCTCATCACGTTCTCCGGCTCAATCGACCAGAAGAAAGTCACGCCCGAGAGCGTTTTCACTGTGCCCTACTCGATCACGATGCCCAACGGCGAGAAGGTCCACGACAACGATTCGCACGGCACCGAGAGGATGACGGTGGCCGGGATCCTCGCGAAGTCCTACAACACGGGCCTCATTCAGATTGGCGACAAAGTGACCGACGCCAAGCGCTATGACTACATGAAGAAGTTCGGCATCGGCTCGAAGACGGGCATCGAGCTTCCCGCGGAGTCCCGCGGGAGGCTCACGCAGCCGAGCTCCTGGGGTCCCAGGGGGCGCTACACGACGATGTTCGGCCAGGGATGGTCGGCCACCACCGTTCAGCTCGGCCAGATGGTGGCGACGATCGGCAATCGGGGAGTGAGGGTTCCGCTGCACATCGTCGAGTCCGTCGTCGACGCCGACGGAAACGAGAAGCCCGTGGCGCCGGAGAAGAAAGAGCGCGTGATCTCGGCAGACTCGGCGGCGACGATGCTGAAGATGATGCAGGCCGTCACCGACAAGGATTCGACCGGCTATCTCGCCAGGGTCGAGGGATACAACGTCGCGGGAAAGACGGGGACCGCGCAGGTGCCCGACGCCAACGGCAAGCTCACCAAGCGAGTCGGCACATTCGTGGGGGTCCTGCCAGCGGACAAGCCCCAGATCGCCGTGGCGGTCACCGTCTTCAACGGCAAGGGCGCCGGGTACGGCGGCGAGGTGGCCGCTCCGGTATTCTCGAATGTCGCACACTTTGCGGTACGGCAGCTGGGGATCGCGCCTTCGACCGAGCCCCTGTTCAAGTACCCGTGGTACGAGTATCAGATAGGCAAGAATGACTGACTATACGAGACAGACCGGGCTTTTCACGCAGCTCGACGCGCTCGCCGCGGCCGTCGGAGCGACGGTCGACGTCGGCGACGGAGGGCCCGAGGCTCGCAACGCAGCGGTTGAATCCGTCACGTCCGACAGCAGGCAGGCGCGGCCGGGCGACCTGTTCGCGGCCACTCCGGGAGAGAAAGTCCACGGCGCGGCCTTCGCCGCCTCCGCGGTCAAAGCCGGCGCGAGCGCCGTGCTCACCGACGCCGAGGGGCGCGACATCCTTCGCGCCGCCGGCGGGCGCTCCGTCCCCGTCCTCGTCGTCGACGATCCGCGCGCCGCCGTTGGAAAGGCGGCCGCCTTGATCCTCGGCGAACCCGCCGCAGGCCTGGATTCATACGCCGTTACGGGAACCAACGGCAAGACGACGACGGCCTACATGGTCGAATCGATACTCTGCGCCCTCGGGCGCAAACCCGGGCTCATCGGCACGGTCGAGATCCGCCTGGCGGGAATGAGCGTGCCTGCGCGCTTGACGACGCCCATGCCCGACGAGCTCCAAAGCTACCTCGCCTTCCACCGCCGCGGGGGAGGGACCGACGTCGTCATGGAGACTTCCAGCCACGCCCTCGTCCAGGGCCGCAGCGACCCGGTGACGTTCACGGTGGCCGGGTTCACGAATCTCACCCAAGACCACCTCGATTTCCACGGCACGATGGAGGCGTACTACCAGGCCAAGGCGAGTCTCTTCACCCCCGAGAGGGCTCGCAACGCCGTCGTCTCAGTCGACGGCGAATACGGCCGCCGCCTCCTCGCGGAATGCGCGCCGAGGCTCGAAGGGGAGGTCGCCGCCCTCGCCGTCGGCTCCGATCTGCCGGATCTGCCCGACGGCGTCGTGGGATGGAAGGCCGTTCACCGGGGCGGGTCGAGCTTCGTCCTCGAATCGACCGACGGGCGCAGGCTGGCAACGAGCACCTCCCTTCCGGGGGATTTCAACGTCGCGAACGCAGCGCTCGCGGCCGTCATGGTCATGACTGCCGGGTACTCTCCAGACGAGCTTGCGCGCGCCCTGCCCGCGGGGATCAATCCCTCGGTGCCGGGCCGCATGGAGGTGCTCAACGCCCGCCCGCGAGTCATCGTCGACTTCGCCCACAACACGGAGGCGCTCGTCAACGCCATGAAGGCGCTGCGCCCCTCGACCGAAGGAAGGCTCGTCGTGCTCACGGGGTCGGCCGGAGACCGCGACAAGGGCAAGCGCCCGGCCATGGGCGCCGCCGTCGCCCGGTACGGCGACTTCGTTTACATCACGGACGACGATCCCCACGACGAGGACCCCGCCGTCATCAGAGCGGCCGTCATCGAGGGAACGCGCGGCTTCGACACCCCCGTCGTCGAGATCGCGGACCGGTCCCAAGCCATAGACGCCGCAATCGCAGAAGCCTCCGAGCGGGATACCATTCTCCTTGCGGGGCGCGGCCACGAAACCATCCAGGAGGTGGCGGGCGTTCCGATCGAACTCGACGACCGAGTCGAGGCGCGGCGCGCCCTACGCAAGCGCGCCCGCGTCCACGACGGTGAGGAGAAAGCATGATACCGGTGACGCTCGCGCAAGTCGTTGCCGATTGCAATGCGACGACGGCGGGCGATACTCCCCCCGACGTCGCGCGAGAACAGATTTCATCACTGACGGCCGACACGCGGACCGTCAGCGGCGGCGAGGTCTTCGCGGCCATCAAGGGCGCACGGGTCGACGGCGCCGAGCTCGCCGGAGCCGCACTGTCGGCGGGCGCACGGGCCGTCGTCACATCCGATCCTTCCACCACGGTCGCCTCGGGCGCCGACCCGGCCCGGGTCATCGTCGTCGACGACGTCGAAAAGGCGATCGGCGCTTTAGCACGCGCGAATCTCCAAAGGGCGAGGGTCGAAGGGAACCCCGCCCTCAAGGTCGTGGCCGTGACGGGGTCGGTCGGCAAGACAACCGTCAAGGACCTGCTGGCCTCCCTGGTGGAAAGCAGGGGGCCGGTCATCGCCCCTCCCGGGTCCTTCAACAACGAACTGGGCCTTCCGATCACGGTTCTGCGCACGGACGCCGGCACAGCCACACTGGTGCTCGAAATGGGCGCGGACCACGTCGGCAACATCGACTACCTCACGTCGATCGCGCCCCCGGACGCCTCGGCCGTCCTCATCGTCGCCCGCGCGCACCTGGGCGAATTCGGAGGCATCGACAACGTCGGGCGCGCCAAGTCCGAGCTTGTGACCGGCACCCGCGAAGGCGGCGTCGTCGTCCTCAACGCCGACGACCCGCGGGTTGCGGCCATGGCCGGGCTCGCGCACGGACCGGTTTTGACCTTCTCGGCGCGCGGGGCGGGCGACGTCGCAGCGCGAAACATCGACGTCGGCGCGGACGGACGCGCGTCCTTCACGCTCGTCACGCCGGAGGGCGAGGCGGACGTCAAGCTCAGACTCGTCGGCGAACACCACGTGGCGAACGCCCTCGCCGCGGCGGCGCTCGCCCATTCGCTGGGGATTCCGACGGCGCAGATCGCCTCGACCCTCAGCGCCGTCGGCGCCGCGAGCCCCCATCGCATGGACGTCTTCGAGGCGGGCGGTGCGACCGTCATCGACGACTCATACAACGCCAACCCCGATTCCATGCGTGCCGGATTGGCGGCCCTGGAACGGCTCGGGCGCGGGCGGCGCAAGGTCGCCGTGCTCGGCGAAATGCTCGAGCTCGGCGAGGCCTCTGCGCCCGAGCACGAGGCGATCGGCAAAGCCGCCGCCCAGGCCGGCGTCGCCTCCCTCGTCGCCGTCGGCGAGGAGGCCCGGCCCCTCGCATCGGCCGCCGAGGCCGAAGGGGTGGACGCAACGTGGGTCGCCGGGCCCGAAGGCGCGCTGAGAGAGCTAGACGCCGCCCTGGCCGCCGGTGACGTAGTGTTGGTGAAAGGATCGAACGGTTCGGGGGTTTGGAAGGTAGCCGACTCCCTGAGGGAGGAGAAGAAGTAGTGCTGTCGATACTCATCGCGGGCGGCATCTCGCTTTTCGTCACCCTCGTGGGCACGCCGTTCTTCATCAAGATACTCGTGGCCCGGCAATACGGTCAGTTCATCCGCCAAGACGGGCCGACAAGCCACCAAATCAAACGCGGAACGCCCACCATGGGCGGCGTCATGATCATCGTCGGCGCCCTCCTCGGATACTTCGTCGCGAATCTCGCGACTGGCCGCTCGCCCAACGCCTCCGGCCTGCTCCTCCTGTACCTCACGGTCGGCCTCGGCTTCATCGGCTTCCTTGACGACTTCGCCAAGATTAGGAAGAAGCAGTCCCTGGGGCTGACCCCGTGGGCGAAAATACTCGGCCAGGCCTTCGTGGGGATCAGCTTCGCCGTCATGGCCCTGCGCTTCCGCAACTCGGAGAACAGAACCCCGGCGACCCTGCGAATTTCCATCCTGCGCGACACGAACATCGACCTCGCCTTCCTCGGCGTCGGAGTCGGAATTGTATTCTTCGTTGTCTGGGCCAATTTCCTCATCACGGCGTGGTCCAACGCGGTCAACCTCACCGACGGCCTCGACGGGCTCGCCGCGGGGGCATCGATGATCGCATTCGGCGCATACGCGACGATCACCATGTGGCAGTCGAACCAGGTCTGCCACGGGGTCCTCGGCCAGGCGCCCGGCTGCTACGACGTTCGCGACCCCAGAGACCTCGCCATCGTCTGCGCCGCCATCGTGGGCTCCTGTTTCGGCTTCCTGTGGTGGAACACCTCGCCCGCCAAGATCTTCATGGGAGACACCGGGTCCCTCGCCCTCGGAGGCGCCTTCGCCGGCATCTCCATCCTCACCCGCACCGAGATCCTCGCCGTTCTCATCGGCGGCCTCTACCTCATCGAGGTGGGCTCGGCGACGCTCCAGATGGGCTTCTACAAGATCACGAGGAAACGGATATTCCGCATGGCCCCGCTCCACCATCACTTCGAGCTCAAAGGCTGGAAGGAAGTGACCGTGGTCGTCCGCTTCTGGATCATCGAGGCGCTCCTCATGCTCATGGCGGTCGGCACGTTCTACGCCGAATGGCTGGCACACCAGTGAGCGTCGAAATCCCAGGGGCGGCCGAGCTCGCGGGCGCGAGAGTGGCGGTGGTCGGCCTCGGCAAATCCGGCACTGCCTGCGTCCAAGCGCTCGCGGATGCGACCGAGGCCGTCGTCTCAGCGTGGGACGCAGACGAGCGCGCCCTGGAAGGAGTCGGCGACGTCGACGAGCGCGGCGCCGCAGCCGACCCCGCCGCCCTCGCGGAGAAGGCCCTCGCATGGAAGCCCGACGTCGTCATTCCGGCGCCCGCCGTCCCCGAGGTCGGCCCTCTCTTCGAGCGAGCGGCGCGCGCCGGGGTCCCGGTGTGGAGCGAGATCGAGCTGGCTTGGCGCCTGAGGGCCTTCGACGACGGCCGCGCGGCCCCGTGGCTGTGCGTGACGGGGACCAACGGCAAGACCACCGCCGTGTCCATGACCGAGGCCATCCTCGACGCCGGGGGACTGAAGGGCAAGGCCGTCGGAAACGTCGGCAATCCGGCCGTTGCGGAGGTCTCCCGCACCGACGGCGGCGCGGCGGGCGCCTTCGCCGTCGAACTGTCCTCCTTCCAGCTGCGCACCACCCGCACCATGTCGCCGCTGGCCTCGATATGCCTGAACATCGCCGACGACCACCTTGAATGGCACGGCTCGCGCGAAGCGTACTGGCGGGCCAAGGCCCGCGTGTACGAGCGCGTCCAAGCGGCGTGCATCTACCCGGTGGGCGACCCCTCCGTCCAGCGCATGGTCGACGAGGCCGACGTCGTCGAGGGGGCCAGGGCGATCGGGCTCACCCTCGGGGTTCCCTCGGCCGGCCAGGTCGGCTTGGTCGAGGACGCAGTCGTCGACCGGGCTTTCGGGCCCGACCGTTTCCGGGAGGCGATCGAGCTCTTCTCCCTCGGCGACCTGGCGCAGCTCGCACCGGCGGGCGCGGACCTGCCCGTGCACATCGTCTGCGACGCCATGGCGGCGGCTGCCCTGGGACGGGCGGCCGGGGTGGCGCCGGAGGACGTGCGCGCCGCGCTGCGGGCGTTCCGCCCGGGGGCCCACCGCATCGAGCTCGCAGCGACGGTCGACGGCGTCCGATACGTCGATGACTCCAAAGCGACCAACGCCCACGCCGCCAGGGCGAGCCTCGGGGCGCAGGCGGACGGGACGACGGTGTGGATCGTCGGGGGCTTGGCCAAGGGCGGGCGTTTCGAGGACCTCGTTGCGGACGTCTCGGGAAAGCTCCGCGCCGTCGTCGTCATCGGCGTCGACCAGGAACCGTGGAAGAGCGCTTTGGCGAGCATCGACGTTCCGGTGACGTACATCGATCCGGCGTCGCCCGCGCCGATGGACGACGCCGTGGCGGCCGCGCGCTCCCACGCCCGCCGGGGCGACGTCGTTTTGCTTGCGCCGGCGTGCGCGTCGATGGACCAGTTCGCCTCCTACGCCGAGCGAGGGGAGCGATTCGCCGAGGCTGCAAGGAGGAACGATGGCCCGCACTGACAGCGCCCGCACCGACAGCGAACGCCGGCGCCCGAAGGCCGGTGGTGCCCTCGTCAGGCTCAAGGGCGCCCACGGCGTCGGAATCGCCAAGGCGAAAGCGGAGGCCCGCAGGCCTGAGCCCGCCTACCCCGCCGAGACCGTCCGCGACCAGATGCATCGGGCGATCTCCCTCATCCTCGTCTCCGCGTGCGCGCTGTTGGTGATCGGCATCGTCATGGTCTATTCGGCCACCGCCCCTGCGGCCATCAGAAACGCGCGGATCAACGGGGAGGCTTTGGCCTTCACAACGGCCAACGGCCAGCTTATGTACGCGGCGATCGGCCTGGCAGTCGGAGCCGTCGCCGTCTTCCTTCCGGCGGGCGTGTTCCTGCGCGCTGCCAACTGGATCTTCGCCGCCGGCGTCGCCCTGCAGTGCGCCGTCGTCACCCCTCTCGGGAAGGACGTGGCGGGCAACCTCAACTGGCTGAAGATCGGCCCCTTCACCATCCAGCCGTCCGAATTCTTGAAGTTCGCCACGATCGTCTGGATAGCCGCGCAATTGGGCAGGAGTCGGACGAACGATTGGGGCATTCACTCCTTCTTCATGCCCTCCTGGGGCATTTTGCCGGAGCGTTGGAGGGGAGTCCACAGGCTTCCTGTCGCCGCGGGCGCCGCGCTCGCCCTGGCGGCCGTCCTCCTCGGCTTCGACATGGGCACGGCCATGGTCTTCGCCCTCATTTGCGCGGGCATATTCTGGTTGGCCGGGATGCCGAGCCATTACTACGTCGCCGGCGGGGCGTTGGCCGGGTTCGGCGCCGCCGTGCTGGTGGCCATGAGCCCCTCGCGCCTGACGCGAATCAAGGAGTATCTGGCCAATCTCGCTAGTCTGCCCGATTCGGCGGACCCGACCCAGTCGGATTTCGCCCTGTGGGCCTTTGGGTCCGGCGGTCTGTCCGGGCGCGGCCTGGGCACCGGTATTGAGAAATGGCCGGGAAACCTCGCCGAGGCGCAGAATGACTTCATTTTCGCCGTCATCGGCGAAGAGTTGGGGCTCTTCGGCTGCCTCGTCGTCGTCGCCATGTTTTTCGTGCTCGGTTTCGGACTTATGAAAATCGCCACTTACCACCCGTCGCGATTCGCGAGGCTCGCATGCGGCGGCATAGCCGTGTGGATGTGCGGGCAGGCGATGGCGAATATGCTCGTAGTAACGGGCGTCTTCCCTGTTTTCGGAGTGCCGCTTCCCCTCATTTCACAGGGGGGCTCCGCCGTCATCGCGTGCCTTTTGGCCGTCGGCTTCGCCGTCTCGTGCGCGCTTTCGGCCCCCGGAGTCAGGGAATCCTTCCGCGTGCGCGGACGCCTGGCCCATCGCGTACGCGCCGTAGTGAAAGGATGAGTATGAAAGTCGTTTTGGCGGGCGGCGGAACCGCCGGCCACGTCAATCCTCTGCTGGCGACGGCGAAGGCCCTGACGGAACGGGGCATCGACGTCTGCGCGATCGGCACCGAGGAAGGCTTGGAGGCCGAGCTCGTTCCCGCCGCCGGCATCGAGTTCGTCGAAATTCCCCGCGTTCCGCTCCCTCGCAGAATCGGGAAGCGCCTTTTTGAGTTCCCGAGAAAGTACAAGAGCGCCGTCGCCAAGGCCGGCCAGGTCCTCGACGAGGCCGGCGCGGCCGTGGCGGTCGGCTTCGGCGGCTTCGCATCGACCCCGCTTTACGCCGCGGCGCGCAAGCGCTCCGTGCCTTTCGTCGTGCACGAGCAGAACGTCAAGCCCGGCCTGGCCAATAGGTACGGCGCGCGAAAGGCCGCCGTCGTCGCCCTGACCTTCCGATCGACCCGCCTGTCGGCCTCGTCCGGCACGACCCGGGTGGTCGGCCTGCCGCTCCGTCAGAAGATCGCGGACTTGGCGGCGCTGCGCGACGACGCCGAGGCTCGCGGATCGGCCCACGTCGCGGCGGCCGAGGAGCTGGGGGTCGACCCCGCCCTGCCGACCCTTCTG
>ERZ773042.1988-NODE-1988-length-11559-cov-10.944019_pt1 | contig 11559 bp, 13 predicted proteins | sample MGYA00511664_ERZ773042 | MGnify/ENA primary metagenome ERZ773042 (study PRJEB29015, sample SAMEA2737984) | human oral metagenome | biome: human oral; feature: human-associated habitat; material: dental | place: China | collected 2036 ... | reverse complement strand
AAGATATAAATTTATCAAAAAAATTTTGTTTATGTCCTTGACAAATCTTCCCAAAAGGTTTTGTCACTACATATCTATTTTTTCCCACAGTTAAATATATTGTAAAATGGCATACAATCGATAAACCGAAATTATTAAGCCGGGTCAATGCCTACAAATACTGTCTTAAATCCGCTCTTTGTATATAAAAATTCCAGTTGTAGTGTTAAATCCACTAACTCCGAGTCAGAAGTCATTTGGTAGTCAACAGCAAAACCGCTATTATTATCATATTCATAAATATATAATTGAGAATACTCATATTGTGGATGAAAATTACATGCTGCTCCATACTCATCAATGCTTCCAAAGCCATTATATTCTAATGTCTTTTCGACACATTCAAACATCTCATTCAAATCATCAACTTCCGACTTGTCAACACAATCCATAATTTCTTCATATTTTTTTAAGTGAATTGCTTTTAAAATTTTTGTAATGACTTCAATAATCTTTTCTGCTTCGTCGCTTTCATCTTTCTTTTTAAAGTTGTTTAACAACAGTCCTTTTGAATCACTCATATATACCTTGTTCCTGCCCTCCCATATTTATGTCAAGCAATACTATAAATACATCTAATGCCATATACGACAAAGTAATACCATCCATATTCCAATTCTAGAATTACTTAAATAAACAAATTTATTATATCATTTTTAGGATATTTTTTATATCGCTTTTATAGCTTCATCGATTCATTGTATAAAATCTGCGATGACAGCTCCAACTATCGCTGATTAACTCAATAATAATTCTCACAAGAAATCTTTACGATATTAAACTGGCTAATGCATTCAAAATAGTGAACAATACAGAAAAAAATCGACTGGAATTTTGCTGTACATAATTTTTAATTATGGTTATATCATATTTCCATCTCTCTTACCTGTTCGCCCTCTTCTAAGTAAATAAATTTATTGCTCGTTGCTTCAGCTAGAAGCAAATCATGTGTAATAATGATGACTATTTTCCCTTTTTCAGCGAGGAGCTTTACCCACTTTATAATTGCACGTAGCCCGTCTCCATCCATTCCGCTCGTCGGTTCATCTAATATGTAAATATCCACATCTGAACAATATGCCGCTGCCAATGTAACTCTTTGTTTTTCTCCACCTGACAAAGAAGCCGGATGCCTATCTTTCAGCGCCATCAATTTAAAAGCATTTAAGCTTTCTATTAAATCTTGTTTTAATTTTTCTGTCACTTTCTTACCAAATACTATTTCTCCTGCAACAGAATCTGAATACAGTTGATAATCCGCATCTTGCATAACAAAATAGCAAAATTTATTTCTCAAATTACAGTTTGATATTTTACCCTTATACTCAATGGTTCCTGAATTTTCTTTTAGAAGTCCACTAATAACTTTGCATAATGTGGTCTTTCCTGCTCCATTATTCCCTAATAGTGAAACAACTTCCCCTCTATATAGTTGCAAATTTATGTTATCAATTCCTTCTCTTGTTTTTTTATAGTGGAATGACAACGAATGAATGTCTAACAGTAAGTCCTTATCAGTTTTTACGTGAATATTTGAATTTTTTACCACCATTTTGGGTCTTAATCCGAGACTTGATAATTTTTCATCACTAAGATTTTCAAATTCTTCTCTTGTCCAAATTTTATTTAACTTGCCTCTATCGATATACAAAAATCTATCTGCGGCTTCTTTAAATACGTCAAATCTATGTTCACTTATGATAATAGCTATTCCTCTGCCTTTAATTTTTTTTATTATTTCTACTAACGTCTTAGCTCCCTGGGCATCTAAGTTGGATGTTGGTTCGTCCAAAATCAGCACCTTTGGTTGTAATATTAAAGAAGATGCAATTGCAACTTTTTGTTTCTGACCACTAGATAATTCATCTATATTTCTCGAAAGTAAACCTTCAATTCCAACAAAGTTTGAAACTTCATGGAGCATTTCTCTTATTTTCTTTGACGGAACTCCAATATTTTCTGCTGCAAAACAAATTTCATCTTGAACTGTATTCATAAAAAATTGGCTTCTTGGATCTTGAAAAACAACGCCAAACAATTTAGCACGATTCTCTGATTCCAATTCAGCCGGAATTTGCCTATCTACCTCAATTTTTCCCTGCAAAAAACACTCATAAAAAACGGGAGCTAATCCACTCACTGTACGTAAAATCGTGCTCTTTCCTGAGCCTGATCTCCCACAAAGAATGACACATTCTCCCGGATTTATTGAAAAGCTAATATCTTTTACCGTTAGCTCTCCATCCTTATAAGAAAAATATACATTTTGAAAGTCTATCATCGCCATATTTATGCTCCAAAATATATTAATCCTATCGCAGCTCCATACATAATAAGTGCAAATATATCTTTTAGACCAAAGCTCACCTCATATATGCAGGTTCTACCCTTATCCGCATTTAATCCTCTTAGCTCTGCCGTAGCTCCAAGTTCATCTGACAACTTTATGCATCGAATTATTAACGGAACTATGGAACACTCGTATGCCAAAAAGGGATGTTTAATGTAGTCTTTCCAGCTGCCAAATACTCCCCTCGCTTTCATACCATTTCGAATATATATGTTCTCCTTACTTAAAACAGGGAAAAACCTTATCATGATACAAATCATTACGATAATGGATTTAGGAATTCTTAATTTCTGTAAACTTGACATAAGTTCACTAGAATTGCCCACAACTATACATGTAACCAGCATTACCAGCGGAATGCTTCGAGCTAACGTATTCAAAATGATATACATTAAGGCTATCTTACCTGCAAACAAACTTGCCAATAGAATAACAGCAAAGTATGCAATAGCAAATTTGATAGCCTTTTTGTATTCTCTTATATATATTAAAAGGGTCATATTTAATGCAGCACTTAAATGTATTTGATAATTTTTATTAAATAAAAACCAAAATATTGTTGATACTGCTAATAAGATAATATATGTTCTATTATCTAATTTTCTCATTTATACCAGCTTTGCCTTTTTCATGTGTTTTTTTAAAAGTTTTTGTCCCACTATAAATCCGACGGCAGATAATATAATTGTTATTGCAGCAATCAACAAAAGCATATCCAACGAGCCATAAAATCTGACCAAAGTCTTAATACCTTCATCCGTATAGCTTGCTTTTAAACTATCTAAATACTGCTCCTTGAAGAAAAACATAGGAATTGCGCTACCAAGAGCATATAACGCCCAGTATATTGAATATGCAATACCATTTCTTTTAGGCTTTTTATAAGTATCTTCTCCAATCATAACTACTTCACATATGATACCCACCGCAACCATCACCGGCAAAAACCATGGAGATCCCATTACAGTTATGAATAGTCCACCGAATATTCCGGTAACTAAATATGTGCCCCTTTTAGGTACCTTGTTTGACATCACTACAAATACAGGTCCGCAAAGCAAACCCATAATTCCTACATAAAATAAATAGTCAAATGCAGGTGTTGTTAACATCATGGTGCACATTTTCGTAGCAAGCATTATTACGATCATTGCTATATTAAATATAGACAACGTAATAATATCCCTCATTTTTAACTTATTTTGTTTTTCATTATTCATCTTATATTTCCTCCTTAATTTTATTTAGATTGAATATGAAGTATTATTTATACCTTTGATAACAGTGTTATCTATTGCGCAAAAAAAATCTTACTTACTTATTCTATACTTAATATCCTCTAATGGTCTTCCAACCTCCTGAAAAAAACCGTGATACCAGTTTTACGTTATCAATTAACTCCTCCTTGTTTTCCGAATGTAAAACAGCTTCAGTAAGTGCTAAGAAATGAGAATGGTTAATTATATGAAATCCTTTGTTACTAATGTGTTTCTGTGAATCATCTGACTCGGAATAAATCTCTTGCATTTTTATTCTTGTGTTGTCTTCCATTTCCGTTAATTTTTCAAGAAAGTTTTCATATGATGATCCAAAGGAACCATAAATTATTAAAGCATAAATTTCTTTATTATCAAAAAGAAACATTGCAGTTTCTATCGTCCCATCTACATGAACTTCTGCAACTTTTTCATTCTGTTTTGTTCTAATACCATCAATTGAGATTTTTTCATACTTAACAAAATTATCTATTATTTTATTTGCTACCGGGGAAACAATTGCCTCAAACAATTCATTTTTATCATTAAAATGTCTATAAAAAGCTCCTGTAGTTACACCAGCGTCTTTACATATATCTCTTAAACTGGCTTTTTCAAACCCATTCTTAAGGAAGTGCTTTTTTCCACAGTCCAGTATTTTGGTATGTGTATTGTCAAAACTACCTCTAATCAAAAAACTTCACCTCCCATTTCTGATAACACTGTTATCAGTGTATCATATCATTCATTATTTTGCAATATGACAAAGTAAATTTATCAAAATGATGTCTATGATTGTCAAACATTTGTGACAAAACCCATCCGGCTTAAGTCTAAGCTACTCCCTTAAAATAATTCTCTACCATATTCATTTGGTGTTTTAAAGCCTAATACCCTTCTTGCTATATTATTTGTTCTTGCACTATACCTTTTAAATGATTTGTATATCTCTTCTTCACTTTTAAATCTCCTTCTGCTATAAAATAGTTCGTTATCTATTTTATGACTTCTTTCCACTACTCCGTTTTGCCATGGAGAATACGGTCTTGTTCTAATATATTCTATTCTTAAACTCTCTATAACTCTTTCTAAACAATGACTTCTTTTGCTCTCTATCATTACAAAACTCTCTTCCGTTGTCTGTCTGTATTGTTTTATCTTAAATCTGAAGTCATTCTCAAGTCTTACCAGCATCTTTGATATTTCATATGTACTGTTTTCTTTTACTAACTTTAAAACTCTTTTTCTGCTATATAGATTTATTGCTGTTATTTGATAATATCTTTGGTAACTACTTTTAAACCCTATACATTCAAGCGGTACATATTTTACATCTATCTGTACAAACTCTCCTGGATATGTACCTTTTAATGGCTCATATCTGCTCTTTGGATATCTTATTTTTCCCTGTTTTTCATAACTTCTCAGCTTCTTTAGTTGTTTGCACATCGACTCATAGCTACGCTTATATCCGCTATCTTTGCATTTTCTGTATACTTGTCCTAATCCCTCATGCTTGTGGTGCCCATATTTCTTGCTCAAAAGCTCTATTTCCTTTTCCGTATGCTGGTTTGGATGCTATGGGGACACCTGGATTTGTTTGCTAATGACTGCAATGTACCGTCATATTTTTTTCGCCATCTTTGCACTTGTTGTCTACTTGTTTTATATCTTCTTGCTGTTTTTGCATTATTGTTATGTTTTATTGCATATTCTACAACCTTCTTCCGAAATTTCATTTCTTCTGTTATACTTATTTTCATAGAAAGCCTTTCTCTGATAATTTTGTTTGTGCTAAACTTATTTACCAGATGGCTTTCTATTTTTTTATTTTTTTGTCACATATATATTATCTCCTAACAATTTTTATATTTATGGATGCTTTTTCTCTTGAAGTTTGAGTAAAGAAAAAACAGTAAACCTTGATTATTGATTTACCGTTTCTCAAACTACTATATATTCAATTAGACGAACTGAAAATTTTTCAGATAATAATTGTACTTGCTAAATTGACTCATTAATTTGTTTTCTGTGAAATTGTTCTATCTGTTGCATAAAAAAATCCGATTTTTTTCTATCTATGATGATACTTACATTCATCAGCTTATTTAGTTTCTTCTCATGTAAACCATAAAAAATGGGATTCCTAATTTTTATGGTCATCTTGAGACAATGAAATGGACGATTCTTCATTTTTATTTGTTCTATATCTTCAAGTTTAAATTTAAAATGTAATACACTCCGTCCTCTACTTCCATAAGTATAGTATTTAACAACATTGTTTTCATAAATTTCTAATTTCACTCCATTTATGAAAAGATAATACCCCACAAACCATACAAGGAGCGGAGCGACAATCAGCACAATTGCCATAATCTTTTTATCTGAAAAATCAGTATGATAACTCATAAGATGATTCAGTATCCGCATAACAATAAAAGATAATACTACCATGGATGAAAAGCCTATCCTATTAAATTTAGACTTATGAGGATATGTCAAGATAAGTTTTGGTTCCTCTTGTAAAAATTCTAAACCCATATTTCCCCCCTGTCTCTCTTATCCTTTCCCTTTTGAAAATTAGCATTTTCATCTATTATCAAAGACTATCCTCATACCAGATTGTTTCATCTTCAACAACTTCTACTTGATTTCATTCAACAATTATCATTATTATACTCTATTTCAACTTCTATTTATAGCTCTAACTCATTCTTTTTCATCTGTGTTAGTTCTCTGTTTTCTTGTAGTAATTTCTCTATACAGCTTCTAACACTTTCAGCTTACATGATGCGAAAAGATATTACCAACATAGAAAACTGCAAGATAGGAAATGTTCTGCTTTAGAAACTTTATCTTATCCTTCACCTTAAATAAGACTTTGATTTCCTTTAACATCTTATCTATCATACTCTACATTCTCTATCATTATTTTTTCTATACAAGATTCATTGGCTCATGTCTCCCTTTTGGGACAATGAGTTGTAGTAGTAAAAACGATCAAAATTTTTATAGTTCTAATTTAATACCTTTTTTTCGCAAGTTTTCTATACACTCAACTAAATATTCATTATCATGCTCTTTGTAAATTGGGCTATCTATAATTTTTTCTTCAAGATTATAGTAATTTTCTGCTTTCTTTCCCCTATAATTCTTATCTCTCCATTCCATAGAAACCTTATATCCTCTTTTTTCCATTTCATCCATAACTAATGAATGATAAATAAATAAGTAGTACGGAGAATATAAAAATACATAATCTACTGTTTTATGCTTCTTTTTCCATCCATTTCCCCTAAGCGCACAACATTCTCTGTGTTGACCAAGAAGCTGGTTTTTAGGCAATAGATGAATAATTTGTTCATGCCATAGTCTCATCATATTCTCCTGTTAGTAAAGTAGATTCCTGTAAATACTTGTTTGGGTATTTCTTGAGTAAAATTTTGATATATTCAATTAATGATCTCTGATTATTTTTCCCTCCCATATATTCTTCCAGTATGTTAAATAATCCTTGTTTTTCCATCTCAGTTGCCTGTTTTTTGAAATATCCCCATAAATGAAGAATAGCATTACTAAAATCTTTTTTACTTTCTTTCATATACTTTACTTTTTGTATGCTTTCATTAATAAATAAAATATCAACTTCTTTTTCTTTCAAATACTCTCTTATTTCTAAGTATACTTTATGCGATTTGCTTAGCACATAATATTTATTTTTTGCCCATAGCTCTTCGCATTCTTTTTTTATATTCTTGTGGTTCACATCAGCCCTTCTTTCAATATATTCAAATCATCTATCTATGTAATATCTCAGCACTTTATAGAAACTAAAAAACTTTAAATTCATATTTTTATTATACCATTTATAACCTAGTTAATAAACTCATTCATCACATTGTAGAGTTTATCAAAATAAATCAGAACCTTATATATATTATCTCCTATCAGTTTTTCAGCTTCAATAGTCTGTTTCTTTACTTTTGCATCAATTAACAAAGATTCTAATTCTTCAATTTTGTCATACATACGATAAAGTCTATCGAGATTGCAGGAAATGGTGCTTTAGAAAAAGGTGTAGAGGTGGAAAGAAAAGGACTTGGAACACCTGCAACAAGGGCAGGGATTATTGAAAATCTGATTTTTAAGGGCTTTGTCGAAAGAGATAAGAAGAATCTTACTGCTACCCACAAATGAATCTGCCTTACTGTTTCTGTTTCTTTGGAGTCCTGTAATTGTAGTTTTTATTCAATCTTTTATACTATGAAGTTTACTCCCATTTTGCGTGTTGTACTCTTACACCGTAACGATATGCAGTTCCATTCTCATTAAAATTAGCTTCGATTCTATATCTTTTCCACAGTTCATAACCTGCGGTTTGCATCGTAAGAATAAAAAGAGTATCTTTTTTTATTTCTTTAGAATCTACAGGATTTAACAAAAAAATATCCTTTATATCCTTAGTTCTAAAATCTTGGATTGTAAGATGAGATAAATCTATATGATTGAATGTAACCTTCGATAATTGCTTACTGTCAGCGGCAATCTCATAATATGTTATAACACAGTTCTTTAAGCTATCCGAATCTTTCTCTGTAGGAGTAACACTCATAAAACCATAGGACTTACCGTTTCTAAAGATTTCTAAAAGCTTGCCGTAATAAAAATGATCATTACGTTGATTTACAATCTCACTATCAGCTGTCTTTTCATAAAAGGTGAACCCTTCCGACAAAAGCTCAGATACCTTTGTTTCCCCAATAATGACATTCGTTTTATCTACTTGAACTTCGATTGGTTTTGACGGAAATCCGGTCAAAGATATGAAGAACATGAAGAAAAAACATGCGAAAACCAAGGTAGCCATTACAGCATTTGATGAAGAATAAAAATACATCGGTTTGTTTGAGCGGTTAAGTAATGTCAAAATCAGTTTAATAACAAGACTCAGTATTAGTACCACAATAGCAATAGCAAACTCAGCCTTCAAACATGTATAAAGCGCTTTTGAAAAGTGATGTGTTCTGTAATATACTACACCGAAAACAATAATATTTACCAAAATAAAATTAAAAATAAATAAGGTAGCCTCTTTTAATGCTGTCGAATCAGTGATATCATCAAATTGAACGCTACTGAATCTTCCTCTAAGGCTTGATCCAATCATATAAATCCATCTGGGCAAATCTGTTCCCGTTCCTACAGCTATTGCAATTCTCAAATAGATATAGATCATCAATAAAAAAAGCAGTAATGCAACAAATCCAAAACTCAAAGCTACGATTAAAAATCCCAAAATTATTCCTCTTTTCTAAATAATCATTATAGTATATTTTATCCCTTTTTATAAGTCTAACTTTAATTCTAATCCTACTTATCATCCCTATATTTTTCAATTATACCATATTTCAGCACACTTTTATGGGGATAACTCATTCTTCTTGACCTGTGTTAGTTCTCTGTTTTCTTGCTGTACTTTCTCTATGCAATTCCTAAACTTTCAGCTATATAAATAATTAATTTCTTATTCTGACAATCAACATTATATTTCTGTCCTACTTTGAATCCAAAATCCTCAATCCACCTCCCTTTAATCATTTTATATTACATTAACTTCAACAGCTATGATAATGACAACATTTCTATAGTCACGCACATATAAAAACTGCTTTTGACAATAGTCCTGTTATTACGCCAAGCAAAAAAGTAGTTCTGTCATCAAAATTCCCTATTTCCCAGTAGTCAGAAGTATTGTCATAATACAGAAAAAGAGATTCCTATAAATTACTCGCTTGCTAGGAATCCCTTTATTTCAAGTCTTTTGTGCAATTTTAAGCCTTTGTTTTTGACAGAAGAACTATAGTCTCCACATGCACATCATTGTCCAAACCTATTTTCTCAACTCTTCTGCGTTCTTCTCAACTCTTCTGCGTTCTTCTCAACTCTTCTGCGTTCTTCTCAACTCTTCTACGTTCTTCTCAAATTAAAATTTTAGAGTATAGTATTGTGTGCGATCGTTTTGCGAAGTACCATGCCACTCTAATAAATCTTTATCAGCAAGATTTTTAAGTAACTTCCTACAAAATGTTGAACCTTTTTCAATAAGTTCTGTTGCCATTTTTGTAGTTATCTTTTGTCCACTATTATACATAAAATGTATAATAGTTTTTTCATCTTGACTTAGTTTATCAAACACCTCCTCAGAAATTTTGCCTTTAATTCTATCTATTGTTCTGATACTTCTATTTAAAATATTATTTTCTAAAACTAATAAAACACTACTGTTAGGTTCTGCATATTTAGGCTTCTTTAGAAACAATTTTTCCATTTCAGAATATATTCTCTTAACGCCTTCATTCATTTCTTTTACCCATCCAAATTCACATAAAGTTCTTGCAATTCTTGGATTCCTTGAATATCTTTGATTTAGAATATTTTCTACGGTTACAATATTAGGTAGTAACCCGGGACTAAGTATTTCTAGCCTATCGTCAAATATTAACACCTTAATATGCTCCCCTCGGATTGCATAATTTCGGTGAGTCAAAGCATTGACTATTCCCTCAAACCATGCAAATTCTGGATACTCTGGCATTATTTTAAATTTTCCATCTTTATCTAAATATTGAAAATCTCTTAGTTGCGTATTAATAAATTCTCTTGCTTCTCTAATAATGTTAGGTATAGCTTTATCAAATGTTTTTTCCTTAATGATATTTATTTCTGTACCAACCTTTTGATACATTCCACTATATTTAATAACTCTTAGTCTTGCCTGTGGTAAAAATCTAGAAGGGTTTTTACCAAATAGCAAAAGCCCCGCATTAGTCAGTTTTCCATTAATCATTAAATTTCTAGCTTTCAAGACTTCTTCGCTAGAAAGTTCATCTATATTCAAAATTTTCTTATAAGCATCTATTAGTCCATCATCTATATCATCTATGCTTGATAATGGAACAACTTCATCCTCAAAATACCTTTGTCCCCTATCATACTGTAATTGAAGAATCTGCTCAAAATTTAACTCTATAGATCTATCATTTTGTCGAAGAAAAACTTTTCCATTGTAAGATTTTATAACTCTATCTGTAGAAACATCCACAGATATGACCAATATCTTATCATCAATACCTTTATTATTTTTTACATCTAAAATATTAAATCGGGGATTTATTGGAGTTTCTTTTAATTCAGTTAGAAATATATTTCTATACTCATCAATCGAATGAGCACCTTCATAATTAAAGCCCGTAATCATCCCATCGTCTTCAATCCCTATAACTAATTGCCCACCCTCTGCATTGGAAAATGCAACCAGATGCTTTAAAATGTCTAAAGGTTTAATTCTAGCGCTTTTTCTGTCAAAAAATTGATTCTCATTTTCAGAACAGTAAAAGGATAATTTATTCAATACATTAGTATTCATTATTTTCTCCTCAACTTAAACATATATTTAGTATAATACTACAACATCTTAAAATGCTTCAACGCATCTAAAATAGCTTCTTCTTTTTTAATTGGACACTGCGGAACTTTCTGATTCTCATTTTTTGAAATGTTATAGTGTTCCCTAACTTCTAAACCATGCTTTTTCTTAACTTGTGCAATGTACAGAGCAGATACTTTAAACCCAAACTTTTCCAAAACATAGTTTTGAATTTGTTTATATGTTGCCTTACTTTCAGCACTCGTTAAATCCATATCATCCATCGGAAGTTCCACACTAATATATTTCTTAGAATCTAGTTTGGAAAGCAAAACAATTGTCTCAACTTGCTCATTATTGTCCAAACCTATATTTAAATCTTCATCGATGATAGGAAGTTTAAAAGTAATTGATTTTAGCCATTGTCCATTCAGTTGCTTTTCTTCGTAAATTTGAATTTCAGAAATCAAAGCTGTAATTAACTGTCT
>ERZ773042.1985-NODE-1985-length-11578-cov-5.428361_pt1 | contig 11578 bp, 12 predicted proteins | sample MGYA00511664_ERZ773042 | MGnify/ENA primary metagenome ERZ773042 (study PRJEB29015, sample SAMEA2737984) | human oral metagenome | biome: human oral; feature: human-associated habitat; material: dental | place: China | collected 2036 ... | reverse complement strand
CATGTACCTCGGTCACCAAAAAGGCTATAACTTCAAAATCTACGCCGACGAAACGCGTCCTCTCCTCCAAGGCGCACGCCTCACCGCATACGAACTCAGTGCCGCCGGCATGGACGTCACCCTCATCTGCGACAACATGGCAGCCACCGTCATGAAGAATGGCTGGATCGACGCCGTCTTCGTCGGCTGTGACCGCGTCGCCGCCAACGGCGACGTTGCCAACAAGATCGGTACATCAGGGGTCGCCATCCTCGCCAAACATTACGGCATCCCCTTCTACGTCTGCGCCCCCACCTCCACCATTGACATGAACACCCCAACAGGTGCCGACATCCACATCGAACAACGCCCCCCCGAGGAAGTCACCGACATGTGGTACAAGGAGCGTATGACGGCAGACGGGGTGAAGGTCTATAACCCTGCGTTCGATGTCACCGATCACGAACTGATTACCGCAATTGTGACGGAGGAGGGGATACAATCTCCTCAGAGTCTGAAATAAAAAGCTAGTACTCCCGATTACTAAAAGATAACAATCCCCTAAATCCAAGCATCTGATATCCTACATCGTCACAAACACCAATCATTTCTTTTTAGGTTTTATAATACGCTTGATTTTTAGCATATGGTTTCTCGTGCTGCGCGAAATTGGCTCATCTCTTCCAAATAAGCCTTGAGCACGCAGCACATACGACAAAAAGTTACCATGTTTATGTTTTCTTTTATCTTTGTCCGTAACAGGACTTTGGTTTCTATGCGAAGAATACAGATTGTACAGGCTCTTTGCTTGCACCCTGCCGCTTTTTTTCGCCCGACGTCGAACCGCCTTTGCCTTGTGATACATCCGATAATAGTATTTAGATACGGTCTTATCTCGTAAAGTTACCTGTTTGCCATCAAATGTAAACCCCAGATAGTCAAGGGCGTCTTTCCCGGCTATGCCGCCAGGAATAAAAGTTTCATTGCAGTTTAGCATTCCTCCCGCAGAATATTGATATACTTGCGTTTTCTTCGATTCCAATACCAAAGAAGGAATCTTATCTATTTCCGATCGAATTGTCCGGTACTGTTCTCTAAAAATACCATCATCGCTTCCTGGTAAGATAATAATAAAATCATCGCTATAGCGCATATACAAACCTTGATACGACTTCACATACTCATGGACATTCTTATCAAAATCAAGCATATAAATATTCGCAAACACCGCGCTGATTGCTGATCCTTGAGGAATCCCTTGATGAGATTCATTTTTTGCAACAGCCTTATGCCTGTTTGTTTCTTTTAGTCCTCTTCGTTTGTTTGCAAAGGACATGCCCTTAAAGGTCTTAAAATCCTCATCTGACATTATTTTATGTTTACTATTAAGTTCTTTCCTGTTTCTATGATTATTCTCTTTTCCAAAGAACTCCAGTATATCTTCCAGTCTACACATCGCATATTTTGTTATATTTTTGTAGATTGCATAATAATCATCGGGAAGTCGATCTGTCTCCATCAAATTACACAACTGGTGTTTTAGATAGAGATGGTCGAGCGAATCAAAAAAGCTCTTAAAATCACCAACTATAATATAGCATTGCTTCATAGAGCGAATAAAATCTATTGCTTCTTTCGCAAAGTGTATATTGCTTTTATGCAAGTTGTTCCTATACGCTATAGACGTATCATTTATATCATCTTTCAGGACACGCTGATTATACATTTCATTTAAGATAGCTTCATAATATTGGTATATACACCGATCTAAATGCGTGGAATAGCAGAGTTCTCTGTATTTCTCTTTTTTTCGATCTTGAGGACTCTGCTCTTTCCCATCATATTTTGTATAATTCTTTTCATATGAAATAAATGGATAAAAATTATGTTTTTTTACCTTTTCAGGATCGGTAATATATTCCCATATCCATTCATTCTTCATAGAGCCTCGTCTGCCAAAATGTGCGTATGATCGTTGTTGGTTCTTTTTTCTTAATTCATCAAAAGAATTAGGCATTATACCTCCTATAACGCAAAACCCATCGGTCAGGGTGACAACATCCCGCTACCGATGGGTATACACATTATGATGCTAAGTCGTCGAACAACTTAACAGTTGTCAAACACAATCCTTCATTGTGTTATAATAATGATAGGAGGATGTCAAATGGATACTATCAGTTTCACCGTTTACTTAACAGCTAACCTGATCGCTCGGGAAGCCGTAATAACCTTGAACGTTCATGGTTATTACGCGCTGAACGTCTCGCTATTGACAACAATCCTATGCTCCTAAACCTAGGTGTCTAGGACACGTTTAGTATATCAGCACACATTAGAAAAGTCAAATCAGCCATTTTCTTTTTTGATATGCGATGCTAAAGTATCTTTCGCTGACGACACACATTCCTTAGTTCGGTGATTGATTCTAGTGTCCTTTTTTTTCGCCGCTTCTCCTCACATGGATCGAAAATGCACCTGAACCCCATATTAAAGATCAGTGCTGAGAAGAATGAATATACCACCCATATAATGATATCAGAGGAATCGATCATTTTTCCTAAGCCAAGAAAATTTATAACTCCGATAAGAAAAACAACCATCATTGTAAACAAAACATCGCGCATGAATTCCGCACCTTCTGTCTTATACACAATATTTTGTTCCCTGTATCTCGTACCCTGTCTAAAAATATGCAATCGGATTTCTTCCTTCTCTTGGTTGCTAAGTTGTTCGGAGCAGATGCTTTTAGTATATATATGTACTATTGTCGTGTAAATATCATCAATTTGGCACACTGGAATATTATATCGCTTACTAATCTCACTCTTTAACATATTGATTTCATCAGCAGAGGGTACCTCACCAATAGTAATAAAAAATTTGACTCCTGTTTCAAAAGCAAGGTTCGCTTTTCGAACAGGAAGCCACCAAGCCCCAATATATTCGATTGTTTTCTTAAGAACATATGATGCTGGCGAAAGAAGCAAGGCTCCTAAAAAAGATACGATTTTTCCTTCATCCAAATTAAACATGTGGGTACATCCTGTTCTTATTCATTCTCTGATACATCCTCCTAAAGATACAATTCGTCCCCATAAAAAAAGACAGCACCATACTCCACACCACGCGCGAATACGATACCGCCTTTTCATTCCTACAGATTCTCTTTATACCACTGGATCGCCTCTTTGATTCCCTTTTCGAAATCGTACTCCGGCGCATAGCTGAGATTTTTTCGGATCTTCGAGATGTCCGCCCCGCTGTGGCGAATATCGCCCTTGCGCTCCGGGCCATAGATCGGCTTCAGGTCGTTGCCAAACAATTCGCTGAGCACCGCATACATCTCATTGAGACTTGAACGCTTGCCCGCTGCGACATTGTACGCCTCACCCGCCGCCTCATGCGGTGCAACGCACGCGAGGAGATTTGCCTGCACAACGTCCTCCACATAGACGAAATCACGCGACTGCTCCCCGTCGCCGTTGATCGTCGGCGGTACGTCACGCAGCAGACACTCGATGAACTTCGGAATCACCGCCGCATACGCGCCGTTCGGATCCTGTCGCCGCCCATAGACGTTGAAATAGCGCATCCCGTAGCAGTCCAGCCCATAGTGCATCGTATACTGATAGGCATACTCCTCTGCGACAAACTTTGTCACCGCATATGTCGAGAGACGGTTTCCGACAATCTCCTCCTGCTTCGGCATCGTTTCGTCATCGCCATAGACAGCAGCACTTGACGCGTAGGTAAACTTCTTGACGCCATTTTTCGCCGCCGCCTCCATCATATTGACCGTACCGACGATGTTCGTCAGCGTATAGTCCACCGGCTGCTCAATGCTCTCGGGCACACTCACCGCCGCCGCCTGATGCAGCACATAGTCCACGCCCTCACAGACGTGATGGCAGAGAGGCGCATCCCGAATATCCCCCTCGACAAACTCGAAGTTCGGATTGTCCCGAAATCCCGCGATATTCTTCGCATATCCCGTCGACAGATTATCCAACACGCGAACCCTGTGTCCCATCGACAGTATCGCCTCGCACAGATTCGAGCCTATAAATCCTGCACCGCCTGTGATGAGGAACAGACTGTTCTCAGGAAATGAAATTGTGCGGTAGTTCATATTATCTCCCTTGCTTTCATGAGATACAAACAACTGTATATAGGCTTTCGTTCCCTTGTGCGAAATTTGTCAACTGTTCTTGACAACATCAAAATATATCTCTCTAACATAGCTCAATTGAGATATTCACACTAGAATAATCAAGTAGTCGTCGAATCAAAGACATCTGATCTCGTGTCATGGCTACAGTGATAGGGCAATATTCTACACCTGACAGCAAACACACTGAATCATCGGTTCATATGTCCCATCACCCGCTTTAAGAGACAAAGAAACTATTTGGAATATAAATCACTGTTCACCACCAAAGTAGTTAAAGAAATCAAGCAACATCCCGCTCTCATGATCCTGCGGCAGTTTCCCGGCTAATTCCTTCAACGTATCGACATTCATGCCCACCTGATCATATTTGCAGTACTCTCGAATGAGCATCAGCGGATTTACTTCATAGGCAGCAGAGACTTTATGAATTTCCTGCAAATAACTGCTGTGAAATCCGGAGATGCCGCATTCTACATCAATAGGGTTGATTCCACGATTCTTCACCAGAGGATAGACATACTTTTTACTGAGCAACAGCATTTTTATTTCATCAACGTGGAGATCACAGCCCATTTTCTGCAGGCATATGGTGAGTTCCTCCAGAGATGTGTTACCCGCACTTCTTCCTAGTCCCTGCAGGGAGCAGTCGATAAAGTCAATCCCAAGCTCGACGGCATACAAACTATTTGCGAGTGCCATCCCAATATTATTATGCCCATGAAAGCCTGTCTTGATATTGCTGATCTGCTTGATGGCATTGAAATATCGCTCCACATCGGACGGCAGCATGCCACCGGCAGAATCTACAATATAGACCAAATCACTGCCCCACGACTCTGATTTCCGCACTGCATTCTGAAATTCTTCCAATGACGATGCATAGGACTTCATATAGTTTGATGCAACATAGAGCCCCAGCCTCTTTGCTTCTTTGATATAGGCTTCCGTTTTGTCAATGTCTTCTACATTGCAGCCAATACGAATAAAGCTACACCCATAATCTGCTGCCAGTTTAATATCATCAAGTTCGGCAATGCCAGGGATGCAGAATATGCCATATTTGATACGATGCAGATTCTTTTGCGCACATTTCAGATACTCTTCATCGTTATGAAGTGCCTCCCATTTCTTAATACGGTCAGCACCAAGCCCCATCCCATGGCCGATCTCTGTATAGTGAAAGCCTAGATCCTCTACTCCTTGACAGATGTGTTTCTCATCTGCAGTGGACATCTGGAACTTGACAACATAGCTGCCATCACGGCAGGTAACATCCATGATCTCAAATTTATTATTCATCGGGAAGTGACTCCTTGACGCAAAAAACTCTTGGGCGCACTTTCAACAATTCTGTGAAAAAATCGTAGTATTTCTGTGTCGAAAACGCTAGGATTGTTCCCTTCCCCAGATTCACCTGCTTCGACACATTCTGTGCCTTACATAGTTCATCAACACGTTCCATAGACGGGGCATCATCCGCTCCGTCAAACACAAAATGTACGGCATAATCTTTTTTTACAATACCATGGATTATTGTCTTTCCATTGAACGCTTTATTATATCTATAAGAAACATTATTGTTCCGCTCGATAAAGTGTATAAAGGTAGATCCGGAATCAAAATTCATGCAGATAATCTTGCCGTTATGCTGCATAAATTTATCCCAAAAGCAACTCTTCCCAAAAGCCTCATGGATATTGCTCTGCATATACTCTGCCATATGCTTTCCAACACCGCATACGGAGAAATTCGGATCTAACGTGCGATTATTCGGATATGTTTTTCTCATATACTCGGACAGCATACCGCAGTTCGTCTTTGTTTGATAGGGATCATACACTTCATTATGGCAGTAAGAATACGAAAATGTTGGTGTAACAACAGTTCCCTCATCCCCGATGACTGATCGAATTACAGTCAGGAACATCTCACAAAGCTGATCGGCAGAACGGCATCCCTCCAAAACACCAAAAAATCCGAGGTTGCTGTGAATGAACACATCATCCCCCTTGCCGATCCCAATATCCATAAGCGCTTTTGTGATATCTTGAGTCGTATAATCTCCCCTCATTTTTCTGCTTCCTCTGCCAAAGCCTTGGCAAGGCCACGAATAGTGGAAAAAGCGCGATCCTGAAACCGATCGTTGTCAAAAGATACGCCAAATTCGTCCTCAATGTCGGACATCAACGTAATAAAGGCAAACGAGTCAATGTATCCCAAATCAAAAAAATTCTCGTCGAGGTGCTCCTTGATTGCAGCCTCGGCAGCTCCATGTGCAGCAAACCAATGTATGACCCAATTCAAGTGGTTCATCTTTACTCCTCCAGCACAATTACTCTTGACGGAGCACCGTCACAATCCCTTAGTTTCAAGGGAAGCGGAAAGATTGTATGAGACTTCGTGAGATCAAGCTGATCCGTATTCGTCAAATATTCAATAATCGTCACATCCGATTTCAAGAGAATCTTATGTACGGGTGAATCGTCCATTTTTCCGATTGCAGCTCCGGTATCGGGAGATGGTGTATCGAGTGCAAGAACACGCATACCGCCATCGACGAGATACCGCGCAGCATCTTCCGAAAAGAACGGAAAATCTTTGTAAAACTGTGTGGTCTGCCAGTGGCGGAACCAATCGAAACGAAACAGCATCCGTTTTGTTACAGCAAGGGGTTTTACATCCTGCAGGGAAACAATATCTCCCCTACCTTTATGTGTCATATTGACAACCTGGCATGAACCACAGATTTTGTCCAAATCGACCTGATCGATTCCTGCCGTCCTATCCAAAAAATGCAGTGGGGCATCCATGTGTGTTCCCGTATGACTGCCCAGCGTTATGCTATGCGTATTTCTTCCCACCGTCGCAAGCGTTCCAAGCGGCGCAAGCTTTACTTTTTCGTGCCACGGTGTACCGCACGTCATACAGTTCTTATCTATGGTGTAGCTAAGATCGATGATCTTCATATCAATCCCTCTCTTTCTTGATAGAAATCAATTCTACCAATTCCCCATTCTCCCCTTCAGCAAATGCAATATTCATCCATCGTTCTTGTACTTTGATAGGGGATATCTCCGAGATTGGAAAACCGGCGGCAGCACATTGAGCCAGATGTTTTTGGATATTATCGACAAAGATCCCGATCGATGAAAATCCGGCAATATCCAGAAAAGGCTCTCTCGCACACATAGAATTCTCAGAGAGTTGAATAAAAATCTTGTTTTTATCCAAAAACGGAGATAGAACCAAACGTTTCATATTGTTTGCCTCTTTTGCTCCAAGAGAAAGAAAAAATCTGCGGGCAGCCGGTATGTCAGAAACTTCCCAAAAGATCGTATCATCCTTGAATGATAAGGTTTTCGTGTTCGGAAGAACCTCCGGATATTGGGTGATTTCGATCGGAATGCCTCGGCCATTCGGAGCAGTTGGAGCGAGCATAATAATATTATGCTTTGGACTCTTAAATTTCAAATACTTCATCTTACACGGAATATTATTGAGTTCTATGTCCCGAAAAACCTCTATGTAATGTGCGGGAACATACCTCGCCGCCTCCACTTCACTGGAACACGAGAATGAAATATGATCAAACTTTAGTATCATATTGCTCCTCCACAATGTTTGCAATCGCACGTTTATCTACTTTACCGTTCAGATTCTTGGGAAGTGACCTCATACGCTCAAGAAAATCTATTTTACTGTGTTTACCAAGTACGCTTACAATCATATGGTTAATGTCTGTTATGCCGTATTCCCTAGCAGCAACGTAGCAACATACAATCATTTCTTCGCCGCGAATCAGCGCAGAGGTAACGGCGCACTCAGAGATATCTTCCTGTTCGAGTACGGTGTTTTCAATATCTCTCGGATTGACATTATAACCACCTCTAACAATGACCTCTTTTTTTCGTCCTGCAATGACGAGATTTCCATTGTCATCAAACCGCCCAAGATCACCTGACAAATAAAATTCATCGTTCATATAGAGGGACGTGTCTTCATTGGTATACCCTAGAAACATCCAAGGCACACTGATCTGCAGTTCACCATCCTCGGAACAGCGAATTTTTACGCTAGGTAAAAGTCGCCCAACCGTATGTCTTGATATATACTCCTCTGGAATTTCCGTCGAAATGAACAGGGTTTCCGAGAGTCCATAGCTTTGATAAAGCCGGATGCCATATTTTCCTTCCACTTCATCCCGCAGATTTTTATCCAATGGCGCTGTTCCGACACTGATCCTTACGTTATGCTCATGCAGATACGCCTTCATCGCGGCGCGCTTATCCATCATGTTGGCAATGCGAAGCATGGTCGGGGATAACCATAGTGTATTAACCGAGCCCTTCTTGATATTATTCCAAAAGGAAAACGAACTTTTCATCGAAAAACGCTGAAGTACGACAATACATCCGCCCATAAGATACGGCATGATGACGGTATTCAATATGCCGGCCATATAGGTCATCGGCATACAATGTCCCATGACCGTGCGGTGATCATATTTGACCATGATGCCAAACTCATACGCCGCATGAAACAAATTCGACGCCGTATGTCGAACGCCCTTCGGCATTCCTGTACTCCCCGAAGTATAGGTGATTAAAAAAAGTTTGTCAAAATCCACGCATTCCCATAAAAGCCGCGTGGATTTTTTTTCTGCATATACTGGGAAAGACACGAGCTTCTGGACTGCATTATTGTCCAAGAAAAAAGCCGCAGAATGCAGCTCCCTGATCCGCTGGATCTCTCCGATTTCTTTTTCTGGATCAATCGGGACCATCACTTTCCCTGAAAAAAGCCCCGCAAAATATAAGATTACAAGTTCTGCAGAGTTATCTGCACAAATAAGAACCTCATCTGCCATATGTTCTTTCATATAGGCGGACAGGAAATTTACTGCAGCAGAAAACTCAGCATTGGTATATTTTCTTTCACAAATGTTGTCATTAAGAACAACATGCCCTGGTGGAATCGAATCCAACAGCTGCAAAATATGAGAGAATGCCCCTTGCATAAAGAATGCTCCTATGACCTAGACAATTTTTATACTACTCGTAGCAATTCAGCCTCTTTTAATCGCCGAATAATAGGGATCAATTGATTTACAGATACTCCGATTCGCTCACTGATCTCTATCAGATCATGCTTCCCGTCTGCATAGGCAATGAAATCCACCATTGCCGCGATCCCATCATAACTGCCCTTCTGACTAACCGTTGGATACAGACCGCGTTTCCCTAGCTGCGGCTCACCGAGAACCATCATCTGATATTTTTCGTTGGCTTCTAGTGTCTGAATGACTTGCGTCATGACCTCATAACTGCCCTGAAAGCCCTCTGGGGAGACCAGTGTCATATCATCCGCTGATGTATGATACTCACGATATTCTCCAAACTTAGAGCGGCAGTAGCATACAACAGGTAAATCGATACCAGGCGCATTGTACTGGCGTTCATCTGAACCACGCTCCAAAAAAGAATACGTCGTATAGTCGTCCACATGGTAGCGCAGCACATTCTTCAGCACCCGATCCGCGAGTGTGTCAGCATACCTCGTCTCCACAATGGAATAGTCTCGATCATCACCGACACAAGAGAGATTGAAGCCGGCTAGCATTGTCGCCTTCATATGAGCCAGATGATCTTCCGTACTCATATAGCTGATCGATCCGATCGTTTCTGGAATAAAGATAAAACGATAAGTGTATTTGCGCCGTTCCATACTTGCAACAAACCGAATCAGCTCCGCCGCAAGTGCGGGACCCGAGCATTCATTGTTTGCCATCGACGGATGACAGATGTAGGTAGAGAAGAAAATCTCCTGCTCCATCTCACCTGGGATAACTGCCTCTGCATAATTTAATACACCGTCAAACAGCTCACTGTCGATATACATGTGATACTTCCCATGAGCAAGTGTATTTTTTTGACGTTCACTCATACAGAACCCATAACGTTCCTTATAGTAGGAGGTAACATAGGGGATTAAGTCAGGCTGGTTCCGCTCTGTATAGATATACTCCTTCAGTTCATCCAGATCCACCCAACGATCCACAGAGGTTGAGTACCCCATAACATGCAGGTTATTTTCCTGCATATCAACAATACGGTTTCCCGCCTCATCCTCAATATAGGCCTCCCGAATACGCCATTCCTTTGGAACCGTCCAGTCAAAAACAGGCGTACCCGAGGGAATCTCGTGAATATACAGTTGAGCATTGATGCCTGCTTCAATATATCCCTTCAAATCTGCAAATGTACGGCGAACGCCCTCTCCCGTGATACTTCTGCAATACGAGAAGATTTTCTGTGCCAGATTGTATATATTCTGTCCTTTATATGTATCCGAACACATTGTTTTTCATCTTCTTTCGATTCGACCAAGATTATCATTCCACCAAATCCCAAGATACGGGAGTCCCACGTTTTATATCACGTTTCACATGCCGCCCAAGCAAGCCACCGTAGTGCTTAGGAGAAAGCCCTCGTCCCGGACGGATACGTCGCAGATTTTTCTCCGTAAAAACATCTCCTGCCTTCATATCCTCCGCAACGTACAGGCTGCGTCGAAACTGCAGGGACTTTTTTTCCTGCTCTGCCATCTCATAGTGCACCTCGCCCATCGCGAGTGCAGCAACACGGCATTCTCGAACGAGCTGTGCCATCTCATCCGGCTCTAAAGAGAAGACCGAGTCGACGCCTCCGTCGGCACGCGACAATGTAAAGTGTTTCTCGATCACGGTCGCCCCCAATGCAACACTCGCAACGGCAACACCGATACCGAGCGTATGGTCGGACAGCCCCACATCACAACGGAATAGTTCCCGCATATGTGGGATTGTTCGAAGATTCGTCCCCTCGGGAGAGGACGGATAGCTGCTCGTACATTTGAGCAGTGTCAAATCTGTGCAGCCATTCTCCCGTGCCGTTCGAACGAGATCATCAAGTTCCGATACGGTCGTCATGCCGGTCGAGACAATAAGCGGCTTCCCTGTCCGCGCAACTTTCCGAATAAGAGGAAGATCGACATTCTCAAATGATGCAATCTTATAGCACGGAACGCCAAGTTCCTCAAGGAAATCGACCGACGTATCATCGAACGGCGTGCTGAATCCCATAATTCCGTGTGCCTTGCAGCGGTCAAAGATAGGCTTATGCCATTCCCATGGGGTATGCGCCTTCTCATATAGATGGTATAGCGACTCGCCCTCCCATAGGCTGTCTTTATCCGCAATAAAAAATTCGCCCGTATCAATATCGAGGGTCATCGTATCTGCGGTATAGGTTTGAATCTTGACCGCATCGACGCCCGCCGCCGCCGCCGCATCGACGATTGCAAGAGCACGGTCAAGCGATCGGTTATGATTACCCGACATCTCTGCGATGATAAAAGGCTTCTGTCCCTCCACGACATTTCCTCCCT
>ERZ773042.1979-NODE-1979-length-11604-cov-9.101134_pt1 | contig 11604 bp, 10 predicted proteins | sample MGYA00511664_ERZ773042 | MGnify/ENA primary metagenome ERZ773042 (study PRJEB29015, sample SAMEA2737984) | human oral metagenome | biome: human oral; feature: human-associated habitat; material: dental | place: China | collected 2036 ... | reverse complement strand
GACTTTGTTCTCATCACAAATGTGGAGCAGAATAAATTTTACGACCAGTTGTTACGGGATACTGGTTTTGACAAAGATCCTAGGGTTAAATTTGTCGGTACGGTCTATGACCAAGAGTTGCTCAAATACATTCGTGAAAATGCCTTTGCCTATTTCCATGGGCATGAGGTTGGAGGAACCAACCCTTCTCTATTGGAAGCTTTAGCATCCACAAAACTAAATTTGTTGCTAGATGTTGGCTTTAACCGTGAGGTTGGTGAAGACGGGGCCATTTATTGGAAAAAAGATGAGTTGGCACGTGTCATTGAGGAAGTAGAAGGATTTGATCAGGCAGCAATAACTGACTTGGATTTCAAGTCAAGTCAAAGAATCCTCTCGGCTTTCACATGGGAAAAGATTGTGTCAGATTATGAAGAAGTGTTTAAAGGATAGGGAATGAAACGGATTTTATACTTGCATGCTGGTGCAGAAATGTATGGAGCAGATAAGGTTTTATTGGAATTGATTAAAGGGTTGGATTCCAAAGAATTTGAAGCTCACGTCATCCTGCCAAATGATGGTGTTTTAGTCGAGGCTTTGCGCCAAGTTGGAGCTAAGGTCAGCGTGTTGGATTATCCGATTTTACGTAGAAAATACTTTAATCCTAAAGGCATTGCCGACTATATTCGCTCTTATAATTTCTATGCTAAGCAAATCGCCCTCTATGCTCGAGAACACAGTATAGATATGGTTCACAATAATACAGCGGCTGTTTTGGAGGGCATCTATTTGAAACGCAAGCTCAAGCTGCCTTTGATTTGGCATGTTCATGAGATTATCGTCAAACCCAAAGCTATTTCTGACTTTATCAATATGCTCATGGGACGATATGCAGACAAGATTGTGACGGTGTCCCAAGCGGTCGCTAATCATATCAAGCAGTCTCCCTTTATCAAAGATAGCCAAGTGGAAGTGATTTATAACGGTGTCGATAATGCTGTCTATTATCCAATGGATGCGTCTTCTATTCGTGAAAAATTTGACATTGCGCAAGATGCACTTGTGATTGGCATGATTGGTCGGGTCAATGCTATTAAAGGACAAAATGATTTCATAGAAGCAGTCGAGCCACTTTTGGAAAAGAATGAGCAAGCGGTGGCTTTCCTGGCTGGAGGTGTTTTTCCTGGTGAAGAATGGCGCTTAGAAGAACTAGATAAGAGAATAGCTTCTTCATCTGTTGTGTCACAAATTCATCGTATTGATTACTACGATAAGACTTCTGAACTTTATAATATGTTTGATATCTTTGTCTTACCAAGTATAAAACCTGATTCCCTACCTACAGTAGTCCTAGAAGCCATGGCTTGTTCAAAACCAGTTGTTGGTTATAACAATGGGGGAATAGCTGAAATGGTAGTAGATGACAAAAGTGGTTGCTTAGTCAAACCAAATCGTCCTCAAGAACTTTCTAATGCCATTTCTCTCTTACTAGATAGTTCTGAAAAAAGAGAAAAATTTGGGCGAGTAGGATATCAGAGACAAAAAGAGCTGTTTTCTTTGGAGAGTTACATCAAGAACTTTTCGGAGTTGTATAAAACAGATAGAAAAGATTAGTTATGAATAAAATAGATTTTGTTGTGACTTGGGTTGATGGGAATGATCCTGTGTGGCAAGAAAAAAAATCAAGCTATGATGGATCGGTTAATACTTCTAAACAGAGTATGAATTCAGTCAAGGCTTACCGAGAATGGGGGACCTTTAAATATTGGTTTAGAGGAGTTGAAAAATTTGCTCCTTGGGTTAATAAGGTCTACCTCGTGACCGACCAGCAAAAGCCAAGCTGGTTAGATATAAATAGTGAAAAATTGGTGTTGGTAGATCATACAGAGATTATCTGTAATGACTACCTGCCAGTTTTTTCTGCCAATCCTATCGAAAGTAACATCCATCGAATCCCTGGTCTCTCAGAGCATTTTGTTTTTTTTAATGACGATATGTATTTGACAGCTCCAGTCGAGCCGACAGATTTTTTCTCAGAGGATGGTTTACCCAAATATAATACGGCTCTTTCACCGATTATTCCTGAGCGATATGGAACGGGGAATTTTCAGATAAATGACATGGAGATTGTCACTAGCTATTTCAGTCGAAATGAAATTTTGAAGAATGGCCAATTCTTTGATCCAAAGCAGGGATTAAAAAGTATCGTTAAGTCGCTACTATACAGAAATAGTCAGTTTATCTGTGGTTTCTGGGAGAGTCATCTGCCCTATCCTCTACTAAGATCAACGATGAACTTGGTATGGGAAAAGGAAAAAGCTGTCTTGGAAAGAACCTCGGCTAGTCGCTTTAGAAATCCTTCTGATACCAATGTTTGGCTCTTTAAGTATTGGCAGATTGCCAGTGGTAAATACGCTATCGGAAATCCTAAGTTGGGAGGACTCTTTTCTTTGGATAATGCCGGACCAGATTTTTGGAAGATACTAAATTCTGGCAAATACCAAATTATGTGTATCAATGATGGATTTAACATTCAAGACGAGGAGCAGGTGATGACAGACTTTATCAAGGCTATGGATCAACTGCTTCCAGATAGAAGTTCATTTGAGATTTAAACTGTAAAACTAAGTAAGAGAAAGAAAAGAAAATATGATTTCGGTAATTGTGCCTGTTTATAATGTGGAGGACTACCTTCATTATGCCATGGAGAGTTTGGAACATCAGACCTACAAGGATATGGAAGTCCTCTTGATTGATGACGGCTCGAGTGATGGCTCAGGACACTTGTGTGACCAGTATGCCCAGCAATATGATTGGGTGACTAGCTACCATAAGGTCAACGGTGGCTTGTCTGATGCTCGGAACTATGGGGTCTTGAAAGCCAAGGGTGACTGGATTACTTTCCTAGATCCAGACGACTATCTGGAACCCTGCGCCTTGGAACTGCTAGCAGAGCTACAAAGTCGTACCCAAGCAGATATGGTGAGTGGCAAAGTAGAGCCAACAGCTCACTATCATCGTTTTCAAAATTTTCACTTGGATCAGCTTGATTTAGACCAAGTTAAGGTCTATGACAAGGCAAAGGCTCTGACTGAGATGCTTTATGGAGACCTTGTAACGGTCTCTGCTTGTGGGAAACTCTATCGGAAAGAACTTCTTGAGAAAGCTCCCTTCCCCAAGGGGCGCATCTACGAAGACCTCTATGTTATCAGTGAGCATCTCAACCAAGCCCAATCCGTGGCCTTGTACCATCTTCCGATTTACCATTATTACCATAGACCTGGTAGCATTACTGCCTCGGCTTTCACGCCAAAACAATACGAGTTTTACGAAGCAATTGATCATTTAAAAGAGGTTGTGAATGCAACCTATCCTGAGAGTTCAGAACTCCAAGAAGCCATCATTTCACGCTTCTTTACAGGAAGTCTTCTTATCTTTACGATGATTAAGGATGGGGATTCGGTAGAATTCAAGAGACTTCAGGAGAAAACCAGGCCTTATTTGCCTCTTGTCTTGAAGAATGCTAGAGTTAGCAAGAAACGTAGGATCCTCTATGTTTTAATTACTAAGTATCCGCGACTCTATTATCAATTTAAAAAGTTAAAAAAATCCTAAGTAAGAGTTAGGGATGAAAGAAGAAAAGGAAAAAGAAAATGTTAAAGTTAGAACGTGATAAATTGCTAATTGCAGCAGTTTTAATAGTGGTTGTCTCCATAGATATGATCAATACGTCTATGTTAGCTCCTGTTTTACCTAATATTCCTAATGTAGTTCCTTTTTTTGCGGTCCTGTTACTTGCTATGCGATTTGCTTATATTCATCACTACTCTATAAGCTATCTCATCTTTGCACCAATTCTTCTTTTTGCTGGGGGCATGGTTTACTATAAGACTGGGAACCTTAATGCATTGATGTATATGTTTCTGCTTGTCTTTCTTTACAAGGCTGAGATGGAAAGTGTACTTAAAATATACTCTGTTGTAGCCTTGTTTTTTATTGTATTGATAGTGTTCTTGGCCGTGATTGGTGCTATTCCAAACTTGCAATTTGTCCAATCACGATCTGCGGGAGTCGTTGTTCGAAATTCATTTGGCTTTATTTATCCAACTGATTTTGCTTCTCACTGTTTTTATCTATATACAGCTATATCGTATATCTTTAGAAAGAAATTCATTGTTTTACGGACTGCCTTAGGATTTGGTCTGGCTTATTTCATTATTCGATATTGCGATGCGAGGCTTAATGCCGCTTCTATTACTGTAATGGCGCTCATTTTTCTGTACTTTTATTTCCGAAATGATAAACAGCGACGGCTTTTTGCTTTACTTCCTTTATCGGCTGGTATAGCGTCTTCAGTAATGATTTATCTCTCTTCTAAATTTACCTGGTCTCATCCAATGTATGTGGCTCTAAACAATTTTTTTAGTATGAGATTACACCTAGGACATGAGGCACTAAAAAAATATGCAGTGCAGTGGTTTGGGATTCGGGGCATATCATTTGTCGGTTATGGGGGGCGTACAGAATCCGTTTTGAGCTACGACTATGTAGACTCTTCCTACGTTCAGATGCTCTTTACCTATGGGATGATTCCAGTTCTCTTATTGGTCGTGTTATACATAGTTAGGTCTTGGTCACTTTATCGCAAAAAGAATTATTTGCTATTGACGGCCTTATCCTTAATAGCAGTCAACTGTATGTTTGAGGCCTTCTGGGTTCGCCCGTCTTATAATATTTTTATGTTTACTCTATTTGCAACCTTGCCAGTTATTGAATTTGAATCGAAGAAATCCACAACGAGGAACTCCTTGTGAAAGTATTAAAAAATTATTTATATAATCTTTCTTATCAGCTGTTAGTAATCGTTTTACCAGTCATTACTACACCCTATATTACTCGGGTTTTCTCATCCAATGACTTAGGTTCCTATGGGTACTACAACTCAATAGTAACTTACTTTATACTCTTAGCGACACTTGGGGTGGCCAATTATGGGACTAAGGAAATTTCCGGCCATCGTAAGGAAGTCGAAAAGACCTTCTGGGGTATTTACAGTTTACAAGTCCTTTCAACCTGTTTAGCGGTTACGCTTTATATAGTTGTCTGCTTGCTTGTGCCGTCGATGAACAATCCAATTGCCTATATACTTGGCTTTAGTTTGCTGTCTCGTGGTTTTGATATTTCTTGGCTTTTTCAAGGGTTAGAAGATTTCAAAAAAATCACAGCTCGTAACACAATGGTCAAACTTCTAGGTGTTGTATCGATATTCCTATTTGTTAAGAAACCATCTGACTTGTACTTGTATATCATCCTCTTGGTTGCCTATGATCTACTAGGTCAGTTGAGTATGTGGCTTCCTGCTCGGGAACACATTCGTAAGCCACATCTGGATATAGCCTATGCCAAAGAGCATATCAAACCAGTCATTCTTTTGTTTCTGCCGCAGATTGCCATTTCGCTCTACATCACGCTAGATCGCACAATGTTAGGTGCCTTGTCTTCGACCAAGGATGTCGGGATCTATGACCAAGCCTTGAAATTATTGAATATTTTGTTGACCTTGGTAACGTCGCTAGGTAGTGTCATGTTGCCTCGGGTCTCCAACCTCCTCTCATCAGGGAATCAAAAGGCGGTTAACAAGTTACATGAAATGTCCTTTCTGGTTTATAACTTGGTTATCTTTCCGATGATTGCGGGGATTTTGATTGTCAACAAAGATTTTGTTCAATTTTTCTTGGGGCAAGACTTCCAAGATGCTCGCTATGCGATTGCCATCATGGTCTTTAGAATGTTCTTTATTGGCTGGACCAATATCATGGGAATTCAAATCTTGATTCCTCACAATAAGAATCGTGAATTTATGCTATCAACAACGATTCCAGCTGTTTTTAGTGTGGGCTTGAATCTCCTCTTAATTCCACCTTTGGGCTATATTGGGGCGTCAATCGTATCTGTTGCAACGGAAGGTTTAGTCTGGTTCATCCAGCTCTACTTTACACGTTCGTACCTAAAAGAGGTCAAGATCTTTCCATCTATGTTGAAAATACTTCTAGCAGCACTCCTGATGTACGGCGCCTTGTATTCTGTACAAGCTTTCATCCACTTCTCATCTGTTGTGAATGTCTTGATCTATGCTGTGCTTGGTTTCCTAGTCTACGGTGGCTTGATTTTGCTCTTACGAGTTTTGGATTTTCAAGAACTAAAAAGTGTTTTAAAGAAATAAGGAGATTTTATGTACGATTATTTGATTGTCGGTGCTGGCTTGTCAGGTGCAATCTTTGCCTACGAAGCTAACAAACGTGGCAAGAAGGTGAAGGTGATTGATAAACGAGAACATATTGGTGGGAATATCTATTGCCAATCTGTTGAAGGAATCAATGTCCACAAGTATGGGGCTCATATCTTCCATACATCTAATAAAAAGGTATGGGAATATGTCAATCAGTTTGCGGAGTTTAACAATTATATCAATTCTCCTATTGCCAACTATCAAGGACATCTTTACAATCTGCCTTTTAACATGAATACTTTCTATGCTTTGTGGGGGACAAAGACACCCCAAGAAGTAAAGGACAAAATTGCTGAGCAGACGACGCACATGCAAGATGTTGAGCCAAAAAACTTAGAGGAACAAGCCATTAAGTTAATTGGTACGGATGTTTATGAAAAGTTAATTAAGGGCTACACCGAAAAGCAATGGGGTCGTTCTGCTACTGAACTACCACCCTTTATCATCAAGCGTTTACCTGTTCGATTGACTTATGACAATAATTATTTCAACGACCATTACCAAGGAATTCCAATTGGTGGTTACAATGTCATCATCGAAAAGTTGTTGGAAGGAATCGAAGTGGAGCTTAATACAGATTTCTTTGCTGATCGTGAGAACTTAGAGGCTTCAGCAACTAAGCTTGTCTTCACGGGTATGATTGATCAGTTCTTTGACTATAAGTTTGGTGAACTTGAGTATCGTAGTCTCCGTTTTGAGCATGAGATTTTGGATCAAGAAAATTATCAAGGAAATGCTGTAGTCAACTATACTGAGCGAGATATTCCTTATACGCGTATCATCGAACACAAACATTTTGAGTTTGGGACTCAGGACAAGACGATTATTACTCGAGAATATCCAGCAGATTGGAAGAGAGGAGATGAACCTTACTATCCAATCAATGATGCCAAAAACAATGCTATTTATGAGCAGTATCTAGCAGAAGCTGAGAAAAATGGCCACGTTATCTTCTGTGGTCGCTTAGCAGATTATAAATACTATGATATGCATGTGACTGTTGAACGTGCATTGGATGTGGTAGAAGAAGAACTAGGGAACATCTAAGAATATCACAGATAAAGGGGAGAAAAGGTGAAATATTATCTGAAGGATTCATTTCTGCATAATGCACATGAAAAGAATGCAGGGAGTAAGGCACGAAATGACGTGGAAGCTATTCTAATCTCAGAGGGTTATGAGGGCTTGGAGCTCAAGGTTGAAAATTGGTATAAGATGAATTTCTTTAAAGCTCAACAACACAAATATCGTGCGACCAAGTCTGTGTTTGATCAGTTGGGAGCTGGAGATGAATTGGTGATTCAGTTCCCTATTATCCACCATACATTTTTCATCTCACAACTCATCAAGCAGGCGCAAAAAAGAGGAGCAAAATTCTATCTGTTGATCCATGATATTGAAACCTTGCGTCATGCAGCAGGTTCAGAAGTGAAATTCCGTCATAAAGTGCGCAATTACTTCCAGGAAAAGAAAGCTTTGATGTCAGTGGATGGCATTATCGTTCATAACGATATCATGAAGAAAGTTCTGGTAGGTCAAGGAGTGCCAGCAGATAAAATGGTTAGCTTGGAAATTTTTGACTACCTGATTCCAAACTTTGCTGAAAAACCAAATCTCCAAAAAGACCAGCCTATTATCGTAGCTGGAAATTTGAACCCTGCAAAGTCAGGTTATCTTTATAACTTGCCAGACCAGCCCGCCTATAACTTGTATGGGGTGGGCTACGATGAAAGTCGTGCATTGAAAAACACTAGCTACTTTGGTTCCTTTATGCCAGATGACCTCCCAGCTGCTCTTGAAGGTAGTTTTGGTTTGGTATGGGACGGAGACAGCTCAGAAACCTGCCAAGGTTCTTACGGAAACTATCTACGCTTTAACAACTCGCACAAGGCCTCTCTTTATTTGGCTTCGGGCTTTCCTCTAGTGGTTTGGAAAGAGTCTGCCCTTGCGCATTTTGTTCTGGATAAAGAGTGTGGTCTAGCAGTTGACTCTCTACACGACCTCCAAAAAGTACTAGATGATTTGACACTTCAAGATTACAAGGAACTTTCAGAACAGGCTAGGAAAGTTGGAGCTGCTCTTCGAGATGGAGCCTATTTAAAAGCTGCTTTATCCAAATTGAAGTAAATTCCTTAGGGAATTTGGGACAAAATGAAATATAATATAGGATAGGTAATTAACCAGAAAGGAAGCCTATTATGAAAGGTATTATTCTTGCGGGTGGTTCGGGAACGCGCCTGTACCCACTTACTCGAGCTGCGTCAAAACAGCTGATGCCAGTTTATGATAAACCCATGATTTACTATCCTTTGTCAACCTTGATGTTGGCAGGGATTAAGGACATTTTGATCATCTCAACACCACAGGATTTACCCCGTTTTAAGGACCTGCTCTTGGATGGTTCCGAATTTGGGATCAAGCTTTCCTATACGGAACAGCCTAGTCCCGACGGACTTGCCCAGGCTTTTCTTATTGGTGAAGAATTTATCGGTGACGATAGTGTTGCCTTGATTTTAGGCGATAATATCTATCATGGACCTGGTTTGAGCAAAATGCTTCAAAAGGCAGCCAAGAAAGAGAAGGGGGCGACTGTTTTTGGCTACCAAGTGAAGGATCCAGAGCGTTTTGGTGTGGTCGAGTTTGATACAGACATGAATGCCATTTCCATTGAAGAAAAACCAGAGAATCCTCGCTCCAACTATGCAGTGACCGGTCTTTATTTCTATGATAATGATGTTGTGGAGATTGCCAAACAGATCAAACCGAGTGCTCGTGGCGAGTTGGAAATCACAGATGTTAACAATGCTTATTTGAAGCGTGGGGATTTGTCAGTTGAAGTTATGGGACGTGGTTTTGCCTGGCTGGATACAGGGACGCATGAGAGTCTGTTAGAAGCATCCCAATATATCGAAACGGTTCAAAGGATGCAAAATGTTCAGGTTGCCAATCTAGAAGAAATTGCCTACCGAATGGGTTATATCAGCCGCGAAGATGTGCTGAAGTTGGCGCAACCTCTCAAGAAGAATGAATACGGGCAATACTTGCTCCGTTTGATTGGAGAAATTTAGATGACAGATAATTTTTTCGGCAAAACACTTGCAGTGCGCAAGATTGATGCCATTCCAGGTTTGTTAGAGTTTGACATTCCGGTTCATGGTGACAATCGTGGCTGGTTTAAGGAAAATTTTCAGAAAGAAAAGATGCTACCGCTTGGTTTTCCTGAAAGCTTCTTTGCTGAAGGGAAACTGCAAAACAATGTCAGCTTTTCTCGCAAAAATGTTCTCCGAGGCCTCCATGCTGAACCTTGGGACAAGTATATCTCAGTAGCAGATGGTGGCAAGGTTCTGGGTTCTTGGGTTGACCTACGTGAAGGTGAGACTTTTGGAAATGTTTATCAGACCGAGATTGATGCAAGTAAGGGAATCTTTGTCCCTCGTGGCGTAGCCAATGGTTTCCAAGTCCTCTCGGATACAGTTTCTTATAGCTATCTAGTTAATGACTACTGGGCACTTGAACTCAAGCCTAAATATGCTTTTGTCAACTATGCAGACCCAGCTTTGGGCATCCAGTGGGAAAACCTAGCAGAAGCAGAAGTTTCAGAAGCAGATAAACATCATCCACTGCTTAAGGATGTAAAACCTCTGAGAAAAGAAGATTTGTAAAAAAATTAGGGAATAAAAATGACTGAATACAAAAATATCATCGTGACAGGTGGGGCTGGTTTTATCGGTTCTAACTTTGTTCATTATGTTTATAATAACTTTCCAGATGTTCATGTGACAGTACTGGACAAGCTGACTTATGCGGGGAATCGTGCCAATATTGAAGAAATTTTAGGCGACCGTGTTGAGTTGGTTGTTGGAGATATTGCTGATGCAGCCTTGGTAGACAAGCTGGCGGCTGAAGCGGATGCTATCGTTCACTATGCGGCAGAAAGCCACAATGATAACTCACTCAATGATCCGAGTCCATTTATCCATACCAACTTCATCGGAACTTACACACTTTTGGAAGCAGCACGCAAATACGATATTCGTTTCCACCATGTATCGACTGACGAAGTCTATGGTGACCTGCCTCTGCGTGAAGATTTGCCAGGTCATGGAGAAGGTCCAGGTGAGAAGTTTACTGCTGAAACTAAGTACAATCCAAGCTCGCCTTATTCATCAACCAAGGCGGCTTCAGACTTGATCGTTAAAGCTTGGGTGCGCTCATTTGGTGTCAAAGCGACTATTTCTAACTGTTCAAACAACTATGGTCCTTACCAACACATTGAGAAATTTATTCCGCGCCAGATTACTAATATCCTGAGTGGTATCAAGCCAAAACTCTACGGTGAGGGCAAGAACGTCCGTGACTGGATTCATACTAATGACCATTCATCAGGCGTTTGGACGATTCTGACCAAGGGTCAAATCGGTGAAACTTACTTGATTGGTGCTGACGGTGAGAAGAACAATAAGGAAGTTCTGGAGCTGATTCTCAAGGAAATGGGGCAACCCGCTGACGCTTATGACCATGTGACAGATCGTGCCGGCCACGACCTCCGCTATGCTATTGATGCCAGCAAGCTCCGCGATGAGCTAGGATGGAAGCCAGAGTTCACCAACTTTGAAGCAGGTCTCAAAGAGACCATCAAGTGGTACACCGATAACCAAGACTGGTGGAAATCTGAAAAAGAAGCAGTCGAAGCCAACTATGCTAAGACTCAGGAAGTAATTAAGTAAGAATAGGCTATCTATGATGAGCCTTGTAAAACTAGCGCTATGTGATTGAGAGGCTGGGATTATCTGTCCCAGTCTTTTCTCACAGGATTGTTAGCTTTTTAATATGTTTGTTACAGAAAATTATGCAAAAATAGTGTAAAATAAGATAAATCCTTACTGTGTTTTTAGCTAAAGGGATTTTCTCAAATTAAAGGAATACAAACATGAAAATGGTAAAAAGAGTAGTGGGAATTGCTTTGGTGCTGTTGCTTGCAGCAGTGCTGTTTCTGGTCCCTGCATCTGTTAATCAAAGTGAACAATTAAAAAATGTTCAAGGCAGTGCTTCCTGGATGAGTATTATTGAGCCAGCTTTGAGCAATGCCAATGTGACGGCTCAGGGAGTCAGCACAGAGGTTTCTCTCAATAGCGTCCAGCTTAATCAGGTGCTCAAGTCTTCTTTGACTGACTCTGAGAATCAGGAGCTGCTGAATAGTATTTACAGTATTGAAGGCAATAAGCTGCGCATCCAGTATCCGGTCAAGCTTCTCTTTATTGATAGTAAGCTGGACCTAGAGGTGGATGTGACGGTGAGAGATAATGTCTTGCACATCACAATCGATAGTGCCAAGC
>ERZ773042.1976-NODE-1976-length-11608-cov-4.391933_pt1 | contig 11608 bp, 9 predicted proteins | sample MGYA00511664_ERZ773042 | MGnify/ENA primary metagenome ERZ773042 (study PRJEB29015, sample SAMEA2737984) | human oral metagenome | biome: human oral; feature: human-associated habitat; material: dental | place: China | collected 2036 ... | reverse complement strand
AGCATGAGGCGCCGGTTCGCTTCCCCGCCTGGGCGGGGCGCGTCGACTACGAGGGCGAGCTGGCCGTCGTGATCGGGCACGACTGCAAGAATGTTCCCGAGGCGGATGCCCTGGACGTCGTGATGGGGTACGCCTGCTTCAACGACGTCACGGCGCGGGAGCTCCAGAGCGCGGATGGGCAGTGGACGCGGGGCAAGGGGTTCGACGGATTCGCCCCACTGGGGCCCTGCCTCCTGCTGCGCCGGGAGATGCCCGCGGAGGCCGTGCTCCGCACCCGCCTGAACGGCCGTGTGGTCCAGGAGGCCCATCTTGGGGAGATGATCTTCGGGGTCCCCCGGATCATCGCGCACATCAGCCGCTTCGCCACGCTGCGTGCGGGGGACGTCATCGCGACGGGGACGCCCAGCGGCGTTGCTCCCGTGCATGACGGGGACAGCGTGGAGGTGGAGATCGACGGTATCGGCGTGCTGAGAAACCGCTTCGTCGGGGCCGGGGACTAGGGACCATGCACATCACGCTGTGGTTGACGGGGGATGGGGGTCGGATACGAGTTCCCCGCTCCAACCTGCATCTGTTCCAGTCCATGCTCTATGCGGTTCTGCCTCCCGAGCGGGCGGCGTTCCTGCACGACGAGGGATATTGCGTCGATGGGCGGAGGATGAAGCTCTTCGCGATGAGCTGGCCCATCGCCGCGGAGCGTCCCGTCTTCGAGGATGGGGCCATCCTGTTTCCGCTGCCGCTGCGTCTGGTGGTCTCCACGCCCGTGACCGATACCATGGACGGCATCGCCGGCGGTGCGCTGAACGCCGGGGATCTGCGGCTGGGCAACAATGTCGTCCGCTGCGAACGCATCGAGGCGGAACAGCAGCGGGCGGATGGGGAGGCCCTGACCGTGCGCACCCTGTCGCCCATCACCTGTTACGGGCAGGCGGAGCGGAACGGCAAGCCCTATACGGTTTACTTCAGCCCGTACCAGAGGGATTTCGCCGTATCGGCGCACAACAACCTGGTGCGCAAGTTCCGCGCGCTCTTCCCCGATCGGGCCGTTCCGGAGGGGACGGTCCGCATCTCCCCCGTGGGACGCGTGTTGGAGCGGGTGGCGATCTTCAGCCCCGAGTCCTCCTTTCCCGTCAAGGGCTGGTCGGGCCGCTTTCGTCTGGAGGGGCCTCAGGAGCTTCTGCAGGTTGCGCTGGACTGCGGACTGGGCGCGAAGAACAGCGCAGGATGGGGGTGCGTGACGCGGGAGTGAGGGGACAGGGGAGACAATTTGGGCCAGTTCGTGCTGCTAAAATTAATGAGGATCCTTATTTATATCGCTGTGGAGGTGATGGTCATACAACACACGTTCAAGGCGCGAGGACACTGGTGGTTCGATTCCGGCCTGATGGGGCTGTATTTCATCGCTGGAGAACGATTGCAGAAGACGGAGCAGGGGCTTTCCGAGCGTTCGCGTTGGCCGGACGTTAAGGTTTCGGTGGACTTCGACGGCTTATCGGTCGAGGCGCCGGATGATCAAATGGCGCCATTCCTGGAGGCCTGTTACGAGAAACTGGCCTCCAACTGGTGGAACCGATCGACAAAAAAACAAAAAGAAAATAAGGAGCTCGTCTGCTACGATCGGGATAAGAAAGAGTTGGTTTGCCTGCCCAAGCGGATGCCGACGCCGGTTCCCGCCCTGTCGGTAAGCGCCACAAGCTGGAGGGGGGAGGCGGAGGCGTTCGAGGACTTGTCCGCGTCGCTCCAGGAGGAGGTAACGGCTTACCTGAAGGAGCATAAGAAGTCTCTATGGGGCACGAAGAAAAAGCTCTGTTACGAGCAGCCCGTCTGTCATCCCCAACTGGATGTTTTCCCCAAGGTCAGGCGAGGGGGAGGGGCCGTGTGTTCCGTCTGCGGGCAGACCTCCGTCTGCGACAGGGTCTCTCAGACCTCTTTTCCCCTCTTCTCAAGCCAGAGTGCGACCTTCTCCTTCAATTCCGACCTGGGGTCGCCCGATCTCATCTGCTGGGAATGCCAGTTGTTGGGCAAGTTTGCCGTTCATGCGTCGTACTACAAGGTTGCGGATTCCCTGACCTACATCATGCAGCTGAACTCCGGAGACCTGAGGGCATTGAAGGATGCTCACCTGACGTTTGGTATCCCCTCCCCACTGCGACTTCTATTGGAAGACGACAAGATTTATTTCTATAACTTCGGAGAAAAGAGCCGTATTTTGCAGAATGCCCGATTATCCTACGAGGTTCTGTGGGGCTTCTATCTGGCGGCCTATGAGCTGGTCTTGAAGAACCAGCAGAAGCGCCGCAACGAGGCGCGCGCCTTGGAGGAACTCGATGAGGATGAGATCGACGAAGAGTCCCTCAGGCGAACGGCCGCGCTGAATGTCGTCCTTGCGGCTCTGGACTCCAAGGGGAGTACGTTCATCACCAAGGAGGTCGTCACCTATACCGATACGGCCTACCTGTTCCGGCTGATCGGCTTTATCAAGAAATATATCCGCGCCGAGGCCCCGGAGGCGATGGCCCAGGATATTGGACAGTTTTTCGAGCTCCTCTTTTGGGACTTGGAGCTCCCCAATCCTCAAAAACCTTATGATCCGTTGAATGGAATGGATCGCAACGACCTGCTGCGGTGTGTGTTCGAGAAGAAATCCATCGTGTGCCGTGTGGAGAGTTTCGTGTTCAAAAAATCTCTGGCGGTCGATTACCCGAGCTTTGGCCGTATCCTGTTCTTTGTGATGGCCTACGAGCTGGTGGCGCATTGTCGGGATTCGGAGGAAGGAGAGAAAAGAGGCATGGCTAAAGGCATGACAAAGGATCAAATTGCCCTTGCGACAAAGTTGGGGGCGCAGATCGTCCTGGCCGCGAAGGAGGCTCTGGTGGAAGAAGGGGAGGGCCTTGAAAGCATGAAGGCCGTCAAGGGCGATCTGTTTGCCCTGCGCAAGACCCGTACGGCGACGGATTTCCTGGAGCAGCTGAATCGCCTGCAGTTCCGCTACGGAATTGTCGTCAACAAGGAGATCGCGGCGGGGGTTCTGGCTGAGGACGATGTCCCCTTCGAGGAGTTCAGGGCCTATTGCATGATCGCCGCCTTGAACGCCTACAACAACATTATGCGCCCTCGCGCTTCAGGGGACAAGGACTCGCAGTCCGGTAACGAATGACGAAAAAACATTGCGGGAGGTAATATGAGATGACGAATGCAAAATGCCTGACGCTGACCTATCTGACGCGCGCCTCTTACGCCTCTTTGAACGGTTCCGACAAGGAGGCCGACAACATCTCCAGCATCAAGAAGATCCGAATGAACGACGGCGAGGAGTATCCGTACAAGTCCTCTCAGGCCATTCGCCGGGATCTGCGCGAGCAGCTGGCGGTGCTGGGCTGGGAGCTTTCCGAGGCCGCTTTGGCCAAACAGGCGAAAGGGGCGACGGCGACGTTGGGAGATCCTGCATCCTACATTGATGACGACCTGTTCGGCTTCATGATTGCCGACAAGGTCACGAAAAAACGCACGGGCCCGGTGCGCGTCTCGCCCTTGATCTCCCTGGAACCCTATCGGGGGGAGCTGGACTTTGCCACGAACTATATGGGCGTCAAGGCCGGCGGAAACCCGAACATCTTCGAGACGGAGATTCACTCCGGATTCTACAGGGGAACGATCCTGATCGAGTTGGATCGGATCGGGGCTGCCGATGCCGAGACCTATAAACTGGATCTGGAGCCTGGCGAGAGGAAGCGTCGTGTAGCAGCGCTCCTGGATGCTATCCAGAATCTCTGGGGGATCGGACGCCAGAGCCGCTTCCTGGCGGACATCTCACCCAAGTTTGTGGCAGCCGCCTTGATGAAGGTCAAAAATCCTATCTTCATGGAGTGCGTCCGTGTTTGCTCCGAAGAGGACAAGGAGAAGAAAAAATTAAGTTTCGTGGAGCACAACCTGATCGAGAACACCCTTAAGGACTGTGAGGGGGCCGTCGTCCACTGGGTTCTGGGGGAACGCAAGGGCTTTTTCTCCCGTGATACGGCGGCGGCAAAGCCCCTGGGGGAGGCGTTCGATATGATGAGAGGATGGTTGGACGAGGTCTACGGAGGGTAGCCATGTACGGCTTTTTCGTATCGCTTCATGGGATGACGGCCTCCTTTCGAGAGCCCGGTTCTCATCTTTATCAGGCCACGCTGCCCCTGCCCCCCATCTCCGCACTGGTAGGGATGGCCGGGGCTGCCCTGGGGAAATCTTTTGAGAAGGCCTGGCCGTTCTTTAAGGATGCGGGGCTTTTCGTCGGAGTATCGGGGAGAGCCGGAGGAAACGGCATAGACCTTTGGAATTACGACAAGATGGCGGTTCCCAAGGGGAGCGAGGAGTCGGCTCATGCGAAGTTGTACGGACTATCCAAGGTGGTGCGGAAGGATATCCTGAACCGGGAGTTTCTGGCGAACCCTGAATTTGTCGTCTTTTATGCGTTGGAAGACCAGGAGAAAGCGGCTTGCCTGCATTCCGCCTTTAAGGACCCCGTGTATGCCCTTTCACTGGGGAGCAGCGACGATATCGCTCTCGTTCGGAAGGTTTCGGCGTTGTGCGCGATTGGAGGTGGAGAGGAGAGCGACAGCTTTACGGACACGCTTTTGCCTGGCGACCATACCAACGACGTTCGATTCGATTGGGACGCCTTGAAGCGCGCTTGTGTCGTTCAAACGCTGAAAGCGCCTATGGTGCGGCCCCTTATCGTGGATTTTGAGTTTAAGGGAAGCGAACGTCACGGAAGCCGCTACCGCCTTTTCACTTTTTTGTCGGGGCATCAGCGCATACTGAATCCTCAAAGGGCGTTCCGTTTTCCGAACGTGGACTCGCCCGTGCCGCTTTACGGCCTGGGGGATGAGGAGCAATGACCTTTTACGCCAAAGCTTTGGAGGGGATGGAGGGCACTTACGAATATCACGTGAGAACATGCTTGGCTATCGCCTCCGAATTCCTGAGGCTCAACCGGGAGGCATTGGAGAAGGTGTGCTCCTGCTTGGAGGTCTCCTATGAGGAATTGACGGCCCTTTGTTTGAGGGCCGTTTTTTTTCATGACATCGGGAAATTGGGGGATTTCTTTCAAGGACGAATGAGGCGGCGGCTGGGGCCTGATGGGAAGGACGATCCAAAACGTTTTTTTCGTCATGAACTGCTCTCCGCCTGTCTCCTTCATTCGCTTTGGGACAGGAAGAAAGGGGTGTTCCCTTATGATGTCTGGGCAGTCCTGGGACATCACAAAAAGCTGGATCGCGACTGGTCTGCGTTTGTCAGAGAGAGGGATGCCCGAAAGCCCGACAGGCTGACGGCGGAACAGATTCAATTTGGGCTGAACTTCGATGAACGATGGAAATCGCTTGCGGCGCAGGACGAGAAGGCATTGAAAAAATTGCTGAATCCTCATCTCTTTGAGGATAGCGAGGATTGCAACTGGGTTGCACGGTTTCTTGATGATTTTTTCGATCGCTGTTTGTCCTGTGAAATGTTGGATGGGATTGATGGCGCAAAAAACAGGGCGATTTCCGCCCTGGTGCGGGGAGTTGTGGGTTACGCGGATTGGCAGGCGTCCGCTTCGCCCGAGGATCGCTTGAACCTCTGGCACACCCTGGATTCCCAAAAATTGAACGATAAGCTGCAGGAACGGGTGGAACGACAAGCTGGCCCTGACGATCCTCCCTATGCCAAATACCCGTTTCAGACTTTGTGCGAGGGAAGCCCAGGAAACGTTCTGGCCATAGCGCCCACTGGCAGCGGAAAGACGGAGGCCTCGTTGCTGTGGGCCCTGAATAAAGGGACGGGCAAGGTCTTGTTTCTGATGCCGACCAAGGTAACGTCCAACAGCCTGTACGAACGGATGAAGACCTATTTTGATCCCATGGACTGCGGGATATCTCATTCGGGGGCCGGGGTGTACCTCGTGCTTCAAAAAGAGGAAAAAGAGCAGGAGCAAAGTGTTGAGGACAAGCTCAAAGCGCTGCGCCAGTACAAAGCGTTTATGGCTCCGGTCATGGTTGCGACGGTGGATCAGCTGTTGACGGCCAACTTCAACATGGGGGACTGGTTTTTCAAGGAACTGGCGACGCTTGGCGCCTCGGTGATCTTTGACGAGATTCACGCTTACGCTCCCTTTACCCTGGCCCTGATCACGGAGAGCATCAAGCGCATCAAGACCATGGGAGGGCGGGTCATGGTGATGAGCGCTACGATGCCCCGGAAACTGAGGGAACACTTTCAGACCCTTCTGGGCGTGGAGATGCCTGTCGTCGCCGAGGAATTGATGGAAAAACGGAAGTGCTCCTGGGAGTACAGGGACGCCCCGCTGGAATCTTTCGATGAGGAGATTTTAAAGGCTCTTGAGCAGGGGCGCAAGGTAGCCGTTGTCGTGAACACGGTGGATAGTGCGCAGGAGGTGTTCTTGCGATGGAGGGCCATTCTGGAAGAAAAACTGCCTTGCAAAACGGCCCTCTGTTACCATAGCCGCTTTATCATGAGGGATCGAGACGAAAAGGAAAAACTTCTGCTGGAGAAAGATAAGGAAGGACGCCCTGCCTTCGTGGACCTCGTGATTGCGACCCAGGCCATAGAGGTCTCGCTGGACATCAGTTTCGACCTCATGCTAAGCGAGTGTGCGCCTTTGGACAGTCTCATCCAGCGCGCGGGGCGCTGCAACCGATTCGGAAAATCCGTGGAAGCTCGTTTTGTGGTCTTTCCCATCAGTGATGTGGCCAGGGAGTACGTCTACAAAAATGCCGAAGAACCTCTCATACGCACGCTGGACGTTCTGAAGCTATGGGAAGGATCCCCTTCCGAGCGGGATCTGTCTGCTATGCTGGAAGAGGTCTATCTCAGTCTCAAGATTGAGGATGAGAATTACGAGGAGGGAAAACGAGTCGCGCGTAGTATTACCGCGAACCCCGATGTCTCCATTCTGGATGAGGTGATCTTTCAGGAAGAGGCGTTGACGCGCAAAATTGAGTTTCTCAAGGTGCAGGTCATCCCGTATTGCTTCTATGAAGAAGTCCGGGAGCTCTGGTCGAGCAGGAACAGGGCGGATTTTCTGAAAATCGCGCAATTCGAGGTCCCCATTGGATTCTATCAGGCAAAGAAGTTTACTCCTTCGGATGTGTCGATGGGGATGGAGCATTTGAATATACGCGAGGTCGAATACGATGAAGAGATTGGAGTGAAGCTGAAGGATTTTGACGTGTCAGATAGTATGATATAGGAGGCATCTCATGTTCTCCGAACCCGTGCACATCAACGGGCATTTGGTCCAGGCTTTTTGGATTTGCAAACGCCAAGTTTGGCTTCTGGGACATAGTGTGAGTGCCGAGCAGAGCAATGACTTCCTCGCCCTCGGCCGCCTGATCGACCGGAACAGCTATGCCCGGGAGCGGCATCAGGTGGCGTTCGGGGACAACAAGTTCGACTTCGTCCAGGGCGCGGATGGAGAGCTGGTTGTCTGCGAGGTCAAGAAGAGCAGCCGGGCTGAGCGTTCGGCGCGGCTGCAGCTTGCCCATTATCTCTACGACATCCGAAAGGCCGGGATTGAGGCCCGGGGGATTCTGATGTTCCCCACCGAGAAGAAGCGCGTCGAGGTTGTCCTGACGGACGAGCTCGCAGCGGAGTTGGACTCCATCTATGCCGGGATCGAGGAGCTTGTTCGAAAGGACGCTCCGCCTGCGGCGGAGTCCTGCAAGTATTGCCGCAAGTGTGCCTATGCCGAGTACTGCTGGGGATAGGGCGTTTGGGCGGGGAGGAGGGACACGATGGGCAAGACCCTGTATCTCTTGAGTTCCGGAGCGCTCCGACGCAAGGACAACACGCTGTTTGTGGAGCGGGCGGGCGAGCCGGGGCAAAAACCGCGCTTCCTGCCCGTGGAGACGACGGACGAGATCATGGTGATGGGCGATCTGGAGCTCAACAAGAGCCTTTTGGAGTTTCTGACGCAGAAGCGGATTATCCTCCATTTCTTCAACTATCACGGCTATTACGCCGGAACCTACTACCCGCGCGAACACATGAATTCCGGGGCCGTGCTTTTGGCCCAGGCGGCGCACTATATGGATGGAGTCAAGCGTCACGCGCTCGCCTCGGCCCTCATCGTCGGCGCGATTCAGAACATGCGCAAGGTGGTGGGATACTACCAGCGTCGGGCTTCGCTGGAGGTCCAGGACATTCTGGAGGACCTGGAGCGTTTCGAGGACCTGGCGCCACGTAGCGAAGATATCCCCGGCCTGATGGGAATCGAGGGCAACGCCCGAAATCGGTATTATCAGTTCTTCGATAGGCTGGTTCAGGACGAGGCGTTCAAGATGCAGGAGCGGACGCGCCGTCCGCCGACCAACCGCATGAACGCGCTGATCAGCTTCCTGAACTCCATGTGCTACATTCTGGCGCTGTCGCAGATCTACAGGACGCACCTGGACCCGCGCATCGGCTTTCTGCACGAGACGAACTTCCGTCGGTTCAGCCTGAATCTGGACCTTGCGGAGATATTCAAACCGATCCTCGTCGACCGCCTGATTTTCTCCTTGGTCAACAAACGCGAGATTCAGGAGAAGCACTTCGAGAAGGAGACGGGCGGTGGCATCTATCTGAACGATCGGGGACGCGAAGTCGTCCTGCGCGCGTGGGAGACCCGAATCAATGAGACGATCGAGCATCCGCGTTTGAAGCGCAACGTCAGCTATCGGGGGCTGGTGCGCATGGAGGCCTATAAGATACAGAAGCACATTCTGGGCGACACACCCTACGAGCCCTTTGTGAGCAGGTGGTGAGGTGTTCGTCCTGATGTTCTATGACGTGGGGGAGAAGCGCGTGGGCAGGGTCTTGAAGACGGCGCGGCGGTATCTGACGTGGATTCAGAACTCCGTCCTCGAGGGCGACCTGAGCCCTGCGACGTTCGAGGCCCTCAAGGCGGACGTCCGTAAAATTTTGGACTTGCAATACGACAGTGTTTTGTTTTATGCTTGGCGTACCGAGCGCTACATGTCCCGCGAGGTCGTGGGGGTGGAGCGCGGCAGTACGGACTTTGTGGTGTAACACGGCCAGGAACCTTTTGTACCTTGACAACGCCATAGCAGGTTTTATATTTTGGCTCCTCGCTATCAGGAGTGGTTGGTTTATAAAAGGCTACCGTTATGGTATCTTTGGACCATTATGAAGGACATCGAACTGTTTCAAATAGCGCTAGGCCTATCGTCGCCGTGGTTTGTCAAATCCCTGGAGTTGGACCCTGCAGCTAAGAGGCTTGATATTCACCTGGACTTTCAAAAGGGCTCTAAATTCACCTGTCCCGAATGCGGGGCAGAGGGTCGGAAAGTTCACGATACCACTACAAAAACCTGGAGGCATCTCAATTTTTTTCAGTATGAGGCCTACCTCACGGCCAGGGTTCCAAGGGTCCACTGCGACTCCTGTGGCGTCCACCTGGTTCCAGTCCCCTGGGCGCGCGAGGGCAGCGGGTTTACTTTGCTTTTTGAGGCGTTGGTCCTGTCCCTGGCCCCTGCTATGCCCATCAAGACCTTGGCGAGGGAGCTGAACATGCACGACACACGCCTCTGGCGCGTGATCAGGCATTACACGGAACAGGCCCTCGAGCGGAGGGATCTGTCCCGGGTCCGCAATGTCGGATTCGACGAGACCGCGAGCAAGCGAGGGCACGATTACGTCTCTGTCTTCGTGGACCTGGATACGTCGAAGGTCATCTTCGCCACGGAGGGCAAGGACTCGAGTACTTTGGGTCGATTCAAGACATTTCTCGAGGAGCACGGCGGTCGAGGCGAAAACATCGAGCGGATGTGTTGCGATATGTCTCCAGCCTTCATCAAAGGGGCGCGAGAACACTTCCCTGGAGCGAAGCTGACGTTCGACAAATTTCATGTCATGAAGGCGGTGAACGATGCGGTGGACAGCGTCCGTCGCGAGGAGCGCAAGGAGGATCCGGATCTTGCGCACACCCGTTATCTTTGGCTGAAGAACCCTGAAAACCTGACGGAAAGACAAAAAGAGCGGCTAGGGGAACTGAGCCTGAGGAAGCGTAATCGGAAGACCGCGCGTGCTTATCAGATGAAGCTGAGTTTCCAGGAGATTTTCAAGAGATTTCGCCTTCGAGAAGAAGGGGAGCTGTTACTGAAGAAATGGTATTTCTGGGCGACGCACAGTCGTCTGAGTGCGATGATTGGGGCAGCCCGCACGATCAGGCATCATTGGGACGGAGTTCTTCAGTGGTTTGAGTCCCCTATCAACAACGGCATTCTTGAGGGGATCAACAGCTTGATCCAGGCCTGTAAGGCGAGGGCCAGGGGCTACAGGAGCAAGGAGAACTTCATCTCGATGATTTACCTCATCGCGGGTAAGCTACAGATTGACTTACCCACTTAAAATGGCGAGGAGCCTGTTTTTGTGATGTATTGCCGTTCCGAATCTGTAAAATACCACACTTGTCAAACACAGGGACTTCTTTGTCGAAACGAAATCCTCGAAGCGAGAGGACAATCTTTTGCATCTCAGAGTGCCCTGGTTCAGTATAAGCATTCTTGTGCAAGATGAAAAGTTCAGAAAGGCTGAATGGTCTGGTAGCAAAGAGCAGGCCATGAGGCAAATTTGTGTACTTTAGCCATTGAATAAGCTGTTCGTTACCCTCAATAACTTTTTCCGGCAATAATTTTGAAGCATGAGAACGAGAACAATTAATGATTGTCCATTTCCTTGAAATGCCGTGTCGGATCATTTCCTTGGGTAAACCGATGAAGCGAAACGGGATGTGTGCAAGGTCAAAAGAAAATAATCGCGCCTGCAGAGCTTGAAAGTCTTTAGATGAATGCGGCCAGGTTCTTATAATATCCACCAAGGGTTTGTAGTCTGCCATGTGCATTTGCCATGCGTTCTTGCCCGTTTTAGACAGGCTCGGCGGAAAGGAGGCGGCAATGCTTTCTCGCACAAGTGAAAACAGTTGTTTTTTCCAGCGGATAATACCATTACGGACAGTAGCTTGTTTCCTCAATAGCTTTGTGGGCGGTTCCCAAGCCTTGATCTGGATATCACAGGATTCACAAACCTGTTGACAAATTCTCTCCAGTGCTTCTAAAATCTTTCGAAGGTCTGCAAAATCCTCGCAAGCGGTTGCCAAACAGACAACTCGAAACAAATAGATGGACAGATCAAAAAATTGAGGCAATACTAAAACATATTGCACAAAGGCGTGAAAAAACGCACGACGATGCTCCTCCCAGTCCGCTGGTAACAGAGCGCGCTCATAGGCTTCAAAATCGCGCAATTTTATGGCAAATTCAGCACGCCTAATCGTTAAGGCATCAGCCTTACGCAAGTTATCGGCCGCTTCTCCATCACTTTGCGTAGCTGCAAGCAAGTCTGTCCCAACGTGTTCAACGGAATGCGGCAAACGTGGCATTGCCCTCCATTCACTGGCGCGTTCTCGAATCTGGCGGTCAATGGCTTCCACTAAGGCATTACCTGATTCCCCTTCCAAAAGAAACATCTTGTTCTTCCCATTGGAGAAATGAATTTGACTTTTGCCTTCTCCTTGTTTAAGGTAAGGAGGTTGAAAGGAGACTTGGTCGCCTTCTTTTTCCCAATT
>ERZ773042.1971-NODE-1971-length-11632-cov-5.016671_pt1 | contig 11632 bp, 9 predicted proteins | sample MGYA00511664_ERZ773042 | MGnify/ENA primary metagenome ERZ773042 (study PRJEB29015, sample SAMEA2737984) | human oral metagenome | biome: human oral; feature: human-associated habitat; material: dental | place: China | collected 2036 ... | reverse complement strand
GGATCATAAAAAACAGTTTTTGCTTCTTCAAATGAAACGTCATGTTTCTTGAAGTTTATTTCCGCCTTTTCTGGATCCCAGTCAAATTTTATTTCCATAATTATATTAAATAATATGGATTAGATAATTTAGGAGGAAAGTATGAAGAAATCAAGAATTTTATCTTTAATGCTTGCAGGTTTAATGTTAGTCGGTTGTCAACAAAAAAAAGCAGAGGATAAAAATGAAAAGAAAAAAGTAGAAACTACTAAGAATTTTGAAGGAAAGACATTAAATGTTGTAGCAACTTCAGAAAAGTATAAAAAACTTTTTGATAAATTTTCTGAAGAAACTAAAGCTAAAGTTGAATTCCTTTCAATGTCAAGTGGAGAAGTTATTGCTAAACTCAAAGCTGAAGGTGGAAAACCAAGTGCTGACGTTTGGTTTGGTGGAGGAATAGATGCCTTTATGAAAGCTAAATCAGATGGACTTTTAGAAATGTATAAACCTGAAGGATTTGATAAAATTAAAGAAGGATTTAAAGATAATGAGGGTTATTGGATTTCAAAGGGAGTTACAGTAGTAGGATTTTTAATTAATAATAAAATTTTAGAAGAAAAAGGGCTTAAAGTTCCAAAAACTTGGGCAGAAATTGTAGATTCTAAGTATAAAGATGAAATTATTATGGCAAATCCTGCTGTTTCAGGAACTAGTTTTGCCAATGTTAAAGGTCTTATAGATATGTATGGAGAAGAAAAGGCTTGGGAATATTTCAAAAAGTTAAATGATAATGTTAAGTTCTATGGGAAAAGAGGCAAAGATCCACAAGAAAAAACTGTTGCCGGAGAATTTGGAATTGGAATTATTCCAATTGATAAATCAGCTTTTGATGTAGCTGAAAAAAATAATTTAACTGCAATTTATCCTGAAGATGGTTTATGCTGGGTACCGGAAGGTGTAGCAATTTTTAAGAACAGTCCGAACCTTGAAGTTGCTAAAGCATTTGAAGACTTTATTTTAAGACCTGAAAATCAACAATTAATTGCTGAACTTGATGGAAAAGATGGTGCACAAATGGTAATTGAAGGGACTAAAGGTTATGATCTTGGTTTACCTAAAGATAAATTTATTAAAGAAGATATTAAAAGTTTTGGTTCACAAAGAGATGACATTCTTAAGAAATGGGCAGAATTAACACAAGGAAAATAAAATTTTACGATGTTTTTCATCGATAATATTTTTAAAAATCTTGTTGTTTTACAATAGAAAATAGGGAGAGCAATCTCCCTTTTTAATTAGATAAAGTTATGAAAAGATATTTTAAATTTATAGATACAATTATTATATTTACTCTTGTTTTTTGTTTATTTACTTTTATTTTATTTCCTTTTTTAAAAGTTTTTTATTCTACTTTTTTCAATGATGGAAAATTTACTTTAGAAGGATTTGCATTTTTAAAAACACAGAGTAAACTTTTATATAATTCAATTTTTGTAGCATTTTTTGCTACTATAATTACAACAATTGTTTCAGTTTCAATTGGAATTTTTTGTTTTACTATAAGAAAAAGTGTAAAGAAATTAATCTCATTTGTATTAATGATTACAATGATATCTCCGCCTTTTGTTTCATCATTAGCATATATAAAACTTTTTGGACGTAGGGGATTTATAACTCATGATATTTTTAACCTTTCATTAAATGCTTATGGATCTTTTGGTGTTATTCTAATGCAAAGTATAGGTCTTATATCATTGAGTGCTCTTATGATTATTTCTTCTCTTGATGGTATTGATAAGGAACAGATAAACAGTGCAAGATCACTTGGAGCAAAGACAAATAATATCATTTTAGATATTATTTTACCTCAATTATTGCCTAGTATAAAAGTTGTTGCAATTTTGAGTTTTATAAGAAGTATTGCCGATTTTTCTACACCTTTAATAATAGGTGGATCCTTTGAAACTTTAGCTTCAAAATCATATAATGTTTTCATTTCTGATGGAAATATTGTTCAAGCTGGAGCGATGAATATAATACTTTGTATTCCGGTTATTTTTACTTTTATATTTTATATAAAGAACTCAAAAATAATCTCAAATACAAACTTTGGATCTAATATATCAGAAGTAAATATTGAAAAGAAAGGTATTATTTTTTCTTTCGCTGTTTTTTTATCAACAGTATTTTTGATTTTATTAATTTTACAGTACAGTTCAATAGTTTTATCTGCTTTTACAGATTATTCAAAAGGAAAATTGTATTTTACATTTGAACATTTTGCAGGAATAAAAAATTATATAGATAAAACTGTTTTTAGAAGTATTTATTATTCATTAATTTCAGCTTTTTTTGGAAGCTTAATAGGACTATTACTGCAATATTATATTCATATAAGAAAAGTAAAATTTCTAAGGATATTTGATTTTATTGCTACAATGCCATACATGTTACCGGGAACTTTCTTTGGTATTGGTTATATATTAGCTTTTAATAATTATCCAATTTACATTACAGGAACGGCTTTGATTGTGATTTTAAATGTTACTTTTAAACAACTTCCTTTTTCTACAAAAATATTTAGTTCAAGTTTAGAAACAATAGATGAGAATCAAATTTTAAGTGCTAAGGACTTAGGTGCCAATGAATTTTATATTTTTAAAGATGTAATACTATCACATACGAAAAATCATTTTGTCATAAGTATGATAAACGGATTTAACAGTACTATGACTACAGTGGGGTCTATAATTTTTATCGTTTATCCTGCACAAAAAGTTTTAACTCTTGTCATGTTTGATGTTATAAATAGTGGTAAATATAATACAGCATCAGTTTTAGCTCTATTGATAATTCTGATTTGTTTAAGTTTTAGTTTGCTATTTATGTTGATTAATTATATTTTAAATAAATTAGGAGATTTTTATGTTTTTAGAAGTAAAAAATTTATGTAAAAATTATGGGAAAAAAGAAGTTTTAAAAGATATTAACTTTTCTCTTGAAGAAGGTAATATTCTCTGTATATTAGGACCTTCTGGTTGTGGAAAAACAACTATTTTAAACTCAATTGGAGGCTTTATTAAAAATGATTCCGGACGAATTATTTTAGATGGTGAAGATGTAACTTTATTAAGTCCGGAAACTAGAAATATTTCTACTGTTTTTCAATCTTATGGATTATTTAGTAACAAAAATGTTTTGGAAAATGTGGCTTATGGATTAAAATTTAGAAATGTGAAAAAACAAGACAGAATGAAACAGTCTATGGAAATTTTAAAAATAGTTGGGCTTGAAGGATATGAAAACAAAAAAATTCATGAGTTATCTGGAGGTCAGAGGCAAAGAGTTGCTCTTGCCAGAAGTTTGGTTATAAATCCAAGACTTATTTTACTTGACGAACCTTTTTCAAATCTTGATAAAAACTTAAGAAATATAATGAGAAATGAGATAAAAAAACTTGTAAAATATTTTAAAATGACAACAATACTTGTAACTCATGACCAAGAAGATGCTTTTATAATGGCAGATAAAGTTATTTTGATGAATGAAGGAAAAATAATTCAAAACTCAACCATTACAGAGCTATATAATTTTCCGAATAATGAATTTTCTCTTTCATTTATTGGAAATTCAAATAAATTTGACAAAGAGAATTTTATTAGACCCGAAAAAATAAAAATAGTTGACTATGAAACTGATATTCCTGCTAATATTTTTGAAAAACAATTTAGAGGGGCGTTTATAGAATATCAGCTAAAATTAAAGGGAAATGATGAAGAAATTTTAAAAGTTTGTAATTTACTTGGCATTGATGAATTTATTTCTAAGTTGCCAAATGGGATAGATACTGTTATTGGAGAAACGGGGTATAATATATCAGGCGGACAAAAACAATTAATATCTTTTGCAAGAGCATTGATAAAGAATCCTAAATTGTTAATACTGGATGAGGCAACTTCTTCAATAGATACTGAAACTGAAAAAATAATTCAAAATAAAATGAAAGATATTTTAAAGGGAAAGACATCTATTATTGTTGCACATAGATTATCAACGATTAAGCATTGTGATAAAATTGTTTTAATTGAAAATGGAAATATTCTTGAACAAGGAACACATTTAGAATTATTAGATAAAAAAGGAATTTACTATAAAATGTATATTTCTGAAGAACTGAAAATATAGGAGGATGTTATTATGAGTGATAGTTGTAGTTCAGGAGGATGCTCAGGATGCCCTAGTGCATCAAGCTGTGGAGTATCAGAAGAGTTTGAAAGTTTATTAGTTGATCAAAATCAATTTAGTGATATAAAAAAAGTTATTGGTGTTATAAGTGGTAAAGGAGGAGTTGGAAAATCTTTAATAACTTCTATGCTTGCTACAGGAATGATGAAGAGAGGTAAGGAAGTTGGTATTTTAGATGCTGATGTTACTGGCCCATCAATACCTAAGTCATTTGGGATTGACAGAAAAGCTCAAATCGATGAAAGAGGAATCATTCCTTGTACAACTGAAAATGGAATTAAAATAATGAGTATAAATTTATTGCTCGAAAAAGAAACTGATCCTGTAATTTGGAGAGGACCTGTTATAGGTGGAGTAATAAAACAATTTTGGACAGATGTAGTATGGGAAAATGTGGATTATATGTTTGTAGATATGCCACCGGGAACAGGTGACGTTCCTTTAACAGTTTTTCAATCATTACCTGTAGATGGAATTATAATTGTAACATCACCGCAAGATTTGGTTTCTATGATTGTTGAAAAAGCAGTTAAGATGGCAAGAATGATGAATATTCCAATTATCGGAATAGTTGAAAATATGAGTTATTTTAAATGTCCTTGCTGTAATGAAGAAGTAAATATATTTGGTGAAAGTGACTTACCTTACATATCAAGAAAATTTGGACTTACAAATGTTGCAAAAATTCCTCTCGATAAAAAAATACCTGAAATGGTTGATGAAGGTGAAGCAGAAAAACTAGATACTGATTGTTTAACAGATATACTAGATGCGATAGAAAAATTATAGAGAGAACGCGTTCAAAACGAACGTGTTTTTTTATGTGGTAAAATAAGATTTTTTATAGACTTAAAGGGCTTACGATTTCTAAAATTGAAATTAAGTACTTTTTGTTGTATAATTATTGTAAAATATGGATTAAATAAGAGGTTTTTATGGAGCATTTTAAATTAAATTTGGAAAGTGATTTTAAATTTGATGACATTGTTGTAGCTCTGGGAAATTTTGATGGCTTTCATAGAGGACATCAAAAATTGATTTCTGAATTAAATAATGTAAAATTAGAAAAAGGTTATAAGAGTGCAGTTTTTCTTTTTGAAAATCATACAAAAGATTTAATTTTTCATCAAAATGCAAGTAGGATAATGTCTTTTGAGGATAAATTAAATAAACTTGAAAGTTTTAAAATAGATTATGTTTTTAGTATTGAATTTTCTGAAAAAATTAAAAATCTTTCACCGAAAGAATTTTTAGATTTTTTAACTATCAATCTGAATATAAAACATATTGTGGTTGGAGAAGATTATAAATTTTCAAAAAATCGTGAAGGAAATACTGATTTTATAAAGTCTTATATGAAAGAAAAGTGTCTATCTTGTACCATTATTGATAAATTACGCTATGATAATATTGAGATTAGTAGTACAAAAATAATTGAATACATAAAATCAGGGAAAATTGAATTGGCAAATGATTTGTTGGGAGATAATTTTTCAATAAAGGGAAAAGTAACTCACGGCTTTCAAAGAGGTAGAAATTTGGGTTATCCTACAGCAAATTTGGAGATTTCTTTTAATTATGTTATGGTAAAAGAAGGAGTATATTTTACTAAAACTATAGTAGATAAAAAGGAATATTTTAGTTTTTCAAGTGTTGGATATAATCCGACTTTTGATAATAAAAAATGCACGATAGAATCTCATATATTTGATTTTGATGGAGATATTTATGGGAAAAATATTGAACTTTGTTTTTTGGAAAGACTTAGGGATAATATAAAATTTAATTCTGTTGAGGAACTGATAGAACAATTAAAAAAAGACGAAATTAGATGTAGAGAATTAATTAAGAATATAAAATAGGAGATAAATATGAAACAAATTTTAGTTACCGGAGGGGCAGGATATATTGGCTCTCATACTTGTATAGAACTTTTAAATGAAGGATATGAAGTTGTAATAATTGATAATTTTTACAACTCCAGCGAAAAAGTTTTAAAGATAATTGAAGAACTTAGTGGTAAAAAATTCAAGTTCTACAAAGGTGATATTAGAGACAAAGAAATACTTAGAAAGATTTTTTCAGAAAATGATATTTATGGAGTAATTCACTTTGCAGGACTTAAGGCTGTTGGAGAATCTGTTGAAAAACCTATAGAATATTATGATAATAATATTAATGGAAGCATAAAACTTATAGAAGTTATGAGAGAGTTTAATGTAAAAAATTTAATTTTCAGCTCCTCAGCTACTGTTTATGGAAAGCCGAAGTCTGTTCCTATAAAAGAAGATTTTTCACTTTCTGTAACTAATCCTTATGGAAGAACAAAATTATTTTTAGAAGAAATTTTTACAGATTTATATATTTCTGATAATGAATGGAATATTATTCTTCTTAGATATTTTAATCCAATTGGAGCTCATAAGAGTGGTAGAATAGGGGAAAATCCGAATGGAATTCCTAATAATTTAGTTCCATATATAACTCAGGTAGCGGTTGGTAAATTGGATTATGTTAGAGTCTTTGGAGATGACTATGAAACAAAAGATGGAACAGGTGTAAGGGATTATATTCATGTTTTAGATTTAGCATTAGGTCATATAAAGGCAATTAAAAAGTTTGAAGATAGTAAGGCTGTTAGAATTTATAATCTTGGAACAGGTGAAGGTTATAGTGTTCTTGATATGATTAAAAATTTTGAAGAAGTTACAGGTAAAAAGATAAAATATGTAGTTACTCCGAGAAGAAGCGGAGATATTGCAGAATGTTATGCTGATTCTACTAAGGCAAAGGAAGAGCTTGGCTGGGAAGCTAAATATGGAATAAGAGAAATGTGTGAAGACAGTTGGAGATGGCAAGTAAATAATCCAAATGGTTATGAGGATTAAAGAGGTTTATAAAAATGGACACGAAGAGTATTTACTACGAAAATAATATAATTAAGGCAATATTACATTTTGCAATACCGGGAATTTTGAGCATTCTTATTGCGGAATTATATAATATGGTTGATACATTTTTCGTTGGTAGATATGTTGGAGCTGATTCAATTGGGGCTTTAAGTGTAGTTTTTCCGCTCCAAAGACTTGTTATTGCAATTTCTGTTTGTCTTGGTATAGGAGTTTCAAATTTAATTTCCAGAAGACTTGGAGAAAAAAGAAATAAAGATATAACAAAATATACCACAGCTGTAAATGGACTAACTTTACTTATTATATTTGCAGTTACAATTATATCAATTCTATTTGTTGAGGATATTTGCATGTTTTTAGGAGCTAGAAACGATATACTGATATATTCTATCAAATATTTACGGATAGTTATGTTTGGTAGCATATTTTTAGCTTTTACAACGGTTTTCGGTTATATGAATATAGCTTATGGAAATATGAAAGTCATGTTAATTGCTTCAAGTATTGGAGCTTTAATAAATATAATTGTCGATTATATTTTGATTAAAAACTTTAATATGGCTGTTGAAGGAGCTGCGATTGCCACTATTTCAAGCCAATTTATATCTTTTTTATTTTCACTTGTTTTTGTAAAAAAATTACAGAAAGAAAATAATTTTTCTTTAATTCCAAGACTTGACTCGAAAATTTCATTTAATATTTTAGCAATAGGTTTTTCTTCGTTTATAATAGAATTTTCAGATGCTATTTTAATTAGTGTCCTTAATCATTTACTTTTACCCGTTGGTGGTAATGATGCAATTATTTTGGTAGGAGTAATTACAAAGGTTTCTATGTTTATGTTTGTTGCAATGATAGGGGTAAGCAGTTCAATTCAACCACTCATCTCTTATAATTATGGAGCAAAAAATTTTGTTAAAATCAAGAAAATTTTAAAAACAGGATTTGTTTTTGTGTTTTCACTATCTACTCTTATATGGGTATTTATGAATTATAATGTTAGATTTATTATAGGTCTATTTCTAAAAGACGAAAGACTTTTACAAATGGCGACAGATAGTTTTAAATATGTGATTTTAGTTTTTCCAATTTTAAGTTTTTATTACATTTGTATATACTTTTTTCAATCAGTCGGCAAGGAAAAATACAATTTTTTCTTATCAATTTATAGAGAAACACTTCTATATATTCCGATAGTTATAATTATGGTAGGTAGATTTGGTGTTTTAGGAGCATGGATAAGTTATCCGATAGTTGATTTTATTTCTGCTGTAACAGGATTTATCTTGCTTTTAAAAACTGTTAAAAAGATTAGTACTTTTTAGGAGGTCGTTATGGATTTAGGTAAAATTAGAGAAGATTTAGAAATTTGTATGGATGAACTTATCGAAAAAGCTAAATTTGAAGAGGGAGACATCTTTGTTTTAGGTTGCAGTACAAGTGAAGTAAAAGGAAAACACATAGGAAAAGATACTGATATTGAAGTAGGAAAGCTAATTGTTGAAACTATAAAAGAAAAGTTAGATAAAATTAAAGTTAATTTTGCTGTTCAATGTTGTGAACATTTGAATAGAGCAATAGTTATAGAAAAAGAAGTTGCGATTAAAAATAATTTTGAAATAGTTAATGTAGTACCACAAAAAAATGCGGGTGGTGGAGTAGCTACTTCTGCATACGAATTATTTAAAAATCCTGTGGTTGTAGAAAAAATAGTTGCAAAAGCAGGACTTGATATAGGAGATACATCTATCGGAATGCATGTTAAATTTGTTCAGATACCGGTAAGATTATCAATAAAAGAAATAGGAAATGCACATTTAACTGCATTAACTTCAAGACCAAAATTGATTGGAGGAAGCAGGGCGGTTTATCAATAATTAATTGGAGAATATATGTTTGAATTTTTAAAAGATATAAAAGAACTGGAAGATGTAGAAAGTGTTGAGAAAATAGATAAAGGATATTCTAAAGATGAAAAGTTTAAGATAAAATTAAAAAATAAAAGTGAGTATTTGCTTTTAAGATTATCTGACATTTCTCTTTATGAACAAAAAAAGGAAGAATATGAAGTTATTTCAAAATTTTCTAAACTAGGATTTGAAATGTCAAAGCCTATAAGTTTTGGAATATGTAATGATAAAAAGAATGTCTATATGCTCTTATCTTGGATTAACGGAGTTGATTTAAGTGATGCACTTCCAAAACTTTTAATAGAAGAGCAATATTTACTTGGAAGAAAAGCAGGGAGAATTCTAAAAGCTATCCACAGTTTAAAAGTTGAGGACAAAAAATTTGAAGACAGGCTTAAAATAAAATTGTTGGATAAAATAGAAAAATATGAGTCATCTGATGTGAGAGTTGAAAATGACGATAAATTTATTGAATATGTTAAAAGAAATGTAGATAAAGTTTGTAGAAATTATTCTTATTTACATGGAGACTTTCATCCTTCAAATTTAATTCTAATGGAAAATAATGAGATAGGGGTTATAGATTTTAATCGTTGGGAAATATCCAACTCTTATGAGGAATTTTATAAATTGGAAAGTTTCGGGATAGAGTTTAGTATTCCATACTGTGTCGGACAGATTGACTCATATTTTGAAGATGATGTTCCGAATGAATTTTGGGAAATTCAAGCAATTTATGTTGCTTGTTATACCTTGTATTCAATTAAATGGGCTGAAAAATTTGGAGAAAAAGAAATTCTTGGAATGAAAAGAAGATTTTATAAGACTTTTGAAAATTATGAAAATTTTAAAACAATTATACCTAAATGGTATGCTGATTATCACAACAACAAAGGCTATTCGCTTTAAAACGAATAGCCTTTTTCTCTATTTAGAATAGTTTGGAGCTTCTTTAATTATTTGAACATCATGTGGGTGAGATTCAATAAGTCCAGCACCTGTCATTTTAACAAATTGTGCAGTATCTCTTAAAGTTTGTAAGTCTTTAGCGCCTGTATATCCCATGCCTGCTCTAATTCCACCTACGATTTGATAGATTGCATCTGCTAAAGTTCCCTTATAAGGAATTCTTCCTTCAATGCCTTCCGGAACAAGTTTTTTACCTTCTTCTTGGAAGTATCTATCTTTTGATCCTTTTTCCATTGCAGCAAGAGATCCCATACCTCTATATGTTTTAAATCTTCTTCCTTGGTAAATTTCAAATTCTCCCGGAGATTCATCAGTACCTGCAAGCATTGAACCTAACATTACAACATTTCCACCTGCAGCAAGAGCTTTAACAACATCTCCTGAATATTTTAATCCACCGTCTGCAATAATTGTTTTTCCCATTTCTCTAGCAACAGTAGCACAATCATAAACAGCTGTAATTTGTGGAACTCCTACACCTGCAACAACTCTTGTTGTACAAATTGATCCCGGACCAACACCAACTTTAACAACATCAGCACCTGCTTCAAAAAGTGTCCTTGTTGCTTCTGCTGTTACAACATTTCCTGCAATAATATCAAGATCTGGATATTTTTCTCTAATTTCTTTAACTTTTCTTACAACTCCCATAGAATGACCATGAGCTGTATCTATAACTAGAGCATCAACACCAGCATTTACAAGAGCTTCTACTCTTTCAAAAGTGTCAGCACCGGTTCCAACTGAAGCTGCAACAAGAAGTCTTCCTTGAGCATCTTTTGCGGAATTTGGATATTTAACAACTTTTTCTATATCTTTAATAGTTATTAAACCAGTTAAAATACCTTTTTCATTTACAAGAGGTAATTTTTCTATTTTATGATTTCTTAAAATTTTTGTAGCATCATCTAAGGTAGTATTAGAAGGAGCTGTTACTAAATTTTCTTTTGTCATTACAGAATCAATTTTAACTGAATAATCTTCTAAAAATCTTAAATCTCTATTAGTCAAAATTCCAACTAATTTTTTTTCTTCCATTGAATTAACTATTGGAACGCCTGAAATTCTATATTTTCTCATCAAATCTTCAGCTTCTTGAACTCTATGATTTGGAGTTAAGAAAAATGGATCATTAATTACACCACTTTCTGAACGTTTAACTTTTTTAACTTCTTCTGCTTGCAGTTCAATAGGCATATTCTTATGTATTACACCAAGTCCACCTTCTCTTGCCATTGCAATGGCCATCTTATGTTCTGTTACAGTATCCATCGCAGCAGAAATAATAGGGATATTTAGTTTGATTTTCTTTGTAAGTTGTGATGATAAATTTACATCCTTTGGTAAAACTTCACTCTTTGCCGGAATTAAAAGTACATCATCAAATGTTAAGCCTTCTTTTTGGAATTTTGTTTCCCACATAATATTTTCTCCTCCTAAATTAAATTATTTGTTTTAAACATATTTTTAAGATTTTTTAATTACAATTAAAATTTATCAAAAAATATATTAACATATATTATACAACAATTTATAAAAAAATCAATTAAAAAAATTAAAAATTATGTAGAAACAAAAGTTTTCCTACAAAAATCAATTAAATATTTTATATTTTAT
>ERZ773042.1966-NODE-1966-length-11639-cov-2.954247_pt1 | contig 11639 bp, 12 predicted proteins | sample MGYA00511664_ERZ773042 | MGnify/ENA primary metagenome ERZ773042 (study PRJEB29015, sample SAMEA2737984) | human oral metagenome | biome: human oral; feature: human-associated habitat; material: dental | place: China | collected 2036 ... | reverse complement strand
CCCGGTCCTGCCGGAGGGGGGACGCTGCAGCGGCTACACGCCGCACTTCCTGCCGGCGGCCTGGGAGGGCGGGGCGGAGGTCGGGCGCTCCGTCCGGCTCCGCATCGATTCCGCGTCGGGGGGGGAACTCAGAGGATGTCCCGTATGAAATCCCACATGAAGCCCGAGTCCGTCTCCATCGGCATCGATCTGGGCACGCGCAACGCCCTCTGCTCTTACGTGAACGAGCTGGGGGCCGTGGAGGCGATAAGGAACCGATGGGGTTCCCTCTCGACCCCGTCCGTCGTGGGATGGGACGGGAAATGGCGCGTGGGTGAGGATGCGGTGCGGCTGGCGCTGAGCGGCTCCGAGGACGTCTGGTGGGACGTCAAGCGCCAGGTGGGCAGCCCCTTTCGGGTGGTTCTGGATGGGAGAGGTCATGCGGCGCACGATTTGCTCGTCCCGCTACTCTCCGCCCTCAGGGAGGACGCGGAGGCGCACCTGGGGGTCTTCGTCTCCTCCTGCGTCCTGGCGGTCCCCGCCTGTTTTTCCCTGGCTCAGAGGGAGGCCATGGTCCGGGCCGCGGACGCGGCCGGGCTGCACGAGGCCCGAATTGTGGCGGAGCCGACCGCGGCTGCGCTCTCCTTCGGGCGGGAGGGCCGTTTTCTGGTCCTGGACTTCGGTGCCGGGACCGTGGACCTCTCCGTCGTCGAGAGCGGCGAGGGGGTGTGGCAGGTGCTGGAGAGCGTCGGCAGTGACGGGATCGGAGGGTACGACTTCGACCTGGCCCTCGCGGACTGGCTGCGGGAGCGTCTGCTGCTGGCCCCTCTGCCCTCCTCGGACCCGCGCTGGCGCGCCCTGGTGATGGAGGCGGAACGGGTGAAGGTCGCCCTCTCCGAGTGCCTCGCCCTCGACTGGACGCCGCTCCCACTGGGGGGTCGGGCCCTGCCTCCCCTGACGGTCCGGCGCGAGGAGCTGGAGCGCCTGATGCGCTTCCCGATCCGCCGCCTCGTCCACATCGTGCGCCGGCTCTGGGAACGGCACGGGCCCGACCACCTGCTTCTGGTCGGCGGCTCCAGCCGGATACCCCTGCTGCGCGAGGTCCTGGAGCGGGAGGTGGCCCGGCCGGAACGCCTGAGCCTCTGCGCCGAGGACGCCGTGGTGCGCGGCGCGGCGCTCTACACCCGCTCGGGGCGGGAGCGCCTGCTGCTGGACATTTTGTCCGGGGAGCTCACGGCGCTCTGGGAGGGGGCGGCTCTGCGGGTCCTGCCGGAGAACGTCACCCTCCCCGTGCGGTCGTTGGTGGAGCTGAGGGCGAGCCGCTCCGGCCGCTCGGTCCTGGAGCTGCGCCAGTCGCCCAACGAGCTGCGGACCGAGGGGCTGCGTCTGGCCTCCCTGGAGCTCGAGGTCCTGGAGGGCGAGACGCTTCGTCTCTGTTGCGAGGTCTCGGCGTCCGGATGCCTTGCGGCGGAGCTCCGCCGCGGGACGGGCGAACGCGTGGAGATCCCGCTGCTCTTGCCCTCCCCGGGCAGGCCGCATGAAAACGAGGCCGCCGGGGAGGTAGAGCGCCTTCGGGAGCTGAAGCTGACCCTCGCCGCGCTGGAGACCGCGCTCTCGGAGGAGCATCAGGATCGGCTGCACGCCCTGGTGCGCCGGGCCGAGGGCATGCCCTTCGACGCCGGGACGGCGGAGTTGATCGAGGAACTGGTGAAGGATTTGGAAACTGCGGTATCCTGATTTTGTCGATGTTTCGACGAGCAGAGGTTGACGTGAACGTGAATCTTTCGGCAGAGGTAACGTACAGCTTGAGGGTGTTGGGGCTCGCCCCCGGGGCGACGGCCGCGGACGTGCGGTCGGCGTTCCGGAGGCTCGCGCGCACCTGTCACCCGGACGTGGCGGGCCGTCAGGGATCGTTCCGCTTTCAGGAGATCACCGGGGCCTACACGTTTTTGAAGGGGCTGCCCGCCGAGGAACTGAAACGCTGTCCCTTCGGGGCCTCCGTTCGGCAGCCGGCCCGGCGTTCCTGGGCCGACCCCTTCGCCTGGTACCGCAGGCGTGCCGAGCGTGCCCAGGCGAGGGCCGAGGCCGTGCGGGAGGCCGAACGTCAGGAGGAGGAGCGTCGCAGCCGAATGCGAGGCGAGCGCGTCGTCCGCGTCCTGGAGCGTTACGAAAGGGCCCTCTCCGAGCATTGGGCACAGGTGGAGGAGGAGGCGGACCGCGGATTCCTCGGCGAGCTCCTGGTTCGGCTGGCCTCCCCGGTCGCTGCCGTGCGCCACCTCGCCCTGGGACGCCTTGGGACGTTGGCGAATCGGGCGGAGATCCTGCGGGCTCTCGGCGAGCTCCTGAGCCGCCACGAGATCGACGACCGGACGGCCCGGCTGGTCGCGGACCTTCCGCTGAGGCCCGAGTGCCGAAGGCGCCTGGCGGAGGAATTGGCGTGTCGCGCCGGGGACATGCCGGACCCTCTGCTCTCCGCCCTGCTCGGCCTGAGGACGGGAGTGGAGCCGGATCCGGGCCTGATGGACCGTTATCTAGCGCAGACAAAGGCCGGTGGTGCGGCCCTGCTGCTGCGGTATTGGCCCGGGTGCGTCCCTCCCTCGGACAAGGTCCTGCTGCGCCTGTTGGATCAGGACGACGAGCGCGTGCTGGTACCGCTGCTCTGCGCCATGAAACAACGTTTCCCCATGGCCGCGCACCGGTTTCGAGAGCGCCTGGAGGCGCTTTGGGAGCACCCTTCCCCGGCCGTCCGGGTCTGGAGCCGCGTCCTGACTCGGAGGAACGAAGGTTAGCCGGCGCCCCTCAGGGAGCCGGCTCCGTTCCTACGGTCTCCGTGCCCGCGGGCTGGAATGAGACCGTCTCCTCGAGCTCGGCCAGGAGGGCGGCCAGCTCCTCAGTGGTCCAGTCGAGGGATTTCAGGATCAGCTTGTCCGCCATGCTTTCCTTCCCCCTCTTTTGCTTCCATTCCTTTTCCCTGACGTATTTCCGCCACGTCTGCGGGGTGGCGGCCAGCCCTCTCTCGAGGCGCCAGAGCGTGTAGCCGGCCTGATACTCCCATCCCAGCGGCGGGATGCTCTTCTTGAGGTATTTCTGTTTGTTCCTGTTGATCGCGGCACCCGAATCGACCACGCACAAAAAGCTCATGGCCGCGGCCAGAGCGATGGCAGCGCTCAGCCGCGTCAGCCTTGTCCTCATGGCGTATTCGTGCTCCCTTCCTTTTTACGGTCTTTACTTTCTACAGCCTTTACAGGCGTATACTCTAATTGTACAATAAAAACTAGGTAAAATCTCTTTACGAAGTGGGTTTACCCCGAAAAAGGGGCTATTTCGTTCAAGCAAGGAGGCTTGAGCCATGCGCATCGTGCAGACGAGCACCATCGTCAACATCGAGGGGTTTACGGACCGTTTGGAGCGTGGGTTTGCGGTCCGCCGTGAGAACGTCAACTACGAGCACGTCAAGGAGCCCGTCATCATCCCCCGCCCGCAGATCGAGGACTTCAACTCGCTGGTCGTCGTCCACGACAAGGTGGAGCAGTACGGTTAACGCTCGCGGTACGAAGGAGAAAGAGTAAGGGGGGTAAGGAACCCCCCTCGACCCATTCGGAGGAGGCTCGGATGATGAAGGTTGTTGTTTTGGGCTGCACGCACGCCGGCACGGCGGCGGTACTGAACACGGTGGCGCTGCACAAGGACGCGCAGGTCACGGTCTATGAGAGGAACGACAACATCTCCTTCCTTTCGTGCGGCATCGCGCTGCACGTGCAGGGGGTGGTGAAGGATCCCGCCGGGCTGTTCTACTGCTCGCCCGAGAAGCTCGCGGAGCTCGGTGTCGAGACCCGTATGAGGCACGATGTCACGGAGGTCGACCTGGCGAACAAAAAGCTGAGGGTCCGTGACCTGGAGTCGGGCAGGGACTTCGAGGACACCTTCGACAAGCTGATCGTCACCTCCGGCTCCTGGCCCGTCGAGCCGCCCATCGAGAACGTGAGGCTGGAGAACGTCCTGCTCTGCAAGAATTACGCCCATGCCATGGAGATCGTGAAGCGGTGCGGGAGCGCCCGCAGCGTCGCGGTCATCGGCGCGGGATACATCGGCACGGAGCTGGTGGAGGCCTTCGAGACCCAGGGCAAGTCCGTGACCTTCATCGACCAGATGGCACAGGTGCTGCCGCGCTATCTGGACCCCGACGTGATCGATGTGATCGAGAAGCTCTACGTCGAGAAGGGCGTGAAGCTGGCCTTCGGCCGGACGGTGAAGCGGTTTGTGGACGACGGCCACGGAAGGGTCGCCAGGGTCGTCACGACGGACGGGGAGTTCGACGCGGACCTGGCGATCCTGTGCGTGGGATTCCGTCCGCAGACGGCGCTCTTCAAGGGCAAGCTGGAGATGCTCCCGAACGGGGCCATTCGCGTGGACGAGTACATGCGCACCTCGCACCCCGACGTGTTCGCCGCCGGGGACTGCTGCGCGGTTTACAACAACGCCTCCTGCCAGTACGCCTACATCCCGCTGGCCACGAACGCCGTCCGCATGGGGACGCTGGCCGCGCGGAACCTCAAGGCCCCCACGACCCGGCACCGGGGTACCCAGGGGACGTCCGGCATCAAGATCTACGATTGGAACATCGCCAGCACCGGCCTGACCGAGCTGGTGGCCAAGGAGCTGGGACTCGATTACGCGGTCTCCGTCCTGAAGGACAACTACCGTCCGGAGTTCATGCCCACCACGGAGCCCTTCTACCTCAAGCTGGTCTACGAGCGAAAGACGCTGCGCATCCTGGGCGCGCAGGTCCGGTCGAAGGAGGACCTCACCCAGTCGATCAACACGCTGTCCGTCTGCATCCAGAACGGGATGACGGTGGAGGACCTGGCCTTCGTGGACTTCTTCTTCCAGCCGCACTACAACAAGCCGTGGAACTACCTCAACTCGGTTGCGCTCCAGGCCCTGCCCCCGGTGTAGGGAGGGGAGCCGGGGAGGGAAGGCCGAAAAAAACGGGATTTCTCCCCATGGAGCAGAACCGTCCAAGATGTAGAATGAAGGCGCCCTCGTTTTCGGAGGGCGCTTTTCCATGCTTGGTCCCGCCCCGTTCCGAGGCGGTGTCGCGGAAAAAATGGGATGGGGGAAGCGCGGTAGGGGAAGCTCGATAGGGAAAATTTGATGAAAAGGATGATTGAAGGCATGGCAAAGAAGACGACTTTCCTTCTGGCGGCGCTCCTGTGCGTCGCGTTCGTTCCGCCGGCCCTGGCCGCATCGTACGTCCCGGGCGAGGCGCTGGTGGTCTTCAGGAAGGCGCCCGGCGACGGCGTGACGGCGGCGTCCGTGGAGCGCGGGTCGGAATCGTTCCGGCTGGCGGCGCTGGCGGCGGCCTCCGGGGCACGGGTGATGCAGGCCTACGGGGCCCTGTCCGAGGCCGGCGACGGCGTCTTCGCGCTGGTCCGTTCCGAGACCAAGACAGCGGAGCAGCTGGTGGAGGACCTGAGGGCGAGGGCCGACGTGCTCGCGGCATCCCCCAACCGCATCTCCCGGATCATGCGGGAGCCCAACGATCCCCGGTATGTCTCGGGGGAGCTTTGGGGACTGGCGGCCATCCGCGCTCCCGAGGCGTGGGATGCCGCGACGGGCAGCACGGACGTGTACGTCGCGGTGGCGGACACGGGAATCTACGCCGCCCACGAGGACCTCAAGGCCAACCTCGCTACGGAGTTTTGCCGCAACTTCACGCAAATCAACGAAAAAACGCCCGCGGTCCCCTCGGACTATGCCGACGCCCACGGGCACGGCACACACGTTGCGGGGACGATCGGGGCCGTGGGGAACAACGGCCTGGGCATCACGGGGGTGAACTGGACGACGCGGCTGATCGCGCTGCGGGTCGTGGGTGCGGGCGGAGCTGGCCTGACCTCCTGGACCATGGATGCCATCAACCGCCTGACCTCCCTCCTTCGCACTCGGCCACAGATGAAGGTCGCCGCGCTCAACCTCTCTCTAGGATTCTATGCGGACATAGCTCCGAGCACAGTTCAGTCGCAGCGGGATCCCCTTTGGCTTGTCTACAAGATTCTGGACAACATGGACCGGACGGTGATCGTCGTCGCGGCGGGAAACGAGGGGCTGGAGGTGGGCAAACCTGCGCCCTATGACGATCCCGCATACCCCCGATACCGTCCGGTACCGCAATTCAAGAAAGGAGACTATTGCTATCCCGCGTCCTTCACGGGGCTGAAGAACCTGATCGTCGTCGGTGCGGCGGCGTCCAACGGCGGTGCGGCGTCCTTCTCGAACTGGAGCCCGACGGCCGTCTCGCTCGCGGCTCCGGGCGTCAACATCCTCAGCACGGTCTTTCCGAACGCCTCGGATCCGGAACACCCCGGACACACTTATGGAAGTCTGTACGGCGCGATGTCCGGCACGTCTCAGGCAACCCCGCACGTCGCCGGGGCCGTTGCGCTGCTGGCGAGCCGCTACCCGAACGCCACGGCGTCCCAGATCAAGGATGCCCTGCTGAAGGGTGCGGACGGCAGCCGGAACCCGGCTGCGACGGCGCGGACGAACTCGGGCGGCGCGAAGCTCTCTCAATACGGCTACCTGGACGTGAAAAAGGCGCTGGACATCCTGGAGGCGACGAGCACCGACCTGGGCCCCAAGCCGCAGCCCGACCGGCCCCCCTCTCGAAGTCGGGCCCGGAAGTCCGGAGGGGGCTGCGACGCGGCGGGGGCCGGGGCCTGGGTGTTGGCCGTTTTGGCGCTTTCGGCGCTGCGCCGCCGAGCGTAAAGTAGTGTGAGGTATGAAAAGGATTGGAGATGATGATGTTGTTGGAGAGAGGCAAAATTGCGGTTATCCTGCTGTCCGTGCTGTTGGCGGCCTGTCCTGCCGCCTTTGCGGGAGCTTCTGCGGCGCGGGGCGAGGCGCTGGTCGTGCTCAAAAATGGGTTGGCGGATCCCCTGACCGAGGAGGCCCTCGCGAGCGTGGAGGGCCGAGTTTACGTGGCGGAGGTCGCCCGTGGCGTAGGCGCGCGCGTCGTGAACGTCTACGGGAGCCTCTCCGCCGCGGGGGGGACGGTCTTCGCCCTTTTCGCCTCCGACGGGCAGACGACGGAGCAGCTGCTCGAGGCGCTGAAGAAACGTCCCGAGGTGTTGGCCGTCTCGCCCAACCATGAGATGCGCGTGATGGGGAAGCCGAAGGGGAGCGGGGTGGTCTCCGCGGATAAAAAAGTCCAGGAGCCGAAGCCCCAGACGAAGAAGCGGGAGGTACCCGCAAAGCCGAAGCCCAAAAAGTAAGGGCTCGGAACCTTGCCCGCAAGAGCGGTGTGAAAGCGAGGCGGCACCGGCCAATCGGTCGGCGCCGCCCTCGTGTTCCGGAGGCCCTGGTACGCCTGGCGCCGGAGACCTTGGCGTACTCGCCGGGGTTCAGTACTTCGCGTTATGGTTCTTCCCCACGCCGAAAAGCTGGAGGGTGGAGTTCATGAGCTCCTCCTGGGTGCGGATGAGAAAGGCACCCATAGCCATCTGGACCTTCGCCTGGCTGAGCTCGACGGACGACTTCGCGATGTCCATGACGTCCATGCCGCCGGAGCTCACGGACTCGGCCACCGCTGCAGCCCGGTTGACGGAGTCCTGCATCATGGCGGCCCCGGCCTGCCCCAGCTTGTCGAAACTGTTGATGTTCACGGAATATCCCTCCCTGCTGTGAAACGCCGTCCCGGACGTGCCGGTTTCAAGAAATTCTACCAGATGTCCCCGCTTCCCACAACAAAAAGATGCCCTCTGCGTCCTGTGCGAGGGCGATCTTCGGTATAATGGCCCTGTGGAATATTCCGAAAACGAAAGGATGAGGACCCATGCTGGAACTTTTGGAACGGCGCAGGAGCATTCGCAGGTTTACGGACGGCGTTTTGAGCGATTCGCAGATCGAGGCGCTGGTCTACGCGGGCCTCCTGGCCCCGTCGGCAAAGAACAGAAGGCCCGTGGAGCTTTTCTTCGTCCGGGACCGGGCGATGGTTGCGCGGCTTGCGGGCTGCCGCGACGCGGGCGGGGATGCCCTGAGGACGGCCGCTCTGGCAGTAGCCGTGACGGCCGATCCCGCCGTCAGCGACGTCTGGGAGGAGGACGCCTCCATCGCCGCCACGCAGATTTTTCTCGAGGCGGAGGCCCTGGGTCTGGGATGCTGCTGGATTCAGGTCCGAAGGCGTCCCTGCGGGGAGGGGACGGCCGAGGACGCGGCGAGGCGGATGCTGGACATCCCCGAGCGCCTCTCCATCCTGTGCCTTCTGGCCATCGGCTTCAAGGACGAGACGAAAGAGCGCTACGACATCTCGAAGTTGGACCAGTCGAAAGTGCATTATCGCTGAGACGGCTGCAGTATTGAAATACCCGGCAGGGAGATAAGGAGGGTTCGTCATGTCGAAGAAGAAGGGGCGCCTGGAGTTTCTGGAGATGAAGAGGAACGGGGAGAAGGTGACGTGGATCACGGCCTACGACTTCCCAACGGCGATGTTCGCGGAGGCGGCAGGGCTGGACATGATCCTTGTGGGCGACTCCCTGGGCATGGTGGTACTGGGCTACCCGGGCACGATCCCCGTGACGATGGAGGACTGCATCAGCCACTGCAGGGCCGTCCGTCGGGGAGCGCCGAACACCTTCGTGATGGGTGACATGCCGTTCGGCTCGTATCAGGTCTCGGACGAGCAGGCCGTGGAGAACGCGGTGCGCTTCTTCAAGGAGGCGGATGTCGATGCCGTCAAGCTGGAGGGCGGGGTGCGCGTGGAGAGCCGCATCAAGGCCATCGCGGACAGCGGGGTGCTGGTGTGCGGGCACATCGGCCTGACGCCGCAGAGCTCCGGCCCGATGGGCGGGTTCAAGGCGCAGGGCGTGACGCCGGATTCGGCCCGCTACGTGATCGAGGACGCGCTCGCGGTGGAGCGCGCTGGGGCCTACGCGCTCCTGGTGGAGGGCATCCCGCCGGAGTTGACGGAGTTCATCACGAAACGCCTCTCCATCCCGGTGTATTCCATCGGGGCGGGCTGGCCGTGCGACGGGCAGCTCATCATCTGCGGGGACATGCTGGGCCAGTTCCAGGCGTTCACGCCGAAGTTCGTGAAGAAGTACGCGAACATCGCGGAGGTGATCACGAACGCGTTCAAGGCCTACGCGGAGGACGTGAGGACGGGGAAGTTCCCGAACGACGATTACGTGTACCACATACGCAAGGGCTGCGAGGCGGAGTACGCCGCCATGCTGAAGGAGTACGAGAAAAAGTGAGGAAAACGGAGGGTGTGGGGATGCTTTTTGCCCACGCCCTCCGCTTTTGGAGCTTTGCCCCTCTGGGCGCGAGGCTTCGCGCCCAGAGGGCTTTTCGTGAAGGTCAGTATTGGTTTTTATCTTTAAGCGCTTTTTTCGTCCTCAGAACACCGCGTAGTCGGCGTCCAGCGGGTCGGCGATGAACATGCAGCCCGGGGAGTGCGTGATGGCGAACTCCGGCTTCACCGCCATGATCGCCGCCTGGGGCGTGACGCCGCAGGCCCAGAAGACGGGGAGCTCCCCGGGACGAATCTCCACGGGGTCGCCGAAGTCGGGCTTGCCGATGTCCGCGATGCCGATGGCCCCCGGGTCCCCCACGTGGACCGGAGCGCCGTGCACCGCCGGGAACCGCCCCGTGCAGAGCACCGCCCTCGGCGTCAGGGACGCGGGGATCGGCCGCATGGAGACGACCATCGGGCCCTTCAGACGGCCCGCGGGGTGACAGGGGATGTTGGTGACGAACATGGGGACGTTGCAGTCGCACTCGATGTGCCGGATGCCGATATGGGACTGGAGCAGCGCGCCCTCGAAGGAGAAGGAGCAGCCCAGGAGGAAGGCGACGAGGTCGTCCCTCCAGTAGCGCCTGACGTCCGTCGGCTGGTCGACGCATTCCCCGTCCTTCCAGACGCGGTAGCGCGGGATGTCCGTCGCGACGTTGGCGCCCGGTGCCACGAGGCGGGGCTCGGTGTCCCCCGGCTCCGTCACGTCCAGGATGGGACAGGGCTTGGGGTTGCGCTGTGCGAACACCAGGAAGTCATAGGCCAGGTCCCTGGGCAGAACCACCAGGTTGGCCTGCACGTGGCCCGCACACATGCCGGAGGTGGGGCGGTCCCATTTCCCCTCCCGGATCATCCGGCGCACGTCCTGCGGACTGTGGTTTGCGTAGTCGCTCATCTTGGCCATGGTCTGAATCCTCCTCTCCAGGGGGCTCCAGCCCCGGACCTTCGATTGGCGGGCACTTCTGTACTTGGCTGCCGTGTAGGGCGATCATGGATGATGAGTAGCCGAGTGCCCATCGCCGAGCTCAGCCGCACAGCGGCCTGACCGCGATGCCCTCCCCCTCCAATGCCGCGCGCACTGTCCGGGCCATGCCGACGGCGTCGGGACTGTCCCCGTGCACACAGATGGAGTGGGCCTTCAGGCGAAGTTCACTGCCGTCGGCCGCCGTCACGACCCCCTCCTTGACCAGCCTCACCATGCGGGCCGCGGCCTCCTCGGGATCGTGGATGAGGGCCCCCGGCCTGCCGCGTGGCACCAGGGAACCGTCGGGCATGTAGCCGCGGTCGACGAAGGCCTCCGCGGCGAAGGGGACGCCCGCATCGGCCGATGCGGCCTCGAAGGCGGAGCCCGCCAGCCCCATCAAAATGACGCCCTCCCCCAGCGCGCACACGGCGCGGGCGATGGCCTCCGCCAATCGGGGGTCCTTGGCCGCTTGGTTGTACATCGCCCCATGCGGCTTCACGTGCTGGAGTTCGATCCCCTCGGAGCGGCAGACGGCGGCGAGTGCGCCCGCCTGATAGAGAGTGTAGGCGTAGAGCTCGTCCGGCGTGCAGGCCATGCTGCGCCGCCCGAACCCCATCAGGTCGGGATACCCCGGGTGTGCGCCGACGGCCACGCCCGCGGCCCTGGCCGCACGCACGGTCCCGAGCATCACCACGGGGTCGCCAGCATGCCATCCGCAGGCCACGTTCGAGGAGGTGATGGACTTCATCACCTCCTCGTCCATGCCCATCCTCCAGTCCCCGAAGCTCTCTCCCAAATCGCTGTTCAGGTCGATACACAGATCGATGTCGTTCAAGCCCATGGACCCCATCGCAAGGAAATGCCTCCTCTTTGTGTAACATGTTTGTGTAACATGTGATATGTAAAGAAGCTGCCGGCCGATTTCCCGGATCGGGTACAGGGTAGGAATTTTTGCGGCTAAAGTCAAGCGGTATAATGAGGCCCAAATCCGCAGGCTGGGACGGCTTTACCGAGGATCGAGCCCGTCGTTGTACGGGTCAAGCCAACTCTGACCTTTCACCCGTCAGGTGCGGCAAAAAACGCGTAAAATCCGACTTCACCACAGGTTGAAAATTTTGCCTGCGGATTTGGGTGAGGCCGGACCGCGAGCTCGCGGCATGGACCGGGTGGAGTTCCCGCCGCGCTTTCCTCGTTCTCCTCCGTTCCGATGTCGGTCCCGTGGAGGGGATATCGGGCTCGCCTGGAGCCTGGCCTTGGTTCTGATTGAGGCAGGAGGGATTTCGTATGAAAACTTCTTTTCCACGCATCCTTTATGCGGGGGAAGGCTGTATCGTCGTCGAGTTCGGCAGCGCCATCGACCTGGGCGTGAATGCACAGGTCCAGGCCCTGAGGCGGAGGGTCGAG
>ERZ773042.1965-NODE-1965-length-11648-cov-3.445873_pt1 | contig 11648 bp, 9 predicted proteins | sample MGYA00511664_ERZ773042 | MGnify/ENA primary metagenome ERZ773042 (study PRJEB29015, sample SAMEA2737984) | human oral metagenome | biome: human oral; feature: human-associated habitat; material: dental | place: China | collected 2036 ... | reverse complement strand
CCGCCTCTTTGGCAATATACGCCGCTAAGTATTCTCCGATAGCGGGCGCCGAGGTTAATCCCGGCGACTGAATCCCCGCCGCTTGCACCAGTCCTCGCACGACCGGCGACGGCCCCAGCACGAAATCGCCCGTCGAGGAAACTGCCCGCAGCCCGGCAAATTCGGTAATAGCAAGCGAGCCGGGAATATCCGGCAACAGCCGTTTCGCCCCCGTCATGATCTCCGCCATGCCGTCCGCCGTCACGGCGAGATCCTCCCGATCATCGATGTCTTGTGCGTTTGGGCCGATAAATACGTTGCCGTGCGTCGTCGCGCCGACGAGAATCCCTTTGGAGTTTTCCGTCGGTACCGGAAAGACGATCCCCCGCACCATCTTATCCTGCGCCGTACGATCAAACAAGACATATTCGCCCCGCCGCGGCTGAATCGAAAAGCTCGTGTCCCCCGCCATAGCGCTGACGCGATCGGCATACACTCCGGCAGCGTTCACGATAAACCGCGTTTTAATTTCTCCCCGTGGCGTTTCCAGCGCCGTAACCTGTCCGTTTTCCGTCCGAATGGCGGTCACCGGACAGTCCCGCCATATTCTAGCGCCGTTTTGCACCGCGTTCTCCGCAAACGCCGCCGCGATCCCAAAAGGCCAGCAAATGCCCGCCGTCGGCGCCCAAAGCGCGGCGCGAATCGCCGGGTTAAGGTTCGGCTCCTGCTTCCTCGCCCGCGCCCCGTCCCAGATCTCCAAGCCCAAAACGCCGTTCTTTTCGCCCCGTGCCTTAAGCTCCGCCAGCTTCACTTCGTCCTCTTCTGTCAGCGCCGCGACGAGCGACCCGGTCCATTTAATATCGAGGTCCAGTTCCTTTTCCAGCGCATGGTAAAGTTGATTGCCGCGGACGTTCATCACCGCTTTCTGCGTCCCGGAAGGCGCGTCAAACCCGGCGTGCAAAACGGCGCTGTTCGCTTTCGTTGTCCCTGCGGCGATGTCCGGTTCCTTTTCCAGCAGCACGCAGCTCAGCTCATAACGCGCCAGCGCCGCTAAAATGGCCGTACCGATGACGCCGCCGCCGATGATTGCAACGTCCGCCTTATTCTCCATGCCCCTGCCCCTTTTCTTTTCCCTTTTTATCCGATCCCGCCTGTTCTCCGTCCGCGGCCTTTTATTTGTCTTTAAATTTCGACGGGCGGCAGAAAAATCCTGCTGCTCCCCGCGTTTGCCCACATTCTGGGCCATGCCGTAAAGCCCCCAGGGCCAGAGATTCCTGTTTGTCCTGACGCGGGTCGATCCGCATCCCTCCGCTTTCATCTTCATCCTGGTTCGCCTCCTCCAAAGGATCCTCACCCTCTGTTTGCAGTATATATGACGAGGTGCACCGATAACAATGCGTGCAAAGAAGCGAAATTCCTCCAAGGCTGAGATGACGCGAACCTTCATCCGGATTTGGGAGGCGTCTCTTTATGCCGCTCATCCTGGATTTATTGACAGACCGGCCCGGCTTCTGATAGAGTTCCCCTGTTGCATCCCCCCGGCGGAGAGTCCCGCCGGAAAATTTCATGAGGAAGGAGGATTCCCCATGCGCCGTCCCGAGACGTGATGCGCCCCCGTCGATGCACGTGATGCATTTTTGCCGCGGTCCGGGTCGGGACGCACGAGGGAGTCCTGAACTTTTCTCGCCTCCATCTGATCCCTTTTCCCGATAACATTTGCCGTGGGTTTCTGCCCTTCTTTCCGCAGGAGAGGAGGGCGTGCCCCCCTTTGGATCGCTACGTCACGATGCAGGCGTTTGTCCCGCACGGTATCCGTCGGTCGTTTCGGCCCGAACGGACACCTGTGTCGCGTGTCGAGACGTTATGGAAGCGCAGGTGTTTCCCCTCGGGTTTGGGAGGAGAACCTTGTGGTCTTTCAAGATGGACTCAATCAAAAATACTACGGAGGAAACCATTGTGAACATCAAAAAAACGGGATGGGTGAAATTTTTTGCGGCGGCAGCCGTGTTGGGGTTCATGTTCTGCGGGGCGGGGCTTCGGGCGGCTGCGGCCGATCCGCAGGGCGAGAACAAGATAATTGTCATCACGACAAATACCATTACGCCATACAGCTATTTCGAGGGGAGCAAGCACGTCGGTTTTGAGGTGGATCTCTGGGAGGAGCTCGCCAAGCGTACGGGCTTGGAAGTTCATCTTGAAACTTCCGTTTTCAGCGGCCTATTTGGTGCTTTGGAATCGGGGCGTGCGGACGCCGTCTCCTGCTTCATGGGGATTACGCCGCAGAGGCAGGAGAAGTTCGACTTTTCCGTGCCGTACGCCGTGGACCCGCTGGGCTTCTTCGTCGCGGAGAACAGCCCCATCCAGTCCGTGGAGGAGCTCGAGGGAAAGACCATTGCGGTCGAAAACGGTGCACAGGGCCAGCTGGAGCTGAATGCCCTGATCGAGCGGGGAAGGAAGTACACTCCCAGGGTTTACGAGGATGTTTCGGGCATAATGGACGCCTCGATAGGGCGAGTCGATGCCCACCTGTCCTCGGTGGCGGACGAGAACTACACCATGAGGAAAATGGGAATTTCACTGCGGCAGCTGCCCGGAAACCTCTCAGAGAGAGAGGTAGGAATTGCCTTTCGGAAAAATGACGCGGCCATGGCCTCCAGGATCGAGAGAGTCAACAAGGCCATCGGGGCGATGCTCGCGGATGGGACGATCGGACGTCTGACCGAGAAGTGGCTTGGCGTCGACCTTTCCATCAAGAAGGGGCAATAAGCCCCCTCCGGCGGCATGGGCGAGGCGAGGATGGAATCCCGCACGCTCCGCCTCGGGGCCGGAAGTGCCGGGGAGACGTCGCGGAGGGCCGGGCTTCTGCCGACCCGGGGCCCGGTGGAGATCGTGAGGATCCCTACCGTATGCCGCATGTGTGGCCAGGATACCGGCTGCGGGGCGATAGCCCTGGTGCGGGACGGTCGTCTGCTCGGCCTGGAGGGGATGAAGGAGGCCCCCCACAACCGGGGCAGCCTCTGCGCCCGAGCCCATGCGGCCCCCGAATGGCTTTATTCCCCGCAGCGGCTGAAATCCGCCTTGGTGCGGCAGGGAGGGCGCAGGGGAGCGCCCTGGGTCCCGATTCCCTGGAGGGAGGCGCTCGACCTTCTGGCGGAGCGCCTGCTGGACGAGAAGAAACGCTACGGGGCGGAATCCCTGGCCGTGCTCTCGCCGGCCAGGCGCAGCTACTGCGGGTACATGATGCGCCTCCTGATGGCCCACGGGAGCCCGAACTACGGTCACAGCGGCATCTGCTACGTTCAGCGGAGCATGCCCTTCACCTACACCCTGGGCGGCCATCGCCCTCCGGTCGCGGACTACGCCCAGGCCGACCTGATGCTGCTCTGGGGCCGGAGCCCCACCTGCGCCAGTGCTCCGATGGGGGGGCTGCGTGCCCTGACGGAGGCCAGGCGGCGGGGCATGCGCGTGGTGGTGATCAAACCCACCCAGGGCGGGGAGGGCCGTTTTTCCGACGAGTGGCTGGCGCTGCGCCCCGGGACGGACGCGGCCCTGGCCCTGTCCATGCTGCACGTGGTGATCGGCGAGGAGCTTTACGACCGTGATTTCGTGAGGGATTGGTGCTTCGGGTTCGAGGAGCTCGCGGAGCATGTGCGGCAGTACACGCCCCAATGGGCGGAGGGCATAACGGGGGTCCCGGCCGGACGGATCCGCGAGGTGGCGCGGCGTTACGCGTCGACGCCCCGGGCGGCCATCGACCTGGGCAACGGTATCGAGCACGCGCCCGGCTGCAGCGACGCCGCCCGGGCCGTCGCCATGCTGATCGCCCTGACGGGACACCTGGAGAGGCCGGGAGGCAACTTGTGGCCGCCCCGGTTCTCGATGCCCGCGCTGAAGAACATCGAGCTGAAGGAGCGGATCACGGAGGAGCTGGCCTCCCGTCTGGTGGCGCCGGAGATGCCCCTCGGCCTCCAGCCGTGGGAGCTGGGGCTGGCCTCCTCCTACAAGGGGATCCTCGACAGTATCCTCACGGAGAAGCCCTATCCGATCCGCACCCTGATCGCCGCGGGGACTCAGCCCCTGGCGAGCGGCAGGGGGGCCAAGACGACCCGGGCCGCCCTGGAGAAGGTGGGGTTCTTCGTCGTGGTGGACGTGATGGAGACGGCGGAGATGGAGTACGCCGACCTGGTCGTTCCCGTGGCCACCTTCCTGGAGTGCGAGCATTCCCTGGTGTCGTGGGGCCCCTGGCTGATGGCTCCCGCCCGGGCGGTGGAGCCCTTGGGGGACTATGGGTCCGACACCGACTTCTGGGTTCAGCTGGGGTGCCGGCTGGGATACCCCGGCCTCTTCTGGAACGGGGACGTCGAGCGGAGCTTCGACGAGCAGCTGGAGCCCACGGGGTTGACGATGGCCGAGCTGAGGAAACATCCCTTTGGGGTCTCGGGGGCCGTTCTGCCCCGGACCTACGAGAGGTATGGGGAATTCTTCGGCGCGATCGGCCCCAGGCTGGACCGATCGCCCTATCTCCCCAGGGGGAAGGTCGCGCTTTACAACGAGGCGTTCGAGGCCGCGGGGCTCTCGCCCCTCCCGGAGTGGCGGGAGGTCCCCGAGGGGGTTACGGCGACGCCGGACCTGGCGGAGCGGTTCCCCCTGATCCTGTCCGATCATCACGGGTCCGTGATGTACAACTCGAGCTGGCTGCGGAACGTCCCATCACTGCGGAGGATGGCGCCGGAGCCGGAGCTCGAGATTCACCCCGAGACGGCGCGGAGCTGCGGCGTTGCCGACGGCGACAGGGTGGAGGTGCGTTCCCCTCACGGGACGATGGAGGTCCGGGCCAGGGTCACCGAGGATATCCGCAGGGATACGGTCATGATCCTGCACGGCTTCTGGCAGGGGTGCGAGGAGCTGGGGCTTCCGGGCTACAGCCTGTTCGACGGCGGGGCCAACCCCAACAACCTCTATCCCCTGGGGGAGCACGCGCGGGACCCGGCGGTGACGGCCAACAGTTCCCAGACCCTGGTAACCGTGAGGCGGATCGAATAAAGGGAGGGCTTGCGGGGACGGGAAGCGTTTTTCGATATCGGGCCTCGTCTTGAATTTTTGTCTTGAGATTTTGTCTTGGAGCCTTGTCTCGGAAAGGACGGATGCAGAAAATGGTGGAATCGGAACGGCGGCATCAGCGGATGCCCTCCCTGACCCAGGCGGTCTGGGCTCTCGCCTTCGTGATCGCGGTGATCGTGGTCGGTATTCGACAGAAGGTGGGCATGACGGCCCCGCTGGCCATGGGGGCCATGGCGGCGGCCTGCGTCTCGCTGCTGCTCGGCAGTTCGTGGAGGAGCGTCCAGCAGGGCATCGTCCAGGGGATATCGCAGAGCCTGGTGGCCGTCTGCATCATCATTTTGGTTGGAATGCTGATCGGCCTGTGGATCGTGGGCGGGACCGTGCCGACGATCATCTATTACGGGCTGCACCTGATCTATCCCGAGATGTTCCTCCCCGTGACCTTCGTGATCTGCTGCATCACATCCCTCGCCACGGGGACCTCCTTCGGGACGATCGGCACGGTCGGCCTGGCCCTGATGAGCATCGGCCTCGGCCTCGGCGTCCCGTCTGCCATGACGGCGGGGGCCATCGCATCGGGCGCCTTCTTCGGCGACAAGATGTCCCCCCTGTCGGACACGACGAACGTCGCTCCGGCCATAGCCGGAACCGACCTCTTCAAGCACATCGGGTCCATGCTCTGGACGACGCTCCCCGCGGCCGTGATCTCCTTCGGGCTTTATTGGTTCATCGGAAGGAACTATGGGGCGGGCCAGGTGAATTGGGAGACGGTGAACGAGATCCGGTCGACCCTGGCGGGCACCTTCTCGCTCGGCGCCGTCACGCTGATTCCCGCCGTCCTCGTGATCCTGCTGTCGGTGTTCAGGATCCCCGCGCTGGCGACCCTGACGCTGGGAATCTGCTGCAGCGGCCTCTGCGCCGCGTTCTCTCAGGGTCTGGGGTTCAAGGCCCTCCTGGCGCCCTCCATGCATGGATACAGCAGCGCCACGGGGGTCGCCATGGTGGATAAGATCCTCTCCCGCGGCGGGATCGACATGATGTCGGGGACGCTCATCATGCACATCGGGTCCATGGCCATGGGGGGCCTTCTGGAGCAGAGCCGCGTGCTCTCGGTCATCATCGAGGCCCTGATGCGCCGCGTGAGGGGAGCCCTGGGGCTGATCCTCTCGACGATCGCCGCCTGCTACGCGACCCTGGGGGTGACGGGCAACATGATGCTGGCGATCATCCTCCCGGGAAAGACCTTCAAGCCCGTTTTCGACCGGATGGGCATCGCTCCCGAGGTCCTCTCGAGGACCCTGGAGGACGCAGGCACCCTGGGAAGCGTGCTCGTCCCGTGGGGGATCCCGGCCCTGTTCCTGATGGGAGCGCTCTCCGTCGACGCCTCCTTCATCCCCTACGTCTTCCTGAGCCTGATCTCCCCGCTCTTCGCCATCCTCTACGCCGCCACGGGGTTCGCGTTCCGGCGCGAGGCGCGAGTCTCCTCCGCGGACTGACGGGATGGCACGGACCGAAGCTCCGAAACCTGCGCTTTCGTTCGTCGTTCCGACGGGGAGGGGACGCCGATGAGATTCGACCTCCAGGTTTTTCTCGATATCCTCATGGCCATGCCGTGGGGAGTCTGGCAGACGCTCTGCATATCGTTCCTGTCGTTTCTGGGGGCGCTGGCGCTGGCCTTTGCCGTCGCCATGATCGACTACTACGATATGCCGCTCCTGAAGGGCCTGTCGCGCGTATACCTGTCGATCTTCCGGGGAACGCCCCTGATCGCGCAGATGTTCTTTCTGTACTTCGGGATGCCGGTGCTCTTCCCGGCATTCCGGAGCCTGAGCTCGTATTGGGCCGGGGTCGTAAGCCTCGCCTTGAACATGGGCGCCTACATGTCGGAGACCCTGCGCGGGGCCCTGAACGCCGTCCCCGACGGGCAGAGGGAGGCAGCCCTGACCATCGGCATGACGGAGGGACAGCTGATGCGGCGCATCGTCCTTCCGCAGGCGCTGCGGATCGCGATTCCCCCGCTCTCGAACAACCTGATCGACACGATCAAGGGATCGTCGGTCGTCTTCACCGTCGGGGTCGTGGACCTGATGGCCGTCGCGAAGATGAAGAGCGCCGTCGGCCTGCGCTACTTCGAGGGGTATGCGGCCGCCATGCTGGTGTACTGGCTCATCATCACGTTTGCAACCCGCGTGCAGCGCCGCCTGGAACTTCGGATGGGCCGCGCGTACCGGCGTTAGGAGGGGCTGCATGCTTCGGATATCCCGGCTGAGGAAATCGTTTGGAGAACAAAGGGTGCTGGATGGGATAGACCTCGAGGTCCGGGACGGGGAGGTGCTCTCCTTCCTGGGGCCGAGCGGGACGGGGAAGTCGACCCTGCTGCGCTGTCTCATCGGGCTGGAGCGGGCCGACGAGGGGACGCTCCGCATCGACGAGGCTCCCCCCTTCGACCTCCGGCATCTGGGAAGGGCGTCCCTGCACCGCCTGCGGCGATCCTTCTCGATGGTCTTCCAGAGCCACAACCTTTTCGTCAACAAGACCGCCTTGGAGAACATCCTGGAGCCGATGGTCACGGTGCAGCGTATGCCCTGCGGGGATGCCGGGGAGGAGGCCTCGCGGATCCTCGCGCTCGTGGGGATGGAGGACAAGGCCGACGCCTACCCCGTCCAGCTGAGCGGCGGGGAGGCCCAGAGGATCGGGATAGGACGCGCCCTGGCGGTCCACGCCCCCATCATGCTCTTCGACGAGCCGACCTCGTCGCTGGACCCGGAACGCGTTCGGGAGGTCCTGGACGTCATCCGGCTGCTCGCCGATAAGAGGCACACGATGCTCATTGTCACCCATGAGCTGGAGTTCGCGCGGCAGGTCTCGACGCGCATCGCCTTCATGAACGAGGGCCGTATCGCGGCGATCGGGGCCCCGGAGGAGATATGGTCCAACGACAATCCCCGTCTGCGGCGTTTCCTGGAGAGCATGTCGAAGAAAGGGTAGGGTCTGATGGGCCGCTCCCCGCGCCGGTTGACATTCCGCCGGCGATGGGGTATAAACACCGCGAAAGGCTCAACGACGATTTTTTTCGAGGAGAGGAGGGGAGCCCCGAATGCGGCAGTGCGGATTCACCTGAGGAAGTAGCTTGGATGCACGGGATGCATGCCGTGATGGGATTCCTTCGGAGTCGTCCGTTCGGGCCGAGCTCTTCAAAGTTTGATCGGGATTCGATCGAAGTCTGACGCGCCCGCTTTGCGCGCCGTCGTCGTCTTTATTTGAGGAGAGGCCGCCCGGAGCGACCTCTCCTTTTTCGTCTCCTTCCCTTTACGGTCTCTCTCGTTCCCCCTGTCCGTTTTTATTCCGTTTTCGCAGTTTTCGAGCGCAAACAGATACGAATATCTCTTGGTCTTGATGTCTTATGGAGGTGGCTCGCCATGACGAAGGTCGAGTTTATCAATACGTGTCCGTGCTGCGACGGCCATGTGGACGTCCTCAACGAACTGAAGAAGCGTTTTCCGGAGAAGATCGACCTCAAAATCTATTATGCCGGAAAGGATTTCGACTACCTGCCCAAGTACGGGCCCATCACCCGCGGCACGATGATCGTCGACGGCAAAGACCGCTACGAGGACCTGAACCGCCGCACCATCGAGAAGGTCATATCGGAAGCGATCGGCGAGGAGCTATGAGCCTCCTCCTTCAATATGGCCGGCAGTTCTGCCAATATTTCTGGGGGATGCTGGAGACCAGCGGACCGTGGCTGATCCTGAGCTTCCTGTTCTGCGGCGTCCTGCACGCCGTTTTGCGCCCGGAGACGCTGCAGCGGTCGCTCGGCAACAAGAAACTGTCCTCCATCGTCAAGGCGACGGTCTCCGGGATGCTGCTTCCCATCTGCAGCTGCGGGGTGGTGCCGCTCTCCCTCGGCCTGTACTATTCCGGAGCCTATCTCGGCCCGACGCTGGCGTTCCTGGTGGCGACGCCGGTCATCAACCCGGCGGCGGTCATCCTGGCCTATGCGATGCTGGGGCCGCAGATCGCGACGATCTACCTGGTCAGCGGCTTCGTCATCCCCTTCGTGATCGGGATCGTCGGAAACGCTCTGGGTGGCCCCGAGCTCCAGTCGCCCGCGGCCGCGGGGCTGGCGGCGCCCTCCGGCCGGGAGGACCGACCGGCACTCCCGCCCCTGATACAGCGCATCCGCGGGGGGATCGAATGGGGGTTCAACGACCTCGCGGTGCAGACGTGCCGTTTCATCGTCGTCGGGACGGCGTTCGCCGCGCTTCTGCTGACGGTCGTCCCCACGTCGTTCATCCTCGACTATCTGAGCGACCCGCGCCTGATGTCGCTGTTGGGAATCACCCTGCTGGGGTGCGTCATGTACGTCTGCGCGCTGGGACACATCCCGTTCATCGCGGCTCTGGTCAGCGCCGGTGCGGCGCCCGGAGTCGCCGTGACGTTTCTCCTCTCGAGCGTGGCCACGAATTTCCCGGAGATGGTCAGCATCTGGAGGCTGATCGGCAAGAGGGCGGTGACCATCTACACGGGCATGCTCGTGCTGTTCGGCCTGGCCTTCGGCTACATCACGAACTTCCTTCTGGCGGACAGCTTCAGGCCGGTCTTCGACCTGACGCACTCGCAGGGCAAGATCGACTTCGTCAGTAGGATCTCCATCGATTTTCCCGACGGGTTCAAGGTCTTCTGCGCAATCCTCGTCCTCTGCATCGGCGGCTACGGCTGGCTTCTGCAGTGGCGGCGGTCCCTGCGCAGGAGGGGGGCATGACCCGCCTCGTCCCGCGGGGCACAGCCCTTCTCCGCGCCCTGTTCCCTCTGGCGTTCCTTCTGGCGTTCCCTGGTCCAGGCGCGGCCTCCGGCGGAGCGGAGGACATCTCCCTGCCCGTGACCAGCCATCCCCTGATCGCGGTCTTCCGGGAGAGCCTCCCCGACAGGGAGATCCTTTTGACCACCCTGGGGGACTGCAATGCGGACGGCATCGAGGACCTCGTGGTCGTCTACCGCGAGGACAGGGACAAGAACCATATGGTCGCCGTCTACTCCGACGGCGGCGCGTTCCGCCTCTCCGTGCCGGTGCGCGCCCCCCTGGAGAACTGCCGGCTGCAGTGGCGCGATATCGACGAGGTCCCGCCGGTCGAGCTGCTGGTGTCGGGACAAAAGGGCATCTACATCGGATACGCCGTCTTTCGCTTCGTCGATGGAGAGTGGATCAGCCTCTTCGGCGACGGCATGGACGAATGCTGCTGACTTTCCCGTTTTTGAGGATTCTATGAAATTACTGGAGGCGATGAAGTTGAAGTTGTTGAAGTTGAAGTCAAAGTCAAAGTCAAAGTTGAAGTCGAAGTCGAAGCTGGAGTTGAACGTGAACGAAAAATTCCGTTTCTGCGGTCTTGCCCTAGTGGCCCTGGTCTGCATCCTCGGAACGAGTGGCCCGGCGGTTGCCTCCGACGAGAAGGACGACCCGGTGCCGGCTATGGTCGCCCAGTACAACCTGGAGCCCCTTCCCGAGGAGGACGCCGAGTACACGGTCAACCTGGGATACTACAACTGCGACCACATGACGGCGGCCTGCATCGGCAAGGACTCCGGCATCTTCAAGGCCCTGGGGATGAAGGTGGAGATCACCGGAAACGGAAAGGTCCCCGAGGCCATGAGCGCCGGCCGGATGGATATGGCCTACGCCGGCTGGACGACGACGCTGCGCGCCGTGCAGGTCGGCACGCCGCTCTTCATCGCGGCGGAGAACCACACGGGCGGCGCGGAGTACCTCGTGTGCAGCTTCAACATCAAGAAGCCGGAGGACCTGCTCGGCAAAAAAATCGCCGCGGGCGGGGACCCCGCCAACTCGATGAACTGGATGGAGTGGACCGATCAGCTGGGGCTTCCGAACGACATCGAGAAGTACGAGAACTATTCGATGAGCGACGCGGACGCCTACTTCTCGATGGTTGCCGGCAAGCTGGACGCCTTCACCTGCTGCGACCCGTGGGGCTCCATGGCCGAGCACGAGAAGACGGGCTGGGTCATGGTCCGCCAGAACACGGACAGGAAGAATGGACATGGTACGTGCTGCAAGGTCTGCATGAACTACAACTTCGCCAAAAAGCACCCGAAGCTCGCCAGCAGGATGCTCCTGGCCCATACGCTTTGTGTGCAGTACATGTATCAGCATCCCTACAAGGCGGCCCGCATCTTCGCCGAGAACTACAACGTCCCCCTGGAGGTCGGCCTGATGACGCTCTACAAGAAGCTGAACGAGGAGGGCCGGACGATCAGCTGGAAGCTGAACCGCCAGAACATGCAGAACCAGCTCGACACGATGAGGCACTACCACGTCCGGGACGACATCAATACCGTGAACCTGGACGACTACATCGACCTCTCCTATTTCGAGGCCTCCGGCGCGATCGACTTCGACCGGTTCATCCAGGAGAAGGTGGACCCGGTGTTCCCCACCGGAATGAGCTACAAGGACTGGAGGGCGAAGGCCGTCGAGGTCGACGGTATCGTTGAATAGACGCCCCCCTCCGCTCGTCCTCATCCTCTGTGCGGCGCTGGCGGCGACGGCCGTCTTCCTGGCCGTCCCTGCCCGGCGCCCGCACGGGGAGGGG
>ERZ773042.1958-NODE-1958-length-11675-cov-27.035026_pt1 | contig 11675 bp, 6 predicted proteins | sample MGYA00511664_ERZ773042 | MGnify/ENA primary metagenome ERZ773042 (study PRJEB29015, sample SAMEA2737984) | human oral metagenome | biome: human oral; feature: human-associated habitat; material: dental | place: China | collected 2036 ... | reverse complement strand
CCCCCGCCCCTGCCGCCGCTCTGGGGACCGCTGGGCGTCGACTGCCGGGCCGCCGAGTGAACCCGCGCCCACTCCTGCCGCCGCTCTGGGGACCGCTGGGCGTAGGCCCCCGGGCGGCCCAGTGAACCCGCGCCCGCTCCCGCCGCCGCTCTGGGGACCGCCGGGCCGTCCAGTGAACCCGCGCCCGTCCGGCGGACAGAGCCCTGGTGAGCGCCCATTGAGCTTTTGCAGAAACCTTGCAGAAACAAATCCGGGGCTTCTAAAGTGGAGGCACCCCCGTCCCCCGGGGCGACCAACACAATGGACGAAGGAGTCTTCGTGCGCACTCTCATCCGCTGGAAACACAGGAGAAAACACCGGGCGTCGATAAGCGCCGCCCTCGCCGCCGCGGCCTCGCTGGCCCTGGGCGGCCTCTCGTCGCTGGGCGCGCCCGCCCTGGCGGCGGACACCCCGCCCACCGGCGCCCAATCAGGGGCGCCCACCGAGACCGCTCCCGACCTCGTCACCATCCCCGGCTCGCACAACACCGCGATGGGCTGCGCCTCGCAGTGGCAGCCCGACTGCTCCAGCGCCGCCCTGGCGCGCGACCCCGAGTCCGGCCTGTACACCGCCTCCTTCGACCTGCCCAAAGGCGACTGGGAGTACAAAGTCGCCATAGGGGGGACCTGGGATGTGAGCTACGGAGCCAATGGCACCCCCGGCGGGGCGAACATCGCCTACTCCACCACAGAGGCGGCCACGGTGACCTTCTACTACGACCCGGCCACCCACCGCGTGTGGAACACCGCCGACGGCCCCGTCATCACCCTGCCCGGATCCCTGCAGTCCGAACTGGGCTGCACCCGCGGCGACAACGGCGGCGACTGGGCGCCCGACTGCCTCGCCCCCCTCATGGTGCCGCGCGGCGACGGGACGTGGACCTACTCGACCGATAGGCTGCCCGCGGGCTCCTACGAGCTCAAGGTCGCCCACGGGCTCTCGTGGAACGAGAACTACGGGGTCGACGGCGCCCCGGGCGGCCCGAACTACTCATTCAACACGAAGGCCGGCAATCTCGTGACATTCACGTACACGCTCGCCACCCACAAACTCGACATCGATGTCGCCGACGCCCCCCTCAAGGGCGTGGGCGAGCAGCGCGCCTACTGGGTGGGTGAGAAGACCCTCGCCTGGCCCGTCTCCCTGCTGCCCGACGGCGTCAGCCGCGAGCAGGTGGTCTCCGGCGAGGCCGGACTGGCCTACACGCTCGTCACCGCTCCCGAAGGGGGCGCCGGCGTGGACGAGGGCGCGGTCAGCGGCGGCGACAGCCACCCCCTGACGGTGACCGGGGACCTGCCCTCCCAGGTGACCGACGCCCACCCGAACCTGCGGGGCTACCTGGCCCTCGGCATCGGCGACTCCCTCACCTCCGAGCAGGTGCGCGAGGCGCTGCGCGGCCAGGTCGCCGTCGCACAGGGCCGCAGCGGCGGCGCGCTCAGCGCCTTCACCGGGGTCCAGCTGGCCCCCGTCCTCGACGAGGTCTACGCCGCCACCGCGCGCGACGGCGCCCTCGGCGTCACCTGGGCCGACGGCGCCCCCTCCTTCGCGCTGTGGGCCCCCACCGCGCGGAAGGTGTCGCTGCTGACGTGGAACACCTCCGACCCGACGGGCTCGGCGGCCCAGGCCGCCGACGAGGCCGTGCGCACCGAGGCGCAAGCCGGCGCGGACGGAACCTGGCGGGTCGCGAACGCGGACGGCGCGATCACCAAGGGCGCCCAGTTCCAGTGGGAGGTCGAGGTCTACGTGCCCTCCACCGGCAAGGTCGAGACGAACACCGTCACCGACCCCTACTCCGTCGCCCTGACCACCGACTCGACGCGCTCGGTGGCCATCGACCTCTCGGACGGGGCGCTCGCGCCCGCCCAGTGGGCCTCCACCCCCGCCCCCAAGGTCCGCAACGACGCCTCGCGCGCCATCTACGAACTGCACGTGCGCGACTTCTCCGCCAAGGACCAGTCCGTGCCCGAGGAGATGAGGGGCACCTACAAGGCGTTCACCGTCTCCGGCTCGGCCGGCATGACGCACCTGGGCGAGCTGGCGGGGGCCGGGATGAACACCGTCCACCTGCTGCCCACCTTCGACATCGCGACCATCCCCGAGAAGCGCGCCGAGCAGAAGACCCCGCAGATCCCCGAGGGCGCGGGGCCCGCCTCGGAGGAGCAGCAGGCCGCTGTGAGCGCCGTCGCCGACGAGGACGCCTTCAACTGGGGCTACGACCCTCTGCACTGGATGGCCCCGGAGGGCTCCTACGCCACTGACGCCAACCAGAACGGCGGGGGGCGCACCGTCGAGTTCCGCGAGATGGTGGGCGCTCTGCACGCCACCGGACTGCAGGTGGTGCTCGACCAGGTGTACAACCACACCGCCGCCTCCGGGCAGGACGCCAAGTCCGTGCTCGACAGGATCGTGCCCGGCTACTACCAGCGCCTCAACGCCTCGGGCGGGGTGGAGAACTCCACGTGCTGCTCCAACGTGGCCACGGAGAACGCGATGAGTGAGCGGCTCATGATCGACTCCCTGGTGATGTGGGCGCGCCACTACCACGTCGACGGATTCCGCTTCGACCTCATGGGCCACCACTCGCGCCAGACCATGGAGCGCGCCAAGGCCGCCCTGTCCCAGCTGACGCTGGAGGCCGACGGGGTGGACGGGTCCAGCCTCTACCTGTACGGGGAGGGCTGGAACTTCGGCGAGGTCGCGAACAACGCGCTGTTCACCCAGGCCACGCAGGGCCAGCTCGACGGCACCGGGATCGGAACCTTCAACGACCGGCTCCGCGACGCCGTCCACGGCGGCGGCCCCTTCGACGAGGACCACCGCGTCTACCAGGGATTCGGCTCGGGGGCGTTCTCCGACCCCAACGGGCTGGACACCAGGAGCGAGGCGGAGCGCCAGGCCGACTACCAGCACAGGGTGGACCTGGTCAAGATCGGCCTGACGGGCAACCTCAAGGGCTACGCGATGACCACCTACGACGGGCGCGCCGTGACCGGCGAGCAACTGGACTACAACGGCCAGGGGGCCGGCTACGCCTCCCAGCCAGCCGAGTCCGTGAACTACGTCGACGCCCACGACAACGAGACGCTCTTCGACCTGCTCACGTACAAGCTGCCCACGTCCGTGCCGATGGGCGACCGGGTGCGCATGAACACCCTGTCGCTGGCGACCGTGGCCCTCGGCCAGTCGCCCTCGTTCTGGTCGTCGGGCACGGAGATCCTGCGCTCGAAGTCCCTGGACCGCGACTCGTTCAACTCGGGCGACCACTTCAACGCCATCGACTGGACCGGGCAGGACAACGGCTTCGGCGCTGGCCTGCCCGTCGCCTCGAAGAACGGCGACAAGTGGCCGATCATGAGGCCGCTCCTCGAGGACGCCTCCCTCAAGCCGGCCCCTGCTGACATCGCGTCGGCCAAGGGCCAGGCCCTGGACCTGCTGCGCCTGCGCGCCTCGACGCCACTGTTCGCCCTGGGGTCGGCGGAGCTCATCGGGCAGAAGGTCACCTTCCCCGACAGCGGCGCGGCGCCCGGCTCCCTCACGATGCTCGTGGACGACACAGTGGGCGCCGACGCCGATCCCGCCCTGGACGGCGTGCTCGCGGTGTTCAATGCCTCGGACAAGCCCCTGACCCAGACGGTCGGCGCCCTGGCCGGGCGGCCGTTCCAGCTCAGCGACGTCCAGGCGGGCGGATCGGACGAGGTCGTCAAGGGCGCCACGTTCGACGCGGCGACCGGCACGCTGACCGTTCCGGCGCGCACAGTCGCCGTGTTCACCCAGGCCACCGGCGGGGTCGGCCCCCAGCCGCTCACCGGGCAGTGGATGAAGGACGGATCCCGCTGGTGGTACCGCTACTCCGACGGCACGTACCCGAGCTCGACCCGGCTCACGATCGACGGCGCGGACTACGCCTTCGACGCCCAGGGCTGGATGGTGACAGGTTGGGACAGCACGGACGGGCAGTGGCGCTACTACGGCTCCTCCGGCGCCGCTGTCTCGGGCTGGCTGCGCGACGGCGGCTCCTGGTACTACCTGGATCCGGCGACCAAGGCCATGGCCACCGGATGGCTCGAACTGGGCGGCACCTGGTACCACCTGGCGCCGTCGGGCGCGATGTCAACCGGGTGGGCCAGGGTCGATGGCCAGTGGTACCACTTCGGCCCCTCGGGCGCCATGGACCGCGGATGGCTGTACGTGCGCGGCTCCTGGTTCTACCTCACGGACTCGGGCGCGATGGCCATCGGCTGGGTCCCCGTTGGCGGGTCCTGGTACTACATGCACGCCTCCGGCGTCATGGCCACCGGAACCCAGGTCATCGACGGCACCACCTACCGTTTCTCCTCATCAGGGCGGTGGATCGGCTGACACCTTCGTGAGAAGGCGGGCGGGGCCCGCGGCCTTCGGGTCGCGGGCGCCGTCCTGTGTTGTTCTGGGTGGGGCGCCGTCCTGTGTTGTTCTGGGTGGGGGTCCGCGCCTGGCCAGTGGGGGTTCCTAGCTCTGGTTGATGCCGCGCCCGGCCGCTCGGGTTCCCCTCGTCGGAGTCATGCACTGAGAAGTGGCCCGGCAGGGGGCGAGCGCCGTTCGTTCTGCAAACGATACCGCGCTCTCAAAGGGAAGTCGTGCCCGTCAAGCGCACGACCGGACCCCAGCCGCTCGCTGTCCAGGTGCTATCGCTGTGAGAACGGGCCCGGATTAGCCCGCCGCTCTCCCTGCGGGCCCGTGAACCGCATTGGGGTAGGGAACCGCCTATTGGGGTAGGCAAGTTGTCTACCCCAATGCACTGTTGCCTACCCCGATGCGACTGAGTCCGTGCCTTTCTGGGACTGTTAGGCAAATTGCCTACCCCGATGCGACTGAGCCCGTACCCTCCTGGGGCCGTGTGTTAGGAGTCTGCCTGGATCGCCTGGACGGCCGTTCAACGCCACCATCGATGTGCTCATCGCGCGTCCTGCAGTGGCCTCCTGAGTCAGGCCGACCGCATCGGAGCGGGAAAACACCCATTGGGGTAGGCAAGTTACCGTGCCAGTGGGCCTGCGCGACCGTCGCACCTGGCGCCGGCGAGGGCCACCGGCGCGGACGTTGGTTATAGGAACCGACGCGCGTTGTCCGCACCGACGCGCGTTATTGACACCAGCGCGCGTTGTCGGCACCGACGCGCGTTGTTGACATGAGCGCGCGTTATATCCCCCTCGCGGTGTCGACGACCCCCTCACGGTGTCGACGACCCCCTCGCGGTGTCGACAACCTCCTCACAATGTCGGCAACGCGCGTCCGTGTCGGCAACCTCCTCACAATGTCGACAACGCGCGTCCGTGTCGGCAACCCCCTCACAGTGTCGACAACGCGCGCCCACGCCCGTGCCCGGAGAATGCCCCAGTCCGGCCTCGGACTGCAGCTCGGAGGGATTATGCCCCCCGCGTGCCTGGGGGATTCCCTCGGAAGGCGGAGAGCACCACGGGATGCCTCGGATGCCCCCGTGCCCGGGGGATGCCCTATTTTTTGTTGCAGTGGGAGGAACGAAACGAAAGATGCCCCCTCGCGTCTGGGGATTGCCTGTGCCCGCCCCGCGTCAGGGGAACGCCCGCACGCGCCAGGGCTGGCCGAGCCTCTGCACTTTCGCGTCCAGACGCCCGAGGGAACGCCCGCACGCGCCAGGGCTGGTCCCCGGTCCGGCTTCCCCCAGGTTGTCCGCCACCCCTGGGGGTACGCGCACAAGAACCCTGATTTACAGAACACGCACCGCGCACAAGGGGGCGATCCCGCCCTTGTGCGCGGCCTCGTGTTTCCTAATTCCCTTCCCTGTGTGCGACACCAAGAAGGAGCGAGGGCAGGACCCGCGGGGAACGCGGCGAACCGGCCACTCGTACTGCACTGCCTAGAAGTCGGCCTCGTCGACGCTGTGGAGGAACTCGGAGAGGCGGTTGGCGGCGGCCATGACGGAGGGTCCGTGCTGGCGCCCGGGTTGGCGGCCCATCCTCTCGATGGGGCCCGAGATCGACAGGGCCGCGAGCACCCGCCCCGACGGGCCGCGCACGGGGGCGGAGACGGAGGCGACGCCGGGCTCGCGCTCGCCGACGGACTGGGCCCAGCCGCGGCGGCGGACCTCGGAGAGCATGGTGGCGTTGAAGGAAGCGCCGTACAGGCCCCTGTGGAGGCGGTCGGGCTCCTCCCAGGCGAGCAGGACCTGGGCGGCGGAGCCCGCGCTCATGGACAGGGTGGCTCCCACGGGGATCGAGTCGCGCAGCCCCATCTCGCGCTCGGAGGCCGCGACGCAGACCCGGTAGTCGCCCTGCCTCCGGAAGAGCTGCGAGGACTCCTTGGTGTGGTCGCGCAGTGCTTGGAGGACGGGCATCGAGGCGGCGAGGAGTCGGTCCTCGCCCGCGGCGGTGGAGAGCTCCTGGAGGCGGGGGCCCAGGATGAAACGGCCCTGCATGTCGCGCGCGACCATGCGGTGGAACTCGAGGGCGACGGCCAGCCGGTGGGCGGTGGGCCGTGCGAGGCCCGTGGTGGAAACGAGTTGCGCGAGTGTCGCAGGGCCGGGCTCAAGGGCGCTGAGGACCAGCGCCGCTTTGTCGAGGACTCCGACGCCGCTCGATGTCTGCTCTTCCATGCACCTATTTTCGGTCTCAATTAGTGAGATGGCAACTCTTCGAAATGTGAAACAGTACGGGTTCTGACCACTGGAATCCCGCTCCGTGAGACTGTCGGTCCGGGAAATGAGATATGCGCTTGGATGGGGGATCGGCGGGGAGAATGGTCCACCGCGGTCGAGCAACAGGGGGAGGGCCGGACGATGAGCGGCACAATGGCGGAGAAGGTGTGGCGCGACCACATCGTGTCCAAGGGCGCCGACGGCGCCCCCGACCTGCTCTACATCGACCTCCACCTGGTCCACGAGGTCACCAGCCCGCAGGCGTTCGAGGGCCTGCGGCTGGCGGGGCGCCCCGTACGCCGCCCCGACCTGACGATCGCCACCGAGGACCACAACACCCCCACGGTCGACATCGACCGCCCCATCGCCGACATCACCAGCCGCACGCAGATCGACACGCTGCGCGAGAACGCCCGCGAGTTCGGGATCCGCCTGCACTCCCTGGGCGACGCCGACCAGGGCATCGTGCACGTCGTCGGCCCCCAGCTCGGCCTGACCCAGCCCGGCATGACGGTCGTGTGCGGCGACTCCCACACCTCGACCCACGGCGCGTTCGGGGCATTGGCGTTCGGGATCGGGACCAGCCAGGTCGAGCACGTGCTCGCCACCCAGACCCTGCCGATGGCCCCCTTCAAGACGATGGCCATCACGGTCAACGGCTCCCTGCCCCCGGGTTCCACCGCCAAGGACATCATCCTGGCCATCATCGCCAAGATCGGCACTGGCGGCGGCCAGGGCTACGTTCTGGAGTACCGCGGACAGGCCATCCGGGAGCTGTCCATGGAAGGGCGCATGACGATCTGCAACATGTCCATCGAGGCCGGCGCCCGCGCGGGCATGATCGCCCCCGACGAGACGACCTTCGCCTACATCAAGGGACGCCCCCACGCCCCCGAGGGCGAGGACTGGGACCGCGCGGTCGAGTACTGGCGCTCCCTGGCCTCCGACGACGACGCCGTCTTCGACGCCGAGGTGGTCCTGGAAGCAGCCGACATCGAGCCCTTCGTCACGTGGGGGACCAACCCCGGCCAGGGCGTGCCCCTGTCGGCGGCCGTGCCCAGCCCGGAGGACTTCGCCGACGAGAACAAGCGCGCGGCCGCGAAACGCGCCCTCGAGTACATGGACCTCCAGGCCGGCACCCCCATGCGCGACATCGCTGTGAACACCGTGTTCATCGGGAGCTGCACCAATGGGCGCATCGAGGATCTGCGCGCCGCCGCCGACGTCCTCAAGGGGCGCCGCAAGGCCGACGGCGTGCGCGTCATGGTGGTCCCCGGATCCGCGCGCGTGCGCCTCCAGGCCGAGCGCGAGGGCCTCGACAAGGTCTTCACCGACTTCGGCGCCGAGTGGCGCAACGCGGGGTGCTCGATGTGCCTGGGGATGAACCCCGACACGATGGCCCCCGGGGAGCGCTCCGCGTCCACCTCGAACCGCAACTTCGAGGGGCGCCAGGGCAAGGGCAGCCGCACCCACCTGGTGTCCCCAGTGGTGGCCGCCGCGACCGCTGTGCGCGGCACCCTGTCCTCGCCCGCCGACCTCTGACCGACCCAGGAGCAACGCTATGGAGAAGTTCACCACCCACACGGGCGTCGGCGTTCCGCTGCGCCGGTCCAACGTCGACACCGACCAGATCATCCCGGCCGTCTACCTCAAGAGGGTGACGCGCACCGGCTTCGAGGACGCGCTCTTCGCGGCCTGGCGCTCCGACCCGGGCTTCGTCCTCAACCAGGCCCCCTACCGCAACGGCTCCGTGCTGGTCGCCGGACCCGACTTCGGCACCGGCTCCTCGCGCGAGCACGCGGTGTGGGCGCTCAAGGACTACGGGTTCCGCGTCGTCCTGGCCCCCAAGTTCGCGGACATCTTCCGTGGGAACTCCGGCAAGCAGGGCCTGGTGACCGGCATCATCTCCCAGGAGGACTGCGAGCTCCTGTGGAAGCTCCTCGAGACGGAGCCCGGCACCGAGATCACCGTGTCCCTGGAGGACAAGACCTTCCGCGCCGGTGCGGTCTCGGGCACCTTCCAGATCGACGACTACGTGCGCTGGACCCTCATGGAGGGCCTCGACGACATCGCCCTGACGCTGCGCCACGAGGACGAGATCGCCGCTTACGAGGCGGGGCGCCCCGGCTTCAAACCGGCCACACTGCCCGCCAGGACCCTGCCCAAGGAGGAAGTCGCCTCGGCGCGCGGATCCGGCTGACCCGTGGCCGGGCCGCCGCCCCCGGCGATGTGCTCCGCGGGCCGAGCCGCTGCGCCCGGCGAACGCCGCCCGTGTGTTCGAGACGACCGGCCCCGGGGTCCCCGGGGGAAGCCCGGTGGCTTAGAGTAGTGGCCAGCCACTTCAACCAACCCAGGAGCGACCACTATGTCATCGGTGCTGCGAGTCGAGGGCGGCCACCCACTGCGCGGGGAGATCACAGTGCGCGGCGCGAAGAACTTCGTGCCCAAGGCGATGGTGGCCTCCCTGCTGGCCGACACCCCGTCCGAGCTCTACAACGTCCCCCTGATCCGTGACGTCGACGTCGTCTCCGACCTGCTGGGCCTGCACGGCGTGACCGCCGACTTCGACCAGGACCGCGGCACGATGATGCTGGACCCCACGAACGTCAAGATCGCCTCGCGCTCCGACATCGACACACTGGCCGGCGCCTCGCGCATCCCGATCCTCTTCTGCGGCCCCCTGCTCCACCAGCTCGGCGAGGCGTTCATCCCCGAGCTCGGCGGCTGCGCCATCGGCGGCCGCCCCATCGACTTCCACCTCGACACGCTGCGCAAGTTCGGGGCCGTCGTGGACAAGCGCCCCGACGGCGTGCGCATCAGGCGGCCCGCCTCGGGCCTGCACGGCGCCATCATCGAGCTGCCCTTCCCGTCCGTGGGCGCCACGGAGCAGACCCTGCTCACCGCCGTGCGCAACGAGGGCATCACCACGCTGCGGGGCGCCGCCATCGAGCCCGAGATCATGGACCTCATCAACGTCCTGCAGAAGATGGGCGCGATCATCTCCGTCGACACGGACCGCACGATCCGCATCGAGGGCGTCGGGAAACTGCGCGGCTACCGCCACACGGCGCTGCCCGACCGCATCGAGGCCGCCTCGTGGGCCGCCGCCGCCCTGGCCACGCACGGCGACATCTACGTGCGCGGCGCCCTCCAGCCCGACATGACGACCTTCCTCAACACCTTCCGCAAGGTGGGGGGCGCCTTCGACATCGACGCCGACGGCATCCGCTTCTACCACCCCGGTGAGCGCCTCCACTCCATCGCCCTGGAGACCGCCGTCCACCCGGGCTTCATGACGGACTGGCAGCAGCCCCTGGTCGTCGCCCTCACGCAGGCCGACGGGCTGTCCATCGTGCACGAGACCGTCTACGAGAACCGCTTCGGCTTCGCCTCGGCCCTGCGCCAGATGGGCGCGACCATCCAGGTGTACCGCGAGTGCCTGGGCGGGACGCCGTGCCGTTTCGGGCAGCGCAACTTCTTCCACTCCGCGGTCATCTCCGGGCCCACGCCCCTGCACGCCGCGGACATCGAGGTGCCGGACCTGCGCGGCGGCTTCTCCCACCTCATCGCCGCCCTCGCTGCCCGGGGGACCTCCACCGTGTCCGGGATCGACGTGATCTCGCGCGGGTACGAGCACTTCACCCGCAAACTCCACCAGCTCGACGCCCGCGTCAGCTACGTGGACTGACCCGTGGCAGTGGGACCGGGCCGCCCGGCGATGCGGCTGCTCGTGTCGTCGATGTCGGCCGGCGGACGGGCGCTGCGCGTGGGGCCGTCGGTCGTCGCCGCGCTACGAGGCGGGGGCTGGGACGTCGAGGTGGTCGTGACCACCGCGGGAGACGACCCCGCTTCGATGGTGGCCCCCGGGGCGGACGCCGTCGGCGCACTGGGCGGGGACGGGTTCCTGGCCGCGGTGGCGCAGGGGTGCCACGACCACGGCGCGGTCCTCGTTCCGATGCCCGGCGGGCGGGGGAACGACCTGTGCCGCGCGCTCGGTATCGGCACCGACCCCTTGGCGCGTGCTCGGGATCTGGCTCGTCTCGGCTTTGCGTCCGCCCCCTCGGGGAACGAGGCCGTGGCTGGGCGGGTCCGTCATGGCGCGGACTTGCTGGCGAAGCGTGTGCGCCCCCTGGACGGCATGTGGGTGCGCTCGCGCGACGGTGTGCGCCTGGCGCTCGGCGTTGTGTCGGTGGGTTTGGACGCGCGCGCGAACATTTTGGCGAACGAGTCGTCGCTGACGTCGGGGCCGCTGGCCTACGGCTATGGCGCTTTCGCGGCCCTGGCCTCGCACGAACCCACTGAGATCATTGCGACGGTGGACGGCCGCGAACGTGACCTGAGCGGCTGGCTTGCTTCCGTGTCGAACTCGGGGCGTTTTGGTGGGGGTATCACGCTGGTGGAGTCGTCGGACATGAGCGACGGCATCCTCGAGGTGTGTCACGTGGGTCCGATGTCGGTCGCGCGTGCCCTGCCGATCTTGGCCCGTGTTGTGGGTGGTCGGGCGAAGAACCACCCGGCCATCGAGGTTGAGACCGCGCGCATGGTGTCTTTCGTGGCACCCGCCGGCATGATCGCGATGGCGGACGGGGATCGGGTTGCGTCGGTTCCTTTCACCGTGGACGTGGCTCCCGGCGTCGTTTCCGTCCTGGTCTGAGCTTGTCATCGCGTGGGGCGCGCCCACCGTGCGTGTGAGCTGCGCTCGGTTGCTGCGTAAGACAGAGCACGGGTTTTGCGCTGTGGGGGAGTGGTCCCCCTAGAATGGGCCTATGAGTGCAGTTTCCGGCTTCTACGCCTTCGCGAAGGGCGTGCTGACGCCCATCATGACCCCCTGGGTGAAGTTCACCGTCACCGGCGAGGAGAACCTCCCCACGGAGGGTGGTTTCCTGTTGGTTTCCAACCACCTCTCGAACGTCGATCCCCTGTGTTTGTGCTGGTATTTCATGAAGCGCAACACCGCGGTGCGGTTCCTGGCGAAGAAGTCGATGTTTTC
>ERZ773042.1954-NODE-1954-length-11687-cov-22.549433_pt1 | contig 11687 bp, 10 predicted proteins | sample MGYA00511664_ERZ773042 | MGnify/ENA primary metagenome ERZ773042 (study PRJEB29015, sample SAMEA2737984) | human oral metagenome | biome: human oral; feature: human-associated habitat; material: dental | place: China | collected 2036 ... | reverse complement strand
ACGCCATGGGCGCTCGCGTGGATATCCGCAGGAGGGACTCCCCATGCCAAAGATCACGCCAGGCAACCGACTGTACCTCTACCGGCTCTTCTCACGTGAAATCGGCTGTGGGAGACAAGAACTCATAGGTCGCTTCGGAGAGGTCCTGACAAGAGACGGCATACTGCCCGAGGACCTTGACTGCACCGATGTGACGCAGCTCCTGGGAGAGCTTCCCGATCTCATCAAGCTTAGGATCTTCAGGAAGGGCCGTGTCTACGCGACCCTCCTGCAGCGACCAGAGCTGGACGAGATGCTGGCGCGTGACGCACAGGCAGCCGAGAAGGGCGCGGGTGCCGCGGGCGGGGCGAGGTCTTGGAGGCACAAGAAGGGTAAGGGAGATCCCAAGCCCACCAAACCGCATCACAGGCGATCGAAGGCCCAGCCCACCGACGAGCCCCTCACGGCAGGGGCGACGGCCACAACCGAGCGGGCAGCCAACGTCGACAAGAGGCCCATGCCGACAGACGAACCTGCCGCACCAACCGTGCCAGCCATCCAGGACGAGGCGACGGATGCGGCCACGACCGTGGAGACATCGCCCGGAGCGGCAGCGATCTCCCCGGCCACCTCCACCGAGCGCAGGCCCCCCATCAGCCTCACCATAACCTACGACCCCCACGAGGGTGCCGGCACCTCCCCGCAACCCGACCTGCCCAAACGCTTCTCGACAGACGTCCACTGCAGGGACGAGGCGCTGCGGACCCTGTATCAGCTTCTCCCCTACGGGACCGATGTGATGGGGGTCCTCGACGAGGACTGGACCCTCGCGCGCTCGACGGGGACTGCCGCGGGAACGCGTGGGCGCATCACCTTCCCGCTGCGCTACCGCGATGGCACCGGCCTACCCCTGACGGTCACGCTGCTGCGCCAGCCGAGGTCAGTCTCGGGCAAGCGATGGAGCCTGGACTGCATGGACGGGAACGCCGCCATGGGCCATGCGCATGAAGACCCGGAAGCGGAGGGGACGTCCCTTGCCGACCAGGGCGCCTGGAGCGACCTGGTGACGGGGAGGACGGTGACACCCGACGCGTCACCAGACCCCGTGCGCGAGCTGGCGAGCTTTGCCATCCTGGGGGCCTGGGAGGACTTCCTGGGCCCACTCGCCGCCATGGCAGAGCCCGAGTGCTGGGACTATCCGGCAGGGGGAGCTTCGGGAAATCAGGGGACGGACGAGGGAGACCCCTACGGGGTGCTGCGCGAATACGTCGCACTGACCTTCCACCGCATCATGGGGCAAGGCAAGCTCGCCGTCGCAGACGACGGATCGCTCGCGGCATTCGACACGGGCCTCGTGGATGCAGACGCGCAAAGCATCCTCGCCTGCCTTGTCCCCAGCGGAGACGCCGTCATCGCATGGCGCCTTGCCGGGGTCTGCGTCGCAGGGTCGGGCGACCTTGGCGTGCGCGCCCTGGCGCTGTTCGCATCCCCTCCCGCCCGTGCCAGCTACATCGAGGACCCCTCGGACGCCCTGCCTCCCGAGGAGGGACGCCCGATCACCCTTGACGCCGACGAGATCGTCGGGCACCAGTTGGGGCGCCTGCCTCGCGCGTTCCTGGACAGCCAAATCGGCGCCGATGCGTCTGACGGCACGCTCGCCGACCTCGAGCGGGCCGTCAGCGCCGACCCCGGGCGCTTCGACCGCATCGGCCGTGCGCTGGACGACGCCTGCGCACACTCCCTCAGGCGCGTGCGGGCAAGCTGGCGCGCCTGCACGCCAATCTACGACCCCACGGCTGACGCGACCAAGCTTCTGGTGCCGCTCTGCCTCGCTGACAAGCGGCATGCGGACCGTGCGCTCGTACTGTCCCGCCAGGCGTCAGGGAGCTGCCTCGCTTCCGTCATCCTGACGCTGCCTCGCGCCCGTACGCTCGCGCGCGTCGTCTCCGGGGAGCTTCCCTCCTGGCTCGTCGGTGACGCTCGCTGAGAGGGGCCCACCACCCTGACCCAAGCCGCCACCCGAGCCAACCTTGAGGTCACCTGCACGGGAGCAGCCGACCCAGCGGCCGACCAGCGGCCGCGCGTACAGCCTCCAACAAACCAACATGGCCGCAGGGCTGCGTGTTCATTCGGCAGCGCCTCGCGGTCGAGGTGGCGTGCCCCTCTCGGCTGCGACTAAACTGGGTAGGGTGTCAGTGCACGTCCGAAGCGCACCACCAGGGCGTGCGCCCAAATGACCAGACCGAAGACCCACCCGCGACGACCGCTCGGAGGCCCCATGAGCAGGATCAAGATGAAGACGCCGCTTGTCGAGATGGACGGCGATGAGATGACCCGCATCATATGGCGGATGATCAAGGACGACCTGATCTGCCCGTTCGTCGACCTCAGGAGCGAGTACTTCGACCTGGGCCTCGAGATGCGTGACGAGACGGGTGACCAGGTGACCGTCGACTCCGCAGAGGCGACCAAGCGCTACGGCGTGGCCGTGAAGTGCGCCACCATCACCCCCAACGCAGCTCGCGTGGAGGAGTACGGCCTGCGCCAGATGTGGAAGAGCCCCAACGGCACCATCCGCGCCATGCTCGACGGCACCGTGTTCCGCGCCCCCATCGTGGTCAAGGGCGTCGAGCCCGTCGTACGCAGCTGGAAGAGGCCCATCACCATCGCGCGCCACGCATACGGCGACGTATACAAGAACGCCGAGATCCGCGTACCTGGCGCCGGCAGGGCCGAGCTGGTCTTCACGTCTGCGGACGGCAGCGAGACGCGAGAGCCCATCCACGAGTTCACGGGCGCGGGCGTGATCCAGGGCATACACAACCTGGACTCCTCCATCGAGAACTTCGCTCGATCATGCTTCGAGTACGCGCTCTCCACCAGGCAGGACCTGTGGTTCGCCACCAAGGACACCATCAGCAAGACCTATGACCACCGTTTCAAGGACGTCTTCGCCGAACTCTACGACAAAGAGTACCGCGGCCGCTTCGAGGCGGCAGGCATCAAGTACTTCTACACCCTGATCGACGACGCCGTGGCCCGCGTGATGAAGGCGGAGGGCGGCTTCATCTGGGCCTGCAAGAACTACGACGGCGACGTGATGAGCGACATGCTCTCCTCGGCCTTCGGCAGCCTGGCCATGATGACCTCCGTGCTGGTGAGCCCCCATGGCTACTTCGAGTACGAGGCCGCCCACGGCACCGTGCAGCGCCACTACTACAAGCACCTACGGGGCGAGAGGACCTCGACGAACTCGGTCGCGACCATCTTCGCGTGGTCGGGGGCCCTCCGCAAGCGCGGCGAGCTGGACTCCCTACCCCATCTGGCCAACTTCGCCGACAGGTTGGAGGAGGCAACCGTCTCCACCATCGAGGGCGGGCAGATGACGGGCGACCTGGCACGCATCACGACCCTTGAGAACGTCACCACGCTCGACACCGAGGACTTCATCCACGCCGTCGCAGAGCGCCTGCGCGCGCTTCTGGCCTAGGAAAGCCGAGGGATTGCCGTGAGCGCCTCCACGAGCGCCTTCGACCTTGCCGCCGTCGACATGGATGGCACCCTGCTGCACGACGACAAGACCCTGGACTCCGCAGCGCCATCCGCCCTCGCCGAGGCCGTCGGCGCCGGTAGGACCGTCGCCCTGTGCACCGGGCGCTGCGTCAGCGAGATCAGGCCATACCTGCCCCAGCTCCCCATGGTGCGCTACGCCATCGCCGAAGTCGGCGCGCTCCTGTACGATCTGCGCGAAAAGCGCGTGGTCGCGCGGCACGCGCTGCCTCGCGAGGTCATCGACGCAGTCGTCTCGTTCGTGTGCAGCGAGGACGTCATGGTCCAGGGCGTAAGCGCGGGCCAGGCCTACGCCACGGCGTCGATGGTCCCCCGGATGGCCGCCTACAACATGGCGCCCTACATCCCCCTCTACGAGCAGACGGCGACGCTGGTCCCCCGCATGACGGACCTCCTCGAGGACCCTACCCGAACGTGGGAGAAGCTCAACCTGTTCCATCGCAGCACGCAGGCGCGCGAGCGCACCCGCGAGGCGGCCCGAGCCATGCTGCCCTCCCAGTGGGAGGCGCACCGGGAGAAGAGCCCCGCCGTCATGGACCTGTTCGCCGACCCCGCCCAGGTCGCCCCGTGGCTGGGCGAGGCCGAGGCCCTCATCGACGCCTACTTCCGCATGGAGAACCCCGTGCGCCTGGAGCCGGCCGAGCGCGAGCTCTTCGTCCAGGCCGAGACCCGGGACGGCCTGCTGCTGCGCGGCTTCGTGGACCGTCTCGACGTCGCCCCCGACGGGGCCATGCGCGTGGTGGACTACAAGACGGGCCGCTCCCCCGGGCCGCGGTTCCAGGCCGAGGCGCTGTTCCAGATGCGCTTCTACGCCCTGGTGCTGTGGCGCCTGCGCGGTCGGGCTCCGCGGCGCCTCCAGCTGCTCTTCCTCAGGGACGGCCGCACCCTGACCCACGACCCGCACCTGACCGAGCTGGAGACGGTCGAGACCAAGATCGCCCGCATCTGGGACGAGGTCGAGGACTGCGCCACCGCCGGCGAGTTCGCCCCGAGGCGCTCCCGGCTGTGCGACTGGTGCGCCTTCCAGGCCCAGTGCCCGCTCTTCGGCGGCACCACGCCGCAGGTGCCCGATGACGGGATCGCCCGCCTCCTGACCGCACGCCGCACCGCTGCCTGATCTCGGCCACTGTTCAGGAATTGCCACGGCCAGAGGCCGTCGATTACAGTCCGTGGCGGCTGACAACCGTCACCACGCACTTCCCAGATCCTCATGGAGAAGCACATGAACGTCCTCCAGGCCCACGCAGCCCGCACCGCCTCGCGCGGAGCCGGCATGTGTATGCGCTGCCTGGTTCGGGCGTTCTGAGGCGGTCTCAGACAGATCGTTCTCCCCGGCTCCCGGCGCCCCTGAGACGGCGCCCCCATCAGCCACGTCCAGCCAGGCCTCCACCTCACTCCCCCACCGGATGACGTGGCCTGTCTCTGTCTTTCCACCTGTGCTGCGTCACCGGTCCCCACGCAGGCTGCTTGCACCTGACAGCAGCAGCCGGACAAGGACCGCACCGTGCCGTCACCCACCATCCTCACTGGGCTCATCGTTGGAGCCGTCCTCGGTTTCATCCTCCAACGGGGCCGTTTCTGCATCACCGGTGCCTTCCGGGACCTGTGGGTCTCCCGCTCCTGGCGCTGGTTCACAGCCTTCCTGCTGGCCATCGCCGTTCAGGCGGTCGGAGTCGCCGTCCTGACCTCAGCAGGCTCCATCACCCCTGAGATCCCCAAGCTGTCGGTGGTTGCCACCGTTGTCGGTTCCTTCCTGTTCGGAGTCGGGATCGTCCTGGCCGGCGGCTGCGCCACCGGGACCTACTACCGCGCCGGCGAGGGCCTGGTCGGTTCCTGGTTCGCGCTCGTGGCCTATGCCACCACGGCGGCCGCGTCGAAGACGGGACTCCTGTCGGTGGTGACGAGCTGGGTCAAAGGACTGTGGGTCACCAACCTGACCACCATCCCGGCCACCATCGGTCTGCCGAGCTGGGGCGGCGTCGTCATCCTGGCCGCCGTCACCGGGCTCGTTGTGCACCGCTTCATCGTTCTGGAGCGCAGCCGTCCCGCTCAGATCCAGCTGCCCGCCCAGCGCACGGGCCTGGCTCACCTGCTGCTGGAGAAGCAGTGGAACCCTCTGGCCACCGGATTCCTCGTGGGCGTCGTCGCCGTCATCGCCTGGCCCACGTCCTGGGCCTCGGGGCGCCCGGACGGGCTGGGGATCACGACGCCGTCGTCGAACCTGGTGAACCTCATCGTCACCGGGGACGTCAAGCGACTCGACTGGGGCGTGCTGCTGGTCCTGGGCATCCTGCTCGGCTCCTACATCGCGGCCAAGGCCTCCGGCGAGTTCCGTGTCCGTGTGCCCAGCGCCCAGGTCATCCAGCGCTCCATCGCCGGCGGTGTCCTCATGGGGATCGGCGCCGCCTGGGCCGGTGGCTGCTCCATCGGCAACGCCCTGGTGCAGACCTCGCTCCTGTCCTGGCAGGGCTGGATCGCACTGGTCTTCCAGGTGCTGGGGGTCGGGGTGGCCGCCTGGTTCCTCCTCATCCGTCCCCGGCAGCGTCGTCGCGCCGAGCGGGCGGCCTCACGCGTGCCCGCCACCGTCTGAGGCCTCGCCAGAACCCCCGCAACCATCTCGCTGCCTCAACCGCCCCCGAACCCTCATCACATCGCTTCAAGGAGTCACTCATGCGCACTGTTCTGGAGACCACCGGTCAGGTCTGCCCCTTCCCCGTCATCGAGGCCGAAGAGGCCATGGAGGAGCTCAGCGTCGGCGACGAGCTCGTCATCGGCTTCGACTGCACCCAGGGGACTCAGACACTGCCGGCTTGGGCCGCCGACAACGGCTACACCGTCACCGAGTTCGAGCGCACCGGCGACGCGGCCTGGACCATCACCGTCCGCAAGTAGGCTGAGCCGCTACGGTTAGGCCTATGGAGCACAGGAGACTCGGCCGGACCGGCCTGCGTGTGTCCTCCGTGGGCCTGGGCACGATGACCTGGGGCCGGGACACCGATGAGCTCGAGGCCAAGGAACAGCTCGACATCTTCCTCGATGCCGGGGGCACGCTCGTGGACACCGCCGCCTCCTACGGCGAGGGCGTCAGCGAGGAAGTGATCGGCACCCTCCTGCGCGAGCACGTGGATCGCCAGGACCTCGTCCTGGTCTCCAAGGCCGGGGTGCGCACCTGGCGCACTGGGGAGCGGTCCTCGGTGGCTGACGCCTCCCGCGGTTCGCTGCTGGACACGCTCGACACCAGCCTGGCCCGCCTGGGCACCGATCACCTGGACCTCCTGCTGGTCCAGGTGCCCGATCCCAGCACCTCCCTGGAGGAGACGGCCCACGCACTGAGCCTGGCCGTCTCCTCCGGGCGCACCCGGTACGTGGGCATCGCCAACCACCCCGCCTGGGCTTCGGTGCGCATGCATGACCTGCTCAGCGAGTGCGGCCGGGGTCCGGGGCTGGCGGCCGTCGAGGTGGAGCACTCACTGCTCTCCCGGGGTATCGAGCGCGAGCTGCGGCCCGCCTCGCAGGCCCTGGGCTTCGGCATCCTGGGCTACGCCCCCCTGGGTCGGGGCGTGCTCACCGGCAAGTACCGGGCGACGATTCCACCGGACTCACGGGCCGCCTCCCCTCACCTGCGCTCCTACGTGTCCCCCTACCTGGGAGACGCACACCGGGGTGTGGTTGAGGCCGTGGCCACTGCCGCCTCGGGCCTGGACCGTAAGCCGGCCGAGGTCGCGCTCGCCTGGGCCCGCGATGCCCCCGGGATCGCCTCAACCATTGTGGGTGCCCGCACTCCGGCTCAGCTCCAGGGCGTGCTGTCGGCCGACGACCTGGAGCTTCCGGTCCAGATCCGACACGCGTTGGACGAGGTCACCTCCGTTCAGCTCGGCTACCCCGAGCGCTTCTAAGACTCCCGGCACTGCTGTGAAGCGGCCCCCCTGGCGAGCATCAGCCCCAGACGAGGGCGATGCGCCTGCCGTCGATCTCATGGACCGGTACATCCATGCCGAAGACCTCGCTCAGGCACTCTCGGGTCATGGTCTCCTCGGGGGTTCCTTGAAGGACGACCCGGCCCTCACGCATGGCGACGATCCGGTCCGACCATGCGGCGGCCATATTGATGTCATGCATGACAACCACGACCGTGCGCTCGAGCTCGTGGGCGGCAGCGCGTAGACGACGCATCATGGCCACCGAGTGGACCATGTCCAGGTTGTTGAGGGGCTCGTCCAGGAGCATGTAGGGCGTCTCCTGGGCCAGCACCATGGCGACGAAGGCACGCTGGCGCTGCCCACCGGACATCTCGTCGAGGTAGCGGTCGGCCAGCTCCGTCAGGTCCATCCACTCCAGGGCCTGGTCGACGATCGTCTCATCGTGCTCGGTGGGACGTCCCCGGTTGTGCGGATAGCGGCCGAATCCCACGAGGTCACGCACAGTCAGTCGCACGGCGAGATGGTTGTCCTGCTTGAGGACGGACAGAACGGTGGCGAGCTGGCGTCCCGGGGCCGTGGCAACGTTCAGGCCACCGACTTCCACCGTGCCGGCGTCGGCTCCCAGGAGTCTTGCGATGACGGACAACAGCGTCGACTTACCTGCCCCGTTGGCACCGACCAGCCCGATGACTCCTCCGGCCGGCAGGTCGAGGTCGACGTCGGAGAGCACCTGACGCTCACCGTAGGACTTGGCAAGGCTACGAACTGTGATCACGAACGTCTCCTGGAGCTGATGATGAGGGCGATGAGGGTGAGCCCGCCGAGGAACTCGATGATGACGGACAGGACGTTGTCGGCGTCCAGGACATGAGCCAGCACTGTCTGTCCGGTCACCAGGACGAGCATGGCGACAAGTGCCGCCATGGGCACGGTGACCACATGGCGGTTGGTACCGGCGGCCCAGTAGGCCAGGTGGGCAACGAGGAGGCCCAGGAACATGATCGGCCCGACCAGGGCCGTGGACACGGATACCAGCACGGCCACCATGAACATCACGCGCCGGCTGATACGACGATGATCGACTCCGAGTGCGGTGGCGATATCGGGCCCGAGAGCCACGACATCGAGCGCCCGCAGCTCCCGGATCGCCAGAATTGACACCGCGACGGTCAGGACCAGCGAGAGCACCAGCAGATCGAGGTTGATCGAGCCGAAGGAGGCGAAGAGCCGGTCCTGAAGGATGAGGAAGTCATTGGGATCCAGGAGCCGCTGGATGAAAGTGGTCCCAGAGCGCAGGAAGGTTCCCAGCACAATGCCCAGCAGCACCAACGTGGTCACCGAGCGCCTGGCACCGAGCACGGCCCCCATGAGTGCCACGGACACACCGATCATCACCAGAAGTGTCAGGACGAAAGCACCCAGGTCCGGCAGCGAGGAGAGTCCCGCCGCCCCCAGCACGAGAAGAAGAACCACCTGCAGCAGGGCGTAGAGCGCATCCAGACCGAGCACGGAGGGCGTGAGGATCCGGTTGCCGGTGACCGTCTGGAACATGACGGTGGACACGCCACTGGCCCATCCCACACACAGCATCGCCCCGAGGGAGGGCAACCGGTAGGGCAGGACCAGAAGCGGGTCGAAGGCGTTGATGACCAGGAAGACGCCGCTGGCCACCAGCACCAGGAGCAGGACGACCACCAGGCGGAGGATGGAACGCCGGTTCTCCCGGCGACGACGTCCGGACAGCACGTCAGCCACGTTCCACACCTCGCAGGATGAGCACGGTGAAGACGCCGGCGCCGACGACCCCCATGATGACGGACAGCGGAACCTCGTAGGGGTAGCGGACCACACGTCCGACGACGTCGCACCCCAGCGTCAGAACAGCACCACCGACGGCAATGATCGGAAGACTCCGGCGCAGATTGTCCCCCATGAGCCGGGAGACGATGTTGGGTACCACGAGCCCGAGGAACGGCAGGCTCCCGACCACGACGACGCTGACCGCCGTCATGACGGCTGCGGCCATGATCGTGAGGTTGATGGTGCGGTGATAGCTCAGCCCGAGCCCGGTGGCCGTCTCCGCCCCAAGGCTCGCCACAGTGAGGCGGTCGGCGGCGAGATAGAGCAGCAGGACGATGAGCGCCACCAGCCAGAGCAGCTCATAGCGGCCGGCCAGCACCCGGGACAGGTCGCCGGCCGTCCAGGAACCTAGTGACTGCAGCAGGTCGTAGCGCCAGGCCACGAAGGTGGTACCCGCTCCGACCACGCCACCGAGCATGAGGCCGATCAGGGGGACCGTGACGTCATCGGACGTGCGCCGGTGGGGCAGCAGTCGCAGGAGCCACAGGAAGACTGCCGAGCCCGCTACCGCGCATGCCGAGGCCACCAGCATCTTCGCCAGAACACTGGTGCCCGGTGCGAAGAGAGCCACAAGCAGCAGCCCGACGACGGCGAACTGAGTCGTGCCTGCCGTGGTCGGGGACACGAAACGGTTGCGCACACTCATCTGCATGACGGCGCCCGCCACAGCGATGCCCGAACCGGCGAGCACGGCCGCCAGGGTGCGCGGCACTCTCGAGACCATGAAGAGGCGCATGGAGCGGCCCTGCGAACCGGTGCGAACCAGATCCACCGGATCGAAGTCTGCCACTCCGATACACACCGACACGAGTCCCAGGACGAGCAGAAGCAGAAGACCACCGACCAGGAGCGACAGGCCCGACCGTCGTGGCCTGTGTCCCCAGGCCGCAACGGGGTTCCTGGGGCTCATGCGGACAAATCGCCCTTGATCTCCTTGGCCATGCGCAGACTGACTCCGAATCCGGCGCCCAGGAGGTACCAGTCGGGGCCGTCAAGGTAGTAGACCTTGTTGTTCTTCCAGGCATTGGTGGCGGTGACCAGCTCGTTGTCGAGAATCTCCTTGGCCGAGGAGCCCTCTTGCCCGATGGTGGCGTCGCGGTCCAGGACGAAGAGGACATCAGGGTTGGCCTGCCCGATGAACTCGAAGGAGACGGCCTCGCCGTGGGTCGCCGCCTCGATGCTCTCAACAGCGGGGGTGACACCGAACTCGTCAAAGATGACGTCAAAGCGGGAGCCCTTGCCGAAGGCACTCACTTTGCCGCCGGTGGTGAGAAGGCACAGGCCCTTGCCGGCGTTCTTGGCCACCGTGGCCACCTGAGCGGCAGCATCGGTGAACTCCTTGACCTTGGCCTGCGCCGCGCTCTTCTTTCCGAAGATCGAGCCGAGGATCGTGGAGTGGCTGGTGAGGATCTCCGTCATCGACGCGGAGGGCTCGTTCTTCTTGCCCTTGTCCCCGTTACCGCCCTGGCCACCCTGATCGGGGCTCGCGGCCGCCGTCGCACTCGCACCCTGCGGCTTGACAGTCATGTCAATGGTGGTGAACTTGCTTGAGAAGTCCTCATAGGACTTGGCAGTCCGGTTCGCCACGATCACCAGGTCCGGCCCGACCTCGGCGATGGCCTCCTGCTTGGGCTCCTTGAGGCCGCCCATATCCTTGTACTTATCGTCCTGGAACTGGGACAGGGACTTGGGCAGGTTGCCACCGGTCTTGGGGATGCCGACGACGAGGTCGGCCAGGCCCAGTGCGGCCATGGAGTCCAGGACACCGTAGTCGAGAACGACGACGCGCTGGGGCGCCGCCTTGATCGTGGTCTCCCCTTGGGCATGCTTTACGGTGACCGGGTAAGTCACCGTCTCTCCACTCGATCCGGCGGAGGCGGTTTCGGCCCCAGAGGCTGACGAGCTCGACGACCTCGAGCTACAGGCGGACAGAGCCAGCAGACCCGCTGTGGCCGCGGTAGTAGACAGCAGCTGACGGCGGGAGGGAGACATGGGCATCAGGATTCCTATCTTCGCGGGCGACAACCGAGCACAGCCGCACGCACACAGTTACTGAGGTAAGGCTTACCTATCAGGTTTAACCGTATCATACCCGTGACAAAGTGGTGGGGCCCACGCCAGGTGCGCGAGCCCCACCACCGAGAGATGGGCTGAGGAAAGAAATCCGTTCAGTCAGAGACCTCAGTCAGTCCTCGTTGTCGTACTCCTCGTCATCGTCGTAGTCGTCGTCCTCATCGTCGTCGTACTCGTCGTCCTCGTCATCGGCATAGTCATCATCATCGTCGTCATCGTCATCGCCGTCAGAGTCGAAGGCCTCGAAGGGGAGCTCGATACCGTAAGCGGTGAACAGCGAGTCGT
>ERZ773042.1953-NODE-1953-length-11690-cov-8.055178_pt1 | contig 11690 bp, 11 predicted proteins | sample MGYA00511664_ERZ773042 | MGnify/ENA primary metagenome ERZ773042 (study PRJEB29015, sample SAMEA2737984) | human oral metagenome | biome: human oral; feature: human-associated habitat; material: dental | place: China | collected 2036 ... | reverse complement strand
CATGCAAGCTCAGCAAAAAGAGTCGCAAGTTGATCAAAAAGACCGTCATAGCAATAGCAGCCACAGGCGCTTGGACCGCAATCAGTGCCAACATGGCAAACTGGGCACTCCCAGCATATACAAAGAGGCTCATCAAGCCCATCTCAACAGGTGTCACATAAGGCGCACCAATAATCCCACAGGCTAGACCAATGCTGACATAGCCAAGGGCAGTTGGCATGGCTGCCTGTACACCTTCCCAGAATCCTTTTTCTTTCATCCTTCTCCTCATATTCTCTCCAATTGAGGCTGTTCATCATCACAGCCACAGCACGGACTATTATAACATATTCAAAGAAGAGAAAAAAGTTTCGGAATCGAAACTAAGTGCTAGCAAAAAGTGTTGAAGAGGAAGCATCATGGATACATGAGAAATTGATCCACTCGGATAGTATACTTATCGGTTTCTGTGTCTGTAGCATATTTATTTTCTGTCGGATAGACATCGACCCAGAGTTCCCACTGTTGTCCCTTCAACTTGACCTTGTAGCGATAACCGTCATCGTTTAGTCCTACTGTCTCGGTAGTTACAGAATGGAAAGTCGGAAGAGCTTCAATTTCTTTTTTTATAGTCTGGGATAAGTTATCGAGCAATGCTTGCTGCTCAGCTTTTGAGGTAACGGGAAAATAAGCCGCTACTGTTTCCAAGTGATGCGATTTTGAAAATGTAAAGGTTGCTCGACCAGTATAGCCTTTCAAAGTAATCTGCTCATAGTGATAGAAAAGGCGACCTGTTTTATAGAAATATGGGTCTTCTGCACGCCAAGTGTCGCGATAGGCTGTTTCCTCTTCTTCCTCCACCTCGCTAGCCTTTCCCAATACTTCTTCAAAGGATTTAGGAGACATACCGAACGAAAGGGATTCAAACAAAACCAGTTGTGTCTTTTTGATATTCTGGCAAGCTGGTAAAATCATGAGTAAAGCTCCAAGAGCAAGGAAACTACTGATTATTTTTGTAAATTTCATATTTCTACTATACAAAAAAAGGTTAGGATTTGTCCAAGATAAAAGAGTCAACAATTAACTGACTCTTTATTCTATGGTATAGAAGGAAAGGATTACGATGCATGCCTCCGATATTGACTAATCCCAACCCCATACTCCTTATCTTCAGGCTTTTCATGATATCCAAGTTCTGTCGAATAAACCTCGACCCAGAGATCCTCCGTTTGCCCTTGTAATTTGACTTTATATTGATAAGAATCTTGATCTAGTCCTACCATTTCAACTGTCATAGACTGATAGTCCGGTAAAGATTCAATTTCTGTTTTTATAGCCTGCGATAGTTTGCCAAGTAGTTCTTTCTGTTCCATTTTTGAAGCAACAGGAAAAGAAGCCCTCGCTTCTTCCAAGGTATGCCATTTTGAAAATGTAAAATCTGCGCGGATAGTATAGCCTTCCCATCTCATATTTTCGTAATAGTAGAAAAGGCGACCTGTTTTATAGAAATACGGGTCTTCTGCACGCCAAGTATCACGATAGGCCATTTCCTCCTCTTCCACGACTTTGTCAGCTACTACAAATGTATTTTCAAAAGATTCTACAGACATATAAAACGAAAGCGATTTAAACATGACTAACTGCGTACTAGGAAATTCCAAATTTTTAAAATTTTGGTAAGATTTTATAAATAAGATTATCACTCCAAGAGCAAGCAAACCACTGATTATTTTTGTAAATTTCATATTTCTACTATACTAAAAAACTCTATGATTGACAAACTTTGATAGAGTCGGATGCTGTGAAGGGTAAGTGACAAACCGCCATAATAAGAAAAAGACTGGGAAGCCAGTCTTATCGAAATTAAATCAAAGTTCCCTACTAAATGCTCTCACGAATATTCAAGAGCATGACAAATGCGGTTAGGAGTAATAGCAATAGAATAAAGCTGACCGCTAAGGTCCCAAAACTTGTAGCAATCGTTACGAAAACGATTGTGAATAGACTTGGTAAGACAACCGTAATAGCACCAATAGAGGATTGAACCGCTCCCATTGACTCCTCAGGTATTTGTTTAAAGACGAGTTCTTGCAATCTAGGAGAGAGTAACCCTGCGATGAAGGCATCCAAGGAGCTGAAAAGCAGAATCAAACCAAAATGAACTGTGGCAAATCCTACTAGAAGGAGTAACTGGATGACGACCGAAGCGTATAGAGCTGTTTTTATAGAAATCGTATTTTTCAGATAGCCACTTACAAGACTTCCAACAATAAGTGCTAACAATTCTAGCGTTGATAACAAAGCGAGCGATTGACCAGTTTGTAAATTCAAAAACGGTTGGTTTCTTAAAAAAAGAGTCGAAATAGGAACAGTGACATTGATCACAGCTTGGCTGATAGAGACGATAAATAAAATGAAGATCACTCTATCCATATTCCAGATCAATTTCGATGATTGGAACAAATGCTGGCAAAACGATTTTATAGAAAGACCTTCTTGATAGCTAATTGTTTTTTCAACTTTCAAAAGATCATTTTTTATGAGAAGAATACCTACAAATGCTATCAGAAACGTCAGAGCGTTTAGCAAGGAAATGAACTGAATGGAAAGAATTCCTAGTAAAACCCCTCCTAGAATATTACTGATTGTCCGAACTAAACTAACTGTTGATTGTTTAAAGCCAATAGCTTCTGTCAGATGTTCTTTCCCAATGATTCTTATAAAAATAGGAGTTAGCATGGCTCCTGAAAAGTAACTCAATGTATCCGACAAGAGGTTCATCAAACAAATAAAGAATACGAGCCATAAGGAAAAGGACTGCCCTGAAAGCGAAAGTGCTACTATAGAATAAAGTACAAATTTGACAAAACTAATAATTGTATATTTTAGGACACGATGATGTTGAAAATCCGCCAAAACTCCCATAAAGATTTGCAGAACTTGAGGAACAGTCTCTGAAATCGTGATGAGTAAAATTGCCAAGGGGGCAAACGAAGCATCTGCCACATAATTCAAAAAAGCAAGATAAAAAATCGTATCCCCAACCGTTGAAATCCACTGGTTGATGGTTAATTGCCTAAAATCTCTATTTTGAATAAATACTTTCATACTAATTCACCATCCCCCAGTTCCATGTACTTAGATAACACATAAAGGTACTCCTGTTTATCTACTTTAGAATGCTTCACATAACATTTTACTGTATTTAACAACTCCCCTGCAGCGTCTTTATATTTTCTTACTCTAAAATAAGAATACAATTCCAACAATGTATCAACTATCCCTAGCATACCATTCCATAGATCTGCATATTGAGCAAATTCTGTAATTAATCCTTCAGACAGTTCTTTGATTAGGTCTATATACTTTTTAAAATCTATAAAAATCAAGGCACGAATAAATCCTGCTGTCCCATTATTTAGATAAGGTGAAGCTAAATTTGATTCTATCGGGACCATCCTACCATTATCTGTCATAATTAATTTTTCAATGATGATATTAATTCCATAGTCAATAACATCGCAATCAAAATTATGTTTTTTCATCAAAATAAGCAAGCCAGACAATCCATCTAATCCCAAATTTTTCTCTCTATGCATCAAATGCTGTAGTAATCGATGATTATTTTTGGCATTCTCATATCGTTGAAAATTAACTAGTTTCTTATTAATAATCTCAGTAATACTAAAAGACCTTTCTGGTGAATCAGTTAGAAACTCATCTAAACTATGTTGGGATTCAATTTGATAAACATAAATTTCATTTAAATCTTTAAGAATATTAGATGCAGTTGCATCCTTAGAAAATAGTTTTTCTATAATACTTATAAAATTTGTTTTTAAACCAAATTCTTCCAATAAAGAATTTAAAATTTGAGATGATTGTGATAAATCGTTCATTGATTTTACATGCAATCTAGCCAGTAAAAATAGTAGTAAATTCCCAACTTTATGGCAATCAGATACTTTTCCATCTATAGAGTTCCACTCTTTTAGGCTAATTACACTATACAAGCCAATAGCTGGTTTATTACCATACTCATAACTATTTTCTAAATCTACAAAGTAAAGTTTATCCTCTGATTTTATAAAATTTCCAGGATGTATATCATTTAAAATAATATTCCTACTATGAAGATATTCAACCAATTTTAACAATTCCTTGGTAATTAATACAAAACTTTTAAATTTCCTAGCGTTTAACTCCTTATTAGACCTATGATAACTAACAATAGAATATGGTTTTGTAGATTTTAATAAATCACTACCATCTATAAACTCATAAATATAATATTGGTTAATCCACTCTGTGACGGTTTCGTGCACAGCTGGAACACAGTCTAGTAATTTTCTTGAAATTTCATATTCATTTTTTCTAAGAGTTTGATTCTCTACCCGTCCAAAAGAAATAATATGAGGTCGACACTCCTTTAAAATATATTTTTTCCCTCCTGTCACTGAGTCTACTTGATAGACATTTCCTCCATTTGACTGTGATAGTACGGTTTTTAATCTATAATTTCTTGCTAAATATGAATCCTTTGTAAACGTATTCTCTTGAATATCTTGAATCCACTCTGGTAAGTTAAAATATGGTTTTTGGTAGTCTTGCCACTTTTCTCCATTTGGCCCTAGTAAAGTCGGAATACCTTTTTCTAAATACTCCAAATCTTCTCTAAAGAAGCCATATCTGTAAAAAATTGTATTGGAATCTTTATAAGCACGATCGCTTAGAATATAAATTCCCTCCATATTTTTAGGAATAGTTTGGTAAAGAAGCTCTAAGATATTACGAAAAGCATAATCATTTTCAGGATAAATCGTAAAGTATTTCCCCGAATTAGCGGGAGATTCTCTAACAGAGAAATTATAGGCCACATCTTCTTCCCGATATATATACTTATAAGATATCTTTCTATCATCTAACAACGGAGAAAGAAGATTATAGATATCCTTGTAATTATTAAGAGTTGCTGATATGTGAATTTTATAACCATAAATAGGCAGACTTTCTTCATCTACAATTTTATATTTATACATCTTTCTCTCCTGTTGTTATAATGACTTTTTCTTTAACAATTACCTGAATTGGTATCTCCTATATTGAAATTCAAAAAACATTATAAGTCTAAAAATAAACTTATTAATTGAGGATCTTTTACAATACTGTACAAAAGAAAGTAATTGTTACGTCTTCAGACTGGTTGAATCTTTCTGATTCACATGATAATTCATGTACAAACGCTGTCATATTCTTCTCCTTTTCTATTTTATATTTCAATCCTGTAAGTAATTAAGTTACTCTATTTTTGTATAAAAATACATTTACCAAGTGGTATGGTATCAATTGAATTTTCAATTACAACACTACGCACTTGAAATTTTTGTTCTGCGAACTAAGTTCAAGGTAGAACTGTAAATTCCATAGAATGACAACCTAACAAGATCAAAATTCTATTTGTAAACCACTTCTACGACCTAGGATTTGCTTCAAATGATTTACAAGGATAGTATAACACGGAAATTGGCTTGTTTTAAAAAATCGCATATTTGATATTTTTTCTTATAGAAATTTCACATTTGCGATTTTTGTAAATTTGACTCTTTCCTTGATATAATGAAGGTAGTACTAACAAGGAGGAATATAATGATGAAGAAAAGAAAAATTCAACTAATGCTTCTACTCATTTCAGAGTGGGTTATTATCATTCCATTTCTAACTAATCGATAAGTTCTTTGTATTGCTGGAAGCGTAATTCAAAAAGGGCTGTTAATTGGGGATTTTCTAATACTTGCAGAGATTGGATAAAGTTTTCAATCTCTTTTTGATTGCTTCCTTTGGTTTGAAGGAAAATGCTCAATTTCTTTAAAAACTGCAATGATACTTTCTCGAAAACATCATATGGTCGGAGCATGCTCCCCAACTCGGCTTCAAAGATTGGGATATAGGAAAAAAGTTTGCGCTCCATGAGCTCTGAGATGATATTCAGATAACCACTTTTCATATACAATTGATTGTGTACTAACTCTTTAAATTCCTTGGATTTTTCGAGTAAGGAGGTTGATAAAAAGATCAGATCTTGATTACTCAAGAAGGGCATGGTATTGCAAAAAAGATAGAGTTCAAACCAGGTCCAAGATTCAATAGCATAGAGGTAAGTAGTCAAAAACTCGCTATCCTCCTCTTCTAGCAGATAGTTTTTATCCAAGGAATGAATGGCATCTTTGATCACAATAGCATTTAAACGACGATAGGTATGTGCCATCTGTTCTTGCTCGACTTCCTCTAATAGTTTCTCTAAGCCAGCTATATCTTGATGGGCAAAACGATTTACAACCTTTAGACCGATTCGCATATGTGGGGATTCCTGGTAATTATTAAGCTTGTGTCCAAACTCATCGAAGGTCACATTTATCCCTTGGATAGCTAGTATCAGTTTATCCGCAGACAGCATAGACTGCCCTAGTTCAAACTTAGATAGCTGGGATGCTGTTAGACCCTCACAAGCCACATCTGACTGCTTGAGCTTTCTCGCCAGCCGCAATTCCTTGTAAAATTCTCCCAATTCCATTCTCTCAATCATCTGAGCACCTCCTAATTTTTACATATTATATCATCATTTTTACAGTTATGTCAAAATATTCTGACATTTTTCGGAGTTAAAAAGCCAGCCTCTAGCTGACTCTTTATTCTATGGTATCAAAGGCGAGACTCGGTTTGGCATTGAGATCCAAGCCTGCAAAGTTTTCTTTGTTCCACTCGCTAACGCTGGCATAGGCAATCATTCCTGCATTGTCTCCGCATAGGCGCAGGGATGGGATAATGACCTTGACATCTGTGATTTCAGCTGCTAGGCGTTCTCTGAGGCCTTTATTAGCTGCCACGCCACCTGCCACGACTAGGGTTTTAACAGGATATTTTTCCAAAGCCTTCTTGGTTTTGGCCATAAGAATATCCATGACAGCTGCTTGGAAGGAAGCACACAAATCCTCTGTAGACAAGCTTTCTCCCTTTTGCTCGGCATTGTGGTGAAGATTGATAAAGGCAGACTTCAAACCTGAGAATGAAAACTCTAGATTGTCCTCCTTAATCATGGCACGAGGGAAGTCATAAATATCCTGACCCTGATGAGCCAACTCATCAATCTCACGACCGGCTGGATAAGTCAAGCCCATGACACGACCGACCTTGTCATAGGCCTCACCAACCGCATCATCTCGCGTTTCCCCAACAATCTTGTAATCGCCAGCCTCTGACACATAGACCAACTCGGTGTGTCCTCCGCTGACCAAGAGTGCCAACAAAGGAAACTCCAAAGGCTCCACACTCTGAGCTGCCATGAGGTGACCAGCCATGTGGTTAACGGGAATCAGCGGAAGTCCATGCGCCCAAGCAAAAGCCTTAGCAGCTGACAAACCAACTAGCAGGGTTCCAACCAAGCCCGGTCCATAAGTAACTGCAACAGCTGTCACGTCCTCTTCGGTAATTCCTGCTTCTGCCAGTGCCTCCTCGATACAGGCTGTAATAACCTCAACATGGTGACGACTGGCTACTTCTGGCACTACGCCACCAAAACGTTTGTGACTCTCAATTTGACTAGCAATGACATTGGACAAGAGCTGATCATCGTTTTTCAGTACGGCGACACTGGTCTCATCACAGGATGTTTCAAATGCTAAAATATATCTATCCTTCATCTATTTCTCTCTTCATGATAATGGCGTCCTCGACTGGGTCATGGTAGTAGGCCTTTCGCTCAGCGATGACCGCCATCTTTTCTTTCTTGTAAAATGCTTGCGCTCGTTGGTTTGACTTTCTGACTTCGAGGAAAATCTCCTTATCTGTTGGCAATTGAGCAAACAAGTCTGACGCAATTCCCTGACCCTGATAGGCGTTCTTTACAGCGATTTGTAGGACTTCTGCTTCAAAAAGATTCTCCTGAACGGCTAGAAATCCAATCACTTCTACCCCATCATAAGCCAGAACATACCAAGTCTGATCTTGGAACAGGTCTGCTTGGATTTGTTCCAGCGTCCACGGGCTGACTGGGTAAACATCTACCATAACAGCATAGATAGCTTGAGCCAAGTCAGGTCGCTGTTGGATTCGTTTGATCTCTATCATAGGCGTTTAATGTAGGACTCGCCAGACTCGGTATGGTTCTTGAGCCAGTTTTCCTCGGCTTCGACACGCTTGAGGTAATTTGGCACAAAGTCGTGCAAGGAGGCTGCTTCCTGGTCCCAGGCCCAAAGAGCTAGATTAGCTGCATTTGGCAAGGTTTCTTGGTGGTTAGCTTGTGGTAGATGCTCTTGGATTTGTTCCACAAAGGCTCCAACTTCTCCGACAAAGGTTACCTGTTCAGCCTCCTTGACCTGCTCTAGCACTTCCGCAAAGGACAGGTGTGCTTCTGGAAAGACTGGCTTGGCATTTTCATAAAAGCCTGCATAGACATTGTTACGACGCGCATCCATGATAGGAACCACCAAGCCTTCTTTTTGGCGTGGCACCAGAGCCAATAGACTAGACATCCCAACTAACTCAATGTTCAGAGTATGAGCCAAGGTCTTGGCAGTTGCTACCGCAATTCGTAAACCTGTGTAGCTACCTGGTCCCTCTGCCACCACGATGCGATCCAAGTCCTTGGGCGTCAGGTCCAAACTCGACATCAAAAAATCGATGGCAGGCATGAGGGTAATACTGTGATTTTTCTTGATATTGATTATGGTCTCGGCAAGAACCTGCTTATCCTCTAAAATAGCTAGAGAAAGAGCCTTGCTGGACGTATCAAAAGCTAATACTTTCATAACACATTCCTATCTTTTTGTCTGTTTACTATTATACTACAAAAGCCAGCGCATGGGAATTTTCTTTATTTTGAAACAAAAGGGCCTGCCACTTAGACAGGCAATTCTACACAAAAAATTCAAAAAAGTTGTAGTTTTTTTTGAATGGAAAAGTGAACAAGGAAATTGAAAGGTTCTTCGTAAAAAATTTGGATCATGCATTTATGTTTCAACTCGATTTTCGACGTTAGAAATCATCGTCATAACAATAAAGATAGCACCTAAAAATAGAAAAATCCATCCCATCTATCAAGACGAGGTGGATTTTCTGTATATCTAGAGGAATAATTGACTTTAGGCATTTAAACCAAAGTAGAAAACGAGCCAGACAACATAGGTGACCAGGAGGAGAAAAATTGAATAGAGCGTCACAAAAGCAAGCTTCCAAAGGAACTTTGTTTTGCGGTGTTCCAGATGCACAAACAGGGCATTCCCCCCATAGACACAAGCTACAAAGACTACAAACATCAAGAGGCGAACCCCTACTGCAAATTCAAACAAACTAAACATTCTTAATCCTCCTTTTGGTATTCCTATTTTTATATAAACTGTTGACAATGTTGGTCTATCAATGTTAAAATGTAATTCAACACTGGTAGGAAAATCAGGTTGAGTCGTTGACTCTTCGGGTTGCAGTGCTATCCCTGAAACTTTGGTTTCTAAAGAACTGAAATTGCGATTGAACAATTCGCCCCCAGTGTTTGACTGCTCTTGACTTCGGTCAGGAGCTTTTTGATGCTTTTAAAGTTGATTCCCTCAGTGAGTTATAGTAAAGTATAAATATCGAGAGGATAACATAGGGCGACTGGTGACAGAGCGTTCAGTTGGTTATCTTCGTTAAAAGCGTAGATGATTTTTTGATTGGCAAATCTATCTAAATATTGTTGTGCTGACCGTTGCAAAGCATTCGCATACTTATTTAAAGTCCTTATATCCGTATCTTCAGGGTATTTGTAGCCACCACGCAACCGATAACTTGACTTTACTGACTTGTCAATGTTAAAATATAATTGAACATTGGTAGGAAAATCAGGTTGAGCCTTTGGCTCTTCAGGCTGTGGTGCTGTCCTTGAGGGTTCGCCTTCTAAATAACCGGAATTGCGATTGATTAGTTCGCCCCCAGTGTTAGATGGCTCTTGACTTTTGTCAAGGGCTTTTTCTTTTTCGACCTAAAACAGAGACTTTTCAATATTATCCTTGAATTCTCACATATTACTCTTAGACTTTTTGAGAATACTCTTTGTCATGATTAATCTTTCCGTCAAAATTTTTATTTTTTAAATCGTTGATGTAATTCTTTTGTTCACCCTGAAAATAAGTCAACAGAGGTTCTTTGTTATCCCCAAGTTGAAGTATTTCCAAGGCAGAGTAGTATTGACTCTTGTTTGAATCATCTACGATGAATGGAATAATTCCTTCTTTTAGGCATTCTTTATACAATAGCAAGCGCCCCCACTCGACCATTACCATCTGCGAATGGATGGATTTGTTCAAACCGACCAGGGAAGTACGTAAGATATTCCAAATCTTTTTCTTTTTTTAGGTTCTCATACTCATTCTTAATTGATTCAAGCGGATAAACAATTTCATTTTTTATATTCTCTCCTCTATATTTTTTAAAGAATAACGACCTTTTTGGGACAACGTACTGTCACGTGTATTTCTTTTTTGTTCCCTATCTAGTAGTTTATATTTTATGTATTTTCCTGAAAAATCAACATAAAGATTTAATTTCTGGGCTTTATTTTTAAAGTCTTCTATATTAGTTGAATATTTGAGTAGAAACTCTAAACGATCCTTAATTTCAATTTTTAAATTTATTTTTGGGTATCACCAAACCCCTTATTAGATTGTTTAATCATTATTTCAACATTTTCGACAATATCATTTTTAATATACTGATATTCTTCTTCTGAAATATTTTCAAGAAAAGCAATTGTTTCCTTATAATCGTTATATAAACCTTCATCTATATATTTAAGATTATTAGCATGTTCATCTAAAATAGAAATTGCCTTTCTTTTGTTAGCTTCAATGAATCTTTCGTTTCTTGTATAAAGTCCCATTTCATAAAAAAATAGATTAAATAATAAAGTTACTTCAATTGTACCATTCATCTAATAATTCTCCTTGTAACATTTTTCTCCATTTTAACATTGGCTCTTGACTTCGGTCAGGAGCTTTTTGATGCTTTTAAAGTTGATTCCCTCAGTAAGTTATAGTAAAATATAAATATTGAGAGGATAACGTAGGGCGACTGGTAACAGAGCGTTCAAAGGTACCAACTTCTGGTACGGGTGTGGGACTGCCCTCAGCTTTGAGCTGTAAAGACCCCTGACTACCATTGATCCTCTCTTTTTGTTTACTCTTAAATTAAGTGCTTGTCTTTACCTTTTAGTAAGCGCTCCACTCCATGCTATTTCTACATCGTTATACTTATAGATTGACTTCTTAGCCTCATAGATGATAGAATTAAGTAAAGGCTGAGATCGAGTTTGATTTGGTGACAAGTCATTCAAAGGTTGCGATGCATTCGCTTCAGGTAGAGGTGTTGCCATCTGGACTGCTCCAGGAAAATCCCCGAGTTTTGTCTCAGCCTTTTTATTTGCTCTTGAGATTTCTCAAGAGTTTTTCTTTTTTCAAAGGTATCATTCTGTCCCAGCCATCTACACCAACGATTAATGAAACTAGAACTATATTCTTCCTTAAATTTACTATCTCTTTAGATTCCCCCTTTAATTATAACACCTAAGCGCTCTCCGACCAAATCCTACCTGTCTTTTTGCTTCCTCTTTCCCTCCCGACTTTCTCCATTTCCGTCTTTTACTAATTTTTCATTTTGTGGTATAATTGAAATAATTGTAACGA
>ERZ773042.1949-NODE-1949-length-11699-cov-5.953796_pt1 | contig 11699 bp, 10 predicted proteins | sample MGYA00511664_ERZ773042 | MGnify/ENA primary metagenome ERZ773042 (study PRJEB29015, sample SAMEA2737984) | human oral metagenome | biome: human oral; feature: human-associated habitat; material: dental | place: China | collected 2036 ... | reverse complement strand
GGGCCGGGTCTGCGACCTGGTCGTGCCATAGTGCGTGAACGAAAGCGATCACCCCGCCGGGGCGCAAGATGCGCACCGCATGGTCCAGATACTCAGGTGTTTCTGCGATATCCGCGTCGAGGACCATCATGTCGTAGCCGCGGGCCGCCATCCGTGGTAGGACATCCAGGGCACGACCGGCGATGAGACGGGTGCGCTGCGCCAAAACCCCGGCGGCGGCAAAGACCCTGCGAGCCTGCTTATGGAACTCGGCTTCGGAGTCGATCGAGGTGAGGACCCCGTCGGCGGGCATACCGTCAAGAAGCCACAGGCCCGACACTCCCGCGCCTGTTCCCACTTCTAAAACCGTGCGCGCTCCCGCGACCGCGGCGAGCATGCGCAGGGCGGCCCCTGTGCCGGGGGAGACGGGGTCCGCCCCGAGTTCAACGGCAGCGGTCCTCGCTTCAACGACGATTTCACTTTCGGGGACATAGTCCTCGGCGAACATCCAGGCATCTGCCTTATCAGCCATCACTCAGCCTCCGAAAAACGCGACGGGGTTCGGGCCTCAGCCTATCGTCTCCTCGCGATGATACGAGGAGACGACAGGCTCATTTCTGAACGGGGAAGACACCCAGAGGACGTCCGCTCAGGCCCCGTTCGGCGATTGAGAGCTTCTCAGCCAATTCGCTCAGGGCCTGTGATGCGGGACCGTCATCGAGGGCGACGGGACGGCCCACGTCCCCGCCCTCGCGCAGCGCAATGTCGAGGGGCACCTGGGCGAGCAGGGGCGTTTCGTAGCCGAGCTGAGCACTCAAGCGAGCTGAAACGGAAGCGCCGCCACCGGAGCCGAAGAGTTCAAGTCGAGAACCGTCGGGCTGGGGGAGATAGGACATGTTCTCGACGACGCCGATGACGCGCTGTTGCGTTTGAGAGGCGATGGAACCGGCTCTTTCTGCGACTTCGGCGGCCGCAACCTGAGGGGTCGTGACGACGAGGATCTGAGAGTTGGGCAGGAGCTGAGCGATCGAGATCGCGACATCTCCGGTGCCTGGGGGCATGTCGATGAGGAGCACGTCGAGATCACCCCAGAACACATCTGCCAGGAACTGTTGGAGGGCGCGGTGAAGCATCGGGCCACGCCAGATGACGGGCTGGCCATCGGGCACGAACATGCCGATCGACATGACTTTCACGCCTTGCGCGCCGAGCGGGGGCAAGATCATCCCATCAATGACCTGCGGCTCGTGGGTGACGCCGAGCATGCGGGGAATTGAGAAGCCGTAGATGTCGGCGTCCATGACGCCGACTTTCAGCCCGGACTTCGCCATCGCGGCCGCGAGGTTCGCGGTCATTGAGGACTTTCCGACCCCGCCCTTGCCGGAGGTCACTGCGATGACGCGCGTGAGCGAATCGGGCTGGGCGAAGGGGATCTCCTTCTCGGGGCGTCCGCCGTTGAGTTTTTCCCTCAGAGCTTTCTTCTGCTCGTCGTTCATGACGCCCATTTCCACGGTGACATCCTCAACGCCCTCGAGCGCGCCGAGGGCGCTCTTCACATCGGCGGCGATCGTGTTGCGCAGCGGACATCCGGCGGTTGTCAGGAGGATCTTCACACTAACGGAGGAACCATCAATTGTGACATCCTCGGGGCTCACCATATTGAGTTCGGTGATCGGACGATGAATCTCAGGGTCGATGACGCTCGCGAGGGCGGTCATGACGCTATCGAGTACAACAGACATGCCTTCATGGTACGTGGCCTGCGCTCATGCTTGTGAGAGTGAAGCAGGTGGTGAACGAAGGTGAAAGGAAAAACGAAGGAACTCGGAGGATGTCCGCTTGCGCGCCCGGCAAGGAGCTTGGGACGCGAAAGGGAACAGAAGCGCTATTCTTCCGCTTTTTCAGCCGATGGGGCGGCCTCGTCGAATGCTTCGGGGTGAAGACCGATCTCGTCGAGCTCAGCTTGGATTTCGTCGCGCAACTCTTCTCGCATCTCCTCGCGGACCTCAGCGCGAATATCCTCTCGCAGATCATCAAGCAGATCGCGAATCTCTGAGCGTAGGAAGTCACGGGTTGCGACTTCCTGGATGGAAAGGCGAAGGCTCGCGATCTCACGGGTGAGATATTCGGTGTCCGCGAGATTACGTTCGGCACGCTGACGATCCTGCTGAGCCTGGACGCGATCGCGATCATCCTGACGGTTTTGCGCAAGAAGGATCAGAGGCGCCGAATAGGAGGCCTGAGTCGAGAAGGCGAGGTTTAAGAGGATGAAGGGGTAAGGATCCCAGGCGTGGGCCCGGGAGAGCTGATAAAGCACAACATTCGCGACGATCCATACGACGACGAAAATCGTCATGTAGAGGATGAAACGTGGCGAGCCCATGAAACGGGCGGTCGCCTCGGCGAAACGGCCGAAACCATCGGTTGAGGTCCTGCGGCGGTGAAAGAAACGCCAGCCCCGTTCGCGCGGAGTGTCGAGACGATCAGCCATCAATACTCCTCGCCATCATGCGGTCGGTTACTTCATCGTCGTAGTCCCTCCAGTCCTTGGGCAAGAGCTCATCGAGGAGGTCATCGACGGACACGGCGCCCAAAAGGTGAGAGTCCTCGTCGACGACGGGAAGGACCGTCAGATTGTAGGTCGCGAGCAGACGCGTGACCGTCGCAATGTGGACCTGAGGGGAGACTGCCTCAATGTCGGAGTCGAGGATCGTCCCCAGTAGCGTCTGCGGGGGTTCGCGCAGTGCACGCTGAATATGCACCATCCCGAGATAAGGGCCGGTCGGGGTTTCCTCCGGCGGGCGCGTGATGAAGGCGACGGTTGCGAGTGAGGCGGGCAGATCTTCGCGTCTGACGGAGGCAAGCATCTGGGCGACCGTCGCGTCCGGGCCGAAGATCACGGGGTCGGTCGTCATGAGCGAGCCCGCCGTCGATTCGGCGTAGGACAGGAGGCGGCGCACGTCCTTCGCCTCTTCGGGCTCCATGAGGGATAAGAGCGCCTGGGCTTGCGCTTCGGGGAGTTCTGAGACGAGGTCGGCCGCATCATCGGGCTGCATGACGTCGAGGACATCGGCCGCACGATTCGCCTCCAAGCCTGACACGATCGCAACCCGGTCATCGTCGCCAAGCTCTTCGAGAACGTCAGCGAGGCGCGCATCTGGCAGCTGCTGAGCGATCGCCATTTGCCGCTCAATGGGCAGGTCGTGGAGGTAGTCCGCTAGGTCGGCGGGGCGCATGTCCTCCGTTTGAGCGATCAGGGAGGTCGCCGCCTGGTTCGTGTCGACCTTCAAAAGCCCGGACACCTCCGAGACCCTCACATTGAGGGTCTCGCCTGACCTCGTGAATCCGAGGGCGGTGATGCGCTGACGCTGCACGTGCAGCTTCGAGATGACCCAGTCCTTGGGGCGGCGGCGCTCCATTGCGACGTCGAGGATTCTCACCTCACCCGAACCGTCATTCAATGTGACGACCCGGTCGAAGAGTTCAGCGAGAACGAGGGTTTCGACGGGGCGTTGCGTGAAGGACCGCATGTTGAGTAAGCCGGTCGTAATGACTGAGCCCGCTTCGATTGAGGTGACACGCGTCAGGGGGAGGAAGACTCTTTTGCGGGGCCCCACTTCCACAACGAAGCCGATGACGTTCCCCGTGCCGCCGACCCGGAATGTGGCGACGACATCGTGAATTTTCCCAACTTGATCGCCGATCGGGTCGAAGACCCCTGTACCAGCGAGTTTACCGATGTAGACGCGCTTGCCCGCGGTCCCCAGTCCCATTGACGATGCACTCACAGGGACAGCCTAGGCCCCGCAGTGCGAGGATGGCACCCTGGGACCTTTGTTGATGGCCCCAGAGTTGAAGGAAGGAAGGTCATGTCCCTTCGCGCCACCGGCGGATCTTTGCAGATGCCCGTCATGCCCTCCGGTACAGAGATCGCGTCCTATCGCACCTACGCGGAGGCTCAGGCCGCGGTCGATTTCCTCTCCGATGAGGAGTTCGACGTCAAGTCGATCACGATCGTCGGCACAGACCTGCACCTCGTGGAGAGAGTGACCGGCCGCCTGACAATGGCGAAGGCGGCTCTTTCGGGAGCGTCTTCGGGCGCATTGTGGGGTGCGTTCATGGGGCTCATGATGTCTTTCGCTTCGACGAATCAGTCGGCCTTCCTCTGGGTCCTTTTCGGCATTGCGGGAGGCGCGCTCGCGGGCACCTTCATGTCGGGGCTCCTGTATGCGATGACGGGCGGGCGCAGGGACTTCACCTCCCAGTCGCAAGTCGTCGCCTCGCGTTATGCGGTTCTCGCCTCGGCGGGGATCGATCAGGCCTTTGAGCTCTTGCAACGCAGCCCCGGCAACCAGATGCGTCCGCGCCCCGCGCGTCGTCGGCCTGAGTCGAAGGGGCCGAGCGAGTACGGTTCGCGTCCCGATGAGAGGCCTCGTTTCGGCGTTCGACTCAGTGACGAGGGCGAGGACGGTGGAGCTGAGGCCCCGAGGGACAACGAACATGCGGCCCCCGCTCAGGAGCCTGCCGAGACTGCGGTGGAGCCTGCCGAGGATTCCCGGAAGCCACTGGACTGAAAGCGGGCGAGGGGAGCGGTGAAGGGGAGCCCTCAGGTGCTGTGCAAGGGCTGGATCCTGGTGAGTTCATCGCCCAGTGCATCCAACTCGACCTCGAGGTCGTAGTGGGACTGCAGGTTGACCCAGAACTGGGCACTGGTCCCGAAGAAGCGTCCGAGACGAAGAGCCGTATCAGCGGTAATTCTGCGCGTCCCATGAACGATTTCGTTGATGCGGCGCGGCGGGACGTCGATGGACACGGCCAGTCGGTTCTGGGTGACACCCAGGGGGTGTAAGAACTCCTCCATGAGGATTTCTCCTGGATGGATCGGCGCGATCTTGTCTCCCATATTGCACCTCCTAGTGGTAGTCGACGATTTCAACATCGCGTGGGCCGACAGAAGTCCAGACGAAGCAGATTCGCCATTGCTCGTTGATGCGAATGCTGTGCTGCCCGGCCCGCCGCATGCGGACCGGGCCCATGACACGACACATCACAAGGCTCAGCGTCCCTGCGCCCTCGCGATCCACGCTTCGACATCGTTGATCGTGCGGGGGATGTCCTCGGAGATCCGGGTGACGCTCCCGTCCTCGTTCACAACGACATCGTCCTCGATGCGCACGCCGATGCCGCGGTACTCGGCGGGAATCGCCTCATCATCGGCGCGGAAGTACAGGCCCGGCTCGATCGTGAAGGTCATGCCCGGCTCCAAAAGTGCATCTTGATACATCTCGCGGCGCGCCTGCGCGCAATCGTGGACGTCGAGGCCGAGGTGGTGGCTCGTGCCATGTGGCATCCAGCGGCGGTGCTGCTGACCGGCGGGGGAGAGGGACTCTTCGACACTGACCGGCAGGAGGCCCCACTCGCGAAGACGCGTAGCGATGACGAACATTGCCGCGTCGTGGACATCGCGGAAACGAGTTCCCGGCTCGTTCGCCCGGGCGAGCGCCGCCTCGCAGGCGTCGAGAACCGCCTGGTAGACGCGGGCCTGGACCTCGGTGAAACGGCCATTGACCGGCAGGGTGCGGGTGATATCAGCGGTGTAGAGGGAATCGACTTCGACGCCGGCGTCCACGAGGATCAGATCGCCCTCGTTCACGGGCCCGTCATTGTCGATCCAGTGGAGAGTATTCGCGTGGTTGCCCGAGGCTGCGATCGTGTCATAGCCTAGGCCGTTGCCCTCCTCGCGTGCGACTGCCCCGAAAGCGCCTTCAACGACGCGCTCTCCACGGCGATGCCCCACAGCTCGGGGCAGGACTCGCACAATGTCCTCAAAGCCTGCGCGGGTGACTTCGACTGCGCGCGCAAGCTCAGCGAGTTCGAAGGCGTCCTTGCGCAGTCGGATCTCGGAGAGGCGCTCCTCGAAGGCCTCATCGGCGCTTCTGGCCTCCTCGCCGAAGGGAAGTCCGGCCTGCTCGCGGATCTCATTGACCATCGCCTCGATGGAGGCGTCGACTCCGCGCACGATGCGCAGCTTCACTCTTCCCGCGTCTTTGGCGAGGGCGTCTGGCAAAGTGTCGATGTGGGCGCATTTCAGGCCCGTCTCCTGGTGGACCTCCTCCAGGGAGGGGCGTGCGCCGACCCAAAACTCTCCGTAATGTGGGTCGGAGTAGAACTCCTGGGCAGAGCGCGAAGTGCGCGGCTTGAAGTAGAGGACCGCCTCGTGTGAAGCGTTCTCCTTCGGCTCGAGGACGAGGACGGAATCGGGTTCGCGCTCGCCCCCCAGGCCTGAGAGGTGCGCGAAGGCGCTGTATGCGCGGAAACGGTAGGTGCAATCGTTGTTACGGACCTTATAGGTGCCTGCGGGGATGACGAGGCGCTCCCCGGCGAAAGGTTCTCCGGCTTTCGCTGCACGCTGGGGTAGGTAGTCGGCTGCGCCGCAGCGTTCGACCTCCTTCGTGATCCTCGGGCCCCAGCCGGAGCCCATGAACTCGCGGAAGGCATCGGAGTCGGGGCGGCGCGAGCGTGACTCTCCCCGGGAGGCCATGGACTGCTCGGGGGCTTGTTCAGTGTTCGTGCTGGTGTGCGAATCAGTCATGGCCCCCATTGTGGCACCCGAGCGCAATTCTCTAATTACGGGGACTCGCCCCAATGTCCTTATGTCTTTATTATTAGGACAATGAGAGAGGAGGGGGAGAATGACGCTGTATCAACAACCGGACCTCGACCTTCGCGATCACGAGGTCTTAAGAGAAATCCACGCTCTGAGGAGTGAACTATTGACCTTCCTGCGAGTTCCCTCTCGCTGGCAGGGTGCCTTACGACGGACCTCGCGCGCCAAAGCGATTCGCGGGTCGAACAGCATTGAGGGCATCAACGCCACACCTGACGATGCCTTGGCGGTCGTTGACGAACAGAGCCCGATGAATGCGGATGAACGGGTGACAGCAGAGATCACCGCGTATCGCCGCGTTCTCACTTACATCCTGCATATGATCGACGATCCGGACGTGAAGCCCGATCTTCAGACGATCAAGTCTCTCCACTTCCTCCTGCTCGAGCATGATTTTACGAAATCGCCAGGGCGTTTTCGTCAATCAGAGATCTACGTTCGAGACGATGCCTCCGATCAGATCGTTTACACGGGACCTGATCCGCAGGATGTGCCGGGCCTCATGCGGGAGCTCAGTGAGAGCATCGAAGTTCAGGGAGAATCATCAGCGATAGTCGCCGCGGCGATGGCACACCTCAATCTCGTGATGATTCATCCCTTCCGTGATGGGAACGGCCGGATGGCCCGAATCATGCAGACCTTCATCCTGGGGCGCGAGGGGATCCTCGAGCCCGTCTTCTCGAGCATTGAAGAATGGCTCGGGACCAATACCGATGACTACTATGCGATTCTCGCGAAGACCGGTCAGGGGCATTGGAATCCTGAAAACGATGCCCATGACTGGATCCGTTTCAACCTTCGGGCCCACCACATGCAGGCTCAAACGTTTTGCAGAAGGGTGGAGGAAGTCGAAGAGATCTGGCGCAGGCTTATGGAGATCGGGGCGCCTATCGGTATTCCGGAACGCTCCTACGATGCCCTGGTCGATGCTGCTTTGGGATATAGGGTCCAGCGGCCGACGTATGCCAAGCAGGCGGCGATCGAGGACCGCACTGCGACAAGAGATCTCAAAGAGCTCGTCGACACCGGATTGCTCGAGCCCTTCGGGCACACGAGAGGGCGCTACTACCTTGCAGGGGAACCGCTTCGTGCCCTGCGCCGTGAGATTCGTCAGAAGCGCTCTCCCCTCGCCGACCCCTATCCTGAACTCATGGGATCGGTTCGTGATGCGCTGCGCGAGACTTTCCTGGGACGTACTGAGACCAACGTTGCCCCATGAGTCGCCCCCGGAGGAGGAGATCTCGAGAGCTGCACGCCCCAATGTCCTTATGTCTCAATCATTCGGACATATGAGTGGGGTGCCTCAGCGCCGGAGCGCTCAAACGGCCGGAGAACATGTGGGCGCGGAGCAATGAGACCCTGAACTCTCAAGTGGAGGAGGAGGGCATGGGCTCGATACTCTCAGGGCATGCTCAGGATCGACCCTCACACTCATTCGGCGTGCTCCGATGGCACCGACTCTCCCTCGCAACTCATGGTCGAGGCCGCGCGGGCGGGCCTGGACTGCGTGGGCCTGAGTGACCATGACACCTTCGCGGGGTGGGACGAGGCCGAGGCGGCCATCTCCTCCACGGGCGTCGCCCTGATCCGGGGCATGGAGATGTCCTGCGCCGCCAATGGGATCAGCGTGCATCTTCTCGCCCTCCTGCCCGATCCGAGCAGCGAAAAACTCCTCACATGCATTGAGCGTGCCCGCGAATCCCGTGCGACTCGGGCTTTGAAGATGGTGGAGAATCTCTCAGCCGACTATCCGATCACCTGGGAGCAGGTCCTCGCCTTTGCGCCTGAGGAGGGGCCGATCGGACGCCCCCATATCGCTGATGCCCTCGTCGCTGCCGGGTCCTTCGATGACCGCTCTGCGGCTTTCGCGAAGGTCCTCCACCCCTCAAGTCCCTACTACGTCCGCTACTGGGCGCCAAACCCCATTGAAGCGGTTCAACTTGTGCTCGAGGCCGGGGGAGTGCCCGTCCTCGCCCACCCGAAGGCCCGTGCGCGCCAGCGACTCCTGCCCGAGTCCGTCATTGAGGACATGAAAGAGGTCGGCCTTTTCGGTATTGAACGCGATCACCGCGACCATGCGCCCGAGGACCGCGAGGCCGTGGACCGTATTGCCAAGCGCCTCGATCTGCGGATCTTCGGTTCCTCGGACTACCACGGCACTGGCAAGCCCAACCGAATCGGAGAGAATCTCACCGCCCCTGCGGTCATTGATGAAACTGTGGAGCGCGCCCACCTGGAGGTTTTGCACCCGTGACTGATTTCTTCAACGTTGCCCTCTTTGCGACAACCTTCACGACGCTCATTGTCATCCTCGACCCCTTCGGGACGATTCCCGTTTTCCTCGGGTTGACGAGCCGCATGACCCCGAAGGGGCAAAAGCGCGCGGCCCTGCAGGCAACTGCCGTGTCGATCTCCGTGATCCTCACCTTCGCGGTCCTCGGCCAGCAGATCCTGCACCTCCTGCATATTTCAATGGAAGCCCTCAAACTATCTGGCGGGGTTCTGCTCTTTCTCGTCGCCATGGAACTGCTCATGGGTTCGGATAGTGAAGAGCCTGATACCGGTGATGAGCGGGTGAATGTCGCCCTCGTTCCCCTGGGCACGCCCCTGCTCGCCGGCCCTGGTGCGATTGCAGCGGTAATGGTGTCGGTTGCGCAGGCGAATAACTCCATCGCCTCCTGGATCGGCTTGGTGTGCGCTGTCGCGGTCGCACATTTCGTCATGTGGGCGACGATGCACTTCTCGCTGATTCTCTCCCGCCTGCTCGGCCCAGGCGGAATCATGCTTTTGACGAAGATCATGGGTCTGTTGCTCGCCGCGATCGCGACCGAGCTGGTAATGGGTGGGATCTTCGACTTCATCGCCGCCACCTAGGAGAAGAAGCGTTGTGATGCGAGCCTGATTCCTGAGCTCCGATCAGGAATCAGAAACGTTTCCGTTATTCGCGCTAGAATAGCGTCGGAGAAATATCCGCTCAGTGGATCACGTCCCAAAGCCCAGCAAAACACCTGCATCACCACAGGACATGGCTAGGCTTTCCATCGTGGCCCGTCCACCAGCGGACAGACCGAAGACACCATCAACCCGGGAGTACTCATGACGCAGAACCTCCGCCAGACCCTCGCCTCCCAGGTCCGAGCGGTCTCAGGCCGTCCGGTCGACAAATCGACGACCATGGAGCTCTGGCAGGGCCTGTCCGCAGCCGTCGTCGACCAGATCGCCGACCGTTGGGCTAAAACAAGCGACACCTACGCGAAGGGACGCCAGGAGCACTACTTCTCCGCAGAGTTCCTCATGGGACGCGCACTGCTCAACAACCTCTCCAACCTCGGCCTCGTCGACGAAGCGCGCCAGGCCCTCGCCGAATACGGCCAGGACCTCTCCCTCGTCCTCGAAGAAGAACCCGATGCCGCCCTCGGAAACGGTGGTCTCGGACGCCTTGCCGCCTGCTTCCTCGACTCGTGCGCCACCCTTGACCTCCCGGTCGCCGGTTACGGCATCCTCTACCGCTACGGCCTGTTCAAGCAGCTCTTCGACAAAGGTTTCCAGACCGAGCACCCTGACCCCTGGATGGAAGAAGGCTATCCCTTCGTCATCCGCCGTGAAGAGGCTCAGCGCATCGTCTCCTACTCCGATCTCACGGTCCGCGCCGTCCCCTACGACATGCCCATCACCGGCTACGGCACGAAGAACATCAACACCTTGCGTCTGTGGCGCGCAGAGCCCATCGAGGAATTCGACTACGACGCCTTCAACTCGCAGCGCTTCACCGAGGCGATTATTGATCGTGAGCGCACGAACGACATCTCGCGCGTCCTCTACCCGAACGACACGACCTTCGAGGGCAAGGTCTTGCGCGTGCGCCAGCAGTACTTCTTCTGCTCCGCATCCTTGCAGGCGATCGTCGACAACTACGTCGAACACCACGGCGAGGACCTGAGCGATTTCGCCGAATACAACGCGATTCAGCTCAACGACACCCACCCCGTCCTCGCAATCCCTGAACTTATGCGCCTCCTCATGGACGAGCACGGCCTGGGCTGGGGGGATGCCTGGAAGATCGTCTCGAACACCTTCGCCTACACGAACCACACGGTCTTGGCTGAGGCTCTCGAGAAGTGGGAGATGACGATCTTCGACCGACTCTCCCCCCGCATCGCCGAGAGCGCGGCGTAATCCCTGCGCTTCATGGCGTCCCGTATCTCCTGATACCGCGCCAGGTCGGCCTCGCCCAGCGGGTTCTCCGGCGTTCCGTCCTCGTCGAACTGCGCCTCCTCGGCCATGCGCCCGGTCTCGCCGTGAGCCCAGCGCAGCAGCTCGCCCCGCTGCTCCGGGGAGAACGTCGGGCCCTTCGCCGCTTCCGACGCGGCCTCCGTCTTCGTGGCGACGGGAGCGTTCCCTTTCGCCATCGCGTTGGCAATCGCGTTGACCGCCATGCCGCCGCCTCCGAACAGCCCGCCGGACAGGGCCCCCAGCAGCCCCTCATACCCCAGTTCATTCCAGTCGTTGGGGTCCCCCACGGCCTTGTTCGCCGCCACACCCTCTGCGACCTCCTCCGTAGCCTCGGCCCCCATACCAAACAGCAGGCCTCCCAGGGTGCGGGCGACGGGCCCGGCGTTGGGGAACAGTTTCCCCAGCCCAAACGTCGCCATGTTCTGCAGCGGGTCGGAGAGCATCAGCCCCAGGGCCACCTTGTCGGCGTGGGACAGGTACCGCTTATAGGCCTCGTCGGGGTCGACGCCCTTCTTGAGCAGGCGTTGGTACACTTCGGCCCCTTCGTCCAGCCCCTCACTAAGCGCGCCGGGGATGCTCCCCGTAAACGCGCCATAGGGGCCGGCGGCCAGCGTCGCCGCTGCGGCCAGGGGCATGTTCTTCAGCGTGTAAGGGGCGTTGACTATCATGTCGTACAACACACGCCCAACACCGCCTTCAGGCAGGTAATACTCGCTCGGCTCCCACCGCTCCGCAACCTCACGTGCCTTCTGCGCGCGAGCCTGTTCTTTTGAAGCGTCATTCTGCGCGTCTGCGGTATGGTATAGCTCAAAAACCTCCT
>ERZ773042.1948-NODE-1948-length-11705-cov-3.970815_pt1 | contig 11705 bp, 8 predicted proteins | sample MGYA00511664_ERZ773042 | MGnify/ENA primary metagenome ERZ773042 (study PRJEB29015, sample SAMEA2737984) | human oral metagenome | biome: human oral; feature: human-associated habitat; material: dental | place: China | collected 2036 ... | reverse complement strand
GGCGTCGATCCTTACTACTTCATCTATCAGGCGCAGAATCTCGGCTACTATTCGCCTCTCATCTCGACGGGACGCCGTCTCAACGACGACATGAGCGGCTTCGTCGCCCATGCCGCCGTGCGCGAGCTTGTGCGCACGAAGCTCGACCTCGCCCGGGCGCACGTCTATCTCCTCGGCATGACGTTCAAGGAGAATTGCCCGGACACGCGCAACTCGCGTGCGGCCGACGTGTATCATGTCCTGCAGGAGTACGATCTGAGGCTTACCGCCGTCGATCCCGAGGTCGATGAGGAAGCTTTCCGTGCGGAGTACGGCTTCGGTCTGGAGCCGCTGCATGATGTGCGTGAAGCGGACGCCCTCGTCTTTCTCGTGGCGCACGAGGCGTTCGCCCGGCTGTCGTGGGAGGAACTGCGTGCGATGTGCCGCGCGGACGGGCCGCATCTGCTCGTCGATGTGAAGGGGATGTACTCGCGCGAGGAAGCGGAGCGCGAGGGCTTTCGTTATTGGCGTCTTTGAGTTCGGGGCGAGGTTTGCAAGCCGGTTTTTGAGGAAGGGGACAGAGCATGAGCCTGAAAAAGATGGGGCTTCTCGCCATAGCGGGCATATTGATCGTCGCGGGCGCTCTCATCGTCTTCCGTGATCATGTGATCGGCACGAAGAACGCGCAGGCGGAGCTTGCGGATCTCGGCAGTCTTTACGAGGCGACGGAGGAGATTGCGGCGGCCGGAGAGCAGTTTCAAAAGGGCATGGAGCCGGCGGAGATCGTGACGAAGGACGAGAAGCCTCACGTCGCCATCGTCATCGACGGACTGCCCGACCGCACGACGACAGCGCGTCTGCTCGATGTCTTGAAGAAGCATGGCGCGAGCGCCGTGTTCTTCGTCGAAGGACAGAATGCGGCGAATCAGCCGGAGACGATCGAGCTCATTCGCGAGGCGGGACAGGAGATCGGCAACTACACCTTCGTGGGGATCGCGGCGGCACAAGAATTGCCGCAGGAGCGCCTGCTCGCCGAGATCTGCCGCACGCAGAGGGTCGTCGAGGTTCTTGCCGTCGCGCCGCCGAAACTTTTTCGCTCGCCGCGCACCGTCTATGACGAGGAGCTTCTGCGCGCCTTGCGCGCTTCAGGCGTTGAGTGCGCCGTGAAGGAGAGCGCGCATTACGCGCCGGGATGGCTTAAGGATGAGGCGGGCGCGGCCGCCTATGCGGCGACGGTGCCTGCGGGCAGCATCATCGCGATCGACATCGCCGTGCCCGTCGAAGCCCCCGCGCAGGATGTGGCCGTCGAGGATGCACGGCCGGCCGTGGACAAGCAGCCGACCTTGGAGGACAAGCCCGCCGAAGAAAGCAAGCCTGTGCCCGTCGATGCTGCCGCTGAACTGGACTGGCTGCTGACGGCGTTGGAGAGCACGGGAAAGACGCCGGGCAACATTCACGAATTCCGCAAGATTCATTATGTTCCCGCCGCGCCGTCGGCGGCAGTGCAAGGCAAGTAGGTGAAGGAATGGCAAAAGAAGGATATGCGTCTGCAGACGGCGCCGGAAAGAATATGGATGCCGCCGGGCGCGGCGTAAGCTTGAACCGGGCGGCGGGCGCGGCTCAGACAGAAGAGGTTCTCTACACGGTGAAGGAGGATCGCCGTCTGCTCTCGCATGTGCCGGACGCGACGGGGAAGCGCAGCAACCGCAGCCGGCGCGGCGCGTCCGCTGACATGGAGTCCGACGACTACGTTCTCTACGAGCAGGACGCGAAGAACGGACAGCGCTACCTCGTCGACTATCCCGTGAAGATCGAGAGCGCGGCGGGGACGCTTGCGGCGCGCGCCGTGGACATCTCGACGACAGGCATCCTCGTGCGGTTGGAAAAGGAGGCGCACGAGGCGGATCTTTCGGGCGAGGTAAAGCTGACCTTCGAGATCGAGCCGGGCACGATGCCCGAGGGCTACGAGATGAAGGTGAAGAAGCTGCCGGCGACGGTCGTGCGCAGCTTCGGGCAGGAGGAGAAGCTCTACGGCATCGAGTTCAAGAAGTCGCTCGCTCAGTACGCCGCCGCACGCAGACAGGGCTACATGTTCACGCTGGCGATCTTCTTCCTCGCTGTCATCACGCTCATCATCGTGCTCATGCGAGCTGAATCCGTCATCTATTTCAAGTTTAACCGCTGGCTTTATCTCTACAGCATCATTGCCGCGACGTTCCTTCTGACGCGCTACCTGTTTGCGATGTTCTACCGCCCCGTGCCCATCGATCCCGACTATACGCCCGGCGTGACGATCATCATTCCGTGCTTCGATGAGGAGGAATGGATTCAGCGCACGATCCACAGCTGCATCAACCAGGACTATCCCGTGGACAAGCTCGAAGTCATCGTCGTCGACGACTGTTCCAACGACCGCTCTGCCGAGCGCGTGCAGGAGATGATCGCCGAGCTGAAGGCGGCGGATACGAATGACAGCGCCTACCGCGTCTCCGAGCGTATCCGCTTCCTGCAGCAGCCGCAGAATCTGGGCAAGCGCGACGCCATGGCACGCGGCGCGAAGGAGGCGAAGCACGAGCTGCTCGTCTTCGTGGATTCGGACAGCTTCCTCGATCCCTTCGCCATCCGCAATATCGTGCAGCCCTTCAAGGACGAGGAGATGGGCGGCGTATCGGGGCGCACGGACGTCGCGAACACGTACACGAACGCCCTGACGAAGATGCAAGCGGTGCGCTACTCCATCGCCTTCCGCGTCATGAAGGCGGCGGAAGGCTACTTCGATGCGGCGACGTGCCTCTCGGGGCCTCTGTCCTGCTACCGCAAGGATCTCGTTTTGAAATACATGGATGCGTGGCTCAACCAGCGCTTTCTCGGACAGAAGGCGACGTTTGGCGACGACCGCAGCATGACGAACTTCATCCTGCGCCACAATCGCACGACATATCAGGATTCCGCCGTCTGCATGACGATCGTGCCGCGCTCCTATTCCGTGTTTTTGCGCCAGCAGATGCGCTGGAAGCGCTCTTGGCTGCGCGAGTCACTGATCGCGAGCCGCTTCATGTGGAAGAAGGAGCCTTTCATGTCGCTCGGCTTCTACATGGGCGTTCTCGTGCCCATCGCCGCGCCCGTCGTCGTCATCTACAACCTTCTCTACGTGCCGATCATGCATCGGGTCTTCCCCGTGAGCTTCGTCGTCGGCATGCTGATGATGGCGCTCCTCATGAGCATGGCGCAGCTTCTCATCCGGCGCAGCACGACGTGGATCTATGCCATGTGGTTCTGCATCTATTATGAAGCGGTGCTCCTGTGGCAGATGCCCGTCGCATGGGTCACGTTCTGGAAGACGACATGGGGCACGCGCATGACGCTTGCCGACATCGCCGCGCTGAATAAGAAGAAGAACAAGGAGAAGGACGGCCGCGTCATACTCGACAAGGCAGCGGGGAAGGCAGCATGAAGAAGAAACGTGTATTTGTGCGCTTGGGGCAGGGCTTGTCGCAGGCACAGGAGCGGCAGGTGCAAAGGGCGGCAGAGGACTCTGCCACCTCGCCGGATGTGCAGGGTACGCTGCCGAATACACAGAGCGGCATACCGAACGTGCAGGGTGTGTCGTTTCTGATGTGTGTGACCGATGCGCAGGGACGTCCGCAGTGGGTTCCCGTCGTACCGTTTGCGGCATCGCCGCAGGTGCAGCCGCCGATGCAGCCCGCGCTGCCGCAAGCGCAGGAACAGCCGCCGGCAGTACAGTCCGCGCCGAAAGTGCAGCAGCCGCCAGTGCCGCCGCAGCAGCTGCAAGCGCAGCAGCCGGCGCAGCAACAACCGCCAGCGACGCAGCAGCAGCCGAAAGCGCAGAACGAGCGTCTGAAAGCGCAGCCCGCACTTGCGGACGCTACCTTCACGCGGCGCAAGAACCGCCGCAAGAAGGTGCGCACCGCCTTGGAGTTCGTCTGCATTGCCGCCGCGCTCTTCGTGCTCATGGAGCTTTTTTTCACGTTCAAGACGTACGACCCTGCGGCTGCTGCGGCAGCGGGCGCACAAGACAAGGGCTTCATCGCCCTCTCCTACTTCGGCGTCGATCGAAACGGCGATACCTCGACGCTCATCGGCAAGGAGGAGCTGCGCCGCCATCTCTCCGAGCTTAAGAGCCAGGGCTATGTGACCATCTCGCAGCAGGACGTCCTCGACTACTACCGCGAGGGCAAGAACCTGCCCGAGCGTTCGCTCTTCCTCATGTTCGAGGACGGGCGGCGCGACACGGCGATCTTCGCGCAGGAGATCATGGAGGATTTGAACTTCAAGGCGACGATGATGACGTACCCCGAGAAATTTGCCAAGAAGGACACGAAGTTCCTGAGTCCCAAGGACTTGCACGAGATGGAAAGCTCGACCTTCTGGGAGATGGGGTCGAACGGCTATCGCCTCGCCTACATCAATGTTTTCGACCGTTACGACGACTTTCTCGGCGAGCTTGACCCGCTGCGCTTCGACATGGTGCGCGGCTATCTTGGCCGCCGCTACAACCACTACTTGATGGACTACATCCGCGACAAGGACGGCGTGCCGACGGAGAGCGAGCGCCAGATGGAGCGGCGCGTCGCCTACGACTACGCGCGTCTTCGCGACATCTACGCGGAGGAACTCGGCTACGTGCCCAAGGCGCATGTGCTCATGCACGCGAATACGGGACGCTTCGGCAACAATCCGCGCGTCAGCGCCGTCAACGAGCGTGAGATTCGCGATTCCTTCCCGATGAACTTCAACCGCGAGGGCTTCGTGCTCAACAAGCGCACGAGCAGCCTCTACGATCTCACACGCATGCAGCCGCAGCCCTATTGGCCGATCAACCACCTGCTCATGCGCATCAACTACGATACGGACGGCGCCCTCTCCTTTGTCGAAGGGCGCGAGGAAGGGCGCCGTGCCTGGGATCTCAAGGAAGGGGCGCTCGAAGCCCGCGAGGAGACGCTGATCTTGACGACGCTGCCCGAAGGCAAGGCGCTCGCCCGCCTCACGGACGTCGAAAATCTGCGCGACCTCCGCCTGGAAGCGGAGCTTGAGGGCAACGCCTTCGGCTCGCAGCAGATCTTCCTCAGAAGCTCCGCCGATCTTTCGGACGCCGTCTGCGTCACACTCGTCAACGATCAACTCGTTGTGACAGAAATCGCGGGCGGCGCGAAGCGCGAGCTTTACCGGGAAAAACTGCCCGTGATTCTCGGCGAGAAGATCGTTTCGGTCGAGGAGGCGCACAAGGAAGCGAAGATTGCGGAAAACGAGGCCTTTGCGCGCTATGCGCCCTCGCCCGCCGCGGCCAACGAGTACATGGGACGCGCAAATGAAGAGCGCGAGACGTACGCCGCTGCCGTCGAGGACGGCGCCGCTCCCTACGAGGGGAGCGAGAGTTTCCATCGCCGCGGCAAGTGCAGGATCGCGATTCATCTTTCGGACGACCGCCTGAGCGTCGAAGTCGACGGGCATACAGGTCCTGAGGATCTCGCCGTCTCCCGCACGGAGCGCGGCGCGGTCTTCCTCGGCGCCTCCTGGCAGGGCGAGGCGTGGAGTCAGCGCAATCTCGCCGACGATGTTTACGACGGCGTTTTCAAGAAAGTGCGCGTCCTGACGGAAACGGGGCGCGAGAGCAAGGAGGAGCGCGTCCTTTACACGAGCGAGTACAAGGGCTGGGAAAAGGCGAAGCACAGGGCAGGGGAAATCTGGGACGCTGTCCTGCGCTGGTTCCTCGAATACGTATGATTTGCATGAGGCAGAGAGGGCGCGTGAGAGAAGCTTGCGCGCCCTGCGTGGCGTAGGGAGGGAGAGGTTTTATGCGCTGGTTAGTGTTGGGACTGTTTCTTGCCGCGGGGCTTTCCCTCGGGGGATGCGCACAGGCGGAGCCGCTGCAGAGTGCGCCGCACGCGCCTGTGGAGCTTTCCTCCTGGCATGTTCGCTGGGATGCGGCGGCCGGCGATGCCGATTATCGCGCGATGCGCGGCAAGCTCTCGAAGGTCGTCCTTTTCGCCGCCTGCTACGACGAGAAGGACGAGCTTTATGTGCCGCAGGAGGTGCAGGCGCTCGTAAACGCCTACTGCATCCGCAAGGTCGAGCGGTACTTGAGCTTCACGAATGATGTCATGGGCGAAAAGCACGTGGAAAAGGACAGGGAACTTCTGCGCCGCCTCCTCGCGACGGACGAGGGAATCGAGAAAGAGGCGCTTCGGATGGCGGAGATGGCAGAGAAGTGCGGCATGGAGGGCGTGGAACTCGACTACGAGAACTTCCGCAAGGACGAGGAAATCCTGATGCGCTACCGAGCCTTTCTGCAAAAGCTCGCCGAGGTCACGAAAGAACGCGGCCTGAAGCTTCGCGTCGTGCTCGAACCCGCGATGCCTTTTGAGGGGCTTCCCGCAGAAGCCGAGTACGTCGTGATGTTCTACAACCTCCACGGCAAGCACAGCGGCCCGGGCCCGAAGGCGGATCGCGACTTTATCGAAAAGACTTTGAAGAAGATGGAAGCCCTGCCCGGGAGAAAAGCGGCGGCCTTTGCGACGGGCGGCTGCCTGTGGCAGGATTACGGCTTCTTCGGACTCAAGAAGGGCGAGGCTCGTTTCCTCACTGAGTCGGAGGCGGCCGCCTTGGCGAAGAAGCACGGCAGGACGCCCGAGCGCGATGCCGAGAGCGCGGCGCTTCACTTCACATTCTCGGCGGACGGGCACGATGCGGAAATCTGGTATGCGGATGCAGAGACGCTGAACGCATGGATCACGCTCGCGGCGGAAAACGGCGTCGAGGCGGTGAGCCTCTGGCGGCTCGGCGGCAACGACACTATCGCCGATGTACGAAGCGAGTAGAGGAAAGGAAGAGATGGGAGCAGTCATGCGCGATGGGAAGATAAAGAAAAGAAGCGGGAAGAAGGGCGCTCTCTGCGCCATGGCCTTCTTGTTCGCCGCTCTTTGCAGCACTGCGGTGGCCGCTGCGCCTGCAGCCGAGAGAGCTGATGCCGCGGCAGCCTTTGAAGCGTCGAGACTCGCGGCGCTCGCGGGCACGGAGGCTTCTGCGCGGCAGGAAGAGGCGGGGAGAGCCTTGGAACTGCCGGACGAGGCGGAAGAAGTGCAAGGCTTGCGCGGACAGACGATGCAGGAGAGCACCGCGGAGAGCGTCTATGCCGCGCTGCGCAGGAAGAATCGCGGGCATATCGCCGAGAAACAGCGCTTTATCTGCAGCACGAAGCCCGCCGTCATCTTTACGTTCGGCGGATTGTCGAAGGAGGCGCCTCTTCTTGAAATATTGGAGGAAATGAAGGCTCAGGGAATGCGCGGCACCTTCTTCGTCACGGAGCGCGAGCTTTCGAGGAATCTGAAGAATATCGAGCTGATTCGCGCATACGGACAGGAACTCGGCGTCGGCCTGCGCCCCGAGGAGGGCGCGGGCTTCGACGACTATTGTGCGCAGATCGAGCGCATCCGCGAAGGGCTTCGAGCCTACGGCCAGGAAACGAACGTCGTGCGCCAGATGGCGGGTGCGGACGAGCCGGCGATCGGCGAGGCGGTCTCCGCGCTGGGCTGCATCCTCGTCGGGCAGGGCTTCAACGCCGTGCAGTCGAAGCACAAGGACGCGCAGTCGCCCGCAGAAGTCATGCCCGATCTCTTTGGACGCTGGACGACGTCGTTCAATCGCGGCGAGATCATCTACATGCGCACGGACTACTATACGCACTCCTCGCTCGCCGTTGAGCTTCTGCGCACCTTGAAGCGGGAGAAGGTTGACAATATCGCCTATGTGACGCACGCCCTGCCCGAGGAGCGAGAGAGGGAGCGGGCGGCCTCGGGCTATGCCTGCACATCTGTCCTCGATGTTCTCGGCGATACATCGGCTCTTTATACATATCCCGTCGATCCGGCGACATTGCCCGAGGAAATCCGCCCGTACATTCGCAAGGAAAAGCTCACGGGCAGCGCGTTTTCGCAGGAATTCTACAAACGCTATGTCGGTGCGCCCGAAGTCGGCGAGACGGATCGCATGTTCGGCTTTTCGCGCATGGAGATGCGCCGCGCAGACAGGACGGGCATCGTCAAGACGGCGCCCGCGCGAACCGTGTTCTTCACCTTCGACGACTGGGGAAGCGACGATTCCATCAACCATCTGCTTGCCGTCTTGAACAAGCACCGCGTGCACGGCACGTTCTTCATCATCACGAAGAACATCCACAACAATCCGAATCTCGTGCGTGCTATCGTGGCGAATGGCAACGAGGTCGGCAGTCATACGGACACGCACACGCCCATGTGCGTGCAGGACAAGAACGGCAGGAACAAGGCTATTATGGACGAGGAGACTTACGAACTCGACGTGCGCTCCTCCTACGAGAAGCTCGCGCTGACCATGGGAGACATGCGCCTGCCGTCAGGAAGATACGCCCTGACGCGCATCCTGCGCCCGCCGACGCTCGCCGTGAGCCGCACGGGCGTCGCGAGCATTCTGCATAACGGCTTCGATTACGTTGTCAACGGCAGCGGCAGCACGGAGGACTACAACGCCGTCTCCCTCGAATCCCTCGTCGGCATCCTGCATCGCCTGACGCACGAAGATGACGGCTCGGTAAAGCGCGGCGCGATCCTCGTCATGCACATGAGCGCGACCGCCATGCGCACCGCGCCCGCGCTCGACATGCTGCTGACGGCAAACGACCTCCTGCCCGACGATCACCCGGGAAAGTTCAAGGTCGCCCTCTTGGGCGACTACCTGACGGCAGACTACGACCAGAGGATGAAGCAGATTCCGCCGGCGGAGGAGAAGACGATCAGCCCGTTTTAAGGAAGCGCTGATAAAATGAGGACAGCGCAGATGTGTGAAGATGGGCGGCTGAATTTATCCGTGCTTCCTTAAGGAAGCGCTGATTGATTCAGAGTACCCTTTATTTTCTCTGTGCTTCATTGAAGCACAAAAGACGCGCAGCCCTCTTGTCGGCGGCGCGTCTTTTTGTGTATGATGTGATGATTTTTGGGGCGGTTGAGGAGCATATTCTAATCGGTGCTTTTTCAGCAGTTCCCCTTATGCACGAATCGCAGATGCTTCCTCGCGATTGCGGCGAGCCTCTCGATCGTCTCAATGGGCGTCGCGGGAGTATTCTCGTGCCAGCGCGGGAAGTAGCGGCTGATGTGGAGCGGCAGGTCGGGACGCAGCGAGGCGAGCCAGCGGGCTTCTTCTTCCATATCGCTTGCGCTGTCGTTCTGGCCGGGGATGATGAGCGTCGTGACTTCGACGTGGCAGCTCTTTACAGCGCGGGCGATCGTATGCTTGACCGCAGCGAGGTCGCCGCCGAGACGGCGGTAGAAGTCCGGCTGCCAGCCCTTGAGGTCGATGTTCATGGCGTCGACATGCGGGAGAAGCGCTTCCAAGGGCACAGGCGCGATCGTGCCGTTTGTCACGAGGACGACGAAGAGGCCGGCCTCGTGCAGTAGTGGCGCGGCGTCCATGATGAACTCATAGCTTAGAAGCGGCTCGTTGTAGGTGAAGGCGACGCCGATATTGCCGTGCGGGCGGCGGCTGAGGTCATGGGCGAGCGAAGCAAGTTCTGCGGGCGTGACGTCCTGCGTCTCGCTTTGCCCGTCCGCCATGGAGATTGCGTAATTCTGGCAGAAGGGACAGCGGAGGTTGCAGCCGAAGCTGCCGACAGAGAGGATGAAGCTTCCCGGATGGAAGTGATAGAGCGGCTTCTTCTCGATGGGGTCGAGGGCGACGGCGGTCAGCCTGCCGTAGTTCTTGCAGCGGATCGCGCCGCCCTCGTTCGTGCGGGCGCGGCAGAAGCCCGTCTCGCCGTCGGCGAGGCGGCAGTGATGCGGACAGAGGGAGCAGACGATGCGTTCGTCTGCTCCCTCTGTCTTTGCTGTGCGGCTGCCCGCGCTCAATGGTGGCGCTCCACTTCGAAGCGCCAGATGCGCACATCGTCGTCGGCGGCGATGCCGCCCTTCTTGCGCGCGATCTTGATCTGGTCTTCGACCGTGTCGACGCCTTCGAGGTCGGGCAGCAGAAGTCCCTTGCGGCCTCGCGCCTCGACGATGACGCCGTAGCGCTTCGGGTCGAGGTCCTTCGCGGCGTCGTGAATCAGCTCAGGCTCTGTGAGCACGTCGACGCTGTAGACGATGTCGGGCAGTTCGTCTTCTTTGAGCGGCGAGAAGCGCGGATCGTGGAGGGCGGCGGAGACGGCGTTATAGAGGATTTCTTCGGCGACGTCCTTCTGCGTGGGTTGGAAGGTGCCGATGCAGCCTCTGAGCTCGCCGTCCTTCTTGAGCGATACGAAGACGCCCGCACGCGCCTGCATTTCCTCGGGCAGATCGTCGGGAAGCGAGGCGTACTGTCCCGTCACGACGAATTTCTCCACGCTCTCTCGCGCGAGCTTCACATAGGCGTCTTCCGCCGCCTTGATGTCGTCGAGGGCGCGCCTTTGGGCAATCTCATAGCGCATGCCGAAGTTGCGCTTCAAGTCCTCGCGCTTGACGACGAAGGAAAGAAGCCCGTAGCCGACGCCGAAAGGCCCTTGGTAAGAAAGCTTCTTGATCTTCAGCGCCTGGCAGTCGAGCGCTCCCGCCATGATCCAGAAGGAGCGCAGGCCGCACTCCGCCGCCTTCTTGGCGAGTGCGGAATCCATCTGCAGAAGCTTCAGGAATGTGCCCTCTTCGAGGTACTTCATGCACGCCTTGTCGAAGCGCGGCCCTTCGGCGGCGAAGCCGTAAGGCCCGTCGGGCGTGAGCTTGTGCGAGAGGTCGCCGCTCGCGATGAAGACGGTCTTTCGGTCAAGCTCCTCGGCGGTGCGAGCGATGCACATGCCGAAGCGGTAGTGATCGAGCGGCGTCAGCCCCGAAAGACCGACGCGCACGAGACGGAAGTTCTCCGTGTGCGGCTGCAGGAAGCGCAGCGGGATCATCGTGCCGTGATCGAGCGCCGCATTGCGCCCGCCCAAAGGCCCGGCATCGAGTCCGGCTTCGCTTGCGACGGTCGCGAGCGTTTTGGCGAACGCCGTGTCGTACTCGGCGCGAACCTCGACCTCGGGCGCGCCGAACTGCGCGAAGCTGCCTGCGCCCTCGTCGCCCGGCGAGATATGGAAGTAGTCGGCATACATGACGGCGTGCGGACTCGCGACGACGACCGTATCCGGCTCGAAGGAAGCCGCCTCCTTCATCGCCCGTTCATAAGCGTTTATCGTCAGCTGAATCTTGCGCTCCTCGCCCTTGCCGATTTCCGGCAGGATGATTGGCGGATGCGGCACGGCATAAGCAGCTAGAATTGCCATGGGTAAGACCTCCTCGAAGTGCGGTGTTCATTAAAAGATGTATTCGATATGAGAAGGGAAAAGCCCTTTATTTGCAGGAAATTTTTGAAAGAATGAAGGAAATCGATGGGAGGAACGGTACCATGACGAAGGAAGAATGGAGCGCCGGGGGTCACACGGAAGAGCGCGGCGGCGCTTTTGTCAAGCATTGGCACGGCGCGAAGAAAGACAGCTGGTTCAGCCACCTCGCCGTCGAAGTGCCGGGCGAAGAGACGTCGAACGAATGGTGCGAACCTGTGACGGACGAGGAGTATGAAAAGCTCGAATAAAGCAGGCATGGCTTGCGGTGGTTCGCGGATCAGGGAGAAACGAAAGAGTATAGAAAGCGCCCCTGCATCAGCAAGGGCGGAAGGGATGATTAGGTTTGAAACAACTTGGCGTGACTTCCAAGGCGGGCAAGTGAAAGAAT
>ERZ773042.1947-NODE-1947-length-11705-cov-29.721631_pt1 | contig 11705 bp, 14 predicted proteins | sample MGYA00511664_ERZ773042 | MGnify/ENA primary metagenome ERZ773042 (study PRJEB29015, sample SAMEA2737984) | human oral metagenome | biome: human oral; feature: human-associated habitat; material: dental | place: China | collected 2036 ... | reverse complement strand
AGCCTCTGCCTTCCAAGCAGATCACGCGGGTTCGATTCCCGTCATCCGCTCCAGCGCTGGGAAAGCCCCGGGCCAGCTGGCCCGGGGCTTTCCTGTGCTCGCACCCGACGTTGCTGCTGACTTGGGGGGGCGACTGCTTCTCACTGGCCATGCGACACACTGAGGCCTCACACACCTGGCACACGCGATTACGTCAACCTCCCATCGCACCCATGCATCCCTCGCCCACCTGTACTCAGCTTGACCACAAGCACAACCCGCCTGTGGGCAGCTAAACCGGCTCTTCTGAGTTGAGTGTGGGTGAGCGGGTGTTGAGCGGAGGTTGCAGGTATGGGTCGAGGTCTGTCAGATCGACGGTGTAGGAACCCCCACCATCGGAAGACCTCGACCCCTACCCGGCCACAACACGCCCAACCCCGAACGCCACTCCCACCCCCTCAATGGTGAAGAGCCGGTTATCAATGCAGGATTGACAACACCACGAATCCCACGATCACGCCCAATAGTGCGGTCCAGGCTGGCCATAGCAGACTCTGCTTTCGACGTACTCTTAGCGAGGACGCGAGGGTCATCAGCAAAGTCAAGCCACCAACGATCCACATCACTGAACTCAGAGCACCATTGGGAGCATCCAGCGCCAGGACCACCGTGGAGTAGCCGGTGTAGAGGACAGCCATCAGCAAACCAGTACGGGATTGAACGAGAATCACAACAACTGTTGCCAGCGCACCAGCGATGTGCAGGGCTAGCGTCAACCAAGTTCCAGTTCCAGCATGAGCTGCTACCAATCCCGGGATGAGAGCCGCAAGTGTACCCACCCGAACGGCTGCCGTAGCTGATGCAAGCGTCATGAGAGGCGCGATCTGACCATGCGGACTTGCTTTACTGTGAGCAGAGGTCGTCATAGAGCTTTCGACTGGATCAAGCATGAGCAAACTCCTTACGGATAGGGAAGCGGATCTTGGAGGAGATCCGCCTGATCAATGGGATGATCGCGATAACCTGCATCAACGGGACAATTCAAGTACCGAGGGTGTCCCAGCGCGGGCGCCTGCGGAGGGTAGGGCTGGGACAGTTCAGGAATAAAAGCCTTCCATACCTTAGTCTGCGTGAAAGCACGGGGAGTGAAGTCAAACATAATCGGATCTATGCCACGAGACTGCATCGCTAAGTGAATACGCTTAACCGGGTCAGGTTCCGCAGCGTCACATCGGGCATACAATTCACTCAGTTTCACTTCGCCACCACCATTGAAGTACCAGTCAGCTTTCTTCTGATTCTGTTGATACCCATAGAACGTGATCGCTTGTACGAACCGGTCGAATTCGTAAGGCTTAGCATCGGCACGTATTCCAAATAGCCGCCTGAAAGCAATTTCAAACTGCCAATTATCAGCCAACTGACAAATGCGCAAGGAGCGTTCTGACTGACAGTACTCACCGAGCGCAGAACGCATCGCCGCATCGGGGCTTGCTCCCACCCCGCCACCAGCGTTGTAGCGCAAATCCTCCAACCAGTTATCAAACTCGATGGCCGTCAACACGGGGAATTCGAAAAAGTCGAGGTTCTGCAGGTAGAATTCCGGCTTTCCGATTCCCCGATCCAATTCGGACAGGTGTCTACGCACCTTTGCATCGCGGGGCTCAACGTCCATCACGATACGATCTAAGGGAACACGTGCGTGCCAACGTAGATTTACTGCGTCCCGCTCGATGAGTTCGTCGAGCGCATGGTAGACAGCACGATCCGTAGTGATATGGCTTGCCAATCCACCGGAGGGTGCTAGACCGATAAGTGGCTCATCGTCTGGGCGGTAGTAGATGAACAGCACAAGCTGAGCTGGGACCCAGATAGTCTCACCCGAGTAGAGCCGGGTACCCGGAATCCACCCCATCGTCGTGTTATCGTCCCAGCGGTCGAAGCCGAAGTGAGGGTCGGAGAACTGCGCTTCAGAAAAGATTGGAAGATCTTCCGGTCCGAGGCAGCGCTTACCTCGATCTTCCATCTCCCGACGAGTGCCATTCTGTAACCGGTCTGCCCAGGACAAAAACGCAAATGAACCGAGCACCCGTTCGATTCCCTCACCCATGGAGGACACGTACATGTCGTGCAGATCAAGGCCCTTACCGCCGCCGTAGACCTGGCTAGCATAGGATGAATTAAGCCCAGCAACGCCGAGTAGCTTACTCGAAATATGGTCAAAGTCAAAGTACTGACCATGACCGACGTGTAGCCCTGCACCAGAAGCCGGGCGAAAATACGTTGTGAGGAGCCGAATGAAGGCACTCGGAGCGTACAATGACTCCGTCTCCACTAGTGCATGATACTCATCATCATTCAAAGTGGGCTTGATGATCGGTCGACGACGATTGAACGTCCTGACAATCATGGAGTCATCCCCGACCCCACTAGTAATGGTGGGCAATTGATAACTAGAAATCACGAGTTGCTTCCTTCCCAGTCGAATGTTCGAACCGTGATTAGATTCAAAATGACGGTAGCAACTATCAAAAAGACTAGAGGCCACCACGAACATTGCTGCCCAAGATAGGCGTCCATGAGTGCTTGGTTAAGAATCGTGAGGGGATTAAACTCTGAAACTGTCTGCAGCCAGTCGGGGAAGGACTCACGTGGGAGTGCGGCACCGCTGCTGAAAAACATCAGAAAGAACATAGCAGCCGACACAACTTGGACGCTTCGGACGGGCATTGCAAGACCCCCCAAACAGAGTCCGAGACTCATGGTGACATAAAGTGAAATAGCTGACACCACTAGCAGCATCGGCCAGTTGGCATGCGGAGCCGGTCCGTAAACAACCAAGGTAACCACTGCCAATGCGACGATCGAGATTGCGACGACGACCGCCGCGGTGCAAAACTGCGCGATGAAATATGCGCTGGACGGGACCGGCGATAGACGATAGCGCTTCAGTACACCTTGACCCCGGTTCTCTGCAATATGAATCGACATCCCCATAAGACCTACGTTTGCTGCGGTAACACCAATCATCGTCGCCATATAGGCATCAATGAAACGACCGCCCGCCGGCAATTCTTCTGTGCCACCGATCGATCCTACGAAGAGGAGTAGAATTAGTGGGAACGCTAGTGAGAAGAAAACCGCGAATGGCTCCCGAAGGAACAAAAGGGTTTCCACACGGAACAGCGCCCATGTTGATCGCCAAACGTTCATTTTTCCTCCTCAGCTGTCTGCGCTTCGCGCGTCACGACGTCCCCCAGATTGGTGGGCCTCAACACTGCCGTGCGGCCACTGGGAATGTTCTGAACTGCCCGTTCGAGGGTCGGCCGATCTCCGAACACCAGCAGAGCCCCCTCCGGGCTCAGCTGGGTATGTCCGGCGGCCTGCCATGGCGCTTGATCTGTGCCGCGGGGAAGCACGACGCACGCGTCGGCACCCAGCGTTGACATGAGGCTATCAACCGTGCCCTCACGGCGAACACGACCGCGTGCCATAATTAAGATTCGGTCCGCGAGGTCTGCCGCGTGGTCAACCTCATGTAGTGTTGCCAACACCGTTAGGCCCCGGTCCCGACGGTCTTTGAGCACAGCGACGAGTGCTGAGCGTGCCTCTGGGTCCAGCCCGGCCGTTGGTTCGTCGAGGAAGACGATTCGCGGGTCGCCCATGAAGGCCAAAACGAGGCTCACACGACGTTTCTGTCCGCCGCTGAGTGTATCGAAGCGCTTGCCCGCGATCGTCTCAATTGTCATTGCTTGCATCAGGTCGGAAGGTGGGCCGTCAACGCCGTAAATGCTCGCGAAGAGGCTGAGTGCCTCGCGGACCTTTATTCGGGGTGGCAGCTGTTCTTGCTGCATCTGAACGCCCACTCCTTCAGGTAGTGGGGAACCATAGGCGTGCACTTTTCCACACAGAGTAACGGTGCCAGCATCTGGTTTACGCAGCCCTTCAACGCACTCAAGAAAAGTAGTCTTTCCAGAGCCGTTGTGGCCTAGGATCGTCACGATCTCTCCCGCTGCGAGTGATAGATCAACCCCATCCACCGCCTTCGTTTCCCCATAGGTTTTACGAATACCTTGGGCTTCGAAAACGTTCATGCATTCCTCCTAATTCCAAGTAGGCTCGCCGTTTCGTCGCCGAATGACCGACGTATATGGTTTTCAGGAATTCCGCAATCACGCCAAATCCGCTGCTCTTCGTCAAGTGCATATCGCGGATGCATGCCAAGCCCGGGGGCTCCACTTCCGCCAACGAGCCATGTCGAAGAGGCGACTAGGCCAAGTACTGAGCGCAGCAGAGCCCATCCCTTAGCAAGGACTTCCCTATCGCACTTCGAGAGCGGAACCATTCCCAAGTGCTTCATGGCCTCACGCTGCCCCATCGCCATCCCGCCTGGTGCTCGAAGCCGCAAAATACGCGCGTGATGCGGCATGATCCTAGACATTTCATCTAAGCCAGGAGCTGACGTCAGTGCAGCCAAGTCAGCCTGAACGCGCGTGGATGCCATGAGAGGAGTCAGAGGGATACCCCACGCGATCAACTCTCGAGCGATGACTTCGTCTGCACCGCAGGGTAGCTCACCCAACTCCAGTAGAGTTCGTTGCGCATTCGCAGGAGCACTGCCCACCCTATAACCATGCCGTGCACCAATCGCAACAGCCGCAACACGGAGTGACTCAATGGTACTGCCTGAGGGTAGGGATGGTAACGTGTCTAAAGTGCTCGGATGAGGCTCAATAGCAACTGATAAACCTGTATCTCGCGCAACCGCGAGAAGGCGTCGAAGGTCCTCACCACCACATGTGCTTCCCACGCACATGATACGCATACCCAAGCGCGCCATTCCGGAGATGACGGCTTCACTCACTTCCGCTGGAATCGTATTTCGCAGACCCGAGGGTTTCTCGTCAATCCAAGCACCTCCCCACAGGTGTTGACAGCCTTGTGCCTTCGCCCACGCAGCATACTCAACGGAGACACCAAGTCGGCGCAGTGGAAGCACCGGGTCTGCCATCATTGTTGCGATTGAAACAATGTCACAAAGTGAACCGTCAACAGGACTGGCAACGTATCCTGCACCTGTCGCATGGAAGTCACACAGCATGGCACCCCCTTATCCTCTGCGATCGTCGCCATACGAGATATTGAAAGAATAGGTGTGCCACAACAGCAGCAATAATACTGCCACCCAGCAACACCAAAAGGCTCCACAAGAAACCTGCAATCATTTTGGCGAGGATTGCATTGATTCCAAATGCGACGTGGTGTAAGCCGAAAATAATACTGTTTGCAAGAATAGCGAATAACACTCCATGTTCGCTCCAGACCGCGTGAAGTAGGGCGCCTCGGAACAGGAGCTCTTCCATCAGTGCTGTGCCAATGGCAACCGTCCACCAAATTCCACGCCGTTTGATAAGCGCATCGACTGACGCCTTTGCATCCCTGATGAAAACCGCCATCGCAAGGGTTGCCCGCTCAGCAGATCCTATAGCCGACGAGAGTAACAGTTCAAAGAGATACGGAACAATTGCAACAACGGGAGCCAATAGTATTGACAACAGCGCTCTCCACCATGCGTTAAAAACAATAGCATCAATCGGAATGAATCCTCGCACGACCACCAATACATTACCGATAGCTAGAAAAACGAGGTAGACGACAGCAGCACGGTCAACCACCCAAGGTTCTAGAAACAGGAGTTTCTTGGAAACCCGGTCGATAATCATCATCGTGATGCCATAGCAGGGTAGAATACCGACACTGATCGTCAGTACAATGGAACTGGCGGTCATGCTCGGATACCCGGTTTATTGCCAACAGACACGAGCAGCTGCGCGAAATGGTCACGCCCGTCGACGCGAAGAAGCGAGTTGAGCGCATCATCCCGGAAGGCAGCAACTGCGTTAATGGCAAGATTCATGCTTGCTCCAGCGAGATACATCTGCCCACAGACATTTCCCGCATCGAGTCCCATATATCGATATCCACGCGAGCCATACTTCCACGACACCCGATTGAAATTACCGATAATCGCGATGACTGCCTGTGCATGCATCAGCCAGTCGGTACCTAAGGTGGTCGCAACAATTGGAAGGCGGAAGTCACCAATCTCGGCTAGGACAAGCGAATGTTCTAGCGGGTCGTAATGATAACGGCCTGGCTCAATACCCTCCACGTTCTGGACAAAAACCTGAATATCCACAGACTGCAGACCACCAGCTGATGCGAATACCCTACGCGGAATGTCGCGACGTTGATAGGCGCGCGCCACCCCCTTCGAACCACAGCTCATGCGCAGGAAAGCAGCAAGTTCCATGAAAGAAAGTGGTTGGAAATTAAACACCGGAGTTGATCTCCGCCGATGAATTAACTCATCAAGCTCACGAGCACACTCTGGAACCTGGTCAGGAAGCGCGATGCGCGTTTCGCCTTCGCGGATAACCTTGAGATCAGGAGAACGCACAGCTTTTGATAGATCGGCACCATCAGTATTCGCTTCTGCACGCATCACACGATGCACAATATGCGCGATTCGAAGGTCCTGATCACTTGACTGCATCAAATTCTCATGAATCAAGCAAGATACGGCATCGGAGAACGCTTCCGAACACTCACCTGACTGAACCGCTTCCTCCAGCATACGCACAACACGTTTCTCAAGGGTTATCGGCAACGATGAACGGTTATCCTCGAATGCGACGTCCGTGTCAACATGCGCACGCCGCTTGCTCTGAGTTATCGACATTATTGGTCTCCATTGCTGTTTGAGCCAGTGATTGAGGCTAAAGCGACCACGAAGCGTTCGACCCCGTCTTGATCGAGTACACGATCGACCGTAGTATCAACGAAATCGACGGCGATCGTAATGTTTAGACCATGTTCAGCAAAAATAGTTCCCAAATTACCCACGAGCATTCCCGTTTCCAAAAGCGCGTTACGGTAACCTCGAGGGCCATGAGTAACCTGCAGCCGCTGGGGCGCGAGCACCACGGCCAGGAAAACTGGAGCTCCCATGAACGCATGGCGGACATCCACCGAGACGGACTCCACTAGTTCCCTCCGTCGCACATCGTCGAAGAGTCTTGTCCGCACAAGGAATTCTTCACCTGCCGGAAGGAGATGTACCCACTCATCGACGATCACCAACACGTCTGCGGCAAACAACAGCCCGCTCTGCAAACCTACGCGAGCGAGCACCGTGAGCGCTTCGCCAAGGGACGCAGGTAGCGTATCCAAGCTGACCATAGGCCCTTCTCTTTCCCCAGACAGATCGAAGACACGACCCGATTCTAGGAACCACTTACGTAGAGACTTCTGTTCCTCTACGTCGGGAAGATCATCCAAGGCGCCTCGTCGCCAACGCGCATTCACTTGGTACATCTCAGCAACGTCACCTTCGGCGTCGGCGAGCCTATTCTGATAACTATCCCGACGGGTAGGGGCAACGAGCCTTAAGCCAGTACCTGGAAGTACAGTTTGTTCAAGTCCATGATCGAAACTTGGATCTACAACCAGACACTCCGTTGTATTCGTAACTTCATTCTGCATCATGATTACCTCAGAGGAAGGCGTGCTGCAAATCAGGGCGGTAACGACTACAGGACGGACACCTGGGGAGCTGAAGGATTCGATGGCTAACAACCTCGAACCTATTGGTTTCTACACGTACAATACGCTCAGCAAAACGCGACATAGTCTTCTCCTGTGCATCTTCTATGGCCAAAGCCGCCCATGCAGATGCCATCGCAGCTACTGGCGCACTAACCGACTTATCTTCCGGATAGCGGGCAAGATTATCCTTAAAGACCAAAAATTCGTCCCGTAGGTGACGAGCACCCTCGTCCTGAACCTCGAAGCACGTATAACACGCGGTCTCGCCCGGGTACACCATAGGACCGACCTGTATCTCAGGACCATCGGCAAACACATACAGAAGGGGTATGCTCAATTCATGAGCGATCTCATTGGCGGTATGGTTAAGCACGGGTCGCAATACATTGGTGGCAACAATGAAAAGATCACTCATACTGAGGACCGTGTCGAACTGCCCGGTTGAGAGCGCCTCGGCATCCCCCGCAGTCACAGAGATGCCTTCCATGTCGCTAAGCAGCTTCAGCAGAGTCTCACCAACACTGCCTTCACCGATGAGCGCAACCGAGCACTCCTTTTTCTCGCTCAGCGGACATATAACCTCATCCTCGACCAGTCGCTGCATAATGGGTTCGATATGCTCGATAGTCGTTTGGAGGCGATCTGCAAGTTCACTGAGCGTGCCAGGGATAGTCAGCTCCTGCACGAGCTTTGAGAGGATCCGGCGATTCTGGTTATCCCGTATAACTTTAGAAAACGCTGCCCTACTTCCGTCGCGAACGAAAATCTCATCGTCGCCCTGCGGAAGCAGGTAGAGGCCGCTTCGCAATTGGAATGTTGCTTCTTCGTCAACATCAATCGACATAATCATGTCTTTCTTTGAACACTGAGGTAACTGTAATCTGATGGTTGCCGACGCACTTGGGAGCACGTCGGCAACCCAAGGATCGGCATACGACTTCTTCGTCATATTGTCACGGTTTCATGATATCGTCAGAAGACGTGAGCCGAGTTGCAGCACCAACACCAACAACACCAGCCACCTGGGGCTACAGTGGCGTCAGAAGCAAAATACTTCTCCTCCACTTTGTCAAGGATCTGCAGCATGTCACACCTCCTTTCGTTACTGAGTTTCACAACAGCTTCATAATATGCGACATATCTCTCACATGCAATCACTTTTCCAGCAACCATAGCCCATGAATCACGGCATCTCTACAAGAGAGTACCGAGGCTCTCCACTCATATACCCGAGAGGCTGTCATACTTGTCACCTTCCAAGCTCCACCTTCCATGCGAAGAGCAGCTGGCTCAAAAGCCATCTTTACGCTCAGTCGCATAATCTTTATCGACAAAGCTTGAATATGCGCCTACGGAGATTGAGTAGCAGGATCCGAATCGAACGCGGCGTAGCAAGCTGAACGGTGAGCCGAAAGTTTGACAGAGCTACTACTGAGATGCCCCCGCACCCTTGCGACAGCGGTGCCATGAACACACCAATACGGATCTACGCTCTACGCACAGCATCCAGTCACTCCCCCGCCCACCTATGCGCAGCTAAACCCAGCTGATGGAACATGGGCACACCCGCCTAACTTCCACTAGGTGGGATAATGTGCACACGAACGAGCCCAGACAACACCACACACCCCACGTACATGACGAGGTCACGCGGATTCGATTCCCGTCATCCGCTCCACAATGCGGAAAGCCCTGGGCCGATCGGCCCAGGGCTTTCGCGTGACGCCCTCTCACTCACGCGGTCTCGGGGAACGTGGAGGTGTCGATGACGTAGCGGTAGCGCACGCGCGAATCCACGATGTTGTCGTACGCCTGCGTGATGTCTTCGCCGCTGATCATCTCGACCTGCGGGATGACGCCGTGTGCGGCGCAGAAGTCGAGCATCTCCTGGGTTTCGGCGATGCCGCCGATCTGGGAACCGGCGAAGGACTTGCCGCCGTTCACGAAGGCGCGCAGGGGCAGGGAGATGGGCTCGGTGGGCAGGCCCACGTCGACGAAGACGCCGTACGGGCGCAGGGCGGCCATGTAGCCGGCGTAGTCGAGGCCGTCGGCGGAGACGGTGCACAGGATGAGGTCGAAGGAGCCGCGCAGGGACTCGAGCACGCCCTCCTCGCTGGTGGCGTAGAAGTGGTCGGCACCGAAGCGGCGGGCGTCGGCTTCCTTGGAACGGCCGTGGGAGATGACGGAGACTTCCGCGCCCATGGCCTTGGCGATCTGTACGCCCACGTGTCCGAGGCCGCCCATGCCGAGGATGGCCACGCGTGAGCCGGGGCCCACGTTGTAATGCTTGAGCGGCGAGTAGGTGGTGATGCCCGCGCACAGGAGGGGCGCACAAGCGGAGAAGTCGAGGGATTCCGGCACGTGCAGCGCAAAGTCCTCGCGCACGGTGAAGCCGCGCGAGTAGCCGCCGGTCGTCGGGTTGCCCTCGGCGTCGGCGCGGTAGGTCCACAGGGTGCCGGGTGTCGAGGTGCACCACTGCTCGTAGTCGGATTCGCACATCTCGCACGTGCCGCAGGAGCCGACCATGCAGCCCACGCCCACGCGGTCGCCCACCTTGAACTTGGTGACGCCGGGGCCGACCTTGGCGACGGTGCCGACGAACTCGTGGCCGGGCACGAGCGGGTAGGACACGGGCCCCACTCGCCGCGGGCGGCGTGGATGTCGGAGTGGCAGATGCCCGCGTAGACGACGTCGAAGTAGATCTCACCCTCGCCAGGTTCGCGGATGTCGATCTGCAGGGGGTGGAACTGGGTGGTAGCATCGTCACAGCCGTAGGCGATCACGCTGGGCATGAAAACTCCTTTGTCCGGTCAATTGGATTGCTACAAGCATACTCCACGAGCGTCAGACTGATCGAACATGTCGCAGCGCGTTACATTCTCGAAGGCTTGTGCGTCACGGGCTGACGCAGGCCCGTCAAGTCCCGGGTTTTGTGTTGGGTGGGGTGTTGAGGCCGTTATCTGTCGTGTTGTGGGATTCCAGGTTCCGCGATCGTTCCTGTCTGCGAGCGCGGTGCACCCGATCCGTGGGCATTGCACCCGTTCTGATCGGGTGTAGCGCCACATAACGGGTGTAGCGCCCCACGTGACGTCGCCACTTGATTGTCCTGCCAAGTCCCAGGTTTTGTATAGGGGTATTGAGGCCCCTTTCTTCCGTGTTGCGGGATTCCAGGTTCCACGATCGTTCCTGTCTGCGAGCGCGGTGCACCCGATCCGTGGGCATTGCACCCGTTCTGATCGGGTGTAGCGTCACGTAAAGGGTGTAGCGCCACATAACGGGTGTAGTACCCCGCGTGATATCGCCGCTTGATTGGCCCGTCAAGTCTCGGCTTTTGTAGTAGGAGTGTTGAGGCCGCTTTCTTTCGTATTGTTGCGTGTTGGTTGTCTGCTTGTTCGGGTGCGACTGCGCCCAGGGCGAGGTGTGGGCGGCTCGTGTTGCACCAGTGGACCCAGGCTGAGGTTTCGCGTTCGACATCACATTAGTCACGCCACGGACCTGCGTAACCGGGGTGTGCCTTACTGGGACAAGACAGTGCAGATTGGCTCGACTCCCCACCGATGTCGATTGCCGTCGAAGAAATCGTAAACGAAGGCCCGAGGCGACCCAGCTCCACCCAGAAAGAAGCTGACGCCGCCTTTAAGATCTCATTGGCTCGGCGCAGTTCACGGCTCTCAGCTTCCAACGCCCGGATGCGGGCCTCTTGATCACTGACCTCGCCGCGCTCATTGCGTCCACCCTGCTCCACGGCACACACCCAGGTACGCAACACCTCAGGATTGCCCCCAACCGGTCGCCAACACGCTCGATAGCACCCTTGCGCCTAGCAGGATCAGCACGAGCCTCCAACACCATACGCGTCACGCGCTCACGCAACTCCATCGCATACTGACGCTGACAAGACATCCAAAACCGCCAATCCGGCCTAAGACACCCTCCACAATCCCCGGGACGCATCAAAGCTCTTGGATTTCCCTGCGCACGAAGGGGTTAACACCGCCACGGGTAGAGTCGCACTGTCCACCCGACAGAATAAAAGAACCCCGGCGCGCAAGCGCCGGGGCGGTGGGGTGGCTGACGGGACTCGAACCCGCGACGTCCTGGACCACAACCAGGTGCTC
>ERZ773042.1946-NODE-1946-length-11706-cov-3.473007_pt1 | contig 11706 bp, 10 predicted proteins | sample MGYA00511664_ERZ773042 | MGnify/ENA primary metagenome ERZ773042 (study PRJEB29015, sample SAMEA2737984) | human oral metagenome | biome: human oral; feature: human-associated habitat; material: dental | place: China | collected 2036 ... | reverse complement strand
CACATCCGACTGCATCAGGCGAGAGCCAAGAAAAGCGCCCGGTAGAACAGGTAAGCTGGTTTGATGCGATAGCTTTTTGCAACGAGCTTACGCGCTGTTGTTACTCTTTGGGAGAAGCGCAATGCGTGTATACCTATAACGGGCATACCTACACGGTAGAAGATGCACAGGCACACAATGTGCCCGTCATGGATATGAGCAAAAAAGGCTTCCGCTTGCCGACCCAAGCCGAATGGGAGTGGGCTGCCCAAAGCGGCACTGCATGGCAGAAATGGGCGGGCACTGGCAACCGCGACAAACTTTCATACTACGCGTGGTACGATGCGAACGAATACGGCAGAACGCACCAAGCGGGACGTAAAAAGGCAAACCCGTTCGGTCTTTTTGACATGTCGGGCAACGTAAGCGAATGGTGCTGGGATTGGTGGATCCAGACTACGCCTGAGGGCGGTACCGATCCTGTCGGGCCGCTTTCGGGCACTAATCGCACCACCTGCGGCGGCGGTTATTCTTTCTTCGCCTCTGCGTGTTGTTGTGCGTCTCGCGGCTGTGAAGAGCCCGACAAGAACAAGGATACTACCGGCTTTCGCATAGTGTGCAGGTATGAGTTTTAAGCTTTCCGCCTAAAACATCGCACGCGTGGAACCACCGCACATCCTGTGCCTAAGGGGCTGTCCAAAAAGAAAGGACAGCCCTGATTATTTTTAAAGACAAAAGATTTGTTCTGTGCTAAAATTTAAGTATGAGCAGAGGAGTAAGCGATAAAATCACATTCAAGCCGTACAATCAGCATGAACAGTGGCTTTTGCCACCGAGCCTGGATGAACTTGTACCGGAAAATCATTTTGTAAGAATTGTTAGTAAAACGGTAGACGAGCTTGGGATAGAAGAAGTATTTGCAAAATATACGAAAGGAGGCGGAGCAAGCCGTTATAATCCTGTGATGCTTGTGAAAGTATTGATTTACTGCTACATGACAAGAACCTATTCTTCACGGCAGATTGCAAAGCAGTGCCGTGAAAATGTACAGGTAATGTGGCTGACAGGATTTCAGAAACCGGACTTCCGGACAATTAATAAATTCCGAAGTGAAAAATTAAAAGACTCAATTGAAGAAATCTTTATCGCAACGGTACAGCTCCTGAATAAAAAAGGCTATGTCAGTCTTGAGAAATATTTTGTAGACGGAACAAAAATCGAAAGTGCTGCAAATAAATACACCTTTGTCTGGAAAAAGGCTGTTGAGAAAAACGAGAAAAAGCTCGATGAGAAGCTCAAGGTATTTCTGAATGATGTAGAAGAAATCACTCGTAAAGAAGATCAAGTTTACGGGGATAAGGATTTTGCAGAAACAGGAAATGATGATCCTGTAACAAGCGAAGATATAAAGGAAGCAGCCGAAAAAATCAAACAGAGACTTGCCGAAATAAATAACCTTGATGCTGAAGAATCAAAAGACGTAAAAAAAAACTGAAAAAGGCAAAACGGCAGATTGAAACTGATTACCTTCCACGCAAAACAAAGTACGAAAAGGCAAAGGCGACCTTCAAGGGCAGAAACAGTTACTCAAAAACAGATGAAGAGGCAACTTTCATGCGAATGAAAGAAGATCATATGCTCAACGGGCAGCTCAAGCCCGGCTACAACATCCAGGTCGGGACGGAGAACAATTTTGTCATAGGTTATGATGTTTTTCCAAATCCTACAGATACAAGAACCTTTATCCCGCATCTTGAAAATGTTCAGAATCGATTAAAATGTAAATTTAAAACAGTTATTGCAGATGCCGGTTATGGGAGCGAGGAGAATTATGATTATCTTGAAGCAAAAGGAATTATTGGGGTTGTAAAATATACATCATATGAAAAGGAAAGAAAGAGGAGTTTCAAGAAGAAAATCTTTAATGCTGAAAACTGGAAGTATGACGCAGAACAGAAAGAATATACCTGTCCGTGTGGAAATCCGGTCCCCTACAAAAAGACCGTAACGAAGAAAAATGAATCGGGCTATATGCAAACTTATGAAGTCTACCGGTGTGATAATTGCGAAGGATGTCCATTCCGAGCACTGTGTACAAAATCTGAATACGGCCGTATGGTTCAGAGAAACGAACACTGGCTTGAACAGAAAGCAAAAGTAAAGGAACTGCTTGCAACATACGAATACAAGAAACTTATGAAGGAGCGTTCTACCGAATGTGAAACGGTCTTTGGACAGATAAAAGGCAATTTACACTTTAGGAGATTTTATCTTCGTGGGAATGAAAAAGTGGGAACCGAATGGGGCTTATTGATGATTGGATATGACTTTAAGCAGCTTGCCCGAATGATGAACGCGTAAAACAAAAAAAACGACGTTCAAAAAAATCGAAAATCGAACCTTTCACAAAAAAAGGCTGTCCTTACTGCTGTTGGCAATAACTTCTTGGACAGCCCCTTTGCATTGTCGAATAAAAAAAATTATTTGAAATCTTTCGGCCGCCGCTCCGTCCGTTTGCACTTCGAGCATTCGGCGATATTTTTAATTTTTCCTTTTTCGAACATGGTCTTCATTATGATTTCTCCGCCGCAGTCGGGACACATGAATTTATGCGTCGCAACCGATGTACGGGAGTTTTTACTTGCTCCGGCCATAGCATTCCTCCAAAACGAATTTGATTAAATATAACGATAAAAAAGCGATATGTCAATTACGACCGCTTGCCGCTTATGTGGCGATGCGCTATACTCATTATCGCAGATGTTACGTTTGTGATAGCCTACAGCCGAATCCCTTGCGGCGGCATTACCGGCGCCCACGGCGCGCCGCGTATCAGCATCGACAAAGTATATCAATTACCGAAATTATTATTTTTCCTCGAGGTGTTCTATGAACAAGTATTTCAAACGGTATGTAGTCGATGCGTTCGGCGGAATGTCGCTCGGCCTTTTTTCCACGCTCATCATCGGATTGATTATAAAGCAGATCGGAGGATTTTTTCCGTCCGCAGACGCTTTGGGCGGCGCAGGCGGTACGAGCGTCTATGCATCTCTTGCGTATGCGGGAAGATTTTTTATGCTCACGGGGCAGGTGCTCACCGTACTCACCGGAGCCGGAATCGCGTGCGGAGTTGCGCATTCGCTCGGCGCGCCGAAACTTGCTTTGTACGGAAGCATCCTCACCGGCACGATCGGTGCGTATTCCGTAAAATGCGCCGCCTATTTGAGCGCCGGGCAGGCGGCCTTTATCGTGGAAAACGGAAGCGTGCTTTTGGCGGGACCGGGAGATCCGCTTTCAGCTTTTGCTGCGGCTTTAGTCGGCGCCGAATGCGGAAGACTCGTCGCGGGAAAGACTAAAATCGATATCGTCGTCGTACCCGCCGTTACGGTTATTACCGGCGCCGCCGCCGCATTGCTCTTCGGGCCCGCCCTTGCATCCGCATCGGCAGCTCTCGGAAGCGGCATACAGAAGGCGACGGAACTCGAACCGTTTTGGATGGGCATCGTGCTCTCCGTCGTCATGGGGATGATTTTGACGCTGCCCATAAGTTCCGCTGCCGTCGCGATCATACTCGGCATGACGGGGATCGCGGGAGGAGCTGCGACTGCCGGCTGCTGCGCGCAGATGATAGGCTTTGCCGTCATCAGCTTCCGCGACAACGGCTTTAACGGTTTTTTCGCGCAGGGACTCGGAACGTCGATGCTGCAGATCCCGAACATCTGCAAAAATCCTTTTATATGGATTCCGCCGATCCTCGCTTCGGCGATCACCGGCCCCCTCGCGTCGTGTCTCTTTAAGATGCGCACGCTTCCTGCGGGAGCGGGTATGGGAACGAGCGGTTTGGTCGGGCCGATTATGACGTTTCAAGCGATGCAGGGAGCGGAGAGCGCCCCTCTTATCATCCTAAAGATAATCGCAGTCGATGTGATTTTCCCTGCCGTACTCGCATACGTTTTTTATGCGGCGCTTCGCGCCAGGGGCTTGATCCGCGACGGGGATATGAAACTCGACGCATAGCGGAAATCCGTACGGCAAGACATGAAAGAGCGAATATGCTAAAATAGATCATCCTGTCATATCCGGTTGGAGGATTATAATGACCAGTTTCGGTATGTGGGGCATCATTCCCCCGCTTTTAACAATCGTGCTTGCCTTCGTCACCAAGGACGTGATCGTATCGCTCTTTTTCGGCATTTTGTCGGGCACGCTTATCGTCGCGGGGGGCAATCCCGCCCTTGCGCTCATGCATCTCACCGATGCGCTCGCTGCTTCTCTCGCCGACGGATGGAATATCCGCATTTTCCTTTTTTGCGCGCTGCTCGGAGGCCTTGTCGGTATGCTTTCGAAAACGGGAGCTGCAGGCGCCTTCGGCAGATGGGCGTCGCTGAAATTGAAGACGGGCAAAGGATCGCTTCTCATGTCGTTTATCTTCGGATTGATAATTTTTATCGACGATTATTTCAATTCGCTTACCGTCGGTACGATTATGCGCCCGATCTGCGACAAGACGAAAGTCGCGCGCGCAAAACTTGCCTACGTGCTCGATTCGACCGCCGCTCCCGTGTGTATCATCGCGCCGATTTCAAGCTGGGTCGTTACCGTCATGTCGATCGTAAAGGGTGCGGAAGGCTTCGATGCGATGCACATGACGCCGTTCGAATTTTTTATCCGCTCCATACCGTACAACCTGTATGCGCTCGGTACGCTCGTTTTCGTGCTCGTCATCATTTTAACAAAACGCGATTTCGGACCGATGAAGTCTTCCGAAGCGCGCGCGGCACAGGGAAAACTCTTTTATGAAAGAAAGTACGGAGCGGTTGCGGGCGAAGTCGAAAACACCGTAAACGATTCGGCAAAGCCTGCCGACATGCTTTTTCCGATCATCGTTCTCATCGTGACGGCGCTGATCTTTTTTCCGGTGACGACGTGGATGAGCGCGGTCGACGGAAAATCGATTATGTCCTTTGCCGATGCCGCGAAAACGATTCCGCTCGGAGACGCATTCAAAGATACCGACGCATCGGTCGCGCTTTTTTACGCTATCATCTTTACGATCTTTGCGACGTATATTTATTATATTGCAAGAAAATTGTTGAACTTGAGCGGAGCGGGGGAAGCGCTTCGGGACGGCATCAAATCGATGATACCGGCGCTGATCATTTTGTCGATGGCGTGGACGATCGGAACGATCATCAAATCTTCGCCGTCGGACGGAGGACTCGGACTCGGCGTCTACCTTTCGGAAATCGTCGTGAAGCAGCGCTTTCCGCTCGAACTCATTCCCGTCATCGTCTTTGCGCTTTCGGCTCTCATTTCGTTTGCGACCGGCACGAGCTGGGGTACTTTCGGCATTATGATTCCGCTTGTCATGCCGATCGCGACGGGACTTGCGCAGGCGAAGGGCTTGCCGCAAGAGGCATTCGTCAACGCGTGCATGATCTGTATCGCCGCCGTCGTCGGAGGCGCCGTGTTCGGCGATCACGCATCCCCCATTTCCGATACGACAATCCTTTCGTCTACGGGAGCGGGCTGTCCGCACCTCGAACACGTTGCAACCCAGATGCCGTACGCGGTGTTTATCGCGCTTTGTTCGGCGATCGGTTTTATCGCAGGCGGTTTTTCGGAAAATATAATTGCCGCGTGGCTTTCGTTCGCGCTTGTCCTCGTTATCGGCATCGTTTTTTTGCCCAAAACGGTAAAATCGAAAGCGGACTGAAAACGACCGGCGTGCTTTTCCGTGTAAGCGATACGAGTGCGGCGGACGTTTACGCGGTTTTTACGGCGCCGAGCACTTTTCCGATCGAATCACGGATGACGAGCGTTGCGATCGCATCGCCTCCCGTCGCGGTTTTATTGATAACGACGAGCTTGTTCCCGCGGTAATAGTGTACGAGACTTGCCGCGGGATAGACGACGAGGGAAGTGCCGCCGATGATGAGCATGTCCGCGTCCCGTATCGCGCGGACGGCTCCTTCGATGCAGGCTCCGTCGAGACCTTCTTCATAGAGTACGACATCGGGCTTAACGATGCCGCCGCACTTTGTGCAGTGCGGTATGCCGTCGGGAGCGTTCGCGCTTTCGGCGATAAAATCGATATCGTAGGGAGCGCCGCATTTCATACAGTAATTGCGCAGCGTGCTTCCGTGCAGTTCGAATACGTTTTTACTTCCCGCCGCCTGATGCAGTCCGTCGATGTTTTGCGTGACGACGGCGGTGAGCTTTCCCGCCTTTTCGAGTTCCGCAAGTTTTTTATGCGCCGCGTTCGGCTTTACGCCTTTGATGATGAGCTTTTCGCGGTAAAAGCGGTAAAACTCCGCGGGGTTCGCGTCGAAAAAACTCCTGCTGAGCATCTGCTCGGGAGGATAGTTCCATTGTTGGTGATACAGTCCGTCCGTACTTCTGAAGTCGGGGATACCGCTTTCCGTCGAAACGCCCGCTCCTCCGAAAAATACGATAGAGCGGCTTTCGTCTATCATGCGCTGCAGTTTTGCAATCGCTTTATCGAAATCGTTATCGTTCATAGCTTACAGTATAGCGCTTTTTCGGCGCGGCGTCAGTTCCGTCTTGTAGGGGCAGGACGACACCCCCGTTCGGGGCAGGGGTTTCTTCCTGCCCCTACGACCCCATCCTTCTTCCTCGCACTGCTTAGGGCTCCGCCCTAAGAACCCGAAAAATAAAGAGCGGGAGGCGCTTATGGAACCTTCGGGCGGAATGACCGCCGGAAGACGCGGGTAAACCGTAAGAAGAGCGGCGCGTGTAACCGGGCGGTTTACCTTTTGAGTGTCTTTTTCACTTATGTAATTGATTTTCGAGGTACGCAAACGCGCGCCCCGTGCTCGTTGCAATTAACATGAGAAAGTATAAAACGTTTTTCCGTTATGATGAAAGTTACTTTCTTTTTGTATTTTTGTTTATAAAGTGAATATTTTCCCTCTTTGCTTCCACAACGCAACCGTATCGAGGAGGTTACTTATGCGCTTTATACGGAAAAGATGCTGTATTTCGGCGGCAGTCATAGTTGCGGCTGTCATTTTTACCGCATGCGCCGATCCGTCGACGAATTCATATACCCCTCATTTCGATGCCTCATCCGGCATAGGCGATGTCGGCGGCATCAGCTTTAAGATGATCAAAATAGCCGCCGTCCAAAACGGCGTCGTCGGAAGTGCTTCGGAAGAAGAAAATCTTCCGCACAAAGTGAATCTGCGCTCGTACATGATCGGAGAAACCGAAGTTACGCAAGAGCTGTGGCAGGCGGTCATGGGAACGAATCCGAGCAACTCCATTAAGCCCGCCGCTTCCGGCGAAGTGCAGAGCAAGCGTCCGGTAGAAGAAGTGAACTGGTTCGATGCGATAGCGTTTTGCAACGAACTCACCAAAAGAGTATACGGATCGGATAGAGAATGCGTCTATCATCTCAAAGGCTCGCCTTCCGTCATTTATGCGCCCCATCATGCGCCGAAAAGGGGAGAGTACGCAAAGTATATGCCCGAACAGGACATGAGCAAAAAAGGTTTCCGCCTGCCGACCGAAGCCGAATGGGAATGGGCGGCGAAGGGCGGACAGGATTTCAAATGGGCGGGAACGGGCAGCTTAAATCAGCTCAAACACTATGCGTGGTACGGATATATTTACGATGAAGACCAGGAAGGCGGAGAAGCCGGCGGTAAAACGCATCAGGTAAAATTGAAACGGCCGAACGGCTACGGTCTTTACGATATGAGCGGCAATGTATTCGAATGGTGCTGGGATCGATATGAAGACGAAGATACCGTTCCCGATCCGGTACCGCTCGATTACGCGGGCGAGACGGGAAATACCGATGACCGCCGCGTTCTACGCAGCGGCGGTTTGTGTTACGGCCCAAAACAAGCGGCTTGCGCTTTCCGCACTCGGCGAGGTCCCGATTATTGGACATTCGATACGGGTTTGCGCTTGGTGTGCCGCCCTTGACGCGGGTTTTTCACACGGTGATGACGGCATCGCTACGATGCGGATCGAAGCCTTTGCCGCTATCCGAGCATCGATTCGTTAAAGTCTTCGGGCGCTCCTTCCCATTTTTTTTTGCCGTTTTCCATTACGATAACAGTGTCCGCGACGGCTTTTGCTTCGGCTATGTCGTGCGTAACGAAGATGCCGGTAAAGCCTTCTTTCTTTTGGCTTTTGCGGATATCGGATGCGAGTTTTTTCCGAAGCGGCGCGTCGAGCGATGAAAGCGGTTCGTCGAAGAGGACGAGGGGCGGCTTTACGATGAGCGTCCGCGCGAGCGATACGCGCTGGGCTTCGCCGCCGGAAAGCGTTTCGGGCATGCGTTTTCCGAAGCCTGCGAGCGCGAATTCCGCAATATATTTTTCGGCTTCCGCTTCGGCTTCTTTTTTACCCATACCGCGGCTCCGAAGTCCGTATGCGACGTTTTCCGCAACGGTCAAATGCGAAAAAAGCGCGGGGCTTTGAAAGACCATGCCGATTCCTCGTTTTCCGGGTGCGGTCTTTGTTATTGTTTTTCCGTCGAGCCTTACGGTGCATTCCTTTCCGTCGTTCCGTTTGCCGCTTTCTTCGAGCCCTGCGATGAGGCGGAGTACGGTCGACTTTCCGCTTCCGCTTTTTCCGACGATGACGGTCATCGTACCCTTTGCCGCCGCAAATGAAAAGTCGACGGTAACCGAATCCCACACGCGATAGAGATTGTCCGCGCAAAAATAATTATCCATAGAGCGATCCGAAATTATTGATTTTATTGCCTAATGCAAAGACAAGAGCGCATAGAGCGCAGAGGATCGTGCCGCAAATGCACGCGTCGGAAAATCGATATGCGGACGCGAGCCGGTACGTATACAGCGACAAGGTGTCGAAGCGCGGTACGGAAAGAACGAGCGGCAGAGCGGTGTCTCCCATACTTACGGCAAAGCAAAAACCGAATGCCGAAACGATTCCTCTTTTTGCCGACGGGATCATGATGCGGAATATCGTGTCGGGTGCGACCGGTGAAAGCATGCGGCCTGCGTCGATCGCCGCCTGCGGTACGGCGCACAGCGATGCGTAGATTTGCCGGAAGGCGAGCGGCCACGCGAGGGCGGCTTCGGCTAAAACGAGCGTCGCTATGGAAGCGCTGCGCACGGCGATAGTCATACCGACTCCCATGACGACCGAAGAAAGCGCCATCGGAAGCATGGGGAGCGTTTTGAGTATTTCGGATTTTCCGAGCGGATCGCGGAGGCGGATATATGCCGCGTAAGTGAATCCCGCAGCGACGCATAAAAGGGCGGTGCAGGGGGCGGTCATACACGTGCCGAAAAGCGCCTTTTTGAATCCTTTCGAAGTTATAATTTTAATAAACGATAGGGTTCCGCCCTTTGCCGAAAATCCTCCTGCTGCTATCCCCGCAAGCGGTGCGAGAAAAAAAAACGCTACGAGGACGGCGATGACTGCGGCAAAGGCGTATTCGATTATTTTCGTACGCTTTTCTTCATAAGGCGCGCAGCCTATCGGAGGTGCGTCTTTTTTTTCAGTACGTTCAGGGGTTTCCGTTCCGGCAGCGCCTTTGCGTGCGCCGTAGATAAAGAGTACCGTCATGGCGCACAGCGTTTCGATGAGCGCAAGAGCGGCCGCCGTTCTGAAGTCGAGGGAAGCGCGCGCGGCCCGGTATATTTCCGTTTCGAGCGTCGAAGAACCCGGGCTTCCGAACAGGAGTACGATCATAAAGCTGAAAAAACAGTAGAGAAATACGGGAACGCAGGCTGCCGCTATCGCGGGGGAAAGTTCGTGCAGCGTTACGGTAAAAAAGATGCGCCTCTCGTTTGCTCCGAGCATGCGCGCGGCATCGCGTTTTACGGGCGAAAGGGCTTCCCAAGAAGATGAAACGACTGCGGTGACGAGCGGAAAATTGTAAAAGCCCTGTACGATGACGATGCCCGCCGTCGAATAGAGGAACGGGAGCGGCGCATTTTTCAGATGAAATGTTTTTATTAAAATCGAATTGAGCGTACCGTTGATGCCGAATACGGCGACAAAGCCGAGCGCGATGACCAGCGGCGGAACGCACAGCGGAACGGCGGAAAGCGAAAGGATAAAGCGCTTTCCCGGAAAGCTTCTGTTTGCGGTAAAAAAAGCCGCGCCGATGCCGACCGCCGCCGCCGTCAGCGTGGAAAAAAACGCGATAGCGAGGGTACGGAGCGCCGTACGGGCTATATACCCGCCTGCGATGCGCGCGCTTTCGGTTTTTACAAAGAGCGGTGAAAAAGAAGCGGCGAGGGGGACGGCAAAGGCTCCGATTATTAAAATGAAAAGCGCCGAAGCGAGTATGCATACTCCGTATTCGACGCTTCCGGTGCGGCTCTTTGTCATTTGCCGAGCGCTTCGATGATGTGCGGTACGGCTTTTTCGACTGCAAGCGCGTCGTATGTAAGCGTTTTCGATTCCGGAGGCGTTGCGAGCGCATAGCATTCGGGAAGAACGACGGTTTTATTTGCAGGGTACATCCACTGCGTGAGCGGTATCGCGTTTTGCGCTTCGTTTCCGATGAGGTAGGCGATAAACGCTTTCGCACCTTCCGCATTCGGCGCGCCTTTTACGATACCCGCGCCTTCGATCTGTTCGACGTGCCCTTCGTCGAAGACGAGCGCCCGATAACGGTCCGTTTTATCGGCATAGACGTGATAGGCGGGACTCGTCACGTAGCTTACGACGAGCGGCGCTTCTCCTTTGGTAAAGAGACCGTAACCGCTGCTCCAGCCGGACGCCATCGTCAATACTGCGGGTTTGAGTTCCTGCCAATAGCGTTCGTAATCGCTTCCGAACACGGCGATCGTCCATGCGGCAAAGCCCAGCCCCGGCGTACTCGTTCTCGGATCCATGAGAATGAGTTTTTTTGCGTATTCGCTCTTTGTTAAATCTTCAAGGCTTTTCGGCGCGGGCGTATTCGACTGCGTGTCGTAGATGATCGCGAATTTGCTCCAGTCGTAGGGCGTAAGGAGCCAGTCGCCGCCCAAGCCGTCCGAAAGCTCTGAAGGAATAACATCATCGGCTCCTTCGGGCTTAAAAGAAACGAGGACGTTTTCCTTCCGCGCTTTGTTTATTAAATTGTTGTCCACGCCGAGGAGCACGTCCGCCTGTACGTTGTTTTTTTCGAGGACTGCTTTCGAAAGCACCTGCGCGGCGTTTCCGCAGTTTACGTATACGGCTGAAAAGCCCGTCGCTTTTTCAAAGCCGCTTGCGATCGCGCTTCCCGGTCCCCATTCGCTCATAAAGGAATCGTAAGTGTAGATGACGACTTCCTTTTTTTGTGCATTCTGCGCGACAGTTTTTTTGCTGCACGCAGCCGATACGAAAAGATTGGTAAAAAATAAAATTGAAAGAATAAAACGATGAGCGTTCATAGTCTTCCTCCGCCGGCATTATCCGGATCAGGTTGGAATACCGTACGGTATTCTGCGGGTATAATCTCAGGTCGCGGCACTGCCGTTTCCACCCCGGTTACGGCGTCAGTATAGTAAAAGATTTTTTTTGCGTCAAGATTAGGGTTTTGTGTGACATTTTGCAAAAAATGCCCGCGCTTAGGCGCACGCGTTAGGCGCCGGAGCAACGCGAAGCGGCCGCCGGAGCGAAGCATACGAGCGAGGCGGCTGGAGCGGAAGCGGAATTGCGCAAGCGCCGGCGGGGGAAGCCCGCAACGCCCGAAAAAAAATACCGACTGTACATTAAAGGAAAAATACGGATAATTATACAAGC
>ERZ773042.1935-NODE-1935-length-11756-cov-9.662251_pt1 | contig 11756 bp, 9 predicted proteins | sample MGYA00511664_ERZ773042 | MGnify/ENA primary metagenome ERZ773042 (study PRJEB29015, sample SAMEA2737984) | human oral metagenome | biome: human oral; feature: human-associated habitat; material: dental | place: China | collected 2036 ... | reverse complement strand
CGGGCGAGTGCGGCACGGGCCTCCCGGGGCCTGCGGTCGCGCAGCCGGGCGACGACGTCGAGCAGCGCCCCCAGCGCGATGGGGATCAGCACGGCGTTGTAGTGCCAGAGCTTCCACTCCCAGTACGCGTCCTTGTCCGCCAGGAAGCGCCACCCCAGGGTCGGCAGCACCAGCGACATCCACGGCGAGGCCAGGCCGATCCCGCCGGCGGTGCACACCAGCATGAACAGCGTGGTGACCTTGACCTCCGGGGAGAACAGTCGATCGAGCAGGGTGCCGCGGCTCGGGGCGGTCGGCATGCCGTCGGCGGTGTTGCCGCTCAGCCCGTACTGCCAGGCGCCCGTCGGGCTCAGCAGCGGCACGATGACGAACACCGTCAGGACGAAGGCCAGCGCGCCGAACAGCGCCACGTACGCGCCCGTCCGCACCGCCGTCGGCAGGTCGGCCCAGACCCGCACGGGCCGGCCGGGACGCCATCGCGCCGGCCCGCCGTCGCCGTCGTTGGACAGGCCCGCGCGCGCGTCCTGCCAGCCGCGCAGCGCCATGGCGCCGCCCGCCATGACGAGGGTCAGCCCCATGTCCTCCTTGACCAGCACCAGCGGCGCCAGCCACAGCGCGCACGCCGTCCAGCGGCGCTCGACGAAGGCGACCGAGGCCCACGCCAGGGCCGGCACGGCGAAGGCGATCTCGTGGAACTGCGCCTGGGCCGCGCCCTGGATGCCCCAGGACAGGACGTAGAACAGGCCCAGCGCGGTCGCGACCAGCCGGGTCGTCAGGCGCGTGGCCAGGCGGGTGAGCGGCCAGGCCGACACCGCCAGGAGCAGGTCCTGGACCACCAGCAGCGCCAGCGGCGTGGGGAACAGGCGCCAGACGGGGCCGAGCAGGATAAGGATCGGGTGGAAGTGGTCGCCCAGGAGGTTGTAGCCCTCGCCCTTGATCGGCACGATCGGGGCCCGGCCGTGGGCGTAGTCCTTGGCGAGCTCGGCGAAGATCGCCAGGTCCCAGCTCGGCACCGTGATGGACCGCCACTGGTCCACGGAGTAGGCGATGAGGATCCATGCGCCCACGGCGACGGCGAGGGCGGCCGGCAGGCGGTCCAGGGCGGCAGACAGACGGTGGGGAGCGGCGTCGTGGGCGGTCTGTCCGAGGGAACGAGGAGTGATCATCGCCTCTGAGCCTATCCGAGGCGATCTGGGCCCACGAAACATAGGCGCCATCACGCGCCGCTAGGCTGCCCGGGTCCGTCCATCCCGAGGAGATCCCATGGCCGAGCAGATCGCTCAGGACCATCAGCTGCAACGACGGCTCACCAACAGGCACATCCAGCTCATCGCGATCGGAGGCGCGATTGGCACGGGGCTCTTCATGGGCTCCGGTCAGGCGATCTCGAAGGCGGGCCCCGGGGTGCTCATCGTCTACGCGATCATCGGCGGGGTCCTCTTCCTCGTCATGCGCGCCCTGGGCGAGGTCCTGCTTTCCGACCTGGAGTACAAGTCCTTCGCCGACGTCGCCCACGACCTCATCGGCCCCTGGGCAGGGTTCTTCACCGGCTGGACCTACTACGTGTGCTGGCTGGTGACGGCGATCGCCGAGGTCATCGCCATCACCGCCTACGTCAGTTTCTGGTGGCCCGACCTGCCGCTGTGGGTGCCGCCGGTGGTCACGGTGACGCTGCTGCTGGGGCTGAACCTCACCACCGTGCAGGCCTTCGGCGAGATCGAGTTCTGGTTCTCCATCATCAAGATCGTCGCCATTATCGCCCTGGTGGTGATCGGGGTCGTGATGGTGGCGGCCGGGTTCCGCTCGCCGGAGGGCGTGCAGGCCTCCCTGGCGAACCTGTGGAACGGCGGGGACCTGTTCCCCAACGGGTTCCACGGGTTCGTCGGGGCCTTCCAGATCGCCGTGTTCTCCTTCCTGGGCACCGAGCTGGTCGGCACCGCCGCCGCGGAGGCCAGGGACCCGGAGGTCACCCTGCCCAAGGCCGTCAACGCGATCCCGGTGCGCATCGTCATCTTCTACCTGGGGGCGCTCGCGGCCATTATGGCCGTCACGCCGTGGTGGGAGGTGCCGGCGGAGTCGAGCCCGTTCGTGTCCATGTTCGCCCTGGCCGGGCTGGGCGTGGCCGCCGGCGCGGTCAACTTCGTGGTGCTCACGGCCGCGGCCTCGAGCGCGAACTCCGGTATCTACTCCACCTCCAGGATGCTGTTCGGGCTCTCGTGGGCCGAGCACGCCCCGCGGGTCTTCCGCAGGCTGACGGCGCGCAGCGTGCCCGGCCCGGCGCTGCTCGTCACCTGCGCGGCGCTGCTGACCTCGATCCCGCTGCTGTACGTGTCCTCCTCGATCATGAGGGCCTTCGTGGCGGTCACGACGGTGGCCAGCGTGCTGTTCATCCTGGTGTGGTGCGTCATTATCGTCTCCTACCTGCGCTTCCGCACCCTGCGCCCCGAGCTGCACAGGGCGGGCGCCTTCCGCATGCCCGGCGGACGGGTCTCAGCGTGGGGGGCCCTGGTGTTCTTCGGCTTCGTGACCTGGACGCTGACGCAGGGAAGCGACACCCGGCTGGCCGTGGCCCTCTCGCCGCTGTGGCTCGTGGCGCTCGGTGCCGCCTGGTGGGTGCACTCGCGGCGCCGGCGCGCCTCCGCCGCCTGAGGCCCGGGTGGGACCGGGGCGAGACCTGGGCCGGGCGGGGCCGGGGCCCGGGCGGGACGGCCGCGTCCGGTACGTGCTGAGAGGAGACCACTATGAGTTCTGCGACCGCTGCGACGGAGGACGTGGCGATCAGGGCTGATGCCGTGAGCCGGACCATCTCCGGTCGTCGGGTGATCGTCGATCTGTCAATGCATGTCGAGCGGGGTGCCGTCTTCGGGCTCCTCGGGCCGAACGGCGCCGGCAAGACCACGACCGTCCGTCTTCTGACGGGGCTGCTCGCGCCGGACTCCGGGGCCATCGAGGTCCTGGGGGAGAGTATGACCCCGGAGCGGGCCGCTGCACTCCGCCGTCGGATCGGGGTGCAGACCGACTACCGGCTGTACAAGGAGCTGACGCTGCGCGAGAACCTCAGGTTCTGGGGCGAGCTCTACGGCCTGGACCCCGCCGGAATCGAGCGGCGGGTCCACGAGCTGACCCGGCTGCTCGCCCTGTCGGAGCGTCTGGACAGCCGGGTCGGGGAGCTCAGCAAGGGGATGACCCTCAAGGCGGTGATCGCCAGGACCCTCCTGCCGTCCCCCGACGTCGTGTTCCTCGACGAGCCCACGGCCGGCCTGGACCCCGAAGCCGCCGAGAGCCTGCTCTCCTACCTGCGCGTCATCGCCGACGGCGGCACGACCCTGTTCGTGTGCACCCACCAGCTTCACGGCTTCGAGGGCCTGTGCGACCGGATCGGTATCCTCGCGGGCGGTCGGCTCGTCGCAGAGGGGGCCGTCGGGGACCTGATCGCCGACCGGTGGCCCGAGGAGTGCCTGGACCTGAGGACCGGCGAGCCCGGGCGCGCGCAGGAGGCGCTCGCCGCGGTGGGCATTCCCAGCACCCCGGAGGAGGGCGGCGTGCGTGCGCGTATCGGCGGCGCCGGGCGCGCCCATGAGGCGGTGCGCGCCGTCGTCGAGGCGGGGATTCGACTGGATGCCGCAGTACCCCGCCGTCACACGCTCAAAGAGCTGTACTTCGCGACCATTGACGGGAGTATTGAGGAGAAGTCGTCATGAGTGGGAGCAGCGGGAGCCCGGCCGGCTTCGGCCGACGCTGTGTTCTGGTCCTGATCAGGAAGGAGTGGCGTCAGGCGCTGCGGGATACCAGTGCCCTGGTGCCCGTCGTCCTGTTCCCCCTTCTCTTCAGCATTATCCTGCCCGGGGCGGCTGTCGGACTGATTGCGCACTCCGCCTCGTCCGAGACGAGGATTCACGGCCTGGAGCCCTTCCTCGATCTTGTCGCCTCCGTCTCCGGGGCCGGCATGGGGCCGCAGCAGCTGCTCGTGACCGCCGTCGTCACCTACGTGTTCGCGCCGCTCATCCTCATCATCCCGGTCATTGTCGCCACCGCCGGTGCGACGGCGGCCTTCGTGGGAGAGCGCGAGCGGGGCACTCTCGAGGGGCTCCTCTACGGCCCGATCACGGTGCGCGAGCTCTTCCTGGCCAAGACCCTGGCATCGGTGATACCGGCCGTGCTGCTGACGTGGGTGTCCTTCCTCGGATTCTCGGTGGTGGCCAATGCGGCGGCGTGGCCGGTCATGAGAGGGATCGTCTTCCCGGATGTCACCTGGGCCCTCGCGGTCCTGGTCCTCGTCCCGCTTATCGCCTTTCTCGTCATCAGCGTGATCGTGGGGGTCTCGAACCGGGCGAAGTCGGTGCAGTCGGCCCAGGGTATTGCGGTCTTCTTCATCCTTCCGCTGGTGGGAATGATCGTCTCCCAGATCGCCGGAGCCCTCCTGTTCGATTGGCGGGTCGTGGCGCTGCTGGGGGGCGTGCTGGCGGTGCTCTGCGTGATCGCCTACCTGCTGGTGGCCCGGGCCGTTGAGCACGACGAGATCGTTCTGAAGATCTAGCCGCCCGTCCCGCTGCCCCCTTCGCCGAGATCGGTCGAGTTCCGCGTCGAGATCGGTTCACTTCCGCACCGAGATCGGTTCACTTCCGCACCGAGATCGGTTCGAAGGGGCGGGCCCGGGCGAGAATGCCCTGAAGCTCTCTCGGAACGGGCGTTTGGCGTGGCATGCTGGGGGCGCCTCCACGGCGCCACCCCGGACCGACGCAGTACCAGCCTTGCCGGGAGTGCACCGAGAGGAGGTGGCTCTGGGCATGTCGTCGAGGAACCGGAAGCGTCGCCGGCGCCAGCCGGTGGCACGGAAGGGGATAACGGGCTCGCAAAAGGCCCAGACCTGGCGGACAGCGTTGCAGAACCTTCCGCCGTTGATCTGGGCCCTTGCAGCCTTGATCAACGCCCTGCTGGGTCGTTGAACCAACATCCCAGAGAACTGGGGAGCCGTCCGGTCGCAGCCGGGTGGCTCCCCTTCATTATGGGCCATCCGGGCCGTCGGCGTCCACTGTGACTCCGGGTCTGCGCCCGGAGCCTGTGCCCGGAGCGGAGGCCCAGGGACGACGGCGGCCCGGACGCGAGCGGCCGCCCCGCCGTCGTGGCTCCGGCCGCCGCGGCGGCCCGGCTTCAGCACCGGGTATCGCTGCGATCCAGCACCCTGGCCGTAGCGGCGATAATGATGACGGGCAGCGTCACCGACAGCCCGATCGTCGTCGCGGCGCCGGCCGCACTTAGGTCCTGAACCTCGAAGGTCGTCTCGCCCGCGGAGCTGAAGGCCCCGATCAGGGCGGTCCGGGTGAGCAGCGCCTGGGGCAGGATGGCGGCCCCCGGAACATGCATGAGCAGCGACATGGTGCCGACGCCGGCGAGGGCCAGGCCCGCCGCCACGGGCAGGGCGAAGGAGCGCGAGAACGCCGATAGCGCCGACTGCAGGGCGCATACGGGCACGCAGGCGATCACGATGAGGCCGCTGGTCGCCAGGTAGCGTGCGGGCAGCATCCCGGGCAGATCGAGGATGCCGACGCCGACCGCGACGACGGCGACGACGAGCACGAGCTGCATGACGGCGGCAAGCACGGTCACGGAGATGGTCTTGGCCGCGACGATCTGCCAGGTGGGCACGGGCCTGCTCATAAGAGCGTTCCAGTTGGAGCCCTGGTGCTCCACGCGCCACACGAGGGAGGCGAGGACGGCCAGCCCGACCGCCAGGACCGCCATGGCGTAGAACCCGATGGACCTGACCCACAGGGTGTGCCAGCCCTCCACGAACCCGTCCGTCGCCCAGGTGCTGCCGCCTCCGGCAGCGACCATGATGATGGGCAGCAGCAGGACAATGCCCCAGCTCGTGGAGCGCCTGAGTTTGATCAGCTCTGTGGTGAGGGAGTCCATGTCATGCCTCCCAACGGTCGAGGCGCGCGGTGGCGCCGAGGAACAGGGCGCCGCCGACGACGGCGAGCGCGGCTGTGCTGGGCAGGCCGGCCGTGCCGGGCAAGTTGGCCATGCCGGCCGTGCCGGGGCCGGCCGGGCCGAGGTACACCAGGTCGAGGCCGACGAAGCCGGCGGGAGCGATGAGCGTGTAGTAGGTCCACGGGCTCAGGTGCAGCAGCCAGCGGGGCAGGACCTGGCCGAAGACGCCGAGGAGGACCCCGCCCAGTGCCGCGCCCAGCGGCAGGAGCTGGTTCTCCGTCCTGGCCGACAGCAGCAGCTGGAGGGCAAGGACGGCGAGATCGACCACCATCAGCGAGATGATGAGCCCGAGGGCGCGGGACGTGGGGAAAGGAGCCGTGATGCCGACGGCCCTGCCGAGGACCAGGATCGCTCCGCCCCAGATGAGGGGCATCGGCGTCACCAGCGTCCCCAGGGCGAGGAGCTTGGCCCGGCAGAGCCGCCCCGGGGCGACACCCGCGGTGGCGGAGGCCGGCCACCCGTTGCCCGAGTGCTCGATTTCCGTCTGCCTGCCGGCCATGACTGCCAGCAGGACGGGAGCGGTGAACATGACGGCGCTGTGGAGGCTGAGCAGGAGGAGCTTCCAACCGTAGCCGTCCGGGTCCTCGAGGCGTGTCAGAAGGTCCGAGCCCACAGCTGAGAACAGGGCCAGGGCGAGTACGCCGACCACGAGCAGGCAGGCGATGAGCCCGATCCGCAGATGACGCATCTTGGAATACTCGTTGCGGAGGCGCGCGCTCAGGGTCACAGTCCGCCTCCCTCGGTGAGGGCCATGAAGATGTCCTCCAGGCTCTGCTCGTCGTGGCGCACGCCGTAGACGTCGATGCCCGCACGGACGAGGGCGGACACGGCATGAGCGGTCGCCCTCCGGGCGAGCCCGGGAACGCGGACCAGGCCGCCGGGGCAGTCCAGACGGTCTGGTCCGCCCAGGCCCCGCGTCGTCGGATCCCGGTCCGAGTCGCGACTTCGCCCGGGCCCGGCGCCGTGGGCGGCGAGTACCGCGGAGGCCGTGCCCGGGTCGGAGCACTCGATGAGGAGGTCGGGCGCGGATGCCCTCACGAGGTCGTCGCGGCTGCCCTGGAACAACAGCCTGCCGCGCGACAGGATGCCCAGGACGCCGGCGGTACGGTCGATCTCTCCCAGCAGGTGCGAGGAGACCATGATGGTCATGCCGTCGGCGGCGAGATCGCGCAGAAGCCGGCGGATCTCCTCGATGCCCGCCGGGTCGAGCCCGTTGGTGGGCTCGTCGAGGATGAGCAGGCTGGGACGGCGCACCAGGGCCATGGCGATGCCCAGGCGCTGCTTCATCCTCAGGGAGTACTCGCGGACCTTCTTGTCCATCTGCTTCTGCATGCGCACGGTGCTCACCGCGCGGCGCACGTCCCCCTCGTCCAGGCCGAGGAGGCGCTGGACGATCCGCATGTTCTCCGCCCCGGTCAGGTGCCCGTAGCCGGGCGGCGACTCGATGAGGGAGCCGATGCGGGTGAGCCGGCGACGCCGGGTGGAGCGGTTCATGGGCTCGCCCTGGATGAGGATCCGGCCCTCGGTGGGTTGCACCAGGGACAGGAGCATCTTCATGGTGGTGGACTTGCCGGAGCCGTTGGGCCCCAGGAAGCCGTAGACGGCGCCCTGCGGGATGCGCAGGTCCAGTCCGGCGACGACGGCTCTTGCGCCGTACCGCTTGGTCAGATTATTGGTTTCGATGACGTATGCCATGCGTCCGAGTGTTGCGGCGACGGCGGGTGCTGGTGGGGCTGCTCCGCGGAGCCGGGGCGTCGCTGGACCGATCTCGGCGCGGAACTGGACCGATCTCGGTACGGAAGTGAACCGATCTCGGCGCGGGGCGCGGGGAGGAGCGGGACGAGCACGGCGGGGCGGACGGCACGGGAACGACTGCGGCCCGCGGTGCCGGGTTGTCTCTCCCGGCCCGCGGGCCTTTGTCGTCGAGGGGCTCAACTCCGGGTTCCCAATCCCGGAGGAGCGCGCCTCCTTCGCCAGAACGACCGGCCCCGGGCTCCCTAAGACCCGGAACCGTCTCGGCAGCGACCCGGTCATCGGGTTCCCCAACCCTCGCGACCCGCTCCGTCCGGCGGCGGTAACTATGTAACCCGACTCGCCTGGAAACTCACCCCTATGAACCCTGACAAGTTCCTGTGAACGCGAGGTCGTGGTGCTCGTGGGCCTCAGCCGCCCCGCACCTTGACCCTCGCGCTGCCCTTCTTCTTGACCCTCGCGCTGCGTGAGGGCCCAGGCTGGCGGGCGTGAGAGATGCTGTGCTCATGGAGCTCACGGACACCGCGCAGGACCGGGCCGGGGAGCCCGGCGAGATGACGGTCGGGCAGGTCGCCGGGCTCGTCGGCGTCAGCGTGCGCACCCTGCACCACTGGGACGAGATCGGGCTGGTGACGCCGTCGGCCCGCTCATGGGCCGGCTACCGGCTCTACGGGCCCGACGACGTCGCCCGGATCCACCGGGTACTCGTCTACCGGGAGACGGGGATGCCGCTGGCCGAGGTGGCCCGGGTCCTGGACGACCCGCACGTGGACGCCGTCGCCCACCTGGCCCGCCAGCGCGAGCTGCTCCAGGCCCGCATCGCTCACCTGACCCGGATGCTCCGGGCAGTGGACACGATGATGGAGAGGAACGGCATGGGGCAGAACCTGACCCCGCAGCAGCAGGCCGAGATCCTCGGCGCCGAGTGGGACCCCGCCTGGCAGGAGGAGGCCGAGGAGCGCTGGGGAGACACCGAGGAGTGGGCGCAGTCGGCCGCCCGCAAGGCCTCCATGACCCGGCAGGACTGGGTGCGCGTCGCCAAGGAGACGGGCGTCCTCGAGGCCGACCTGGCGGCCGCCATGCGCGAGGGCGTCGCCCCCGGCAGCGAGCGGGCCAACGCCCTGGCCGAGCGGCACCTCGCCGGCATCGACCAGTGGTTCGACGCGACCTACTCCAAGCAGGTGCTCATCGCCCGCGGCTACGTCGCCGACCCGCGCTTCACCGCCTACTACGACAGGATCGAGGACGGCCTGGCCGCCTGGCTCAAGGAGATCGTCGACGCCAACGCCGCCGCCCACGGGGTGGATCCGGCCACCGCCGTCTGGCAGTGAGACGGCGCCGGCGCTCTGCCGGCGTCGAGATAGACATTTTCGTACGAGGTAGACGGTGACACCGCCGATCTCGTACGAAAATGTCTATCTCGAGGGGGGTGCGGTGGCGCGTCAGCGGACGCACATCCGGCGCACCGCCTTGCGGGCCTCGTCGACCCACAGCACCAGGGAGGCCATCGCCACCGTCACGTCCCAGTGCACCGCGTCCAGGCTCGACGTCGAGAACGCCGCCTGCAGGAGGGGCACCTCCACCACGGCGATCTGCGCCGCCACCCCCAGCGCGATCGCGCCCCACAGCCACCGGTTGACCAGCAGGTGGCTGAAGGCGCTGGCCGTCTCCGAGCGCGAGTTCAGGGTGTTGAACAGCTGGGCGAGCACGAGCGTGGTGAAGGCCGCCGTGCGGGCCGTCGTCAGGTCGTCGGTGGACACCCCCGCGATGTCGACCAGCCCGCCGGGCAGGAAGATGTCGAGGGTGCCCAGCGCGGCCGCCGCCATGATCGCGCCTATGAGGAGCACCCCGCCCCACATGGCGGCATCCACGACGTGGTCCTCGGGCCTGCGGGGCGGGCGCCCCATGACGTCCTCCACGCTCGGGTCCACGCCCATGGCCAGGGCCGGGGCGGAGTCGGTGATGAGGTTGATCCACAGGATCTGCGTGGCCACGAGCGGCAGCACGACGCCGGAGGCCGACTGCCCGCCCAGGCCGATGACGCCGGCCAGCACCACCCCGCCGAAGACGGTGAGCACCTCGCCCATGTTCGACGACAGCAGGTAGCGCAGGAACTTCTTGATGTTGTCGAAGATGCGCCGCCCCTCGCGCACGGCGTCGACGATGGTGGCGAAGTTGTCGTCCGCCAGCACCATGGCGGCGGCCTCCTTGGTCACCTGGGTGCCGGTGACGCCCATGGCGACGCCGATGTCGGCCGCGCGCAGGGCGGGGGCGTCGTTGACGCCGTCGCCGGTCATGGAGACCGTGTGGCCCTGCGACTTCAGGGCGCCGACGATCCGCATCTTGTGCTCCGGCGCCACCCGGGCGTACACGTTCGTGGACGCGACGGCGTCGGCCAGGGCGCCGTCGTCCATGCGGCTCAGCTCGCCGCCGGTGAGCACGCGGGCCCCGCGCTCGGCGATGCCCAGGTCGGCGGCGATGCGCCCGGCCGTGGCGGGGTGGTCGCCGGTGATCATGAGGACCCGGATGCCCGCCCGGTGCGCCTCGGCGACGGCGGTGGCCGCCTCCGGTCGGGGCGGGTCGATAATGCCGACGACGCCGGCCAGCACGAGGTCCCTCTCCAGCTCGGAGAGGTCCGTGTCCCCGCCCGCGGAGACGGCGAGGGCGGCCCGGTGCGCCTCGTCCTCCTGAAGCACCCGGTAGCCCACCCCGAGGGTGCGCAGCGCCCGGCCGGACATGTCCTGGATGTGCTCGACGAAGGAGTCGCGCCGCCCCTCGGTGAGCGGGACGGCCTTGCCGAGGGCCGCTGAGTCGCCGGGGCGGTTCGCGGCCGCGCCACTGGTGCCCTCGGTGCCGACGCCCCCGACGGGGTCGCCCTCGCGGACCCGGGTGCAGCGCTCGAGGAGGACGTCCGGGGCGCCCTTGGACACGATGATCGTGGTGCCGTGCTTCGTCGGTGTACAGGACGCTCATGAGCTTGCGCTCGGACGTGAAGGGCACCTCCCCGACCCGTTCGAAGCGGCCCTCCCGGCTCCCCTGTGTGCCCAGCTTGCGCTCCGCGACGAGGAAGGCGCCCTCGGTGGGGTCGCCGACGACGCTCCAGACGCCGTCGTCCACGGCCAGCTCGGCGTCGGAGGCCATGGCCCCGCCGGACAGGACCACGGTGACCTCGTCGCGCAGGGCCCCGGCCAGCGGCTCGGGGTCGGGCCGGCCGTCGCGGTCGGCGTCGGGGGCGACCTCGCCGTGCGGGGCGTAGCCGATGCCGGTGACCACCGTGGTGCCCGAGGCGGTCGCGACCTCCTGGATGGTCATCTCCGAGCGGGTGAGGGTGCCGGTCTTGTCCGAGCAGATGACCGAGGCCGACCCGAGGGTCTCCACGCTCGTGAGCCGCTTGACCACGGCCTTGTGGAGGGCCATGCGCTGCACGCCGAGCGCCAGGACGACCGACAGGATCGCGGGCAGCCCCTCGGGCACCGCGGCCACGGCCAGCGAGACCCCCAGCAGGAGGGCGTCGATGAAGGTCTCGGCGGTGCGCTCGGTCGCCAGGAGCAGCAGGGTGGCCACGACGACGACGGCGATGACGACGACGATCGCCCCCAGCGTCTTGGAGATGGCGTGGATCTCCTTCTCCAGGGGCGTGTCCTCCTCGTCGACGGCCTGCAGCATGCGAGCGATCCCGCCCATCTCGGTGCCGGCGCCCGTCGCCGTCACGACGGCCCGCCCGGTGCCCTGGGCCACGGAGGTGCCGCGGTAGACCATGCAGGTGCGGTCGGCCAGGTCGGCGTCGGGGGCGACGGCGTCGGCGGTCTTGGCCACGGCGTCGGCCTCGCCGGTCAGCGAGGACTCGACCACGCGCAGGGCGGCGGCGGACAGGAGCCGGGCGTCGGCCCCCACCTGGTCGCCCTCGCCCAGGATCAGGACGTCGCCGCGGACCAGGTCGGCGGAGGGCACCGTGAGGCGGCTCCCGCCGCGCAGGACGGTGCTGGTGGCGCGCGTCATCTCCGACAGGGCGG
>ERZ773042.1933-NODE-1933-length-11760-cov-3.514823_pt1 | contig 11760 bp, 8 predicted proteins | sample MGYA00511664_ERZ773042 | MGnify/ENA primary metagenome ERZ773042 (study PRJEB29015, sample SAMEA2737984) | human oral metagenome | biome: human oral; feature: human-associated habitat; material: dental | place: China | collected 2036 ... | reverse complement strand
CCCGGCCGTCTGGAGCGTCGAGTTCGTGAGCGAGATGTCCCCGCCGCCGCGGTCAGTCGCGACGGAGGCGCTGTGGTCTCCTCGTGTCGAGATGTCCATCTCGTTGGCGACGATCGTTCCGCCATAGGTGGCGTCAAGTCCGCGGGAGTTTCCTGCGCTGGTAGTTATGGTGTCGTTGTTTGCGTAGACGGTTGCGCCATCGGTCGCAAAGATGGCGTTTGATCCCTCTGAGCTGGCGCTGAGGCTGGTGGAGGATACGTTGGCCTGCGAGTTCGTCCCCACGCCGAGCAGGATGGAGTTCAGCCCGTAGAAGTTGCAGTTGTCCCCGTTGGTGTCGTCGCCCGACTTGTCCAGGCTCCCGTTGGTGATGGTGAGCGTGCCCCCGTTCTGTGCGAGCGCCGCGTTCTGGTCGGCCTCCGTCGCCGAGATGGACTCGTCGTCCGAGCTGACGGACTCACCGTCGGCAGCAAGCACACCCGAGTAGCTGCCGCTGTAGTCGAAGGCCATGGTGTCGGCGCCACGGCCAGGCATGCCGCCTGGTCCGCCACCTTGGGCGCCGCCTGGCCCGCCACCTTGACTGTCCGATCCCGTTCCGATGCCGGGCATGGCTGGCGGCGTGCTGCTCTCCGCCGCGATAGCACCCGAGGGGATGAGCGAAAGCGCGAGGGCTCCCGTCACAACCGCTATGCCGGCTCGACGAACAGGGTCGTTCCAGCGAACCTGTCCATCCCGACGAACCTGGTCGTCCTGGCGAGTCTGGCCGTTGCTTCCTGCTGCCGTCATGATCGCTCCTCTCGTCGCGGTCGCTCATCTGGTGGAAGGTGCGACCGTCTAGGCAGTTGTACCGCCGGCCCCGGTTGCTTGGCTAACTTAAGAAGCAGTTAACATCCGCAGGTCATGAGGTTGCACGTTAACTGGAGGGGAGGTAGAACGAAGCTGAAGACGCCCTCCCGCCCCATGGCACACGCTGTCCAAGCGGCCGCACGCACCATTCAGGCGCGTGTGGAAGTTGAGGAATGCTAGTGCTAGGCTGAGGGGGGCGGGTAGTATATCGGGAACTGCCCACTTCAAAACCTGCTCACCAGCGTTCGAATGTCATCATTCGTAGCCAATATCGAACAAGGGGACAGAACTTGACTCACAGGAACCTCACGCGTCGTGACGCGCTCCGGCTCTTCATCGCGGCGGGTGCTGCGGCCGCCATGAGCCCCGCAAAGCATGCCCTCGCGGATACCGAGAGCGACCTTGCCGCGGCGCAGTCGCAGCTCGACAAGGTCCAGGCCCAGCTCGACCAGATCGCCGCAGACTACGAGGCCCTCTCGGAGGAGAACAGCAGGACCAAGGACGAGATCGAGGGCGTCCAGGACCAGATCGACAACACCCAGGGCGACATCGACAAGAAGCAGGACGAGCTGGACGAGAAGAAGGAGCAGCTCTCCAAGCGCGTCTCGTCCGCGTACAAGTCTGGTGCCGACGGATTCCTGAGCGTGCTCTTCTCGTCCACGTCGTTCGAGGAGCTCTCCTCCAACATCTACTACCTCGACAAGATCTCCGAGAACGACAAGCAGATGATCGAGGACGTCAAGTCCATCAAGGCCGAGCTGGAGACCAAGAAGGAGGAGCTCGAGTCCCAGAAGGGCGATCTCGAGGCCCTGAATGCGACCCAGGTGCAGCAGCTCAGCGACATGCAGGCCAAGCAGGACGAGGCCACGCGTACGCTCAACGGCCTCTCTCAGCAGGTCAAGGACCTTATGGCCCAGCGTGACGCCGAGCTCGAGGCCATGGCCAAGGAACGCGCCGCCCAGGAAGCCGCCGCAGCCGCAGCGGCGGCCAGCTCAAGCTCGCGCTCGAATCCCAACACCAACTCAAACCCGGGCGGCGGCTCGCCCAACGTCACGGGCGACCTCCCCAGTGGCGGCTCCACCACGGGTTCCCAGCAGCGGGTCATCAACGCCTGCTACTCGACGCCCTCGCCAGGCGCGGGCCTGTGCGCCATGTGGGTCTCGCGGGTCTTCTCCAATGCGGGGTACGGCTATGCGTCGGGCAATGCCAATGACATGTACAACGCCTGGTGCTACAGCTCGGACCGCTCGGCGCTGCAGCCGGGCATGATCGTCGCCGTCTCCACGCACAGCCACACCTCCGCCGGCCGCATCTATGGTCACATAGGCATATACATCGGCGGCGGCATGATCATGGAGAACATAGGCTCCATCAACACCCAGAGCGTCAACAGCTGGATCAGCTACTACGGCACCACGGTCACCCCACGCTGGGGCTGGCTCATGGGAATCCAGCTGGCATAGGCACGGGTTTCGGGTCTCCCGGCCAGCATGGGTCCCTCATCCGCTCGCCCTTGTCAGACGACGAAGATGAGGGCTGACAGCGTTATGCAGGTTGCTCCGGCCAGGACGAAGAGGTGCCATACGAAATGCAGGTAGGGGACCTTCTTGGTCACGTAGAAGCCGCAGCCCACGGTGTAGCAGATGCCCCCCGCCAGAAGGAGCGCAAACGCCGGCGTGGGCAAGAGGCGGTGGATGTCGGCAAGCTTAAACGCGACGGCCCAGCCCAGTCCCAGGTAGACGAGGGCCGACGCCCACTTGGGCTGCCGCTCGCGTAAGAATGCCTCGCCCACGACGCCTAGGACAGCGACGACCCACACCGCCACTCCCAGAGGTATGCCGCCGCAGTCCGCGAGCGCGACGAAGGCGAACGGGGCGTAGCTCCCTGCGATCAGCAGGTAGATGGCGCTGTGGTCCAGGATGCGAAACACGCTCTTGGCCCCCCTTGGGGTAAGCGCGTGGTAGAGCGTCGAGAACGTGAACTCCAGGACCAGGGTGACGCCCATCATGAGCGCGGCCAGCAGGTGCATACCGCCCCCATGCTGGACTGCGCGCACGATGAGGAGCACGAGCGCCGCGATCGACAGCAGCGCGCCGATGCCGTGCGAGACCGAGTTGGCAATCTCCTCGCCGGTCGAGTAGCGCCGGGCCATCCTGTTTGCGTCTTTACGTGGTCGTGTACCGTTCACCGAGCTCGCCTCCCGCTCTCACAGTCCGCATGCGGACATGGTCCCATCTGCTCAGCCGTCACTGCGGGCGAAGCCGTTGCGCATACCCAGGCTCGCCGTGAGGAGCACCTTACCCAGCACGTCATCGGTCTGCCCGCGCAGCATGGATGCGACCTCGTCGTTTGCCTGGCCCAAAAGCTCGGCCGCGCCCTCGTGGCCCAGGCTCCCCTCGCTCACGAGGGCGTCCCACTTGGCGATGGATGCGTGGCCGCGTGCGCCCACGGCCTCCTGGTAGCGCTCGATGTGGGCGGCGCAGGCGCCGAAGTGGGCATCCGCCAGCGCGGCTATGAGGCGATTCGCCCAGTAGAAGCTCTCGGTCGTGACGGTCCCCGTGGTGTTGGCCAGGTACTCGGGCGTGCGGTCGACGTTGGCGTAGAACGGGGCCAGGGCGTTGAAGGCGTTGGAGCCATAGGTCATCCACTGTATGGCGCGGCAGGACTCGGGCGCGTAGGGACGCAGCTGGATTGCGGCGAGCTGTCCGTTGCGGTTGATGCCGATGGGGCGGTAGGCACCGCGCGTCGCGGGCGTGCCAGCGCTGCCATAGGGGTCGAACGGCGTGCCCTGGTAATGCAGGGACAGGGCGTACTTCACGTCCTCGATGGTCACCTTGCGCTTAGGCGTCGCATCCCAGGGGAGGTCGTCGTCCTCTGGTCCCCAGCCCTCCCCGTCATAGCCGAACTCCAGCGTGCCCCTCAGGAAGCGGTGGACGGCCCAGGCACGTGGGGTGTTGTAGACGTGGTCGGCGTCGCTGTGGCTGCCGAAGGCGGTGCGCGGGTTGAAGACGCGCCTGGCGTGCGCGTCTCGCCCACCCTCCTCGGCACCTGCACCGAAGTCCGGGTCAAGACAGAGGTGATGGCGCGCCATCCATTCGGCCAGGTCGGCGGAGCACAGGTGATCGCGACCCTCGCCCAGGGCGTCGTCCAGGTCGAAGGAGTCGATGCCCAGCTGGTTGGGCATCACGACGTAGGAGTCGTCGGGGATGCGGCGAGCGATCCAATGGTGGCCTCCCACGGTCTCGAGCCACCAGATCTCGTCCACGTCGCTGAAGGCGATGCCGTTCATCTCGTAGGTGCCGAACCCCTCGAGCAGCGCGCCCAGGCGCAGGACGCCCTCGCGCGCGGAGCCGATGTAAGGCAGGACCAGGGTGAGCATGTCCTCCTCGCCGATACCGCCGGCCCGTTCGGGGCGATATCCCTCCTCGTCGGGCGCCCCCTCGGCAGCAACCAGCTCGACCAGGGGATCTGCCCCCAGCACGCGCTCGTTGGTGGTGAGGGTCTCCGTGGCCGACATGGCCACGTTGCTCTCGTTCACGCCCGCCTCGGCCCAGATGCCGTCCTTGCCCAGGGCATCGGGGACCGAGCTGTAGCGCTGGGGGTCGTCCGGCAGGTCGATCTCGACGTGACTCAGGACGGAGCGGTAGTGGCGTGGCTGGTCGGCGGGCTGGACCACGACGAACCTCTTGGGGGTGAACTCGCCGTTGGGGGAGTCCTCGTTGCGGGCTATGATGGTCGAGCCGTCGTAGCTCGCCCCCTTGCCGACGAGCAGGGTCGTGCAGGGCATGGGTGCCTCCGTTTCGCATGGACGTGACGCTGTCACGCGTTTGCTTTCCGCGTCACATTTTACCCGCCGTCACCAGTCCCCTCGCGCGCACATGGCATAATCGCAACGCACCACGATACGATCGACGCGCAGATTGGCCGCTCTGTCGGCCTGCGACACAAGACGGGGGCAACGGCATGGCCATGGAGTTCAAGAGGAAGCTACCCATTCCCAAGGAGATACGCGAGGAGATGCCGCTCCCCGCGGGCGCGACCTCCTCCAAGGCCTCCTTCGACGCAGAGGTCGCCCGCATCATCAGGGGTGAAAGCACAAAGCGCCTGCTGGTCATCGGACCCTGCTCAGCCGACCGCGAGGACGCCGTCCTCGACTACGTGGTTCGTCTCGCGAGATTGCAGGAGGAAGTCGCGGAGAAGCTCGTGATCATCCCGCGCGTCTATACCAACAAGCCGCGCACCAGGGGCACCGGCTACAAGGGGCTGCTGCACAACCCCGATCCCGAGGGTGCCCCCGACCTGCTCGAGGGCGTCCGCGCCATACGTCACATGCACCTGCGGGTGGTGGAGGAGTCCGGCATGTTCACGGCGGACGAGATGCTCTATCCCGAGAACTACCAGTACCTGGTCGACATCCTCTCCTACGTCGCCGTGGGAGCGCGTTCCGTGGAGAACCAGGGGCATCGTCTGGTGGCGAGCGGCATTCCCGTGCCCGTGGGCATGAAGAACCCCACCGGCGGCTCGACTGCGGTCATGCTCAACTCCATCTACGCCGCGCAGGCGCCGCAGACCTTCATCTTCCGCAACTGGGAGGTCGCCACCACGGGCAACGCCCTCGCCCATGCGCTCCTGCGTGGCTATCAAGGGCTCGACGGCATCAACTACCCCAACTACCACTACGAGTACCTGGAGCGCCTTGCAGAGCGCTACGCGCGCGACATGTACGAGAGCCCCGCAGTGGTCATCGACTGCAACCATGACAACTCGGGCAAGCGCCCACTGGAGCAGACCCGCATCGTGAACGAGGTGCTCGACAGCGTGAGGCGCTCCACGAGCATCGCAGGCCTCTTCCGTGGCTTCATGGTCGAGTCCTACCTCGAGGACGGTGCCCAGCCCGTGGGCGGAGGCGTCTTCGGCAAGTCGATCACGGACGCCTGCATCGGCTGGGAGAGGACCGAGCTTCTGGTCAGGGGGATGGCCGAAAGGCTGTAGGGATCTAGGCCCCCAGCAGTACGCCTGCGTACACGAAAAGCGCCATGGCGGCGACGAATCCGAAGGCGTACCGGGCGATCCTGCCCATGACCTCGCCGTCCTTGCCGATCAGGCCACAGGCGGCGGTGCCGATGGCGATGTTCTGGGGCGAGAGCATCTTGCCGGCGGACACGCCGAGGGAGTTGGCCGCGCACAGCCAATAGGGGTCGGCATCGATCGATGCGGCGGCCTGCTCCTGGACGGTGCCAAAGAGCACCTCGGAGGAGGTGCCCGACCCCGTGACGAAGGTCCCGAGGGCCCCCAGGATGGGCGCGACGAGCGGGTAGAGGGTGCCCAGGGTGCCGACGAAGAAGGCGGCGACGCTGGCGATCATGCCCGAGTAGCCCATGACCTTGGCACAGGCCAGGACGCAGAGCATCGTGACGATGGTCTTGGACATCTGTCGGATCGTCGCCACCAGCACGCGAGCCATGTCCGCAGGCGGGCAGCCCTGCACCAGTCCTCCCACGAAGCCGCAGGCCAGGATCAGCACGCCGGGGGTGTTGACCCAGGAGAAGGTCAGGGTGGCCTCGGGGTCGCCGGAATAGACGTTGACCGTGCTCCTGAGAGCGGAAAGCGGCTCGTGGACGAAGGGGACGAGCTTCGAGGTCAGCACCAGCACCATAAAGATCAGGAGGAAGGGGCACCACGCCCTGAGGGCCTCACCGACGCCTGCGCTGCCGTTTGCGGGGGCTGCCTCGCCGCCCGCCCCCTCGCCGCCCGTCTCGTCCCCTCCTGCGAGGGCATATGCGGCAGGCACCTCTGCGTTGGACCTGAGCGCGATGAGGAAGGTGACGCCGAGCGACACCACGGCGGCGACGACCATGGGGAGGTCGGCTCCGACGAACTGAGCTGCCACGACCTCGGACAGCGAGACGGAGATGCCAGCGGCCAGCGTGATGGGCAGGACCCCCCTGAGCGCCCTAGCGCCACCTCCCACCAGCATGACCATGAGTATGGGCGTGACGATTACGAATGGGGCCACCTGTAGGGCCTGGGTGACGGCCAGGCGCACTGGATCGAGCCCCGTGATGCTTGCGAGCGTGGTGGTGGGAATCCCGATGGAGCCGAACATCGTGGGGACGCCATTGGCGAGCAGGCACGAGAGGATGGCGAGCAGGGGGTCGAAGCCCAGCGCCATGAGCATGGAGGCGGGAATGGCGACGGCGGTGCCGAAGCCCGCCATGCCCTCGAGGAAGCCGCCAAAGCACCAGCCTATGAGCAGGACCAGCACGCGCCGGTCGGCGGATACCGAGGTCAGCATCCCCTTGATCGTCTCCATGGCCCCGGTGTGCACGGTGAGGTTGTAGGTGAACACCGCAGCGACGATGACGATGACTATGGGCCACAGGGCCATGAGGACGCCCTCGAGCGCGGCCGTCGCGAGGTCGGGGACCGGCATCCCCCACACCGCAGCCGCCAGTATGGCGCAGGTGGCGAGGGCGCCCAGGCTGGCCCGGTGGGCCTCCAGCCCAAGCACGCAAAGCGCGATGACCAACCAGATGATCGGGAGCAGTGCGAGCACGAACATCAGGAGCAGCTGACCCATGGTGGCCTCCTTGTGGTGGCGGGTGCGGCCTGGCGCGGCGGCCGTGGCTTCGACACCCATTATCCCTCGTTGGGGGCGTGTGGGCGAGAGGGATGCAGGTTCTTCTCCGCAAACTGAAAATCCTGTGAATACCAGGTGAACCGTGGCCGGTCAGCGCCATCGGCGACCGTGTCGGGCAGCCTTCCCGTGGTCGAGGGAGAAGACCGAGAGCGGGAGGAGTTTGGCTCGCCCGTGATCGTCTGATGTAGTACACTTGTTCTGCATCTAGTCAAGGGAAGCGCGCCGCCTTGCCTGCGGCACGGACGGATGGGAGAGCGCCATGTTCAAGCAAGCCACCACAACGCGCGTCGCAGCCTTCTTCGCCGACGGTCTCGAGGAGTGCGAGGCGCTGGTCGTATGCGACCTGCTGTACCGCTCCGGCATCCCCTGCGACAAGGTGTCCATCACGGACAACCTCGCCGTCGTCTCGAGCCATGAGGCGACTGTGGTTTGCGACCGTTCCCTGACGGACGAGGACTTCAGCTTCGATTCCTACGACCTGCTGTTCTTGCCGGGTGGCATGCCGGGAACCAAGAACCTGCGTGCCTGCAAGCCACTCTGCGAGGCCGCAAGCTCCTTCGTCGCGTCCGGCAGGACCGTGGCCGCCGTGTGTGCCGCACCCTCCATCCTGGCCGAACTTGGCCTGCTCGAGGGTAGGCGCGCCACCGCCAACCCTGGCTTCCAGGGCGTGCTGGCAGACCATGGCGCCACCGTGTCGCAAGACGCCGTCGTGGAGGACGGCAACCTCGTCACCAGCCAGGGACTGGGTACCTGCATCGAGCTGGGCCTGACCCTGGTCCGCCGCATCCTGGGTGGCGATGCCGTGCGGGCCTGCGGGGACCAGATCGTCTATACCCGCTAGGATGCGGCGGTGCCTGCGGCAAGGCCAGCACCCGCGGCAAGGCCGCGACAGTACCTGGTCATAGACCTCAAGAGCTTCTACGCCTCGGTCGAGTGCGTGGAGCGGGGGCTCGATCCCATGACCACGGACCTCGTGGTTGCCGACCTGTCGCGCACCAAGAAGACCATCTGCCTGGCGGTGTCGCCCTCGCTCAAGGGGAAGGGCGTCCGCAACCGCTGCCGCCTGTTCGAGATCCCCGACGGCCTGCTCCGGCATACTGTCGTCGCGGTCCCCCGCATGAGGGCCTACATCGAGCGCTCGGCGGACATCTACGGCGTGTACCTGCGCTATGTCGCTGCAGACGACATACACGTCTACTCCATCGACGAGGCGTTCATGGACGTGACGGGCTATCTCGACCTCTATGGCTGCGATGCCCGCGAGCTGGGGGAGCGCATACGGCAGGACGTGGTCGCATCCACGGGCGTCCCGGCGACCTGCGGCCTAGGGCCCAACCTCTACCTGGCCAAGGTCGCGCTCGACATCACGGCCAAGCACAGCCCCGGCTTCTTCGGGGAGCTGGACGAGGACCGCTACAAGGAGACGCTCTGGTGCCATCGTCCCATCACGGACTTCTGGCGTGTGGGGGCGGGCACGGCCCGGCGCCTGGCCGAGCTGGGCATCCATACGATGGGCCAGCTGGCCCTGTACCCACAGGACCCGCTCTTTCGCGTCTTCGGCGTCGATGCGGAGATCCTGATAGACCACGCCTGGGGTCGGGAGCCCGTGACCATCGCGGACATCAAGGCGTATCGCCCGCGTTCCCGCTCGATCGCGAACAGCCAGGTGCTGGGTCGTGACTACGACTACGAGGGTGGCCTGCTCGTGGCAAAGGAGATGTGCGACGCCCTGATACAGGAGCTGGTCGACCAGGGGCGCCTGGCGTCGTCGCTGGCCATCGGCATCGGCTATCGTGCGACGGCCCGGGAGAAGGCGGACCTCTCGCGCGTTGCCAACACGTCCGAGGGGCGGGCGGGCGAGCATGGGCGACGGGCGAGCCGGGGCGAGTTCATGGAGTCCGGTGGCGCGTCCTTCGTGGCTCCCACCAACTCCCGCGCGGCCATCATGGCCGAGCTCGAACCACTGTTTTCCCGCGTCGCCCTTGGCACGCGACCCATCCATCGCCTGAACGTGACCCTGGGTGGCGTTATGGAGGAGGATGCCCCAGGTCTGCAGGGCAGCCTCTTCTCGGATGCCGCCGAGCAGGCGCGCGAGCGCCGCCGTCAGGACGCCATTGGGGCGGTGCGACACAAGTTTGGTAGAAACGCGCTGCTCAGAGGCATTGACCTGCTTCCCGACGCCACGGCTCGCGAAAGGAACGCGCAGATAGGGGGCCATCGCAGTGGGGAGTAGCCGCAGTGGGATGTAGCGAAGGCACAGCTCGGCCGGGCGTAGGTTCCAGCGGGTCAGGGACGCCGCGGCCGCACATGCCCGTAAGCGAACGGGCGAAGATATTCATCCCGTTCGAGCCGCTCAGGGGCTTTCGGCAGGCCCTGCGCGAGCGCGAGCGGGCACAGCTCGTGCAGCCCCGCGCCGATCTGACCGAGAACCAGATGGAAGAGCTCTCGCGTGAAATGGCCGCCCTCGCCCCCGGAGACATGGTGCGCGTTACGCATTATGTGGACGACCACTACGAGGAGACCGTGGGCTGCGTGACCAAGGTGTCCGCCTCGGACTCCCTCCTGCACCTCGTGGGACGGCCGCTGCGCTTTGATGCCATCCGTGAGCTCGAGCGGCTCTGACATGACTGGCGTGGCGAGCAGTCCAAAGCGCGGCGCCCCTCGGGGACGGTCCCCAGCGGTGGGTTTCTTGAGCAGTCTTTGGCAGCGTTGGTGGCCATAGACGCCTCAAGGGGCATACTTCCCCGTATGGGATCGTGTGCCAGGTGACTTGTGCCAGGTGACAACAGGGGGCAGTTTTGACAAGGGATGTGGGCAGGGGTTCCTCCGGTTCGGCTCGATCGGCATGGCCCTTCACATTGGCAGGCCTCTGTGTGACCGTGGTGTCATTCGTGGGGCTCGTCAACTCGGCAGAGTCTGGCTGGGCTGCCACGGTTGCCTGGACCGTCGCGGCGCTCGTCGGCGTGGCCCTCCTGTACACGGGGATCGGACTTCGTCGTGACGCGCGACGTGATGGCAAGGGCTCGATGCAAGACGAGGATGTGCGGTAGTTTCGGTCAGAACCCCCTGTGGTTTCGGATGCTGGGATCTTGTCTGCCGCCCTCGCTCTCTGCGGCGCTGCGTGGCTCAATCCAGAACGTTAAAAATTTTCACAGAAGCTTTCCTCGTGTCCGTTCTCGAGTTCTCAGCGGGTCGGAGGGGGACTTTTGTGAGCAGGCTTTCGATATTCACTCACACGAGTTCTTCTCCCATCCATACGATTCCGCAGAGTGGGCAGCGGGGAAGGATGTGCGAGATCCGGATGACGTACGGGGGACGATCGAGGCGCGAGACTCGTTCGATGCGCGAAGTTCGGTCGAGAGGGGGAGGCTCCCCCGTCGGACCGGACGGCCTGCCCCCGGCGTGCCCCGTGCTACACTTGCTCCGACCTGGAATCCAGTGACCTGTGCATCACAACGGCTCGGCCATCGACGACCCGGGCGCCAGCAGTCTGGGCACCGATGACCTGGGCGCCAAGGCGCAGGGACTGTGCCGCGTTGGGAAGGCTTGCGCGTATGAAGCTGTCGGAGAAGTCTCTCATCCCGCTCTACCAGCAGGTGATGGATGACCTCAAGAAGGCGATAGACGCCGGTGTCTATGCCCCCAACCACAAGATCCCCTCGGAGGCGGAGCTCTCGGCCATCTACTCGGTCAGCCGCATCACGGTGCGCCGCGCCGTCGAGGAGCTGGCGGCCTCCGGGCATCTGACCAAGAAGCAGGGCAAGGGCACCTACGTGAACCCGCCCAAGCTCGCGCGCAAGATCTGGCAGCCCAGCTCGAACAAGAGCTTCACGGACGTCTGCCGCGATGACGGCCGCGAGCCCGGTGCGCGTGTCGTGAGCGTCGAGACCATCGAGGCGCGGCCCGCGGAGCTCGAGGCGCTGGGCCTTGCCGAGGGGAGTTCCATCATCAGCGTGCGGCGCGTGCGGACGGCCGACGGCGTGCCCGTGATGCTCGAGAACAACTTCTTTCCCGCGACCGAGGAGTTTGCCTTCCTGCTGGCGGAGGACCTCAACGACGTGTCCCTCTTCGACCTCGTGAGGCGGCGGAGTGGTCACGTTGCCGGTGCGACGAGCCTCCATACCATCGAGGCGATGCGCGCAAGTGGCGAGATGGTGGGCGAGCTCTCGGTCGGTGCCGGGGAGCCCATCCTCTACGAGCGCACCAACTTCCTCGACGAGTGCGGCCATCCGCTCATGACCGGACGCAACTACATCGTGGGGTCGCTCTCGCTCTTC